>CABDYV010000121.1_pt1 | contig 20560 bp, 16 predicted proteins | sample 3132041 | NCBI WGS metagenome assembly CABDYV01 (sample SAMEA5534338, study PRJEB31848) | metagenome | biome: tundra; feature: field; material: soil | place: USA | collected 2013-05 | depth 0.45 m | reverse complement strand
AGTACCACGACCGGCTCCAACGCGGGGCCGAGTGGATCAAGAATCATCCCGATACGCAGGTCACGATCGAGGGTCACTGCGACATCCGCGGCACGAACAAGTACAACATCGTGCTCGGCAAAAAGCGCTCCAAGGCGACGTTTGACTACTTCGTCAAGCTCGGCATCGACCCGGCCCGCCTGACGGTGACGACGGTCGGTGAAGAGCGTCCTTTCGATACAGGCCACAACGAAAAGGCTTACGCGTCGAACCGCAGATCGCACTTCATCGTCACGAAGCGCTGAAGAAAGGTCCCTTTCCGGCTTTCCCGCGGCCCGGGCCGATCAGTCCGGGCCGCTTGTTTTTTCGGGGAGGGTTGGGTTAGGCTTCGGCGTCCGCCAACAGGTCCGGCAAGGTAGGGACGCTTCTCCACGTGTCAGGCGCGCCAGAGCGGAATCCACGAAATCCTGGAGAATCAATGATTTCCGCAACTGAAATTCGGCCCGGAATGATCATCGTTTACAACGGCGAGCTGCACCGGGCCCACAGCGTCCTCCACAAGACTCCCGGCAACCTCCGGGGATTCGTCCAGACGAAGCTCCGAAACCTGAAGTCGGGCACGATGAACGAGCACCGGTTCCGGTCGGAGGACAAGGTCGAGAAGGCCTCCCTCGACACGCATGAGATGCAATACCTGTATTCGGACGGCGAGGGTCATCACTTCATGAACCAGGAGACGTTCGACCAGATCCGTCTCGACGACGAGGTCGTGGGCGAGTCCATGAAGTACCTCCTGCCTGAAACCGTCATCGAGATCGACTTCTACGACGGCAATCCGGTCTCGATCGAGCTTCCGACGACCGTGAACCTCCGGATCGTGGAGGTCGAGCCCGGCATGAAGGGCGCGACGGCGTCGGCGTCCTACAAGCCGGCGAAGCTCGAGACCGGCCTCGTCGTGCAAGTGCCGCAATTCGTCGAGGCGGGTACGGTGATCAAGATCGACACGCGCGACGACGCTTATCTGGAGCGTGTTTCCTGAGCTTTCTTCTCGCGGCCGTCCTGGGCGGAGCGCTGGGCGCCGCGGGCGACGTGTCCTTGTCTTCCCCGATCGCGATGCTCCTCGAGGCGCGGGCCGCCGCCGCCAGCGCGGACGCCTCGATCGGCGCGGCTTCGGGCGCGCGTACGCTCGCGAAGCCCTGTCCGGCGCGCGACCCGGAAGACGGGCGCTGCTACCCGTCGGCCGACGCGGCGGACCTCGCGTGGCTCGCGCGTTCCACGAATCCGAAGGTCCTCCTGGCCAGTCAGGCCGATGTCCCCGAAGAGGACCCGGACGACCCCGAGGACCTAGGCGACGCGGGGGACGGACCGGGCACGAAACCGTCGATGAGCCCGGCGCGCCTTGCGTTCTGGCAGAACCTCGCGAAGACGGTCACCGGCCTTGTCGTGCGCAAGACGAACAGCCGGCCCGTCTCGGTGCCCGAGAACGAGCTTGCCGAGCTCTTCGCGACCGACTTCCCGCTGCCGCTCGAGGCGTTCGACCGCGTGAAGTTTCGCGACACGTTCCTCGCCAGGCGCGGCAAGCAAAAGAAGCATCACGCGATAGACCTGCCCGCTCCGCGCGGAACGCCGGTCGTGGCCGTCGCGGATGGAGTCATCGAGCGCCTCGGACGCGACAAGAGAGGAGGGAAGGTCGTATACCTGCGCGACACGACCGGGAAGTACACGTTCTTCTACGCGCACCTCGCGCGGCACGAGAAGGGCCTCAAGGCCGGCGACCACGTCGTGAAGGGGCAGCGCCTCGGCGACGTCGGCGCGACGGGCCACGTCATCGGCGGGCCGCACCTGCACTTCGCGATCTTCCGCGACGAGGACGCCGCCGGGCGCGCCCTCGTCGTGAATCCCTACCTCGTCTTCAGCCCGCTCTTGACGTCGCCCTAGAGGCGGACGCCGAAGCCGCGGCCCGTGGCCGCGCGCTCTTCACACCCGCCGCACGTCCTCCAGGGCCAGGACGTGCTCGAGCCACTGGTTCGAGAGCCTCTCCTCGAGCGAATTCTGGGAAAGCCGCGCGCGCAGATTCTCCCAGTCCATCTCGTCGAGCTTCTGATCCTGGTTGAAGCACGAGAACACGAACGATTCCTTCTTCGTGACCGGGTCCACGTGGCGCTGGAGACACTGCGCGCAGACCTCCTTCATCATGCATTGCATCGGCGAGTTGATCGACCCGATGCCCTCGTGCGCGGCGGAGAGGTGCGGCGCGAGGACGCCGTGGCGCGCGGCGGTGACGGCGGCCATCATGCGATCGGAGCCGATCGCGATGAGACGCGACGCCTCGCTCAGCGCGATCGTCGTCTTCCCGAGGCGGCCCTCGGCATATGCGAGCATGGCCTGCACGATGTTGCCGAGGAACGTGAAGTCCTCCGGGCGCTTCGCCGGAATCGTCGGAGCGATGTCCACGGCCCAGACGACGACGTCGGCCGCGGCCTCGATCTCCTCGCGCTTGTAAAAGTCCTCGGCCTTCTTGTAGCCCGCGAAGTAGAGAACTTTGTTGCCGCGTTCGCGGGCGGTGCGCCCGATCGAGAAGAGCACCGCGTTTCCGAGCCCGCCGCCGCACAGCACGACTGTTTCGTTCTCCGGCAGATGGGTGGGCGTGCCCGTCGGGCCCATGACGACGACGGGCTCTCCCTCCTTCAGCGAGGCGCAGAGCCGGCTCGAGACGCCGAGCTCGAGAGCGATCATCGAGAGGAGGCCCTTCTCCTTGTCGACCCACGCGCCGGTGAGAGCGCAGGGCTCGATGAGAGCCGGCGTGCCGGGGCCGCCGTTCGCGCCCGGCAGCCGCGCGGCGAAGGCCTCGTAGTTTTGAAACCGGTAGAACTGGCCGGGCCGGAAGTTGCGCGCGGCCATCGGGGCCCTCACGAGGACGTCGACGATCGTCGGCGTGAGCCGGTCGACGCGCACGACGCGGGGCACGAGAAGGTCGTCCAGCGTCGCGCCGAAGGACCTCCAGGCGGCGTCGCGAGCCGCCTGCGCGGCTTGGGTGCGGTCGAGGGCTGAGAGCGCGTCCCCGAAGAGCTCGAGGATTTTCGGCGTGCCGTCCCGTGCCGAGGCCATCGCCTTTACGACCGAGCCGGCGTAGACGGGATGGTTGTCGCCGAAGTACGAAAGGAGCTTTCCCTGGTACACCGTGCCGGTGAAGAACGCGCCGACCCCATCGTCCTTCGGGACGAGACGGAAACCCGTGCCGTCCTTTTCGGCGACGTGCGGGCGGAAGAACTTGTTCTTCGCGTCGAGCGGGATACTCCCGGGCCGCTCCCGGCCGTAGGTCACGTTCGGCGACGTGCCCGCCGCGACGAGAAGCGTGCGGCAGGGAAGCTCGACGGTGGATCCGTCCCTCCGCTTGAAGACCACGGCACGAAGCGCGCCGAACTCGTCCGGCAACGCCTCGACGGGCTCGAGGTTCTCGACGAAGCCGATTCCTTCCTCGAGCGCTTTGACGATCTCCTCGTGGTTCAGGCGGTAGGCCGGGGACTCCTCCATCGAGCGCCGGTAGACGATGTGCGAGCCTCCCCAGAGCTTCACGAGCCGTGCGAGGTCCGGCGTCTCGCCGGAGCGCGTCGCGCGCTCGCGCTCCAGGCGGATCGCGTGTCCATGCTCGAGCTGGCGGGCGAGCAGCCCCCGCTCCTCGACGGAGAGTCCGGCCATGACGGCGGCCTCTCCCTTCCCGGCGGCGAGCGCCTCGAAACGCCGGAGGGCCTTCTCGACGTGCAGTGCGTAATAGGCCTGCGACTCGGTGGCCGTGTCGATCGCCGTCAGGCCTCCGCCGATGACGAGGATCGGCAGGTCGATGTGCAGGTTCGTGAGCGCGTCCTTCTTGAAGGCCCCGGTGAGCTGCAGCGCCATGAGGAAGTCGGAGGCCTTTCGCACGCCGCGGATGAGGTTGCTCTTCATCTCCACGAGCGTCGGCTTGCCGGCGCCGGCGGCGATCGCGACGTGGTCGAACCCGAGGTCGAAGGCCTGCTCGTGCGTGAGCGTGCCGCCAAAGCGCGTGCCTGAGTAGATGCGAAGCGTGCGGCGCCGCGCGAGGTTCAGGTAGAGGAGGTCGAGGAAATTCTTGTCCCACCGCACCGTGATGCCGTATTCGGAAACGCCGCCGAAGCCCGTGAGCGTGCGCTCGTCGAGCGGGTGGAAGAGCGTCTTCACATCGCGAATCAGCTTCGGAGCGCGCGTCTGGGTGCCCGTGAGCTCCTCGGGCAGCGGCTCGATCTTCAGGCCGTCGATCGCGACGACGCCGAAGCCCTCGTTCAAGAGATGGTGCGCGAGGGTGTAGCCGGCCGGCCCGAGCCCCACCACGAGGACGTTCTTGCCGTTATAGGGGAGCGCATACGGGCGCGCCGCGTTGAGCGGGTTCCAGCGCGTCAGGAGCGACCAGATCTCGAACCCCCAGGGCATCCCGAGGACGTCCGTGAGAACGCCCGTCTCCGCCTGCGGGATGTCGACGGGATCCTGCGTCTGGAAGATGCAGGCCTTCATGCAGTCGTTGCAGATGCGGTGCCCGGTGCCGGGGACCATCGGATTGTCGATGCAGACGAGCGCGAGGGCTGAGAGCGCGTCCCCCTCGCGCCGCAGCATGTGCATTTCCGAGATCTTCTGGTCCAGCGGGCAGCCCGCGAGCGGCACCCCGAGGACGTTCGCGCGGACGCTCCCGTCCTTCTGCACGAAGCCCTTCGCGCACGAGTCCTTCTCGCGCTCGTGGCAGAGGATGCAGTAATGCGTCTCGCCGGTGACCTGGCGCGCGGTCTTGCGCGGGTCGGTGAGAGTGAAACCATCGCGCGGGCGCGCGTGCGAAGGTAGGCCGAAGCGCGCCTCGGGAAAATCCGGCCGCGAGCGTTCCGTCGCGACGAGCGCATCGAACTTCATCGGTTTGGCGATCACGAAAGACGCCCACGGTTTCGTGCGCACGCGGTGCGCCGGGCTGAAGCGCAGCACCGCCACATAGGCGTCGAAGGCGTCCGTCCACTCCCTCATGAGCGCGGCGTCGTCCCTGGAAAGCGGAAGGGGGGTCCCGGCCGCCCGGGCGCGCAGATCCGCGACCCGCGCGCGCGCCGCCTCGGGCGCGTAGGACGCGTCGCGCGAACGGGGCGATGCGAGGGAGCCCGCGAGGTCGAAGAGGTCCCACCCCGCGCGGGCGACTCGGCGCTCCTCGTCCGCGGGGTCGAGGCCGGCCGAGAAAACGTCGACCAGAGATCTTCCGCACGCCTCGGCGGCGGCCAGGTCGAGGGAGGCGATCGAGGCGGCATCGGGGAACCTCTTCGCGGAGCGCTTCTGGAAGACCGCGAAGCGGAACTTGAAGAGGACCGCCTCGTCCAGGACGCGCGAGAGCGCGGCGTCTCGCTCGGCGGACACGCCGAACAGCTCCGCGACGAACGCCGCGAGCGGCCTGCTGGCCTCGACGAGAAGGGACGACAGCTCCGTGGGCGCGAGCGGCCCCCGCGCGCGATAGCGCTCGAAGCGTTCGGCGAGGTCGGGATTCTCCCGGCCGAGGCGCTCCCGAAAGAAGGCGTCGAGGTCTGCGAGGCGTTTCGGGAGAAACAGGTCCGAGTCTGAGAAGCCGAAGTTCATGCCAGGAGGATAAACTGAGTTTCCAGTGGCTCGGGACGATCGCGGTATCACGGATCCGGGCGTCAATCGCGACCGGCTCGACTCCTGGATGGTCGCGGCGTTCATCGAGGGGAAAGTGTGGACGTCGCTCGCGCCCTGAGGGCGGCTGCGGCCGGCTTCGCGCTCCTTCTTGCCTCGCGGGCGGCGAAGGCCGCGGGCCCGGCGCGGTGGCATTTCTCGTTCGGCGGCGCGACCGAGATTTCGATTCTCTTCGAGAGGACGGAGGCCGGCGACGCGACGCGCCTTCTCGTGAAAGCGGCCGCGGGGCGCTTCGTCTTCTTCTCGAGGCAGGACCCTTCGGGCCGCGACTCCACCGAGTCGATCCGGCGGCTCCCGGACGGAGAAGAGCTGATGCGCCGCCTCGTCCTTACGCGTTTCGGTGACGTTCGCGGCTGCGAGAAGGTCACTCCGCCGGACGCCTGCGTCGTCCTCGAGGGGAAGAGCGGCACGCTCGCGGCGGGTTTCTCGGCGTTTTCGGGCGAGAGGGCCGCGAAAACGCGCGAGAGAGCAGCGTCTCTCGTCTCACCGGCGATGCGCGACGCGCTTTTCGGCGTCGCTCCCATCCTTCCGGCAGTCGCGGAGTTCGGCTCCTATACGAAGGACTTCCTCGGCCTCGTCTGGCCCGAGCGCTTTACGAAACAGCAGTCCCTTAGGAAGGGCGAACGGACGAAGGGCTGCGACTTCGACGCGACGTTCGGATATCCGTGCGACGCGGACGCGCGGCGGCGCGAGGAGAAGCGGTTCGCGGACGCGGTGCGTTAAGCCGTGGGCCTCCGGGGTAATCTCTCCGCCGGATGAGCGACGATGCCCCCGCTCCGCGCAGATACGTCCTGCGGCGCGCCGCGGTGCCGAAGAGCTACCGCGTCGACTACGCGCGCGAGCTGAACGAGGAGCAGAAGACCGTGGTGTTCGCGCCCGACGGGCCGACGGTCGTCGTCGCAGGCGCCGGCTCGGGCAAGACGCGCACGCTCGTCTATCGCGTCTCGCGTCTCATCGAAGACGGTGCCGACCCGGCGTCCCTGCTTCTCCTCACGTTCACGAATCGTGCCGCCCGCGAGATGAAGCGCCGCGTCGAGGCGCTCATCGGCGCCGACCTGAACCGTGGGACGGCAGGGACGTTCCATTCGGTCGCGGCGCGCCTTCTGCGCCCGCACGCGGAGCTGCTCGGCTATCGCCAGAACTTCGGCATCCTCGACTCGGAGGACGCGAAGGACCTCCTCGAGTCCGCGACGTCCGACCTCGGAGTTCCCGTCACCGAGCGGCGCTTCCCGAAGGGCGACCTCCTCCGGGCGATCGTGTCGCTCTGCGTGAACACCGGGCGGCCGCTCGACGACGTGATCACGGCCGAGCATCCGCACTTCCTTCCCCAGCTCGACGCGATCCGCGCGGTCGTCCATCGCTATCTCGAGCGAAAGGTCGCCGCAAACGGCATGGATTACGACGACCTGCTCCTGAACTGGAAGAGACTCCTCGCCGAGCACCCCGGGATCCGGAAGAGCTTCGGCGCGCGCTTCCGGCACGTCCTCGTGGACGAGTACCAGGACGTCAACCGCCTGCAGGCGGACCTCGTGGACCTCGTCGTGAAGGACGTCGAGACACCGAACGTCATGGTCGTCGGCGACGATGCGCAGTCCATCTACTCCTTTCGCGGAGCGGACTTCGAGGCGCTCCTCGGGTTTCCGGGACGCCATCCGGGGACGCGCGTCTTCTCGCTCGAGACGAACTACCGGTCGACGCCCGAGATTCTCCGCCTCGCGGACGCTTCCATCGCGCAGAACACGCGGCGCTTCGAGAAGTCGCTGCGCGCGACGCGCCCCGCGGGCGTGCCGGTTGCCGTCGTGGGCACCGCCGACGTCGCGCAGCAGGCCGAGTTCGTGGCCCAGCGCGTTCTCGAGCTGCGCGACGAGGGGACGCCGCTGACCGAGATCGCGGTCCTCTACCGCGCGCACTATCAGGCCCTCGAGCTGCAGATCGAGCTGACGCGCCGCGGCATCCCATACGAGATCCGTTCGGGAATGCGCTTCTTCGAGCAGCAGCACGTGAAGGACGTCCTCGCGTACCTGCGCCTCCTCGTGAACCCGAAGGAGGAGACGGCCTTCAAGCGCATTCTCAAGCTCCTTCCGAAGGTGGGGGAGCGCACGGCCGCGACTCTCTGGGCCGCTGTCGGAGGCAATCCCGACCCGGTCGGCTCCTTCCTGCGCCTCGACATGCGGAAGGCTCCGGCCGGCGCGCAGGGAGCGCTCGGGAAGCTCGCCGCCACGCTCGAATCGCTGCGGCGGCCGTCGCTCCTGTCGGCGCCGGCGGAGGCGATCCGCTTCGTCGTCGACGAGGGCGGCTACGCGGACGTCGCGAAGTCGAGGTTCGAGAACCACCAGGCCCGCCTCGACGATCTCGAGGCGCTCGCGCAATTCGCGCTGCCGTACGACGGCGTCGAGCGCTTCCTCGAGGAGGTCACGCTCTTCGGCGAGCCCTCGGGCGAGACCGTCATCGCGGGCGAAAAGGACGACGAACGCCTCGTCCTGTCGTCGATCCACCAAGCGAAGGGGCTCGAATGGCGCGCCGTGTTCGTCCTCGGGCTCATCGAGGACCGTTTTCCGAACGTCCGGGCCGCGCGGACGGCGGAGGGCCTCGAGGAGGAGCGGCGCCTCTTCTACGTCGCCGCCACGCGCGCGAAGGACGAGCTCCTCCTCGTCCACCCCCTCGCGGCGTTCGACCGCTACGGCATCGTCGTCGTGACCGAGCCGAGCCGCTTCCTCAACGAGCTGCCCGAGGAGGTGTACGAGCGCTGGGTGCTCGAGCCGGGTCCGCCGCTCCCGGCGGCCGCGGGCGCGAACGCCCCGAGGCTTGGCGAGGCGGACGACCCGACAGTGGAGGACGACCCCGAAGATCTCGTGAACTGACCTCGAGCCTAGAATCTCGACGTGGTTTTCTTTCCTGGCCGCACGCTCTTTTTGACCGAGGACGCCGGGCTCCTGGCGCGCCAGCTCGCGGGCGAGGATCTCGCGTGGGACGCGAACGATCCGGCCCAGAAGCTGCGCGACGACGTCTCGACCGACGAGATCACGCCCGGCTGGACGTGCTTCCACCACGACGCTGCGCTCGGGAGGTTCGCGTACCTCGGCCTCACGTGCCGCGACGGCGTGCAGCCGGTCGGAGAGGAAGCGGTGCGGCGCGGGGGTTTCGTGGTCTCCGTGGCCGGGCGGCGGCGCGGAAAGGGCTCGTCCCGCGAGCAGGCGCCATACGCGGAGCGCGCGGCGGGCATCCGCCTCCTCGTGGCCGAGAGCTTCGAGCGCATCTACCGCCAGAACGCGATCAACCTCGGAATGTTCCTGACGACGGATTTCTCGATCCTCGAGCGCGTGCGAGAAGGCCGGGAGATTCCGCTTTCGTTCTTCACGGAAGGAGAGGATCCGATCACGCGGGGCGTGATCGAAGCGGGCGGACTGCTTCCCTACACGCGGGGGCGTCTCGCGGGTCGCGAGGCTCCCCCGCCCGTCACGACATCGCTCCGCGGGATGACACTCGTTGAGAAGATCCTCGCGCGCCACGTCGTCACGGATCCGGCGGCCGGGGGCGCCGGAGTGTCCGCCGTCGCGCCGGGCGATGCGTGCTTCGTGCGGACCGACCTGCGCTTCTCCCACGAATACGTCACGCCGATGGCGGCCGAATGCTTCGCGGAGGCGCTGGGGCGCGACGCGCGCGTGAGGGGTCCTGGCTCCGTCCTCCTTTTTCGCGATCACCTGTCCCTCCTCGGCGAGGTCATGCCGGAGGAACGCAAGGCGCGCGGCCTCCTGACGCTCGCGGATTCCCTCGCGACGCGGCAGGAAGAGTTCGCGGCCGCGCAGGGCGTTCGGCTCCATGGAGCGGGCGAGGGCATCTGCCATTCCCTCGTCCTCGAGCGCCATGCTCTCCCCGGCCAGATCGTCGTCGGGTCCGACTCGCACACGACGCACGCCGGGGCGCTCGGCTGCCTCGCGTTCGGGATCGGCACGACGGAAGTCGCGTGCGCGTGGCTCTCGGGCGACGTGCGCGTGAAGGTCCCGGCCACGATCCGCGTCGTCCTCGAAGGCACGCGGCCACCCGGCATCGCGGCGAAGGACGTCATGCTCGCGCTTCTCGCGCACCCGTACGTGAAGGGCGGCGGCGCGATCGGGAAAGTGCTCGAGTACGCGGGCGAAGCGGTAACGGCCTTCTCCGTGGACGAGCGCGCCACGCTCACGAACATGGCGGCCGAAGCGGGGGCGTTCTCGGGCATCGTTGCGCCCGACGAGACGACGGCGCGCTTTCTCTCCGAGCGGCGGGGAACGCCGCTCACCGAGGCGCGCCGCGCCTGTGAAGGCCTCGCCTCCGGAGAGGACGCGGTGTTCGATTCGGAGCTGGTCTTCGACATCGGCGCGCTCGCGCCGATCGTGGCGCTGCCCGGTGATCCGGGGAACGGCGTCGCGATCTCGGATCTCCCGGCCCCCGTCCCCATCGTCATCGCCTACGCCGGTTCCTGCACGGCCGGCAAGCGCGAGGACATGGAGATGCTCGCGGCGGTTCTCGCGGAGGGCCTCGCACGAGGGAAGCGTGTCGCGCCGGGCGTCGACTTCTACATTCAGTTCGGGAGCCGGCACGTGAAGGAGTGGTGCCGCGAGAAGGGCTACCTCGACCTCTTCACGCGCGCGGGCGCGCGCCTCGTCGAGCCCGGCTGCGGCGCCTGCATCAACGCGGGGCCGGGCGTCTCGACGCGGGACGGGGAGGTCACGGTGAGCGCCATCAACCGTAATTTCCCCGGACGAAGCGGACCGGGGCGCGTCTATCTCGGAAGTCCCTACGTCGTCGCCGCTTCGGCCCTCGCGGGCAGGATCGCCGCATGGAACCCCGGCGCCTGAGGCCGCTCGCGCTTCTCGTTGTGGCGACGCTGGCGACGGGCTGCGGCTTCGCGTGGAATCTGTGGGCGCGCGGAGATCTCGCGCGTGACGTGAAGAGCCTCATGGCCCGTCAGGGCATCGTGGTCTCGAGCATGAAATGCCGCATGTTCGGCACGCTGCGCGCGGGTGCGTGCACATTTCCCCTCTCTGCCGAGGAGACGACCCGGATCGTGCAGGGCCTGAAGCTGCGCGTCCTGGCGCCGACGGAAAACATCCGCGAGTTCCGCGGCGGGTGCTCGCAGACGCCGCCGTTCGACACCGGGTTCGTGCGCGCGTTCCGGTCCGGCGCGTTCCGCCCGGCCGAGATGAAGCTCCGCGACGGCGGCGGGTTCGACTACGTGTACCTTTACCAGCACCCGACGTCCGGCACCGCGTGCCTGCAGACTTCCTACACTCAGGACGGCGCCGGCGCGACCGCGGCGTTCCCGATCACGAACTGAACGCCCCGAAGGCCCAGGGTTCTCTCTTCCCGGGGCCTTCGGAGGACGCGCGTGAGAAGGACTACTTGCCGACGACCTTCACGACCGCTGTCGAGCCTGGAATCCTGTCTCCCTCCATCGGCTCGAAGCGCCCCGCGAGGCAGCCCGCGAGGAACTTCTCGGATCGGGCGTTGAAATCGATGCGGTTCTCCGGTCGGGCGAAGCCATGGCCTTCGTCGGAGTAGACGACGTACGTCACGTTGCCCTTGTTCTTCTCGATGGCGTCGACGATCTGCTCGGACTCCTTCACGTTCACGCGCGGGTCGTTCGCGCCCTGACCGATCAGGAGCGGCCGGACGATCTTGTCGGCCTTGAAAAGCGGCGATGCGTTCTTGATCAGCTCCGCGTCCTTCGGGTCGTCGACGTTGCCCATTCGGACGTCGAAGGTCGCCCGGAGGGGTTTCCAGTACGGCGGGATCGAGGCGATGAGCGTCTTGAGGTTGGACGGGCCGACGATGTCCACGTTGCACGCAAAGGCGTCCGGCGTGAACGTGGCCGCGGCGAGTGCGGCGTAGCCCCCGTACGAGCCGCCGAAAACGGCGATCTTCTTCGGGTCCGCAGTGCCCTGCGCGATGGCCCACTTCGCGGCGTCGATCAGGTCGTCGTGCATCTTGAGGCCCCACTGCCGGTTTCCCGCGTAGAGGAACTTCTTGCCGTAGCCGGTCGAGCCCCGGTAGTTGGGCTGCAGGACGGCATAGCCGCGGTTCGCGAACCACTGCGCATAGGCGTTGTAGCCCCATGTGTCGCGCGCCCAGGGCCCGCCATGGACGAACAGGACCATCGGGAGATTCTTTGGCGGCACGCCGACGGGGAGAGTGAGGTAGGAGTTCAGATTCAGACCGTCACGAGCCTTGAGGACGACGGGCTTCATCTCGGCGAGGGCGAGGCCCTCGAGCTTGGGCTGCGCGGAGAAGAGAACGGTCCCCTGCTTGGCCGCGCGGTTCCACTTGTACCAGGTGACCGGGCCGCGGTCCGACGTGAAGCCGATGAGCCACGCGTCGTCGGCCGATGTGCGGTTCACGATCGCGAAATCGCCTGCGTGGAGCTTCGGGATGGCGTCGAAGTCTGCCTGAACGGACGGATCGAGCACTTTCCACGAGGCCCGCCCCGGAGCGAAGGACACCGCCTGCACGACGTGCGACTTCGGATGGATCACGACAGTGCCCGCATCCACGTCGGGCGAGACGGCGAGCACCTTCTCGGTGCCCGTCGCGAGATTGCGTTCGACGAGGCGCGCCGTGTCGTTGCCGATGGAGCTCATGAGGAACGCGGACTTGCCGTCGAGCGAAAAGTCCTCGAATTCGAGGATCTCGTCGGGTCCGACCTTGAGAAGCGCCTTCCACGGTGCCTTGACGTCGTCGCGCACGCGGATCTCGGTGCCGCCGTCCGGCGTCTGCGCCTGCGCGGCGCGCACCTGGAACTTCGCGTCCGTTCCCCAGCCCGCCACGTCGCCCGGGTTCTCGGTGTCGAGCGTCAGGGCGCCGGTCTTCAGGTTCAGGCGGTGCACGTCCATGAGCTGGCGGTTGCGGATGTTCGCCTCGATGAGGACCTCGTTGGGGAAGTCGCGGCTGAGGTCTGCCACGCCGGCGCGAACGCCCTGGAACGGCGTGAAATCGCGCACGTTGCCCGAGGCGAGATCCACGCCGAAGACGTGGAAGTTTTCGTCCCCGTCGTTGTCCTGCTGGTAGAGGAGCGTACGGTTGTCCTCGGCCCAGAAGTACTGGCGGATGCCGCGCTTCTTGTCGGCCGTGACCATCTTGTCGTCGTCCTTGCCGACGGTCTTGACCCAGACCTGCAGGACATTCTTCTTGTCTGGCGCGAGCCACGCCAGGCGCTGCCCATCGGGCGAGAGCTTCGGGGCCGCCCGCTCGGGGTTCCCGAAGAGGATGTCGCGGGAAATGAGGGGCGGGAGCTGAGCCGGAAGGGGAAAGACGGGAAGGAGGAGCGCAAGGGTGACCGCGGCGCGCGCGCACCTCGGAAGCAGCGTTTTTGACATCGAAAGGGGCCTCCTCTTCCCCACATTACGTCGAATCGCCCCTTCATGTTTTACCTCCGGTCCCAAGGTGAGGAACCTTCCCGGGAACGGCGCGGGACTGCTAAGATCTTCCCGGAGGCGCGTACTCACATCCGACCCGACTCCATACCGCTCACCCTCCCCGCGGCGGGGCTCGGCGCGCTCTTCGGTGTCCACGACGAAAACCTTCGGCTCCTCGAAGACGCCTTCGGCGTCGAGATCGCCGCGCGCGGGCGCGAGGTCTCCGTCTCGGGCGACCCGGAGAGCACGGCGCTCGCGGCGCGGCTTCTCTCGGAGTTCTCGAAGCTCATCGAGCGCGGGTACACGCCGAAGAAGCCAGACCTCGAGGCGGCGATCCGCATTCTGAAGGAAGAGCCGTCGACCTCGCTCGTCGATTTCTTCGAGAACCGCTCCGTCGGACCAGCTCTCCGGCAGGTCGTGTCGCCCCGGAACGTGCGCCAGCAGGAGTACCTGCAGGCCGTCCTCGAGTACGACATCGTGTTCGCGATCGGGCCGGCGGGTACGGGCAAGACCTATCTCGCCGTCGCCATGGCCGCGGCAGCCCTGCTCGAGAAGAAGGTCAAGCGCATCGTGCTCTGCCGCCCCGCCGTCGAGGCGGGCGAGAAGCTGGGTTTTTTGCCGGGCGACCTCGCCGAGAAGGTGAACCCTTACCTGAGGCCTCTGCACGACGCGCTTTACGACATTCTCGGATACGACAAGGTCGGCCGCATGCTCGAGCGCAACATCATCGAGGTCGCGCCGCTCGCCTTCATGCGTGGCCGCACGCTCAACGACGCGTTCGTCATCCTGGACGAGGCCCAGAACACGACGTCCGAGCAGATGAAGATGTTCCTCACGCGCCTCGGGTTCGGCAGCAAGGCCGTCATCACGGGCGACGTGACGCAGATCGACCTTCCGCAGGGGAAGATCTCGGGCCTCAAGGAAGCAGACCGCGTTCTCGCGAACGTCGAGGGCGTGAAATTCGTGCGCTTCGACCACCGTGACGTCATGCGCCACCGCATTGTGCAGTCGGTCGTGAACGCCTACGAGATCTTCGAGAAGAAGAAGGCCGACGATGCCGCCGCGGCCGCCGCGAACGGGAACGGTCACGGCAACGGGAACGGAAACGGCAAGCCTTCCTCCCCGGCTGGCGAGTAACGCCTCGGCTTTTGGCCAGGGGGTTTTTCTTTGAAGGGTAAGAAGGGAGACGTGCGCACCCGAGAGGTCGTTGAGATTCTCACGACCGTCCGGGGAGGGCCGCCGCCGGCTCGAGTCGCAGCCTGGGCCCGCTGCCTCCTTTTCGAAGCACGCGCGGAGCGCGCACGTCTTTCCGTCCTGCTCTCTGGCGACCGGAGGATGCGTACGCTGAACGCGAGGTGGCGCGGAAAGGACCGGCCCACCGACGTGCTGTCGTTCCCCGCCTTCGAAGCCTCCGCGGCCCGCGCCGCCGCGCGGCGCGGGAAGTTCCTGGGCGATCTCGTCATCGACGTGCCATACGCGGCCCGGCAGGCCCGGCGCCGCGGGAACCGCTTGGGGCGCGAGGTGCAGATTCTCCTGGCACATGGCCTTCTCCATCTTCTCGGCTACGATCACGAGACGGACGGCGGCACGATGTTCCGGCTGCAGCGGCGAATCCTCCTCTCGGCCTTCGGTGAGGGCCCGGACGGCGTGCCGTGATCGGCTTCGCCGTGGGGGCCGGTGTCGCGTTCCTCTTCGCCGCGTTCTTCGCGATCGTCTACATTCTCTTCTCGGGCTTCGCGCAGGCGCTCGAGAGCCTCTCGGTCCTCCATCGAAAAGCCCTTCTCGAGGCGAACCCGTCGCGTTTCGGGACGCTCCTCGCCTCCGAGCACGTGCGCGTTTCGCGCATCGCCGTGCGCCTTACGGCGCAGGGCGCCGTCCTCGGAGGGCTCCTCTGCCTCGGATCGGCGCTCGCCGCCCTCGGCGTCGGCGAGCCGTGGCTCGCCTCCGCGATGGTCATTCTCCTCGGCTGGATCGTCGCGGAGAGCCTCGTCATCCGGTGGGTCGCCCGCCGCGGTGGAGACGCGCTCCTGCAGTCTTTCGCCTGGGTCATCCCGGCGGTGGACTTTCTCGCGGCGCCGCTTTACCCGGTGCTTTCGCGCCTCGTGGAGAAGGAGACCGACGAGGCGGAGGCGAACACCGTGCCCGCGCCGGAGAAGGAGGACGCGACGAAGGATGCCGAGGTGCGCGCGCTCCTCGACGTCGCGCGGGAGGAAGGGCTCCTCGAGAAGCACGAGGAGGAGCTCGTCACCCGCGCCGTGGACTTCGGAGACCGCACCGTGGGCGAGGTCATGACGTCGCGGCCCGACATCGTATTCGCCGAGGCGGACGCGCCGCTCGACGAGGTGGCGGATCTCTTCGTGAAGACGAAGTTCACGCGCCTGCCGCTCGTCGAAGGCTCGATCGACAAGCCCGTCGGCGTCGTCCACGTCAAGGACGTTTTCACGGTGCTCCGCGGGCCGGACCCGCCGGCGACGGCGCGCCCCGTCGCGCGCCAGGTCTTCTTCGCGCCCGAGACGCAGACGGTCGCGACGCTCCTGTCCGACTTTCGCCGCCGGCGCCAGCCGCTCGCCATCGTCGTCGACGAGTACGGGGCCGTCACGGGCCTCGCGACGCTCGAGGACCTCGTCGAGGAGCTCGTCGGAGAGATCGCGGACGAGCACGAGGTCGAGCAGCCTCCCGTCGTCGCGCAGGATGACGGCTCGTACTCGGTGGCGGGGCGCGTGAGGGTGCCGGAGATCGCGAGCCTTTTCGGCGTGACGTTTCCTTCGGACGAGTACGAGACCGTGGCCGGCCTCGTCTCCGAGCGCCTCGGACGCATCCCGAAAGCCGGCGAGACCGCGCACGAGGCGGGCCTTCTCTTTCTCGTCGAGGAGGCCGACCGCCGGCGGATCCACCGCGTGCGCGTGAAGCGCGAGGACCTCGGCGCGCCGGAACGCGAGAAGAAGCCATGAGCGTTCCTCTCCGGCGCTCCGGCACGGTGGCCGTCGTCGGACGTCCGAACGCCGGGAAGTCCACGCTCCTGAACGCCCTCGTCGGGACGAAAGTCGCGATCGTCTCGGACAAGCCGCAGACGACGCGGCGGCGACTCCTCGGCATCCGGACGGACCCCGAAGGCCAGATCGTGTTCGTCGACACCCCGGGCCTCCACAAGCCGCTCCACCGTCTGAACAAGGTCATGATGGGCGAGGCCCTCGAGGCGCTCCGTGAGGAAGACATCCGCCTGCTCGTGGTGGACGTCTCCGTGCCGTCCGGCGGCGGAGACCGCTTCGCGTTGGACCTCCTCGCGCATGCGCCGGCGCCGCGGATCGCCATCCTGAACAAGATCGACCGCGTCTCGAAGGCCTCTCTCCTCCCGCGGATGGCGGCGCTTGGCGAGGCCGGGATCTTCGAGGAGATCGTCCCCGTGTCCGCGCTCACGGGCGAGGGGCTCGACGCGCTCGTCTCCGCCCTGAGGCGCCACCTCCCCGAGGGCGAGGATCTCTTCCCGAGCTCGACGCTCACGACGGCCGACCCGAGAACGCGCGCGGCCGAGCTCATCCGCGAGAAGTTCCTCGAAAGGACGCGGGAGGAGATTCCCTACGGCCTCGGGGTCCTCGTGGAGGAGTGGAGGCGCGACGAGGCGAAGAACCTCACGGTCGTCAAGGCGACGGTCGTCGTGGACCGCGACGGTCACAAAGGCATCGTCCTTGGCGCGGGCGGGCGGCTCCTGCGCGAAGCGGGCACCGCGGCCCGCCTCGAGCTCGAGCGCACGCTCGGCGGGCGGTTCTTTCTCGACCTCGTCGTGGCGGCCCGGCCGGGCTGGCGCGAGGATCCGCGCTTCCTCGAGGCGCTCACGAGCTGAGGCGTTGACGCGGGCTCTCGGTCTCGTAAACTCACCGGTCGGGAGCACGCGGCAACATGGAAAAAGAAAAGAGGCGCTCGCCCCGCACTCTTCTCGCGAAGGGAACGCGCGGGCAGCTCAAGTCGACCCTCGCGATCGAGATCCTGAATCTCTCCGAGATGGGCCTCCTTCTCGAGCTCGCCTCGACGTTGCGCCCGGGCTCGACGTACGACCTCAGCGCGGTTTTCGGCGGCGTCCCGTTCACGGGCCTCGTGCGCATCACCCGCTGCCGCGCGGGCGGATTCGCCTCCGACGACAAGGGCGGGCGCCTGCTGCTGTTCAGGGCCGGCGGGGAGTTCGTCGGGCTTTCCGAAAAGCAGCTCGAGGGGCTGCGCCTCGCGCTCTCGAAAAGGCTCGCGTCCGGCGCGTCACTGGAGCGGCTGTCCTGAGGCTCGTCAGCCCGCGAGGCCGTGCAGGGCCTGCCGCAAGGCGTTCTCCAGACGGCGGGCGCGTTCGAGCGAGCCCGAGAGCCGCGAGGAGCCGCGGGCCCTTGATGTTTCCGAGCTCGATCGGGAGAAGGTCGAAGTAGATCGTCCGGCCCTGAGCCGTGGAAAGCGACGGCAGCGTATCCTGCGCCCGTGAGTCCCGAGGCTCGGGAGCGCCGGATCGAGGCCACGTGGGCGGGTCTGCCCGTCCGGGGCGTCTCGGTGGCGGGGCGCGAGACGTGGTTTCACCTGCCCACGCTGCATCTCGCGTTCGACCTCGGCCGCGCGCCCACGGCGCTCGTCTCCGTGCCGAACGTCTTCCTCTCGCATGCGCACCTCGACCACGGCGCCGGCCTCGCGTACTGGTGCTCGCAGCGAAGGTTTCTGCGCCTGCCGGGCGGCACGGCCCGCACGCATCCCGCCGCGGTCCCCGCGTGGACGAAGCTCCTCGCGCTCCACGAGGCCCTCGAGGCCGTGCGGTACGACGCGCGTGTCGAAGCGATGGAGAGCGGCGCGCGCGTGAGTCTCCGGCGCGATCTCGAAGTCGAGGCCTTCGAGGCGGACCACCGCGTCCCGGCGCTCGGCTTCGTCGCATCCGAGATCCGCAACCGCCTGCGCGAGGATCTCGCGGGGCATCCCCCGGGAGAGATCCGGGACGCCGCGGCGCGCGGCGAGGCCGTGGCGGGGAAGGTCGCGATTCCGCTCGTCGCCTACTCGGGCGACACGGGCGCCGGGGTCTTCGCGCGCGCGCCGCGCTCATTCTTCACGGCGAAGGTGCTCCTCCTCGAGTGTTCGTTCGTGGAGGAGAGCGACCGCGAGCGCTCGGAGAAGTGGAAGCACCTCCACCTCGACGAGATCGCCGAGCGGGCGGATCTCTTCGAGAACGAGGTCGTCGTCCTCACGCACCTGACGCTACGCACGAGCCCCGGCGACATCCGAAAGGCGATCGCCCGCGGCCTCCCGCCGCGCCTCGCGGCGCGGACCGTGCCGTTCCTGCCGGAGTAGGAAGAAGGCGGAGGATTCAGCTCGCGGCGGCTCCCGCGATCACGCCCTTTTTTCCCGTCCATTCCCCGAGCGCCTGCCGCCACTCCCACGCGTGGCCGGGGGACAGCACGAACTCCAAGACCTCGCCGCTCGTCGCGGTGACGCGAAGAACTTTGCTTCGGAGGAATCTTCTCTGCGCCTGTGTCCTTTCGTCTGTCTCGAGACGCTGTATTTCTTCGAATGAGTAAGAGCCCGCGCGGTCCCAGAGCGCTTCCCACACGAGGCCGGCCGGAGTGAGAGCGACGGTGCCGGGGAGGAGCGCGCGTCCGCGGCGATCCACGACGCGGCACGGCGTCCCGATTCGCACCACCCTCCCTAATCCTTCCAAGAAAATGCGCCCTCGCCGTCTGGCAATCAGCCGTGTCGTGAGCACGAAGCAACCGGTCGCGAGCAAGAAAATCCCGACAGCGGCGCCCGCAAGAGACAGCAGACTCGACGCACTCACCGGAACAGTTTCTTCCGGTTTCGGATGTAGTCGCGGAACACGAACGACGCGAGATCGGTGGGCGACGCGTAGTACGCCCGGCCCCGCGCGACCTTCGTGAGCGTGTCGACGAAGTCCACGAGCGCGGGGTCCGTCGCGATCATGAACGTCGTGAGCTGGATGTCGTCGCGGCGGAGCTTCTCGGCCTCCTCGAGCGTGCGGTTCACGATCTTCAGGTCGAGGCCGAACGGGTTCTTGTAGAGGCGCCCGCCCTCGTGGATGCACGACGGCTTGCCGTCCGTGATCATGAAAATCTGGCGGTTGCGCGAGCGGCGCCGCATGAGGAGCTGCCGCGAGAGGCCAAGCCCGGCCTTCGTGTTCGTGTGGAACGGCCCGACCTGCGCCTTGCTCAGCTCCTCGAGGGGAACGGACCTTGCCTCGTCGCCGAAGAGCACGATGTCGATCGTGTCCTTCGGGTATTTCTGGAGGATCAGCTCCGTCAGCGCGAGCGCGACCTTCTTCGCGGGCGTGAAGCGGTCTTCGCCATAGAGGATCATCGAATGCGAGACGTCGATCGCGATCGCGGTCGCGCAGGCGCTCTGGTGCTCGACGTCGAAGACCTCGAAGTCGTCCGGCCGGAGCGCGAGGTCGTCCGGGTCGCGCCGCGCGGCGTTCGCCACCGTGCGAATGCCATCGAGGCGCGCGACGTCGTCGCCGAACTCGTACGGGCGCGTCTCGGGCAGCGTCTCCGAGCCGGTGCCGGCGCGCGGGATGGAGTGGAGGCCCGGTCCCGCTTTCTGAAGCGAGCTGAAGATCTCTTCGAGCGCGTTGCGGCGGATGCGGCGCTCGCCGGAGCCGAGGAGCATGAGGTTCCCCTCACCGTCGCGCCCGACGATGCCCTGCTTCTCGAGCGCGGCGCGGAACGCCTCGAGGTCGATGTTCTCACCGATGATTCCGCGGCGCTGCAGCTCCTGCATCCACTGCATCGCCTGCTCGACGTCGCCGCCGAGACGCGAGACGAGGTCCAAGAACAGCTTCAGCAGCTCTTCGTACGTCAGCAGCGACTGGAGAAGATCGAGCGGCAGCTCGCCGTACCGGTAGTCCACGCGCTCATGCTACGGCAGATCGGTGAGAACCGGCGCCGCATAGAATCGCAAGCGCTGCTCGCCCGCCGTCTCTCCTCGGTCCACGGCGAACTCAAGGTGCGGGGCTGGGCTCGTATTCGCACTTCTCCTCGCTCAGCTCGGGCCGGGTCTCATGAGTCATGCATGGGGCCCGCATGCGATCGTCCTTCCGCTCTTTCTCTTCGTGCTCCTCGGCGCGGGCTCCGCCCTGCGCGGCGGGGCGTGGATGCCGGGCCTCGCCTTCGTCGGAACGTTCCTCGTCCAGACACACCTGGGAACCGGCCCGACGGTCATGGCGCTGCTGCCGCTCGCCGCCACATCTTCGCGCCGCCGAGGGCAGACGTTCGCCACGGCGCTCGGGATACTCTCGTGCGTCGGGGTGGCGTGCGCATTCCTTTCCGCGCTCAAGATCGTGGGCCCGCCGCTTGACTACCTCTTTCTCTTCGCAGCCTCCCTGGGTGCCGCGGGCTGGCTGGCCCTCACGGCGTCGGCCTTGGGCGAAGGCGAACTTCCGGCCGATCGGCGCCGGGCAGGCCTCGCGGTCGCCGCAGCCGTCCTCGTCTCGCTGCTCGCCACGGATGCGAACGTCCGGGGCCTCGTGT
>CABDYV010000093.1_pt1 | contig 22048 bp, 20 predicted proteins | sample 3132041 | NCBI WGS metagenome assembly CABDYV01 (sample SAMEA5534338, study PRJEB31848) | metagenome | biome: tundra; feature: field; material: soil | place: USA | collected 2013-05 | depth 0.45 m | reverse complement strand
CCCCGGAATGAACGGGCAGCCGCCGAGACCCCCGAACCCGGTGTCGAAGCGCGTGACGCCGGCCTGCAGCCCCGCGAGAAGATTCGACAGGCCGAGGCCGCGCGTGTCGTGAAGGTGGAGGACGAGAGGGACCGCTCCGGCAACGGGCAGAACGCGCTCGAGGACGTCGGCGATCTGTCTCGGGTTCGCCATGCCCGTCGAGTCGGCGAGGGAAAGCGCGGCGACGCCTTCCGCCACGATCTCCCGCGACATCTCGACGACGCGGTCGACCGGAATGTCGCCCTCGTACGCGCATCCGAACACGCACTGGAGGCCCACGCGCGTCCTCAGGCCCTTCGACCTCGCGGCCCGGATCATGAGCCTGACGTCCGCGCGCGCCTCGTCCAGAGAGCGGTTCGCGTTCTTCAGGCTGTGCGTGTCGCTCGTCGAGATCGAGAGGTCGACGGCGTGGAGGCCAGCCGCGGCGGCGCGTTCGACTCCCCTGAGGTTCAGGACGAGGCCGCTGTACGTGACGCCCGGGCGCCTCACGACCCGCCTGACGACCTCGTCCGCGTCGGCCATCTGCGGCACGCGCGCCGGGTGAACGAACGAGCAGACCTGGATTTCCGTGAGGCCCGCGTCCGCGAGCCCCTCGATCAGCTCGACCTTCAGCTCGGTCGGGATGAGCTTCTGCTCGGACTGAAAGCCGTCGCGGGGACCGACCTCGATGAGCGTGACGCGCTCGGGAAGAACCATCGCCACGCGGGCAAGGATCTCATATCCGATCCCCGCGCTTGACGCCGCGGCAGGGGTCCCGTACCTTGATCGGTGGTGAAGAGCCCCGGGAAAGCCGCTCCTTCGGTCCTCGTCGTCGTGACGTCGGTGGGCACGGAAGAGCAGGCCCTCGTGATCGCGCAGCGTCTCGTCGAGAGCCAGCTCGCCGCGTGCGTCAACATCGTGCCCGGCGTGAGATCCGTTTTCCGCTGGAAGGGGAAGGTCCAGCACGAGGGCGAGTTCCTGCTGGTGGCCAAGACCTTGAAGAAGAACTTCGAGCGCGTGAGGCAGGTTCTGAAGGAGCTCAACGCGTACGAGCTGCCCGAGATCCTCGGTTTCCCCGCGAGCCACGCCGACGAAGCATTCGCCGCGTGGGTGGCCGCGAACTCCACGGGAATCGAGAATCCGTCGGACGACGACGAAGAGGACCCGGGAGAAGCGACGATCGACTAAGGCGGCCGTCAGACCGCAGCGAGGGCGTTCTCGAGATCCTGAAGGATGTCCTCCACGTCCTCGATTCCCACGGACACGCGCACGAGGCCGGGCGTGATGCCGCGGCGAAGGCGCTCTTCGGGCTCGACGCTCGCGTGCGTCATCGAGGCCGGGTGCGAGATGAGGCTCTCGACGCCGCCGAGCGACTCGCCGAGCGCGCACACGACGACGCGGTCGAGGAAGCTCTTCACCGCCTCGACTGACCCGAGATCGAAGGAGATCATCCCGCCGAAGCCCGACATCTGCCGCGCCGCGACGGCGTGGCCGGGATGAGACGAGAGGCCCGGATAGAACACCTTTTTCACCTTCGGGTGCCCGGCGAGCCATGCCGCCACCGTGCGGCCGTTCGCGTCGTGGGCGCGCATGCGCACGGGCAGCGTCTTGATCCCGCGCGAGACGAGGAACGAGTCGAACGGCGAGAGGATGGCGCCCGCCGCGTTCTGCGTGAAGCCGATCTTCGCCCCGTCCTCAGGGTCCGCGCAGATCACCGCGCCGCCCACCGAATCCGAATGGCCGTTCAGGTACTTCGTCGTGGAATGGACGACGACGTCGCACCCCAGCGCGAGCGGTTTCTGGAAGAACGGCGTCGCGAACGTGTTGTCGACGACGACCCGGATCTTCGCGCCGATCCTCGCGCTTTCGCTCCTGGCCACGGCCGCGAGGGCCCGAAGGTCCGAGATCTCCATCGTGGGGTTCGTCGGGGTCTCGACGAAGAGCATGCGCGTCGCCTTCGTCACGGAGGCGCGCACGGTTTGGGGATCCGTCGTGTCGACGTAGTCGAACGTCACGCCGAAGTTCGCGAGGACCTTCGAGAAGAACCGATACGTGCCGCCGTACGTGTTGCGGCTCACGAGCACGTGGTCGCCCGCCTTCACGAGGCTGAGCATGAGCGTCGTTGTGGCCGCCATGCCCGACGCGAACGCGTGCGCCGTCGCGGAACCGTCCGCCCCGCCTTCGAGCGCGGCGAGCTGCGTCTCGAGGGCGAGCCGCGTGGGATTTTTCGTGCGCGCGTACTCGTAGCCCTGGCGCGGCTTGCCGAAGCCCTCCTGGACGAACGTGGACGTCTGGAAGATCGGCACGACGACCGCCCCGGTGAACGGCTCGGGCTCCTGCCCCGCGTGGACGCACGTCGTTGCGAAGCCCGGGACTCGCGCTTTCGTCTTCATCCGAGGATCCCCTGGCTCACGTAACGCTCGGCGCCGTCCGGCAGCAGCGTGACGACGCGCTTGCCGGGGCCGAGGCGGCGGGCAATCCACCGCGCGGCCGCGGCGTTGCAGCCGGAGGATCCGCCCACGAGGAGCCCTTCCGTGCGCGCGACCTCGAGGACCGTGGCGAAGGCCTCGGCGTCGTCGATCGCGATGACTTCGTCCACGAGCGAAGGGTCCCAGATTTCGGGAAGAAACGACTGGCCGATCCCCTCGACCTTGTGCTTACCCGGCTTGCCTCCCGCGAAGATCGAGCCCTGCGGCTCGACGACGACCTTCAGGAGGGCGGGCAGGCGCTCGACGAGAAACCGCGCGACACCCACGAACGTGCCCGCGGAGCCCGCGCCGATGACGACCGCGTCGAGGCGCCCGTCGCACTGCTCGAGGATCTCGGGGCCCGTCGTCTCGTAGTGCGCGCGCGGATTCGAGGGGTTCGCGAACTGCTGCGGCACGTAGGCGCCGGGGATCTCTTTCGCGAGGGCGTACGCCTTGTCGATGGCGCCCTTCATGCCGAGCGCGTCGGGCGTCTGCACGACGGTGCCGCCGAGCGCGGCCATGACCTTCTGTTTCTCGATCGAGAATCCCTCGGGCACGCAGAGGATGACGCGGTACCCGCGCGCAACGCCCACGAGGGCGAGCCCGATGCCCGTATTCCCGGCCGTGGGCTCGATGATCGTTCCGCCCGGCTTCAGGAAGCCCTTCTCCTCCGCGTCGCGGATCATCCCGACGCCGATGCGATCTTTCACCGAGCCGCCGGGGTTCAGGAACTCGCACTTGGCGAGGATTTCGGCCGTGCCGCTCCCCGCGAAGCGCGACAGCCGGACCATCGGCGTGTTCCCGACGAGATCCAGCGCGGAATCGGCGACGACGAGCGGACGGGCAGTCTCGACACTCATTTCGGAAAGGACTCTAGCAGCGCGCGCGGCGCGCGCGGAAATCCGGGGGGAAAGATCCCTGATCTTTCCCCCCAAACACGCCTATCGGGCCGGCCGTCTCTCGCGGTAGCAGTCGCGGCAATAGACGGGCTTGCCGTTCGTGGGGTTGAACGGCACCTGCGTCGCCTTGCCGCACGCGTCGCACGTCACGTTGTAGAGCTGGCGCGCGCCCCCGTCGCCGAAACCGCCCATCTTGCGCTTGTCGCGGCAGTTCTTGCAGCGCTTGGGCTCGTTCGAGAAGCCCTTCTGCGCGTAAAACTCCTGCTCGTTGGCCGTGAACGTGAAGGGGGTGCTGCAGTCGATACAGGGGATGGTCTTGTCCGTGTACATCAGAGCTCCAGAGAAGGTTTCCGATTCGGGATCGGAGAACCGTGGGGGAATCGCGGGCTCAATTCCACGCGGAACTGCGACCGCCGGGTTGGGGTGAGGGAAACCTTCACCGGCTCCGGGACTTCGGGAGGCTTCGGTGGGGCCGTTTCCCAGATAGGGCCCCAGGGGTTGGAAATAGGGAAGAACCTCCTTGACCAGAACCTTCCGGCCATGACCTCACGGCCGGTGAAGACATCGGGGAATAGTCCCGCAAACTCTCCCGAGCGTTTATCCATCAATGAGAAACAAGAATGCCCGCAAAAGCAAGAGAAAAATCGAAGAGACACTTTCTCATCCGAGCCGCACCCGGTCGGTGAGTCACTTCTTCGAGCCGCGCGGGACGTAGATCTGGGTGCCCCGGAAGGGGCGCGTGACCTGCGCGATGAGGTCTTCGAGGTCGCCCTTCCTCTCGACGAAGTCGATCTCGTTCGTCTCCACCACGAGGAGCGGGCAGTCCCGGAAATGATAGAAGAAATAGTTGTACGCCTCGACGAGCGCCTTCAGGTACTCGGGCGCGATCGTTTTTTCGTAGTCCCGTCCCCGCTTCCGGATGCGGCCGAGGCAGGTCTCGACGTTCGCCGTGAGGTGCACGACGAGGTCGGGGCGCGGGACGCTCGCGGCGAGCGTGGCGTAGAGTTTGTCGTAGAGCGCGATCTCCGCGTCGTTCAACGTGAGGTAGGCGAAGATCTTGTCCTTCGCGAACGTGTAGTCCGCGATCACGAGGTTCCGGAAGAGGTCGATCTGGGCGATCTCTTGCTGCTGGCGATAGCGCGAGAGCAGGAAATAGATCTGGGTCTGGAACGCCGCGCCCTTTTTCCCCGCGTAGAAGTCCGCGAGGAAGGGGTTCGTGACGTCCTCAAGGATCTGCGTGCCGCTGAAGCGCTTCGCGAGGAGCCCCACGAGCGACGTCTTTCCGACACCGATCGGGCCTTCGATCGCGATGTGGCGAAGCGGGAATTCCTTCGGAGTGGGCGCCGGCACGAGGCGGCGAGTTTAGCGCCGGAGGAGGACGTCGCCGGCGCCGCAGAGGAAGACCGCGATCGACAGCCAGCCGTTCGCCGTGAAGAACGCGCCGTTCACGCGCGAGAGGTCCTTCTCCGAGACGAGGACGTGCTGGCGGACGAGGAAGACGCCCGCCAGAACGACGCCGGCGCCGAAGAGCGGCCCGCCCTGGGCCAGGACGAAGACGCCATAGAAAAGCGCGAGCGAAACCGCGTGGAAGACCGTCGAGAGATCGAGCGCGCGGCGGGCGCCGAGACGCGCCGGCAGCGAGAAGAGGCCGTGCGCGCGGTCGAACGCCTCGTCCTGCAGGCTGTAGATCACGTCGAAGCCCGCCACCCAGAAAAGAACGGAAAGGCCGAGCACGACGGGCGTCGCCGCAAACCGTCCGGTCACGGCGATCCACGCGCCCACGGGCGCGATCGCGAGACCCAGCCCGAGGACGAGATGCGAAAGCGCGCTCAGGCGTTTCGTGAAGGAGTAGCCGAGGACGATCGCGAGCGCGAAAGGCGAGAGCGCGAAGCACAGGGGGTTCAGGAACCACGCCGCGAGGACGAACACGGCGGCGGAAAGCACGCAGAAGACGGCGGCGGCCGGCACCGAGACCGCGCCCGCCGGAATCTCGCGCCGCGCGGTGCGGGGATTCTTCGCGTCGACATCGCGGTCCACGATCCGGTTGAAGGCCATCGCGGCCGAACGCGCGCCCGCCATCGCCAAAAGGATCCCGAAAAGCGTCCGAAGCTCGGGCGCCCCCCCCGCCGCGAGCACGGCCGCGAGGAGCGCGAACGGCAGCGCGAAGATCGTGTGCGAAAACGTGACGAGGGAGAGAAACCGAGTGGCGCCCTTCACGCTCCGCCCGTCCAGCGATAGTCGGCCGTGTCGATCCTCACGTCGAGGAGGTCGGCGACACGCAGCAGGTAGGCGTCGAGGAGGTCGTCCGCCTCGCGCGCCGCGTAGAACGCAGGCACGACGGGCGCGACGATGCCGCCCGCCCGCGTGACGCGCACGATGTTCTCGGCGTGCACGAGAGACAGCGGCGTCTCGCGGAGCCCCAGGACGAGCCGGCGCCTTTCCTTGAGGCAGACGTCGGCCGCACGTTGCAGGAGGCCGCGCGACGTGCCGTGCGCGATGGCCGCGAGCGTTCCCGCCGAGCACGGCAGGACGGCCATCCCGCGCGTCTTGAACGAGCCCGAGGAGATCGGGGCGTCCATGGCGCTCTCGGCATGGAGGACGATCTTCGCGCGCGTCGCCTCGTCGAGGCCCGCGGAATCGAGGAGCGCGGAGGCGGACGTGATCCCCGCGCCGATCTCGGTGCGTGCCACGAGGAGCGCGCGCGGCGACACGACGACGTGAAGGTGCGTAAGGTCGGGCGAGGCGGAGAAGAGCGCGAGCGCGCGCAGGCCGAGGCGCGCGCCGCTCGCTCCCGAGATGCCGAGGACGAGATGACCCGACTCGCTCACGAGATCTCCTTCCTTTCGATTCTCCACTACTCGGGCCCCGCGGTCGCGACGGCCGTCAGGAGATGTTGTCAGGCGCCGACGGATTCGTGCGGTCGGGGCAAGTGACACATCCGCAGCGATCTGCGTCACTTCGCTTGAAAAGAGCTGACAGAGAAGCTTGACAGCCGGGCCTCTCGTTGGGGACCTCGCACCGGGAAGAACCCATGCGGGATGAGCGCTTTGGCTAGCGCCGCGGTCCCGGGGCACGGGTCGTGCGATGGAGCGCTTCGAAGGAGGCGACGCGGGATGAAGTGAGACGGCACGCGCACCCGGGCGCGCCCGGGAATCAGCGGAAGGAACGCACCCGAACCCCGAAATGTCCTGAATTCCCACAACGAAAACGAACCCGAAAGGAGTTTCCAATGGCTCTCCGTCCAATCGTCCGCGCGCTCGTCGTGCCCATCCTCGGGCTCTCGCTCTCCGGCCTCGCCTCGCATCCGGCCGAAGCCTCAGGCGGGGCCGCGGCCTCGCACAAGCTCGTCAACATCAACGAGGCGACCTCGGCCGAGCTCGCGCGCCTGCCGCGCGTCGGCGTGAAGCTCGCCGACCGGGTCGTGGCGCACCGCAAGGAGCACGGTCCGTTCAGACGCATCGAGGACCTCATGGAGGTCAAGAGCGTCGGGGAGAAGTTCTTCTCCACTCTGAAGCCCTATCTCACCGTGAGCGGCCCGACGACCCTCGCCGAGAAGGTGTCGTCGAAGGGGTCGCGCGGCGCCTCGAGCAAAGCGAAAAAGTCAGGCACCTCCGCCCCGAAAAAGGCGAAGGCCTGATGGAGAAGGGCGGTCCGCGCAGGACCTGTGCCGGGCCGCCCGCCTCCTCTTGCGAAGAAAGATGAACATGCGCGGCACCTCCCTCCCCGAGCTCGTCGTCGTCCTTGCGGTTCTCGGGCTCGTCTTCGCGCTCAGTCTGGCGCCCTTGGCGGAGATCCTCGCGGAAGAAGGGCTTCGGGCGGCGGCCTGCGAGGTTTCCGCAATCCTCACGGCGGCCTGCGGCCGCGCCGTCTTTCAGGGCGTCGACGTGGGCGTGAAGTGGACGAGCAGCGCAGGAGACCTCGTCCTGTCCGTCTATCAGGATGGGAACGGCAACGGCGTGACGACCGTAGACATCAAGAAGGGTATCGACCGCCTCGTCGCGGGCCCGTACTGGATGCACGGCAAGTACCCGGGCATCACGTTCTCGTTCGTCCCCGGCTTCAACGGCCTCGACCCGAACGGCGCGCCGATCGGCAGCCTCACCGATCCCCTGCGCTTCGGAAACTCCGACATCTGCACGTTCTCGCCTCTCGGCAAGGCCTCGCCCGGCTCGGTCTACCTCTCGAACAGAAAAAACCGCCAGGCGGCCGTGCGTGTCACGCCGGCGAACGCGAAGATCCAGATCTTCACGTGGCACGGCAAGTCCTTGAAGTGGATCAAAAGGTGGTGACCGCCTCAGTGGGCGGCAAGCGCGGCTTCGGCTGCGGCGAGCCGCTCCTTCGTCCCGAGATCGAACCAGAAGCCGTCAGAGGGCGTCCGGTACAAAACGAGCGCGAAGGCGCCGTCGTGTGCGCGCGCGGAAGGCGCGAGGACGTCCTTCGCGAGCTCGGCGAAGCCCGGCGGAATGCGCGCGACGAGCGCGGGGTTCGCGGCCTGAAGGCCCGTGAAGAGCCAGGGCCCGGCGGCGCTCTCGGACGGACGCTTGCCCCCGACGGCGAGGAGCCGCCCGCCCGCGTCGGACCAGAGCGGCGTAAAGACGGAGGGATTCTCGTTCGGGAGGACGGCGAGCGCCGCGACGACCCCGGGCTCGTGGCGAGCCGCGAGGAGGCGTCCGAGAGGGAGCGTCGTCGCGACGTCGCCGTTCGCGACGAGGAAAGGCCCCGTCCCGAGGAGGTCACGCGCGTGCGCGCGGCGGATGCCTCCGGCCGTGCCGAGGATCTCCTCCTCGAAAGACCATGCGACGGGGACGCCCTCGTACGACTCTCCGACGGCGCCGCGCAGCTCCTCCGCGAGATGGTGCGCGTTCACGACGAAGGCCTCCGCACCTTCTCCGAGGAGATGATCGAAGACGTGGAACAGGATGGGACGGCCCGCGAGCGGAAGGAGAGGTTTGGGCGTTGCGCGTGTTTCGGGGCGGAAACGCGTGCCTAAACCGGCCGCGAGGACGAAGGCGATCATCCAGCCTGAAGGATAGCCTCACAATACGGGCCGTGCCGGGCCCCATTCGCTATCGGCTCTCCGGCGTGCGCGCCCGCGCGCCGAAGAGCGTGGAGATCCCCCTCGTCGCGCGCGTGCTCGGCGTCCCTCCCGAAGGCCTTTCCGATCTCGTCCTCGTGCGCCGCTCGCTCGACGCCCGGCAGAAGCCCGAGCTCTTCTGGGACCTCACGGTGGAGTTCTCGTCGAAGGCACCGCTCGCCCCGCGCCTCTCTGCTCCCCTGCACCTGTCCAAGGCGCCGGCCACCCGCGGCCCGGAGCTTCTTCTCCCTCCCGCCCCGCGCGCGGCCCGGGTGGCCGTCGTTGGGACTGGGCCCGCCGGCCTTTTCGCGGCACTCGCGCTCGTGGATGCCGGCATTCCCGTCACGGTTCTCGAGCGCGGAGACCCAGCCGAGGACCGGTATCGCGCGGTGATGAAGTTCTGGACGTCCGGCGTCTTCGATCCTGAGTCAAACGTCCAGTTCGGAGAGGGCGGCGCCGGCACGTTCAGCGACGGCAAGCTGATCTGCGGCAAGCGGCACGACAAGATCGCGGTCATCCTCGAGACGCTGCACCGCTTCGGCGCGCCCGCGTCGGTCCTCGTCGACGCCAAGCCGCACATCGGCACGGACAGGCTCGTCGTCGTGCTGCGCAGCATCCGCAAGCACCTCCTGGAGCACGGCGCGACGCTGCGCTACCGCGCGAAAGTCACGGATTTCGTGACGAAGGGTCCGGACAACCGGCTCGTGGCCCTGACCCTGGCCTCGGGAGAGGAGATTCCGGCGGAGCTCGCGATCCTCGCGCTCGGCCATTCCGCGCGCGACACGATGGAAATGCTCCTCCGCCGCGGCGTCGCGATGACACGCAAGCACTTCGCGATGGGCCTGCGCATCGAGCACCCCCAGGACGCCGTGGACCTCATCCAGTACGCGCGGCTCTCGTCGTCGTGCGGCGTGATGCCGGCCGACTACAAGCAGGCGCACGTCGCGTCGAACGGGCGCGGCATCTATACGTTCTGCATGTGCCCGGGCGGCGAGGTCATCGCGTGCTCGTCGGAACCCTCGGGCGTCGTGACGAACGGCATGTCGCGCTACAAGCGCTCGTCGGGCTATGCGAACGCTGGCCTCGTCGTCCAGACGCGGGACGAGGACTTCGACGTCCTGCCGGGCGAGCCGCTTCTCAGGGGCCGCGACCTCCAGCGCCGCGTCGAGGAGGCGGCGTTCCGCGCGGCCGGCGGCACGTACGCCGCCCCGGCGCTTCGCGTCACGGATTTCCTGAAGAGCCGCACGGCGCGCATCTCCCCACGCCCGATCCCCGCGACGACGTACGGCCCCGCGGCCGTCCCGTGCCTCTTCGACGGCATCCTGCCCGAACCCTATCTCGAGGCCCTCGCCGAGGGTTTGCGCGTCTTCGACCGGAGAATGCCCGGCTTCATCTCCGATGAGGCCGTCCTCCTCGCGCCGGAGTCGCGCACCTCCTCGCCCGTGCGCATCGAGCGAAACGACTGGTGCGAGTCGCCGACCGTCCCCGGCCTCTTCCCCGCGGGCGAGGGCGCGGGCTTCGCGGGCGGGATCGTATCGGCCGCGCTCGACGGCCTGCGCGTCGCCAAACACGCGCGCGCGAAGCTCGCGGGCGAGCCGCTGCCGCCGGAGAAGTCCACGACGTACACGCGGCCGGAGTACTGAGCATGCGCCGCGTCCTCGTCGGCACCGCCGGCCACATTGACCACGGAAAGAGCGCGCTCGTGCGCGCGCTCACGGGGACCGACCCCGACCGCCTGCCGGAGGAGAAGGCGCGCGGCATCACGATCGACCTCGGCTTCGCCCACGCCGCCTGGGACGACACGATGTTCTCGTTCGTGGACGTGCCCGGCCACGAGAAGTTCGTGAAGACGATGGTCGCCGGGGCGCAGGGGGTGGATCTCGTCCTCTTCGCCGTCGCGTCGGACGATTCCGTCATGCCGCAGACGCGCGAGCATCTCGACATCCTGAAGCTCCTGGGGGTCTCGACGGGCGTGATCGCTCGCACGAAGAGTGACCTCGCGGACGAAGGCACCGGCGCTCTGGTGGAAGACGAAATCCGCGCCCTCGTGCGGGGCTCGTTCCTCGCGAACGCTCCCCTCGTCGCCGTTTCGGCGGTCACCGGCGCCGGTCTCGACGCGCTGAAGGCGGCCCTCACCCGGGCGGCCCGCGGCCTCGTGCGCCAAGACCGCACGAAACGCGTGCCGCGCCTGTTCCTCGACCGCGCGTTCACGATGAAAGGCTTCGGGCCCGTCGTCACGGGGACGCTCGACGGCGGCCGCTTCGCCGTCGAGGACACGCTCACGCTCTTTCCCGAGCAGCACGACGTGCGCGTGCGGCGAATCGAAGTGCACGGCGAGGAGCGCCGGGAGGCATGGGCCGGGGAACGGACGAGCCTGAACCTCGCCGGCGTCGAGCGCGCGACGCTACGCCGCGGCCAGGCTCTCGTCGCGCGCGGGGGGCTCGAGCCTTCCTCCGTCCTCACGGTCGAAGTCACGTGGCTGCCGTCCGTCGCGGCCGCCCTCGAAGACGGGGCGCGCCTGCGCGTCCACCTCGGAACGGCCGACATCGCGGGTCGCGTTCACCGCCTCGGGGCGAACCTCGAAGCACCTTTAGGCCGCATCTTTTCTCGCGTCTTTTCTCCCGGCTCGACCGGCTTCGCGCAGATCACGCTGGATTTGCCGCTGCCCGCGCGCCCCGGCGACCGCTTCGTCCTCCGCCGGCCTTCTCCCGCCGAGACGGTCGGCGGCGGGCGCGTGCTCGACGCCGGGCGCCCGCGCCTGAGGCGAAGGAGCGGTGCGGACGTGGACCGCGTGCTCTCCGTGCTCACGAGAGGCGACGAGCGGGACCTCGCGGATCTCTTCCTGCTGGAGGCGGGCCCGGCCGGCCTCACGGCCGCGCGCCTCGCTCCCCGCCTCGGCGTTTTCGCCTCCTCCGCGGCGAGCCTGCTCGATGCGCTCGCCTCCTCGGGAAAGGCTCTTCGCATCGCGCCCGCGCTTTACGCGCACGCGGGCGCCGCCGCTTCCCTCGCCGAGAGGGCGACGGCCGCTTTCGCCGAGCGGAAAAAGAGCGGTACCGCGTCCGTCTCGTTCAGCAAGAGCGAGTTCAAAGAACGCCTGGCCAAGGGGCTGTCTCCCGCCGCCGTGGACGGCTGGATCGCGGTCCTCGCCGCGTCGAAAAAGCTCGCGCTCGACGGCGATCGCATCGTCGAACCCGGCGCGAAGGCGGCCGATCTCGCCGGTAACGCTGCGTCTTTCGCCGCGAAGATCTCCGAAGGCTATCGCGCGGCGGGTTTCGAGCCTCCGAGGCTCCCCGATCTCGCAGCCGCCGTCGGCACGAAGCCGGCCGTCGTGGATGGCCTCGTGTCGCACCTCGTGAAGTCCGGAATCCTCGTGCGCCTCTCGCCGGACCTCGTCGTCCACCGCGACGTCGCGGCCGCGGCGGAGAAGAAGCTCGAGTCGGTGCGCGGGCAGACGCTTGGCGTGGCCGGCTTCCGGGACCTCCTCGGGCTCACGCGCAAGACGCTCATCCCGCTGCTCGAGTACTTCGACTCGCGGAAGCTCACGCGGCGATCGGGCGACGTCAGGAAGGTCGAGTAAATCGCAGGTTCTTCTTCATGACGCGTTCACTCTTCTTCTTCGCCGAATCGAGCGTGTAGTCGAGCGTGGCGTCGAGCGCCATCCAGCAGGACACCGGGCGGCCGCCTGAGAGCGCCGGCGTGAAGCGCCACTTCGAGGCGAACTGCTTCAGCCAGATCCCGAGGAGCGGTTCCGTTTCTCCGGTGGGCAGGAACAGGGTGACCGCGCCCCGCTCCGAAACCTCGACGAGCGCCGTCGTGCGGGCTCTCACGCGCGCCGCGTCGAAGCTCCACGGAGTCTTCTCGGACGACGGAAGCATGTCCACGTCCTCGATCGAGACGGCGGCAGGGTCCTTCGGTTCTATGTCGTGCGGGTATCGCGTCATCCACGCGTCGCCGGAGGTGTCGCGGACCGTGGGAACGAGCGGATCGTCCTTGCGCAGCGCCTCGAGCGTGAAGGCGGTGAAGATCGCCTTCTCGAGCGAGATCGCGAGGTCGATGGCGTAGGTCGCCCAGGTCGGAACGGGCTGTCCGCCCTTCTTCGCGGGCGTGAACCGCCAGCGGGGGACGAGGGCCGCGAGCGGCGCGGCGAGGCCCTTGAGCGGCGGCTCGATCGGAACGGCCTCCGCCACGTGCCCCGTCTCGAGGAAATGGACCGCGAGAACGAGCGGTTGGCGCGTGTCGAGATCCGGCGGATTCGTGCGCTCGGCGAGCTTCGGCGCCTCGTCGAGCGCTCGGAAGAGCGGGTGAACGTACGCGACCTCGGCGGGCGTGAGGCGCACGGCATCGGGCAGCGCCTCGACGGGCGGGGGCGCCGGCGCCTGCGCGCGCGAGAGGCCCGCTTCCGCAAGCATCGCGGCGACGACGAGGAAAATGGGACGCACCATCGGTAGGATTCCAGCGGCAGGCAAGGGTGGGCAGCCCGTCACTTTGCCTCCGCCCAGTTCCGGCCCGTTCCGACGGCCACCGTGAGAGGCACCGCGAGCGCCGCCGCGCCTTCCATCGTGGCCTTCGCGAGCGCCGCCGTCTTGCCGGCGAGAGCGTCCGGGCACTCCAGGACGAGCTCGTCGTGTACCTGCAGGAGAAGGCGCGCCTCGGGAATCTCGCGCGCGCGCGCGGCGCTCAGATTGATCATCGCCTTCTTGATGAGATCAGCCGCCGAGCCCTGGAACGGCGCGTTCATCGCCATCCGCTCCGCATTCGCACGCACGTTGTGGTTGCGGTCGTGGAGGCCGGGAATGGGCCTCACGCGGCCGAAGATCGTCTCGGTGCCGCCGGTCGCGCGCGCCTTCTCGAGGATCGCGTCGAGGCACGCGCGAATCCTCGGAAACCGGTCGAAATAGGCGGTGATGAACGCCTTCGCCTCGGCGCGCGGCACTCCGAGCTGCGCGGCCAGCGCGAACGGTCCCATGCCGTAGAGCACGCCGAAGTTGATCGTCTTCGCGCCGCGCCTCTGATTCGCGGTGACCGCCTCCGGCGCGAGAGAGAAGATCTTCGCCGCCGTCGCGCGGTGGACGTCCTCCCCGCGCCGGAACGTCTCGAGCAGCGCCTCGTCGCCCGAGAGATGCGCGAGCAGGCGCAGCTCGATCTGGGAATAGTCGGCGGCCACGAGGACGCACCCCGGGGCCGCGACGAAGGCGCGGCGGATCGCGCGGCCCGCCTCCGTGCGTACCGGGATGTTCTGAAGGTTCGGCGCGTTCGAGGAGAGGCGCCCCGTCGCGGCGACCGCCTGGTCGTACCGAGTGTGGATGCGCCCGTCGGCCGCGATCGCGCCGGGAAGCGCGTCGACATACGTGCCCTTGAGCTTCGAGATCTCGCGCCACTCGAGGACGAGGCCCGGCACCGGCCCTTCCGAGAGCACGGCGAGCTCTTCGAGCACGTCGGAGCCCGTCGCCCATGACTTCGTCTTGGCCGTCTTTTTCACCGCCGGGTAACCGAGCTTCTCGAACAGGATCCGCCCGAGCTGAGGCGGCGACCCGATGTTGAAAGGCTCTCCCGCGGCCTCGTGGATCTTCCGTTCGAGGGCGGCGAGGCGCGCGTCGAACTCCTTCGACATCACGGCCAGGACGCCGCGGTCCACCGCGACGCCCGCGATCTCCATGCGTGCGAGCACGGGGACGAGCGGCAGCTCGATCTCTTCAAGGACACGCGCAAGAGGCGAGCCCTCGGCGAGGCGCGGCGCGAGCGCGTCCATGAGCGCGAGCGGGAGGCGCGCGCGGGGAGCGAGCCACCGCCGGCCGGCTTCCGAGGCGAGAACGTCGAGCGTGGCAGGCTCCCTTCCGGCGAGCTCCTTCAGGGGCGGGACGGCCTCCGGCGGGAGGTTCAGAATGCTGCGCGCGTCGCCGCCGAGGTCGTGCGCGTGGAGGCCCGGGGAGACCACGTAGCTCGCGAGCATGGAGTCGGAGACCCTCGCGGGAGGCGCGATCCCGAGCGCGTCGGCCGCGAGAAAAAGGCGCTTGGCATCGTGGGCAACGACGGGGACGCGCGCAAAGAGCTCTCCGAGCGCCCGCGTGCCCGCCTCGTCGAGGGCGAAGGCGGCGGTTTCGCCGCCCGGCACGGCCACGACCGCCGCCAGCGGCGGCGCCGGCCAAGGACAGCCTGGCCCGCACTCCACGTGAACCGCGGCGCGGCCCACTTGCGCGGCCGCCTCGACGAGCGAGGCGAGGCCCGAGGCAGACGACTCCCACCGAGCCGTCTCGCGCGCTTCCCGGGGCGAGGACGCGTCGTCGAACAGCGAGAGCGTCGTCGGTGCCATCGCCACCGTGGGAACGAGAGGCCGGGATTCGAGCAGCTCCTTTTTCAACTTCGCGAAACCCAGCTCCTCGTAGAACGCCGCGAGGCCTTTCACGGCCTCGTCGCCGAGCGGGCGGATGCGGAAGTGCTCGAGGAGATCCTCGGGGGCCGCCGGCAGAGGCCGGTCGCATCGCACGGTCGCGAGCGCTCTCGATCGGAACGCGTCTTCCCGCCCGTTCGCGAGCGTCTCCTTGCGCTTGCCCTTCACCTCGTGAAGCCGCGCGTAGATGTCGTCCAGCGACCCGAACGTCGTGACGAGCTCCTTCGCCGTCTTCTCGCCGATTCCCCGGACGCCCGGGATGTTGTCCGACGAGTCGCCCATGAGCGCGAGGACGTCGATCACGCGGGACGGCGGGACGCCGAAGAATTCGGTGACGGCCGCCTCGTCCAGGAGACGCTCCTGCACGGGATGCCAGACGACGACCGCCTCGTCCTTCACGAGCTGGAAGAGGTCCTTGTCGGCGGAGGCGATTTCGACGCGCACCCCCGCACCCGAGGCGGCGACCGCGATCGAGCCGATGAGATCGTCCGCCTCATAGCCCGCTTCCTCGACCACGGCGAGGCCGAGAAGCCGGCAGACCCTCTTGGCGTCCTCGATCTGCGGCACGAGATCGTCCGGCATCGCCTGCCGATGGGCCTTGTAGCTCGCGTCCAGCTCTTCGCGGAACGTTTTCTCGTACCGGTCGAAGCACACGGCGACCGCTTCGGGCTTCCGCGTCTCGCGATACTTCCGCCACATGTTCAGGAAGCCGTAGACCGCGTTCGTGGGCTTGCCTCCGGGGCCCGTCAGCCCGCGGATCGCGTAGAACGCGCGATAGAGATAGTTCGAGGCGTCGATCAGGGCGATCGTCGGCTTGTTGGGGGAAGTCGCCATCGCGCGGCCAGTGTATCCGCGCCGCGTGCCAGAATCGCAGGCCACGTGAGCGCCGAACGCGCGGGATCCCCGCCGACCTCGTCCGCGCGCCCGCGCGGCGACGCCGCGCTTGCCGCCGTCGTCTTCGCGGCCCTCTCCCTCCTCGGCCAGCACACGTGGGGCACCGTCGACGCGATCCAGCGCTTCGCGGTGACGCGGTCCCTCGCCGAGCGCGGCAGCGCCGTGACGCCGGAGTTCGGCGCCGTGAAGTACGGGCCCCTCCAGCCGGTCCTCATGGTCCCGACGTACCTTCTCGGGAAGGGCCTCGGCGCGCTCGCCGGCTCCGACCCGCAGCAGGTGGGCTACCGCGTGACGGCCTTCCTCTTCACGCCGCTCCTCGTGACGCTCCTCTGCGTCGTCTTTCGGCGGACCGCGCTCCACGCCGGCGCCTCCCCGCGCGCGGCGCTCTTCGGCATCGGAACGCTCCTCTTCACGACGCTCCTCCTCCCCTACACGCGCCTCCTCTTCGCGGAGCCGCTCAACGCGCTCCTCGTCCTCGTCGCGGCGTCCGCGCTGCTGGACGCCGCGCACGGCGAGCCTTCCGCGGCGCCGCGCCTCGCCGCCGCGTCGGCGCTCCTCTTCCTGAACGGCGCTCTCTTCGCGCCGCTCGCCCTCGCGCAGGTCGCCGCGGGCGCCGCGCTCCTGCGGGCGCGCTCCGGCCGGCGCGCGGGACTCCGCGCGCTCCTCGCCGGCGGCCTCGCGCTCCTTGCCGCGCTGGGCGCGTGGCTCCTCTGGAACCGGGCGCGTTACGGCGACCCGCTGCGCTTCGGGTACGACGGCGAAGGCTTCGGCACGCCGCTCGCCGTCGGCTTGCCTGGGCTCCTCGTCTCGATCGGGCGCGGGATCGTCCTCTACTCGGCGCCGACCGTCCTCGCCCTCGCCGCGCTCGGGATCCTCGCCCGGGGCGGCCGCCTCGGCGCGCTGCGGCCCGTCCTCGTCTTCTACGCGGCGGCATTCGGCGCGTACCTCTGCCTCTACGCGGCATGGGACTCCTTCGAGGGCGGGTGGTGCTGGGGCCCGCGGTTCCTCCTGCCGTTCGTCCCCGTCCTGCACCTCGCGATCCCGGCGCTCGCGGCTGGCGCGCCGGGCTGGAGCCGCGCGCGGCGCCTCGCCTTCGCGCTCCCGTTCGTCCTCGGCTTCGCCGTGAACGCGGCCGAGGACCTCGGCACGTGGAAGAATTGGGAGAAGGCGACGTTCGGCTCCGGCGCCGTCGACTACAAACGCTCCGTTTTCGAGCCCCGCTACGCCGCCCTCCTCCACACCGTCGAGCCCGCGCGCGCGGCGGCGCGCCTGCCACTCTTCCTCGGGATCGCCGGCGCGACGGCGTTCGCGCTCTCGCGGCTGGCATTCCGCGAGGAGGCCGGCACGTAGAATCGGGGCGACCGCTGCGCGGCCTGGCTGGAAGAGCGGCGGTCCGGCGCGCCGGCCGACCGCCCTCAGTCGTAAATGATCGACCCCGGATCGAACTGATCCCCCGTGTCCGGCCCGCTCCACGTCCCGTGGTTTAGGTCGTAGTGCCAGCCGAAGGATGTGTACGGGAAGCGGATATACGTTCCGATCGCGAGCAGGACCTTTCCCCACCATTTCTTCTCCGGCACGCCCACCGCGAGGAGCACCTCGTGCAGGTTCAGACCGATCTCGAGGCCGATGTTTCGCTCGCGGAGCGGCTCGGCCGAATACCGATACCCCTTCGTGCCGTACGTGAACGACAGGAGGAGGAACTGCGCCGGCCCCGGCTTCACGCCGACGCGCGGCAGAAAGCCCGCGAGTTTGAGGTCCGCCGAATAGATCTCCTTCGAGTAGTCGTCGCCGTAGCCGCCGTACCGGCAGCACGCGTCTGGAATCAGGGCCTTCACACGGCCGAAGCGCAGGCCGACCGTGTCCTTCAGGCCCCACGCGTCGAGGCCCGTCGCGAGGGTCGCCCCGATCGCGTTTGCCGTGATGTCCTCCCAGGAAAAGCCGTACTGGGAGAAGCCGTCTCCGATCTCGATGAGAGCGCCCGTCAGCACGGTGACGCCGAGCGCGAGGCCGCGCGCCTGGGCGGGTGTCTTGTCGAGCGACCGGTAGATGCCCTGAAGCGCGAGAGTGGCGGCGTAGCCCACGAAAATATGAGACGCCTTGTCGGCTCCGCCCGCATACGTGTCGCTCTGAAACCAGCGCTCGTTCGCGAGCTCGAAGGACGACCGGCTCGACGTGCGCCACCAGGCGAAGTAGCCGACTATCGGCGCGCCGATGAGGACACCGGCGGTCACGAGCGCGGTCTTGTGATCGAAGAGGCGGGGCGGCGGCGGAACGGAAACCTCCGTGCGTGCCGCCGCCGCCGCGGGTGGCGGCGTCTCTTCGACGAGATGGAAGCCGTCGGGAGCGGGTTGAAAAGCGTCCGCAGGCCGGTCGAAGCCGAGGACCGCGGCCGACAGCCGGCCCGAAAAGACGAAAGGGAGCGCGGCGAGGGCCGCGGCGTGACGCCGCGACCTCACGCGAGGAGGCCGCAGGCCTTCGCGAGCGAGCGCGTCTTCTCGAGAGCTTCCGTGGCCCTTCTCTCGAGGTTGTTGGCATCCTCGCGGAATCCCCGCGAAAGCTCCGGGTCGGACACGCCCGGCAGGTTGATCCTGACGTTCGCGAGCGCGCCGAGCGCCGCGCCGTGGAGGAGCAGCGCCGCGACCCACGCGTCGGACGCCGCGTTCGGGTTGCCCTTCTCGAGCACCGAGGGCGCCGTCTTCAGCGCCTCGAGCGCGAAGAACGCGGTCTGCATCGGCACGGTGGTCGCGAGGATGTTCGCCTCGTCGACCGCGCGTGTCCTTCGTGCCGCGGCCTCCGGCGCGTCCTTCGGAAGCCGCCGCGCGGCCACGACGGCGTCGAAGGCCACCGTGTCCTCGTCCACGAGCTCGAGCAGGCGGACTCGGGCTTGGGCGAGGCGGCCGGCGAGCGGCTCGACCTCCTGCCACGAGGCGCGGTATTTTTCCTTGCCGAGCGTGAGGCGGACGACCATCGCGAGAAGCGCCGCGCCCACGGCTCCGGCCGCCGCCGCGGCCGAGCCGCCGCCCGGCGCCGGGGTGTCGGACGCGAGGGCGAGGGAGAAATCCGAGACGGAAAGCGCCACGAGAGCCGTCATGACGCGGGCGAGCCTAACAGGTCGCCCTGAGAGACCACGTGCTCTCCCCCGGCGAGAACGTCCGACACGAGGTTGACGCCCCAGTGATAGATAAGGTGCTCGAGAGAGGGAGCGTCGAGGAGAACGACGTCGGCGCGCTTGCCCGGCTCGAGCGAGCCTCGCGTCTTCGCCTCGTCCACCGACGCGGCGGCGTTCAGCGTCATCGCCGTGAGCGTCTCCTCCGCCGTGAGACCCATACCTACGGATGCGAGGAATGCGACGGCCGGCAGCGACTCGGTATACGAGGAGCCCGGATTGCAGTCCGTTCCGAGCGCGATGGCGACGCCCCGCTCGACCATGCGGCGCGCTCTCGCGTAGCGGTTCATCCGCAAAAAGACGGTTGTGCCCGGAAGCAGCGTCGCCACGACGCCGGCGCGGGCCATCGCCTCGATGCCTTCGTCCGTCGTGTAAAGGAGGTGGTCCGCCGAGAGGGCGCCGACGTCGGCCGCGAGCGAGGCGCCGCCGAGGGGTGTCAGCTCGTCCGCGTGGACGCGCGGCCGGAGGCCGACGGCCTTCCCCGCCTCGAGAATCGCGCGCGACTCCTCGACGGAAAAGACGCCCTCCTCGCAGAACACGTCGACGAACCGCGCTCCTTGGTACGCGAGCGCGGGCAGGATCTCGGTGCGGCATTCCTCGATGTAACGGCGCTTGAGAGCGGGAGACCCGCGGCGCTCCGGCGGCACCTCGTGCGCGGGCAGTGCCGTGGGCGCGACGCCGACCGGATGGCCTTTCGCGCCCGCCAAAAGCGCGCGCAACTGCTTTTTCTCGTTCGTGAGGTCCAGGCCGTACCCCGTCTTCGCCTCGCAGAACGTCGTCCCGTGCCGCAGCATGAGGTCGAGCCGCGCGCGCACGTTCCGCGCGAGCGTCTCCTCGGAGGCGGCGCGGGTCGTGGAGACGGTCGCGAGAATGCCGCCCCCCGCGGCTGCGATCGCCGCATACGTCTCCCCTTTCAGCCGGCGGTTGAACTCGTCCTCGCGGAATCCGTCCCACGGCAGGTGCGTGTGCGCGTCGACGAAGCCGGGCACGGCCGTCTTGCCGCGGCCGTCGAGGACCGTCTCCCCCGGCGCGGGGGCCTCCCCGAACCGGCGGACAAACTCCAGATCCGTGCCCGCGAATGCGAGGACGCCGCCCTCGACGAGGAGCGCGGCGTCTTTCACGCGCCGGATCGCGCCCTGGGCGGCGCCGGCGCGAGCCGAGACTCCCTCCGGCGTCGCCAGCTCGGCGAGATGCCGGACGGATAGCCGTTTCAGGCCGTCTCTCCCTCGCGCTTCTTCGGGCGATGGATGGAGATCGAGCTTTCGAGCTCGTCCTCTTCCTTGTCGAAGTTCAGGACCTGCTGGAAGAGTTCGATCGTACCCTGGAGCTTCAGCTGGAAGCTCCGCCGCTCCATGCGCAGCTCGCGGATTTTCTTCTCCGTGTCGGCCATCCGCACGAACGACTGCTGCACCATCCGCTCGGCTTTCGTCTCGGCCTCGCCCAGGATGCGGCCGGCGTCCTTCTCGGTCGCCTCGCGCAGGCTGTCGGCCGAGCGCTGGGCGAGGAGAAGCGTCTCCTTCAACGTGACTTCCGTGTCGCGGTGCCGGGTGTTTTCTTCCTTGAGCCGCGCGTTCTCGCGCTCGAGCTCATCCAGCTCGCGCGCCATCTCCGCGAGGTCCTCGGCGAGGGCCTCGAGAAACTGCGTCACCTCGGCCGGGTCGAAGCCGCGAAAGCGCTTCGGAAAGAGCCGTTTGCGGATCTCAAGCGCACTGATTGTGGGTCTCATACGCCCCATTTTAGGCGCGTTGCCGCCAAAGAGGTGCGGAGAATGTCTCCGCCGGCAAACAGGTGCGGAGAATGTCTCCGCCGACCCCCCCTTAGTGCACCCGGAAGTCGTCCTCGCGTCCGACGACGCGGAACGCGCGCCGGCGGCCCGGAAAACGGAAGCGCGGGAAGCGCGGGAATCTCGGGCCGCCGCCGCGAAAGCCGCGGACGTAGAGCCACGCGACGGGCAGGCCGCCGAGGACGAAGATGAGCCGCGCGAGTGAGCGCGACTGCTCGAGCTCTCCGAAGACGACGAGGGTGAGAGCGATCGCCGCGAAGCCGAGGCGCGTCATGGGCAGGACGCCGAAGAAGTTCGTGGGCAGCGAGGGGCCTTCCAGCGTCCACGCGACGATGAGCGCGACAAGGGGCGGCGCGAAGCCGGAGCCGCCTCCGAAAGGCGAGGCGGGCAGGAGCCACGCCGTCGCGACGCCGAGCACGGCCGCCGACGCGCTCGCGAGAAGAAGGAAAACCGCGAAGCGCCTCGAGCCCCAGCGCGGCTCGACCTCCGACCCGAAGCTCCAGACGAGGAGGAGATCCCAGAGGACCGAGAAAATCGAGATGTTGACGAGCGGGTACGTCACGAGGCGCCAGACCTCGCCCGCGAGAAGCGCGCCCGGCAGGAGGGCGAGGAAGCTCGCTGCCGCGGGCACGAAGAGCGTCAGGAGGTAACCGGCGGCCGTCACCGCGAGAACGCCGCGCGTCACGGGCGGGATGCGGCGCCAGCCGGGAGGGCCCGCCCACCGCAGCCTGTACGCCGGCCTCATCGAATCGAGGTTAGCACCGGGAGATTCAGCCGAGCGCTCTCTTCAGGTCCTGACGCCGAAGATCGCGCTGCCGACGCGCACGAGCGTCGCGCCTTCCTCGACGGCGGCCTCGAAGTCGTCGCTCATCCCCATCGAGAGCTCTCGAAGTCCGAGCGTTTCGCCGAGGCGCCTGAGGGCCGCGAAGTGCGGGCGCGTGTCCCCCGGCGGAGGGATCGTCATGAGCCCCCTGAGGTCGAGCGCCGGCAGCGCCTTCACGGACGCGACGAGCGCGGCGGCCGCGTCCGGCTCGACGCCCGACTTCGTGGCTTCCCCGCCGAGGCGCACCTGAACGAGCACGGCGAGGCGCTTCCCCGCCGCCGCCGCGGCGCGATCGAGCCGCCGGGCGAGGTCCTCGGAGTCGACCGTCTCGACGACGGAGGCGACTTTCACGGCGCGATTCGCCTTGTTCGACTGGATCGGGCCGATGAAATGTCCCGCGGCATCGGTCGGCAGATGCGGAAATTTCTCCTCCGCCTCCTGCACGCGGTTCTCGCCGAACGCGCGAACGCCGGCCGCGTGGGCGAGGAGCAGGTCGGAGAGCGGATACGTCTTCCCGACCGCGATGAGGAGGACG
>CABDYV010000086.1_pt1 | contig 22387 bp, 22 predicted proteins | sample 3132041 | NCBI WGS metagenome assembly CABDYV01 (sample SAMEA5534338, study PRJEB31848) | metagenome | biome: tundra; feature: field; material: soil | place: USA | collected 2013-05 | depth 0.45 m | reverse complement strand
ACGAACTGCGCCGTGAACGACTTCACGGACGCCCAGTCGGGAAGCTGCTCGGCCTCATACGTGAAGGTCACGATGCTTTCGCCGATCGACGTGCCCGGATCGTTCGGAGGCAGGATCTGTCCGGGAGAGGGGTTCGGTTGCAGCTTGACACCAGCCAGCCTCGACAACGTCTTCGGCTGTCCGAGGAGGATGTAAAGCTTTCCGCGCTCCGTGAGGGCGCCGCGGATGCGCGGCATCGCGAAGAGCTGGTCGGCCTCTTTCACGCGCTTGTCGAAGACGACCTTGAACTCGTTGACCGGTGTCTTCAGGTCCGGATCGCGCTTCGCCCAGAAGAGCTGGATGAAGCGCTCGGCCTCCTCGTCGGAAGCGATCTTTTTCCATTCCTTCTGTTCGGATTCGACGGCGAGGCCGGAGAATTCGGGGGACTTGTTCCAGTCCTTGTACTTGTCGAGCGCCGCGAACGCAGGGAACGCCACGGAAACGAAGAGGGCGAGGACGATCAGGGCGGGGATCGAACGCTTCATTGGCTACTCCCAGCGCGCGGGGCGCGGTTCTGGTCGGGCGCCTCTCGGAGGCGCAACCAACCGGTGATTGTACAGGACGATCCGCCGTGCGCCGCGGCCCGCGAGGCAGTCGAGAATCCGGAAAGCTGGATCATGATCCAGTCCGCCGTATCGAAGCCCTTCGCGGACTTCAAGCATACCTCTCCAAGTCACGACATTACAGTGTGATCCGGCCCTGTCTTGGCGAGATGAAGCGGCACGGAGAGTGCTAGAGCATGGACGGGTCAATGGTAGTCGTCGCCCGCCGCTTCACTTGGAATCCAACTCTTTGGCGACCGAGCGGGCTCAGGATGGGATTGAATCTCGATCCAATCTTGAGGAGGGTACCTGGCTTTCCTTCTCGCGGTCGTGGTCCCGGCCCTGCCATGCACGCGCACGACGGTCACCTCGCCCTTCCGCCCGACAGCGCCCGCCGCCCCATTGATTCATTTGCGTCAGAGACGCTGAGACCGCTCCGTATCGACAATCCGAGTGGCGCATTTAAATCACTTTGGTCCCCGAGGGCTGAGCGAGAGGAGGAGCGTGGCGTCGCGCTCGCGAATCCGCGTCCGGTGTTCTTTTCGTCTAATGAGGAGGAAGGGAAGAGGTTTATGAAAAAGATCGTTGGGATCTTCGCGGTGGTCCTCATGGTCGCCAGCGCACCGGCGTTCGCGGCCCTGACCGGGACCATGTCCGGCGTCGTCAAGGATAAGGCCGGCGCTCCCCTGCCCGGTGTCAGCGTCACGGTCACGTCTCCCGTGCTGCAGGGATCGCGCGTCGCGGTCACCAACAACGACGGGACGTACCGCCTCCCGACCCTTCCCCCGGGGGTCGGCTACAAGGCCGTCTTCGCACTGCCCGGGTTCAAGGGCGTGACCCGCGCGGGCTTTGAGGTGAGCCTCAACGAGGACACGCAGGTGAACGCGTTGCTCGAGCTCTCCGACGTCCAGACCGAGGTGGTCGTGACCGGTGAGGCGCCGGCCGTCGACATCACCCAGACCAGCACGCAGCAGAACTACAACTCCGACTACCTCCGGAAGATCGCCGTCGGAATCGCCGGCCGGTCCTATCAGTCCGTCATCGCCGCGGCTCCCGGCGTCGTCGGGACCGGTAACGTCAACGCCCTCGGCGGCAGCAGCCTCGACAACGCGTTCCTGATCGACGGCGTCACGACGACCGATCCGGTCACGCACACGTTCTCGACCAACATGAACTACGACACGATCCAGGAGGTCAACGTCCAGACGTCCGGCTACCAGGCCGAGTACGGCCGCGGGACCGGCGCGATCGTGAACGTCGTCACGAAGTCGGGCGGCAACGAGTTCAGCGGCTCCCTGGACCTCCGCTACAGCTCGAACAAGCTGAACGAGAGCGGCGACCACTACGACCACAATTTCTCGGAGGCCCGGGACAACACCTGGGGCGCCACGCTCGGCGGGCCCGTCGTGAAGGACGCGGTCTGGCTCTTCGCCAACGTCCAGCGGCCCGACAACTTCATCACGCCGGCCACCACGAACCCGACCGTCCTGGCGGACAACCCGAACCCTCCGATCCGCGGATTCAAGGGCTGGAACTGGGGCCTGAAGGCCTCCTTCACCCTCTCGCCCCAGCTCAGCGGGTTCGGCTACTTCTCCGACTCGAAGGCTGCGGTCTCCGGCGCCACGAACAGCGTCGCCTACCGGCCCGAGGCGACCTATACGCAGGACCAGAAGACCCAGCTCTACACCTTGAAGCTGTACGGTGTCTTCAACTCGAACTGGATCGGAGAGCTGCAGGCCGGCAAGAACGCGCAGACCATCATCTCGGGGCCGTCAAACGGGAATGACGCCCTCTCGTATGACTACAACCGGCTGTCTGGGGTTGTCTGGGACAGCTACAGCAACCACCAGGGCGGCGACCGCAACCGGACGCAGGCCGGCCTGAGCACCAGCTACTTCCTCAACGCGATGGGGAACCACGAGATCAAGGTGGGCGGCAACTACGACACCCAGAGCTTCCCCAGCTTCAACTTCACGACCGGGACCCCGTCGGACCCTAGCTTCTGCCCCTCCGGCTTCGTGTGCGGTGCCACGTACCAGTTCGCCGGGTTCGACGCCAGCGGGAACCGGATCCCCTACTCGCAGTCGGTCTCCACGCGGGCGCCGACCTACGAGCAGACCGCCAAGTCGATGTACTTTTACGCGCAGGACCAGTGGCGGCCGAACCCCCGACTGACGATCAACGTCGGCCTCCGCTGGGACAAGATCGTCCAGTACAACAACCAGGACCTCCAGGTCATCAACTTCAGCCAGGTCCAGCCCCGCGTCTCCGTCGCCTACGACATCACGGGCGACGGCCTGACGGTCGCGCGGGCCAACTACGGCCAGTTCTACACGGAGCCCGGCCTGACCCTGATCCGTGGCGCCAACACGGGGATCATCTCGGCGATCACGCGCTCCTACTCCTGGAGCACGGCGTCCAAGTCGTATGTCTTCGTCCGCCAGACGGGCGGCCTGCTGCTGTCGACGCCTCTCGTCGACCCGGACATCAAGCCGACCTACGACGATCAGTTCAACTTCGCGATCCAGCGCGAGCTGGTCAAGGGGCTCTCGCTCACGGGCACGTACTTCTACAAGCGGACGAACCGGATGTTCGAGGACACCTGCTACCAGGGGGCCGCCTGCACGGCCTATATCCTCACGAACAACCCGGGCGCGCAATGGGGCGTCCCGAACCCGCTCGGGAAGGACTACTACTCCTACCAGCTCGAGCTGGGGTACCGGTACTCCCGCGGCATCGTGAACGCCAGCTACGTCTACTCCAAGAGCCGCGGCTCCACGGACGCCGGCGCCACGCAGTACATAGGCGGCGACTTCGACAGCTACCCGCAGAACTTCCAGAACACGTTCGGCTACCTGCCGGACGACGCCCGCAACCGGTTCAAGCTCTACGGCTCGTACATGATCCCCTTCATCGAAACGAACCTCGGCGTCAACTACACGTACCGGAGCGGCTTCCCGTATACGATCTACGTGAGCGACTCGAACTACGGGACGATCTACCAGGAGCCGCGCGGCAACAGCCGCGGGCCGGTCATGCACCAGCTCGACTTCCAGCTCGAGAAGCAGTTCCACCTCGGCTTCGCCAGGAATCTCTCGGTGTCGGTGATCGGCGCCTGCCAGAACCTCTTCAGCTCCGAGCAGGCCACGGTCATCCAGGCTCAGGTCGGCACGGCGAACTTCCTGCAGGCGACGACCTGGCAGCTCCCGCGCCGCTGGCAGCTCGGCTTCCGCGTCGACTTCTGATCCTCGCCACTGCGTCCGGAGGGCCCCGCTTTCGCGGGCCCTCCGGAACCCTCCGCAGCCGCGACCGGCCTGATCCGCTTGTCAGCGTCCGGGGAGCCTCCGCCCTTCTTCGAGCCAGCCCTTGAGGTCGAGGAGCATGCGGTCCCATCCCGGCCCCAACTGGTCGCGATACGCGCGGCTCGCGGCGCTCTCTTCGGGCCCCGCCTGCGTCACCGTGACGCGCGTTCCGTCCGCTTCCCTCTCGAACGCCACGACGAGGCGCATCGGGCCGAAGGACTCGCCCTCGGGCGTCGAGAACATCAGATTGGAAACGACGAAGCGGCGGCCCGGATCGAAAACCTCGAACTGGCCGATCGAGTTGTAACCGGCGTCCGAATCAGGATGCGCGTACCAGCCGAGGCCCCAGTTCCCGCCGAGGCGCCGCCCGATGACGGCGCCATCGGCGAGCCAGGCGAGAACGTCGGAAAGCTCCACGAAGGCGTCGAAGGCGCGCTCGGGAGTGACGCGCACGAGAATGTCCCGGGTGACCGCACCTTCCCCCACGAGGGAATGTTACGACGTGCGAGAATCCGCGCCGCCATGGATGAAAGAGAGACGCGCGCCCCTGGGAGGGGCGCCGCCGCGTGATTCCCGGCCTCAAACGCGAGCTCGAGAGCGCCGTTTCGGAGGCCTGCCGCCGCGTCTTTGGCGTGGAAGCGCCGCGCATCGTCCTCGAGACGCCCCCAAAGGTCGAGCTCGGCGATCTCGCCTGCCCCGTCGCCTTCGAGCTCGCGAAGGTCCTCAAGCGGCCGCCGCGGAAGATCGCCGAGGAGCTGGCTCGCGCCCTCACGTTGCCCGCTCTCGTCGTCAAGCGGTCGATCGAGGGCGGCGGCTACCTCAACTTCTTCCTCGATCGCGCGCGTGTCCTTCGCGCCATGCTCGTCGCGGGAAACGCGGCGCCGGCCGTGCCCGCGGGGGCCGACAAGCTCATCGTCGAGCACACGAACATCAATCCGAACAAGGCCGCGCACATCGGGCACCTTCGGAACGCCGTTCTCGGCGACGTCCTCGTGAGCACGTTCAAGCGGCTCGGCCGGCGGGTCGAGATCCAGAACTATCTCGACGACACGGGCGTGCAGGTGGCCGACGTCGTCGTCGCGCTCCAGAACGCCGCGGACCTCGTCGAGAGCGGGCGCGCGAAGCGCCTCAGCGAGGAAATCCGGGAGATTCTGGACGCCTTCCCCGGGCACGCGCCGGGCGTCGCACCGCGCCGGCTGGGCGACCTCGCGTGGGACCTCTACGCGCTCGCGGTGAGAAGCTACGAGGCCGATCCCTCCCTCGAAGAGAAGCGGCGTGCCACGCTTCACGCCATCGAGGGCGCTGCCACGGGCGATGACCTTGACGACGAAGCAGCCGCCACGGCCGCGCTCGCGAGGCGCCTCGCCGACGCCGTCGTGCGCTGCCACCTCCTCACGATGGAGCGCGTGGGCGTGAACTACGACCTCTTGCCCCGCGAGAGCGACATCCTCGCGCGCCGCTTCTGGGTGAAGGCCTTCGAGCTCCTGAAAAAAGCCGGCGCCGTGCGGCTCGAGACGGAGGGCAAGAACGCGGGCTGCTGGGTCATGCCGCTCGAAGGCGCGCCGGAGTTCGAGGGGATGGAGGACGCCGACAAAATCCTCGTGCGCTCGAACGGAACGGTCACGTACACCGGAAAGGACGTCGCCTACCAGCTCTGGAAGCTCGGCGTCCTCGGGATCGACTTCGAGTACGAGGAGGTTCCGTACCGCGACGTCGACGGCTCGCCCGAGTTCCACGCCTCGGACGGCGTCTCGCCGCTTTACCGGACCCGGCACGACGAGGTGGGCGCCGACGTCTCGGCCCGCGGGCGCTTCGGCCACGGCACTCACGTCATCAACGTCATCGACGTGCGCCAGTCCTATCCCCAGAAGGTCGTCAAGGAGGCGGTTCGGCGCGCCGGCTTTCCCGAGGCCGCCGACCGGTCCGTCCACTTCGCGTACGAGATGGTCGCGCTGACGCCGGCCTCCGCGGAGGCGCTCGGCGTCGAGCTCACGGACGAGGATCGCGCACGCCCCTTCGTCGAGATGTCGGGCCGCCGCGGACTTGGCGTGAAAGCCGACGATCTCCTCGACCGGCTCGTCGAAAAGGCGAACGACCAGATTCTCGCGCGCGCGAGCGAGCCTCCCGAAGCCGGCCGGGCCGAGGCGATCGCGGTCGGCGCGCTGCGCGTCTACATGACGCGATTCTCGCGGAACAAGGTCATCGCGTTCGATCTCGACGAGGCGCTCGCCTTCGAGGGCGACACGGGGCCCTACCTTCAGTACGCCGCCGTGCGCGCCGCGAACATCTTTCGCAAGCTCGAAGAGACCGGCCTCAAGGGACGCCTCGACGCCGCGGAGATCGACGGCCTCGAGGCCCTTCCCGCGTCGGCGCTCGACGACGGGCTCTGGGACGTCGTCAGGACGTGCTCCCGCACGCTCGACACGCTCGAGAAGGTGGCCGAGTCGCTCGAGGTGTCGCTCCTCGTCCGGCACGCGCTCGCGGTCGCGGCGGGCTTTCATCACCTGTACCACACGCACCCGATCGCGCAGGAGAAGGACGAGACGACGCGCCGGGCGCGGCGCGCCGCGCTCCAGGTCGTCTCCGTCCATCTCGCGGACCTTCTCGGCGTTCTCGGCGTGCCGGTGCCGGGCAGGATGTAGCAGGCTCTCAGCGCACCGCGGCCGAAGTGGCTGAAGCCGCTGAAGCCGCTGAGGGCGCCTCGGGAAGCACGTCCACGACGTCGGCCAGGCCGCTCGAATCGTCGAGACGGGCCATGACGAAGACGTGCCGGCGCGGCGGGCCGTCCGCCTCGAGGCGGGCGCTCGCAGGGCTCTGGGCGCGCACGATGAAGAGCCTTCCATCCGACGTGAGGAGGAGCGGCCGATGAGGTGTTCCATCCAGCCGCGAGCCGGGAAGGCCGCGGCCCATCGCGCAGCGCAGGCACACGAGCTCTCCCTCCACCCGCTGGACCGTGCTCGCGAGCGCGAGGCCGTGCACTATGGGCGTCCGGAATCGCACCGCCGCCCATCCCACGGCGATTCCGCAGCCCGCGGCGAAGGCGATCGTGACGGATCGTGGAAAGGTCCGCCGCCGCTTCGCACGCACGTCGAGGCGCCGGGCGAGGCGCCGGGCGAGCTCCTCCGGGCACCGGTCCACGGGCCGGCAGGTCTTCAATGTCTCCCGGAGCTTTCCCGCCTCCTCGCAACGCTCGCGGCACGCCGGGCACTCTTCGAAGTGCGCGAGGAGGTGTGCCGCGTCCACGAGCTCCAGCTCGTCATCGTGGTAAGCCTCGATCAGGAGGCTCGCCGTCCGGCAATCCATCATCATCTCGCCCGGAGCGTCTAACGTTCGCGGCGCCGCCGGTATTCCGACAGAGTGACGGGATCCCGGCTGCCGAAGGCCCGGGGTGCACCCGGACCTCCCGCGGCGAGCCGCGTCCTCGTGGGCTCGCCCGGGCCGAAGTAATGGCGGCGGCGGCCGTATTCGAGGAGCGACGACTCGAGCAGGCGGCGGCCCCGATAGAGACGGGACATCACCGTGCCGAGCGGCACCTCCAGGATGTCGGCCACCTCGCGGTAGGTGAAATCCTGCAGGTCCACGAGCTCGACGACGAGGCGAAAGTCCTCGGGCAGCGCCGCGAGCGCGTCGGCCACGCCCCGATCGAGCGCCGCGGCCAGCAAGGTCTCCTCGGGAGTGGAGCCGGTTCCGCCCTTGCGCGCCTTCGAACCCGCGGCATCGAGAGCCTCATCCCCGCCCGCACCGAGATCGACCTCTTTCGGGCCGGCCTTCGTATGGCGGTAGCCGTTGATAAAGGCGTTCTTGAGGATGCGAAACAGCCACGCCTTGAGATTCGTTCCCTCGGTGAATCCGTCGTAGTGCGCAAACGCCTTGAGATACGTCTCCTGCAGGAGATCCTCGGCGTCTTGCCGGTTTCGCGTCAGCCGAAGGGCGGACCCGTACAGGGCGTCCGCGTAGGGAAGCTCGCCGCTCCTGAAGTTCCAGGACGAGGGGGACGAGGAGGGCTTCTTAGGTGCGGAAACGGCCATTCTCGGGCTCCAGCTTCTCCCCATGCAATACGTAAACCGCCCCCTTTCGGCTTCGACCGCATGAAAAAAGGCCCCGGAAATCCGGGGCCCCACCAGACATCTTTCTGGAGGAGAGGGACTTACTTGCCGTTGATGACGAAAGCGATGACGAGGGCGTAGATGACCAGCGACTCGATGAGGACGAGCGCAAGAAACGCCATGGCCCGGATCGAGCCACCCGCGCCCGGATTCCGCGCGATGCCCTCGCAGGCGGCGACCGCCGTGCGGCCTTGGGAGATCGCGCCGCCAAACGCCGCGAGGCCGATCGCGATCGCGGCCGAGAGGTGGCCCCAACCCGCGCCGCCGCCGGCCTTCACGGCTTCCTGGGCGAAGGCGAGATTCGGGAGGAGGAGGGCCAGAGCCGCGAGGGCGCCGGCCGGGAGGATTCGCTTAGACATGTCGGGGACTCCTTTCGTGATCGAAACAGTCGACTCAGTGAGCTCAATGTTCATGGGCGGTGGCTCCGCCCAGGTAGACGGTCGTGAGAAGCGTGAAGACGTACGCCTGCAGCAGCGCCGTGAAGATGCCCAGCGCCATCATCGGCCACGGCACGACGATCGGAACGAGGCTCGAAAAAATGCTGCTGGCCGTGTGCTCGCCGAAGACGTTCCCGTAGAGACGCATGGAAAGCGAAAGGGCACGCGCGAAGTTGCCGATCATCTCGATCAGGAACATGAGCGGCGCCAGCACCAGCATCGGGCCGAGGAAATGCTTGAGGTAGCCGAGGAGCCCGTGCTCCTTGATCCCGGCGGCGTTGAAGAAGAGGAAGCACGTGATCGAGAGCGCGAACGTGACGTTCAGGTTCGCCGTCGGCGGCTGCAGGAAGAAGAAGAGCCCGCAGAAGTTGCACAGGAAGATGAAGAAGAAGAACGTCCCGGCGATCGGCAGGTACTTCTCGCCGTGATGCGGAATGTTCTCCTTGATGACATCGCGCAGAAAGTCCACGAGGACCTCGAGCACGTTCTGCGTGGAGCCGGGTGCGTCCTTGCGGTAGCTCCGGGACGCGAGGAAGAAGAACACCGCACAGAAGAGGAAGACGACGATCGCCATGGCGATGTGGTCCGGAATCCAGCCGTTTAGCTCGCCGTGCTCTCCGCGGGGCGCGATCCCGCCGACATGGAAGCCGCCGAGCGCGATCCCGTCGCGCCACCAGGACGGCGCGTTCTCGACGGGGCCGAGGAGGCGGGTCAGGAGGGCGTTGAAGAACCCAAAAAATATCGAATGCTCGTGGTGCACGTCGTCCCCGCCCTCACTGGGCCGCACCCGTCCCGCTCCGGCGTCCGGTCAGGAGCTCGCGGAGCCCGTCGATCACCACCGCGGCGACCACCGTCGAGAGGCCCACGACAACCCACCGGACGTCCGCCGGCAGCGCCCACACGGTCCCCCAAAGGACGAGACCGACGAAGGCGTACCGGAGAACGGCCTTGAGCCCGAATTTCCAGTCGAATCGGGCTGGCGCACCCGGTGCGGGCGCCTTGAAGCGACCGACGAGATCCGACAGCCAGAGCGCCGAGACGATAGCCACGGCCGCCCCGAGAGTCAAGGCGAGGGCGGCCTCGAACCGGCCGCATGCGGCGAGTCCAGTGGCCCCGAGCAGGCCCAGAATCGCCGCCAGCCGGAAGAGACGCCGGTTGGAGGGGGGGGTCACTTCCGGGGGCCCCGCCCCTCGTCCGAAAGCGCGCCGGACTCGCGGTAGATCTGCCGGAGACCGGCCACGAGGCCGAGAATCCCGAGCGCGGCCGTCAGGACCGGGAAGATGCCGAACAGCCGGTCGCCCAGGTACCCGAGGCCCGCCCCCGCCGCGATCGCCCCCGGGAGAACCCATCCGAACGTCAGGACATCGCCGAAGAATCGGCGGGATCCCGGATCGCCGGGAGGCCGGTCGTCGGGCTGATCGCCGCTCACGGCCCGAACGGCAGGAGACAGGTCCGGGCGAACTGCACGAAAGGCCCGGGCAGGATTCCCATCGCCAGCGTGCCGGCCGCGCAGAGCGCGATGGCCGCCGTCACGGCGGGCTCCTCGCGCCAGTGCAGCGTCCCTTCGCCGTCCACGAGGTACATCGCGCGCGCGATCCGGAAGTAATAGAAGAGCGAGACGGCCGACATGAGCACCGCGAGAAGCGCGAGCCAGAACCAGCCGGCCTTCATCGCCGCCGAGAAGAGGAAGTACTTCCCCACGAAGCCCGCGGTCGGCGGGATTCCGGCGAGCGACAGCAGGAAGACGAGCATCGCCGCGGCCAGCCATGGGTTCTTGCGCGCGAGTCCGTTGAAGTCGTCCACGCTCTCGCCGGCATAGCCCTTCGCCTCGAGCAGGATCACGAGCCCGAAGGCGCCGAGGTTCATGAAGGCGTACGCGAGAAGATAGACGAGGATCGACCAGAGGCCGATCCCGCTCGCGTCTCCGTATGCGAGAAGGCCGAGCAGCACATAACCCGCGTGCCCGATGGACGAATACCCGAGCAGCCGCTTCACGTTCGTCTGCATGAGGGCGCCCACGTTCCCGACGACCATCGTGAGCGCCGCCGACGCCGCGACGATCGCCGTCCAGTCGCCGGCGCGCGGGCCGAACCCCACGAAGAAGATGCGAGCGAAGATCGCGTAGGCCGCGAGCTTCGGCCCGACCGCGAAGAACGCGGAGATCGGCGTGGGCGCACCCTCGTAGACGTCGGGCGCCCACACGTGAAAGGGCGCGGACGCGATCTTGAAGAACATCCCGCAGGCCACGAAAATGATTCCGACGACGAGAAAGGCCGGCGGCTTAGGCGCTGCGAACGCCGTGGCGATGCCCGCGAGAGAAAGCGTTCCCGCGGCGCCGTAGACGAGGGAGATGCCGTATAGGAGGACTCCCGACGAGAACGCCCCGAGGACGAAGTACTTCGCGGCCGCTTCGAGGGACTTCGTCTCGCGCTTGAAGTAGCCGGCGAGGACGTACTGCGAGAGCGCCATCAGCTCGAGCGCCACAACGATCGACGCCAGGTGCGTTCCCGAGGCCATGAAGAGCATGCCAACCGTCGCGAAGAGGAGCAGGCCGTAGTACTCGCCGCCCGGATAGGACGCCGCGCCGATGAAACGCAGCGAGAACAGGATCGTCACGATCGAAACGAGAATCAGGATCGCCTTGAAATACAGGCCGAAGCGGTCCATCACGAACATGCCGCCGAACCCGGCTCTGGGCAACGCTCCGGCCATCCGCGCGGAGACGAACAGCAGGAGCCCCGTCGCGGCGAGCGCTCCGATCGAGAAAAAGGCGAGGCCGCGTTCTCCCTCGCGGCTCGCGGCCGTCGCCCAGAGGAGGACGACAAGGGCCGCCGCCGTCAGGAAGAGCTCGGGCAGGATCAGGAGTGTGTCGCCCGCGGGGAATGGCACGGCCTACTTGACCTCCGGCACGGCGGCGGCGGCGGGCACCATGGGCACGGCCAGAGGCGACGCGGGCGGCGGTGTCGTGGACGCGAGGCGAGGGGCGGCTTCCTGGGCCGCGCGGCGCGCGTTCGGCGCCGAGACGGCCGCCACGATCTTCTCGGCCGACTTCGCCGTCATCTCGAAGAACGGCTTCGGATAGAGGCCGATCCAGAAACACATCGCGATGAGAGGCGCGAGCGTGAGGATCTCGCGGAGATTGACGTCCTCGAGGCCCTTGTTCTTTTCGTTCGTGAGCTCGCCGAAGAACACGCGCTGGTAGAGCCAGAGCATGTAGGCCGCGCCGAGGATGACGCCGAGGCTCGCCCACGCGGCCCAGCGCCAGTCCGCGAGGAACACGCCCGTCAGGATCGTGAACTCGCCCACGAAACCGTTCAGGAGCGGCAGGCCGATCGACGCAAGGAGGATGACCATGAAGAGCATCGCGTAGACGGGCATGACGCCGGAAAGGCCGCCGTAGTCCGCGATCATGCGGGTGTGGGTCCGCTCGTACACGATCCCGACGAGAAGGAAGAGCCCGCCGGTTGAGAGCCCGTGGTTGATCGACTGCAGGATCCCGCCCTGGATGCCTGCGTTGTTGAGGGCGAAGATGCCGAGCATGACGAAGCCGAGGTGCGCGACCGAGGAGTACGCGACGAGCTTCTTCATGTCCTTCTGGACCATCGCAACCATCGAGCCGTAGATGATGCCGACGATCGAGAGGGCGGCGACCCAGCCGACCGACGTGAGTCCGAGGAACCGCGCGTTCGAGGCGAGGGCGTCGGGGCAGAGCGGAAGCGAGAACCTCAGGAACCCGTACGTCCCCATTTTGAGGAGGACGCCCGCGAGGATGACCGAGCCCGCCGTGGGCGCCTCGACGTGCGCGTCGGGCAGCCAGGTGTGAAACGGGAACATCGGCACCTTGATCGCGAAGCCGATGAAGAACGCCCAGAAGAGCCAGAGCTGGAGGTCAGGCGGAATCGAGGAGGCGATCGCCTGGAAGTGAACGATGTCGAACGTCGCGGGATTCCCGAGCCCCTTCCACCACAGGAAACCCGAGGTGTTGAAGAAGTAGAGCGCGATGATCGCGAGCAGCATGACGACCGAGCCCGCAAGCGTGTAGAGGAAGAACTTGATCGCGGCGTAGAGCTTGCGCGGGCCGCCCCAGATGCCGATCAGGAAATACATCGGGACGAGCATGACTTCCCAAAACACGTAGAAGAGGAAGAAGTCGAGCGCGCAGAAGACTCCCACCATCCCGGTCTCGAGGAGGAGGAGAAATACGTAGTACTCCTTCTCCCGCTTCGTGATCGCCGAGAACGACGAGTAGACCGAGATGAAGGAGAGGAGCGTCGTCAGGAGGATCAGAAGCGCGGAGATGCCATCCACGCCGAGGGAGTACTTCGCGCCGAGGGACGGGATCCAGTCGTGTGTCTCGCGGAAGAAAAAGTCGCCGGACTTGCGGAAGCCTGCGAACGTCCAGAGGGGAAGCGACGCCAGGAACTCGGCGCCCGCGAAGAGCGTCGTGACCCACCGGACCACGGAGGCCTTCTCGCGCGGCACGAAGAGCACGACGAGCGTGCCGACGACCGGCAGGAAAATCAGGAGCGACAGGAGTCCGTTCATTCGCCGTCCTTCACTTCAGGAGGAGATAGAGACACACGAAACCGAAAATGCCGACGGCCATCGTCAGCGCGTAGTTCTGGGCTCGGCCGGTCTGGACGCGGTGCATCCCGCGAAACGCGGCCTGGAACACGTTCCCGACGCCGTTCACCGCGCCGTCCACGAACGTGCGGTCGAACCACGAGGACACGTTGGAGAGACCGAGCGCGAGGGCGGCGGCCCCGTTCGGAATGAGGTCGACGACGCGGGCGTCGATCTCCCACAGGAATCGACCGCCTTTCTTGATGAGACCGTTCACGAAAACGGCCTCGTAGAGCTCGTCCACGCGGTACTTGTCGCGCACGAGGCGATAGATGCCGCCGAGCGAAGAGGCGATCCGCGACGGGATCGAGAAGGGGAACGCCCCCGAGTACAGACTCCAGCCGAGCGCGATTCCGAACACGGCGACGAGCACGGACGTCCCCAAGAGCATCCACTCCGTGGAATGCGGCAGCTCGTGCGGCTCGAGAACGAAGGCGGCCGGCAGCTTCGCGAAAATCGGCTCGAGGAACTTCTCGACCGCGTTCTCGCTGCCGAGAATGAACTTCGGAATTCCCAGAAAGCCCGTGAACGCGGCGCCCGCCGCGAGAACGTAGAGCGGCACCGTCATCGAAGCGGGCGACTCGTGGACGTGCTTGAGCTGCTCGGGCGTCCCGCGGAACGTGCCGAAGAACGTCATCCGCATGAGGCGGAACATGTAGAAGGCCGTGAGACCCGCCGTCAGGATCGCGAAACCCCAGAGGACCTTGTACCCCGCCGCGTACGTCTCGCCGAGGATCGCGTCCTTCGAGAAGAAGCCCGCGAAGGGCGGAACGCCCGCGATCGCGATCGTCGCCACGAACATCGTGAGAAACGTGTGGGGGATGAGCTTCCGGAGCCCTCCCATCTTCGTCATGTCCTGCTCGCCGGAGAGCGCGTGGATCACGGAGCCCGCGCCGAGAAAGAGGCAGGCCTTGAACCACGAGTGCGTGAAGACGTGGAACATGCCCGCCGAGAACGCGAGGGCGCCGCACCCGAGGAACATGTAGCCGAGCTGCGAGACCGTGGAGTACGCGAGGACCTTCTTGATGTCGTTCTGGGTGAGGCCCATCGTGGCCGCGAAAAACGCCGTCGCGCCCCCGATCACGGCGACGACGAAGGATGCGTCGTGCGTGAGGAGCCAGCCTGTCGTCGGGTGGCCATTCGCGCTCTCCACCGCCCACACGTGCGAGATGCGGAAAAAGATGTTGCAGCGCGCCACCATGTAGACGCCGGCCGTCACCATCGTGGCCGCATGGATGAGGGCCGAAACGGGAGTCGGGCCGGCCATCGCGTCCGGAAGCCAGACGTAGAGAGGGATCTGCGCGCTCTTGCCGCAGGCGCCGATGAAGAGCGCGAGGCAGACCGCCGTCAGGAGCCCGCCGGCGGCGTAGCGGCCCGGATCGGCGGCGGCGAGCGCGAACATCCGGTCGAAGTCCGTCGTGCCGAAGAGCGCGAAGCACCCGAAGATGCCGAGGACGAAACCGAAGTCTCCGATGCGGTTGACGACGAACGCCTTCTTGCCGGCGTCCGCAACCCACGTCTTCGTCCAGTAGAAGCCGATGAGGAGGTACGAGCACAGCCCGACGCCCTCCCAGCCCACGAACAGAACCGGCAGGTTCGCGCCGAGGACGAGCGTGAGCATCGCGAACATGAAGAGGTTCAGGTACGAGAAATACCGGCCGTACCCCGGGTCGTGCCCCATGTATCCGACCGAGTAGACGTGGATGAGCGTGCCGATCAGCGTGACGAAAAAGAGCATGAGCGCCGAGAGCGCGTCGATGCGGAACGCGGCGTCGACGGCGATCGCCTTCGCGCCGAACCACGTCGCGTTCTCCCCGATCGGCATCCAGGTCCAGAGCGTCGCGACGATGCTCTCGTGGCCGTGCGTCTCGCCCCACCACGCGGCGATGGCGAGGAGCGACGCCAGGAACGACAGGGCGCAAGCGGCGGGTCCGATGACGGAATGGACGCCCGCGAACGGAATTTCTTCGTGGTCGCCGTGGCCGTGGTCGTCGTGGCTGTCGTGGCCGCCACCGGCGCCGCCCGAGGCGCCTTCGTGGGCGTGGGCGTTATCGTCCCCGTGCCCGTGCGGGCCCTTCGGGGCGTCCTTGCCGCCGAGTTTCGAGTGCGCAGCGAGATAGAGCAACCCGTTCACGAGGAACCCGATCAGGGGGAAGACCGGGATCCAGAACAGGATGGCGGCGGCTTTCACGGGGCTATCCCTTCAGCTCCGCCACGTCGTCGAGGTTCACGGATCCCTTGAGGCGGTACATCGAAATGATGATTGCGAGCCCGATCGCGGCCTCGCCGGCTGCGAGCGTGATGACGAAGACCGCGAAGAGCTGCCCGTTGAGGTCCCCGAGCTGGCGCGAAAACGCGATGAGGTTCAGGTTCGCGGCGTTGAGGATGAGCTCGATCGACATGAGCACCGTCAGAAGATTCCGGCGGACGAGAACGCCCGTAACGCCGATCGTGAACAGCAGGAAGGACAGTGCGACGTAATGCGTGACGCCGATCATCAGTCCACACGCTCCATGGTCCGCTTGCCGAGCACGACCGCACCGATCATCGCGACGAGCAGGAACACCGACGCGATCTCGAACGGCAGCAGGTAATCGCGGTAGAGGCCCCAGGCGATCGCCTGGCTGTTTCCGGCGACCTCCTCCGTGACCGGCGTCGAGACTTTCTTCCCGTTCACGACCTCAGTCACGTTTCGGGTGATGGACGTCGAGGCGAGTCGCGCCGGGTCGGCGGCCGCACCGGCGTCGGACAGCCCGCGCACGCGCGAGGAGGCGACCACGGTCCCGCCCACGATAGCGAGAAGGAGAATCCCCGCGAGGAGGCCCGCGCCGGCCTGCGTGTGCACGAAAGGCTGGCCCGCCGTACGCCGGATGTTCACGAGCATGATCGTGAAGAGGAACAGGACCATGATCCCGCCCGCGTAGACGAGGACCTGGACCGCCGCCAGGAACTCGGCGTTCAGCGTGATGAAGAGCGCCGCGACGCCGAAGAAGGAGAGGAGGAGGAAGAGCGCCGAGTGGACCGGCTGGCGCATGGCCACGACGCCGACGGCGCCGAACACGACGACCGCCGCGAAGAACCAGAAGAAGAACGGAGCCGTCACCGGCCTTCCCCCCGCTCGACGAGGGTGAATGGCTTGACGTTCTCGTCCCACTTCACGAGCTTCCGGATATCGAGGTAGAGAGCCTCGTGCCGCTCGTACGTTCCGAGCTCATAGGTCTTCGTCCGGAGCCAGATCGACTTCGGGTTCGTCGGGCACGCCTCTTCGCAGAGGCCGCAGAACATGCAGCGCTTGAGGTCCACGTCGAACCGGTCGAGGACCTTCTCATTCTTGCCGGCCTCGTTCTTTTCGTTGTGCCAGTCGATGAAGATGATGTTGATCGGGCACTCGATCGCGCAGAGCGTGCACTTGATGCAGCGCTCCTCGTCGAGCCGGAACATCCCGCGGAACCGGTCGCTCGGCTCGCGGGCCGCTTCCGGGTACTCGACTGTGTCGGCCTTCCGGAAGAGGTGCCGCCCGGTCATCCTGAGGCCGCCGAAGATGTCGAGGAGGAGGACGTCGTCCCAGAAGCTCATGTCAGGCCTCCGCCGCCCGGGCGCCCGCGGGCGCCGGAGCCGGCTTCGCGGTGGGCGGCTTCGCCGTCCTGAGCCGGGTCACGACGAGGAAGGCGCCGGCGGCGACGACCCAGAGGACCGTGCCGAGGATTCTCAGGCCGCGCATCCCGCCGAGCGCCGCGAGGGCGACGAGGACGACGTTCCCGAGGGAAATCGGGATGAGGGTCTTCCACCCGAGCGCCATGAGCTGGTCGAACCGGTAGCGCGGGAAGGTCCCGCGGAACCAGATGTAGACGAAGAGGAAGGCCGCGACCTTCAGGACGAACCAGAGGATCGGGGGGATCAAGTCGAGAAACGCGAGGGCCTTGACGCTCGGGAAGGGCCGCAGCCAGCCGCCGAAGAACAGCGCGGTCGCGACCGCCGAGATCGTGATCATGTTCGCGTACTCGGTCAGGAAGAAGATCGCCCAGCGGAAGCCCGAGTACTCGGTGTGGAACCCGGCGACGAGCTCGCTCTCGGCTTCCGGGAGGTCGAAGGGGATGCGGTTCGTCTCCGCGACCCCCGAGACGAAATAGAGGAGGAACGAGACGAGACCCGGGAGGATGAACCACATGTGGTGCGTGCGCTGCGCCTCGACGATCTCGACGAGGGAGAGAGAGCGCGCCATGAGGATCGCGCTCACGACCGCGAAGCCCATCGGGACCTCGTAACTGATGAGCTGCGCCGCCGAACGGAGACCTCCGAGGAGAGCGTACTTCGAGTTCGACGCCCAGCCGCCGAGGATGATCCCGTAAACCCCGATCGACGTGATCGCGAGGACGAGGAGGAGCGAGACGTTCAAGTCCGCCGCGTACCACGCCGTCGTGATCTTCCCGAGGCCCGGAATCCGCATCGTGAACTCAGGGCCCCACGGGAGTACCGCGAAGACGGCCATGCCGGGGACCATCACGAGGACCGGCGCGAGGAAGTGGATGAAATGCTGCGCCTTCGCGGGGACGACGTCTTCCTTCATGAGGAGCTTGACGACGTCGGCGACCCACTGGAAGACGCCCTGCGGTCCGACGCGGTTCGGGCCCTTGCGCACCTGGAGGAACGCGAGCGTCCGGCGCTCGATATACGTGAGGATCCCCGCGGCCGTCGCGACGAGGATCACGACGACGACGGCCTTGACGGCCGGGATCAGGAAGTAATTCAGGACGCTTTCGGAGATGTCCATGTCTACCTGTCGACCTCGCCGAGGACGATGTCGATCGTGCCAATGATCGCGACGAGGTCGGAGACCATGTGGCCCTGCGCCATCTCCGGCAGCGCCTGGAGATTGATGAAGCTCGGCGGCCGGACGCGCAGCCGGTAGGGCTTGTTGCCGCCGTTCGAGACGAGGTAGAAGCCGAGCTCGCCCTTAGGGGACTCGACGCTCGCGTACGCGTCCCCGGCGGGCGGCTTGATGACGCGCGGGACCTTCCCGCGGATCTCACCGGTCGGGTTCGCCGCCAGCCAGTCGCAGCACTGGAGGAGGATCCGACGGCTCTGGCGCATCTCGGCGATCCGCACGAGGTACCGGTCGTACGTGTCCGCGTTCTTCCGCGTCGGGATCTCGAAGTCGAGCTCGGGGTAGCACTCGTACGGGAGCGCGCGGCGCACGTCCCACGCGAGGCCCGAGGCGCGCAGCGGCGGTCCGGTGACGCCCCAGGCGATGCAGCGGTCCGTCGTGAGGATCCCGACGCCAATCGTCCGCTGCTTCCAGATGCGGTTCTCGGTCAGGAGCTCCTCGTATTCGTCGACCTTCGAGCCAAGGTCTTCCGTGAACGCGCGGAGCTTCTCGATCCAGCCGGGCGTCAGCTCCTCCTCGAGGCCGCCGACACGCATGCAGTTCAGCGTGAGGCGCGCCCCGCAGTAGTCCTCGAAGAGGTCGAGGATGACCTCGCGCTCGCGGAACGTGTAGAAAAAGGGCGTTATCGCGCCGAGGTCGATCGCGGCTGTCGCGAGCCAGAGGAGGTGCGAGGAGACGCGCTGCATCTCGTCGAGGACGACGCGGATGTACTGCGCGCGCTTCGGGATCTCGAGGCCGAGCAGCTTCTCGACCACGAGGACGTACGCGTGGTTGTTCGTCGCGGCCGCGACGTAATCGAGGCGGTCCGTGTGCGGGATCACCATCGGGTAGGTCTCGGTCTCGAACAGCTTCTCGGTGCCGCGGTGGAGGTACCCGATGTCCGGGCGCGCCGAGACAATGCGCTCGCCGTCCACCTTGAGGACGATGCGCAGGACGCCGTGGGTCGACGGGTGCTGCGGCCCGAAATTGAGCTCCATCTCGCGGAGCCCGAGCATCGTGTCGCCCGAGTCTTCGACCGCGCCGACGGTGCCGACGATCTCGCTCACGAGACGGTCTTTCTGTTCTTGTCGCCGGGCCCGGGCCCGCCGCCCTCCGGATAGCGGTCCGGGTAGATCGCGGCGCCGGTGTCGATCCCCTCGACCGGGAAGTCCTTCCGGAGCGGATGGCCCTGGAAGCCATCCCACGTGAGGATGCGGCGGAGATCGGGGTGGCCCTCGAAGGCGATTCCGAAGAGGTCGAACACCTCGCGCTCCATCCAGTTCGCGGTCTCCCATACGCCCGAGACGGTCGGGCACGCTTCTCCGTCCTTGACGCCGACCTTCAGGCGCACGCGCTCGTTTCCGCGGTCGAAGGAGTGGAGCCAGTACACGACGTCGAAGCGCGGGTCGCGCGCCTTCCAGTCCACAGCGGTCAGGTCGACGAGGAACGTGAACGTCTCGGCGTCGCGCAGGTGGCGGCAGGCCTCGACGAGCTTGTCGGCCGCGACCTCGACCGTCGTCTGGCCGACCATCTTCTTCGCGGAGACGACCGCGCCGGGAACGGCCGCCGCGAGCGCGGCGACGAGGGGCTCGCCCATCGCGTCGACCGGGGCCGGGACCGGCGCCTTCGCGGGTGCGGCCGGCTTCGCAGGCGCGGCCGCCTTCGGCGCGGCGGCGGCGGGCGCGTTGGCCACGGGCGTGGGGACCGGAGCGGGTTTCGACGCCGGCGCGGGTGTCGCCGCCGACGGAGCCGGCGCGGGAGGCTTCGGAGCGCCGGCCCCGTTCTTTTCGTCAGCCAACGGCCAGCTCCTCCGGCGCGCGCCTCACGACGCGCATCTTCTGGATCTTCTTCTGGAGCTCCATGAGGCCGTAGAGGAGAGCCTCGGGCCGCGGCGGACAGCCGGGTACGTAGACGTCCACGGGCACGATTCGGTCGACGCCCTGCGTGACCGCGTAGGTCCGGTACGGGCCGCCGCAGGTCGCGCAGGAGCCCATCGCGATGACCCACTTCGGTTCGGGCATCTGGTCGTAGAGGCGCTTGATGATGGGCGCCATCTTTTCCGTCACGGTTCCCGCCACGATCATGAGGTCGCTCTGCCGCGGCGAGCCACGGAAGACTTCGGCGCCGAAGCGCGCCATGTCGTGGCGGCTGTCGACGACGGCCATCATCTCGATGGCGCAGCACGCAAGGCCGAACTGCATCGGCCAGAGCGAGTTCTTGCGACCCCATCCGATGAGGGCGTCGACGGTGGTCGTGAGGACGTTGTCCGGGAGCGAGTTTTCGATCAAGCCCACGAAAGAGCCCCTCGCCGCCACGCGTAGACGTACCCGACGACCAGAATCACGAGGAAGATCAGCATCTCGACGAAGCCGAACAGCCTCAGCTTGTGGTACATGACCGCCCACGGGAACAGGAAGATCGTCTCGACGTCGAACACGACGAAGAGGACGGCGATGAGGTAGTACCGCACGGAGAACCGGTGGTCGAAGGCCTCGGTCGGCGACGCGACGCCACACTCGTACGGTGCGAGCTTCGTCGGCGTCGGCTTCGAGGGCCGGAAAAGCGACATCGCGGCGAGACCGGCGACCGGCACGATCGCGGCCATGACCGCGAAGTAGAGGATCGGCAGGTAGGACGCCATAGACGGGTTCATGAGCACATCCCTCGCGGTCCGACCGCGCCGGCGCACCCTCCGGCTTCGGTCAAGACGGGGAGGATTTTGTGTGCCGACCCCGGTGAAGTCAAACGATGCAAAGGCATCAATTGTGCCGAGGCCAGGAGGCCAGCGTCGACCCGAGAGCCGTGCCTCGGGACGCGAGGAGGACGCGAATAGACTCCCCCATTCCACCAGGCTGGACGAGGGCTGCGGCGGCCCGGCGGTCCGCCACGCGCGCGGCGTCGGGGGGAGCGTCGGCGTCGGTCGCGAGGTCTTCGAAGATCCCCGCCGAGGCGAGGACGCGCGACTGGCTCACGGGCCCGGCGACGTCGAGACCCGTGTCCGCGAGCGCCTCGGCGAGCTCGGTGAAATCCACCCACGCCGTGAGGTCGCGGCCCCCGGGCCCGGACAGGACGTCACGCGTGACCGTGTGCGAGACGAACGCCTCGAGCGTCCCGTTCGCGCGCCCGGCGGAATAGAGCGCCTTCGCGGGAGCACCGTAGTCGAAGACGAGAAGGAGGCCGGAAGAAAGGCGCGCCCCCAACGCCGAAGCAACACGAGCGGCGCCGGAACGCACTTCGACTTTTTGATTTCTCAGAAGATGAATACCTCGAGCTCGGAACCGCTCGAGCAGCTCGGCAGCGTCGGCGCAGGGGGCAAGGCTCCACGCAAAGCCCTCGCCGCCCGGTTCTAGCGTCACGACACGCTCCAGCAGCTTTTCACCTTCGAAGAAAAGCGCCCTCACCGGGAGCGCATCGAACAGCTCGTAAGCCACGATCAGGCCGCGGACATGGGGGATTTCTTCGAAGGATGGGACCCACTCCGCAGCCGGGCATCGTTCGGCGGCAATGCGGCGACGGGTCGCGGACCTTTCGACGCCGACGAGGCGGAATTCCTCTCGGATGCCCCACGCCCGCAACGCCGCATCGGCAGCCCGAAGGAGCTCGCCCTCTCCGGCGCCGACGTCCACGATATCCATGACGTCGGTTGCCGCGCGCAACCCGGATGGGAGCCCCTCTTCCCCTTTCGCAGAAATCTTCTTCTCTCCCTCTTCATCCCGCAGCCTTCTCGCGATACGGGCCATCGTGCGCCCGAAGGCCGGGTGCCACGAGGGGCCAGTGACGAAGTCGCCACCGCGGCCCACGCGCCCTTCTCGCTCGTAGTACCCGCCCTCCGGGTCGTACAGCGCCGCTTCCATGAAGCGGTCGAACCGAAGAGGCCCCTCGGCGCGGATGAGCGCAGCGATCCGGTCGTGCAGGCGCATCATCGCCGCGAGACTAGCAGCCAGTTAAGATTCTGCGACGGATCGAGGAGGATCCACACGTGCCTTACGGGATCTCCGAGACTCCCTCCGGACTCACGATCACGCTCGCCGCGACGACCCGCGACGAGCTCTACCGCGACGCCGTGAAGGCCGCCCTCCAGGCAGCGTATGGCGGCGAGCCGCCGGCCGGCACCTCCGACGGGCAGATGTGTCCCGTGCAGGGCGCCGGGCTCGCGGAGGGTGACCTCCTCCGGACGTTCGTCACGGAGTGCTTCGAGGCCGCGCGCCGGGCCCCGGGGACGTTGCACGCGCCGAGGTGGCTCGCCTTCGACGAGGGCCGCGTGACCGCGAACCTCGCCTTGTCGACGCCGAAGACGCCTGCCCGCGAGCTCGATCCGGCGCTCCATGGGACCTTCGAAACGGCGGGGGCGTTCCCGGACTTCCGGGCGACGCTCGCGTTCAGCGTCCCGTCACACTGACGGGACGGCCGCAGCGGCCTCCTTGCGCGCCTTGTCGAGGTCGGCGTCCACCATCATGTTCACGAGGCCCTCGAA
>CABDYV010000083.1_pt1 | contig 22604 bp, 15 predicted proteins | sample 3132041 | NCBI WGS metagenome assembly CABDYV01 (sample SAMEA5534338, study PRJEB31848) | metagenome | biome: tundra; feature: field; material: soil | place: USA | collected 2013-05 | depth 0.45 m | reverse complement strand
GCGCACGATCTCGCCGGCGCGCGCCGGGAGCAGCGACGAAGCCGCGAAGCCGATGGCCGTCGCGGAGTTGAGCGCGAGGGCGGACGGGTGCCCGGCTTTCTTCAGGAGCAGAGCCCAGCGCCACGAGCGGAAGAGCGGCGTTCCGAGAAGGCCGGCGGTGGTCGCGACCGCGAGCCATCCGACGTGCGCCGAGGCGATGGCGCGGCCCACGGCCGCGAAATCCAGCGTCCTCAGGAACAGGGCGAGGAAAACGGCCGCGAGGCCGAGCGAGATCGCGACGCGCACGCCCTTTTTCGATGCTGTCACGCGTCGATGGTAGCCCACGGTTGCTATAGGCTCGCGAGGTGCGCTTCGTGCCGGTCTACTTCGATCCCGCGGTCCTCCAGCACGACACCGGCCTCTATCACCCGGACACGGCGAATCGGCTCGAGGTCGTCGTCGAGAGGCTTCGGCAGGAAGGATGGCGCATCGAGGCGCCGCCCGCCCCCGAACGCACTCTGAAGGCCGTCGAGCGGGTGCACGATCCCGAGTACGTGCAGCGCCTCTCGGCGCTTTGCAGAAACGCGCCGGCCGATTTCGAGGGACCCTTCGCGCTGTTCGATTGCCCCGACAACGTGATTTCGGCCGGCACGTTCGAGGCGTCGCTGCGCGCCGTGTCGCTCACGCTCGCCGCGACGGACGCGGTCGTCGCCGGGCGCGCGGCGTCCGTCTTCGTGGCGGCGCGTCCGCCGGGGCACCATGCGCTCGCGTCGCGCGCGATGGGCTTCTGCTTCCTGAATTCGATCGCGATCGCCGCGAAGGACCTGATCGAGCATCACGGCGTCGCGCGCGTCCTCGTGGCCGACTTCGACGTGCATCACGGCAACGGCGTCCAGGAGGTTTTCTGGGACGACGGGCGCGTGGCGTACCTATCCGTGCACCGGTACCCCTTTTATCCGGGCACGGGCGCGGCGGACGAGGAGGGCACGGGCCGCGGGCGCGGGACGACGGTGAACGTGCCGCTGCCCGCGGATGCGGGCGACGCGGCCTATGCGGGCGGGTTCGCGGCGGCGCTCGAAAGGCTTGCCGAGCGCTTCCGGCCCGAGGTCGTTCTCGTGAGCGCGGGCTTCGATGCCCACGCGGCCGATCCGGTCGGCGGCATGCGCGTCTCGACGGAGGGCTTCTCGTGGATGTCGCGCGCCCTCGAGGACGTGGCAGACACGTTCGCGGGAGGGCGCATCGTGTCGTTGCTGGAGGGCGGCTATCACCCCGAGGCCACGGCGGCGGCGGTCGTCGAGCACGTGCGCGTTCTCGCGCGCATGGACGAGATGATCTGACGCGAGCTCCGGCCGTAACCTCCGGTTTGACAAGACCTTTCGGGGGGATAAACTCCATCTGCGTTAATCTCTCTATTTGTCGGTCCCGGCCGAGTGTATTCCCGGAATCTCTCGATGCACGGAGGCTCGTGATGAAGCGGAAGGCCCTCATCCTCCCGGTGATCGTCGCGGGCGCGGCCCTGCTCACGGCGCCGTCCGCCCAGGCGATTCGCGCGGAGCAACAGGCTCTCGCCTGCCCGTCGCAAACGCTGGGATCCATTGACGTTCCGGTCGACGGCGCCACCGTTTCTGGCTACGTACAGGTGATCGGCTTTGCGCTCGACGGCAACCTGGTGTCCAACGTCGATGTCTTCGTGGACGGCACCGACGATTCGAACCGCGTCTCGACCGCGGGCGGCGCGAACATCAACCTGCCGCGCCCGGACGTGATCCAGTTCTTCCCGCAGTACGCCGGGACCGCCGGCCAGCACCCCGGCTACGAGGCATCCTTCAAGGCGTCCCTCTTTTCGAACGGCTCGCACACGGTGTACGTGCGCATCACGGACGTGAACGGCTGCTCGTATTTCCTGACGCCGCGGGCCGTCAAGGTCGACAATGCCCGGAACCAGCCGCCCTTCGGCGGCGTGGACTTTCCGCTGCCCGACAGCGGCGTGAGCGCGAACGGCGTTCTCGAGGTGGCGGGCTGGGCGCTCGACGACCGCAAGGTCGACCACGTGGACGTCTTCGTGGACGGCCTCATCGAGCGGCAGGCCGTGACGGGCATCTACCGCGCGGACGTCGCCGCGAATTATCCCGACAACCCGCAGGCGATCGTCGCGGGATTCATCCTGAACATCGACTCGACGCGCTACGCGAACGGCGTCCACAATGTCACCGTGAAAGCCGTGGACGACCAGGGCCAGCAGGGCCTGCTCGGCACGCGCCGCGTCCAGATCTTCAACAACTCCCCGAACCTCGCGCCGTTCGGCGACGTGGAGTTCCCGCTCCTGAACGCGACGTGGTTCGGCAACTGTGTTGCGATACCCCCGGGGGTGCCCCCGGGTCCGTCCGGCGGCCCCGGCGACATCGTCGACGTGCGCTATCTCATGTTCGTGAACGGCTGGGCGATGGACACTTCGGTCGCGCAGGAGCGCGGCGGCGTCTCGCACGTCCTTCTCGAGATGGATGGCGTCGTCATCAAGGACACGCGCGTGAACTGCCATCGCGAGTTCCTGCTCTCGAACGCCCTCATCGACTGTTACGGCTACTACCGGCCGGACATCGAGGTCCTGTACCCCGGCTTCCAGCAGGCCCCGAACGTGGGTTTCCAGTTCTTCGTGGACGCGGGCTTCCTCCTCACGCAAATGGGTTTCAAAGAAGGTGCGCACATCCTCCAGATCAAGGCGCTCGACAAAGAGGACTCTTCCTCGCTCCTGAAGGAAATCCCGATCGAGATGGAGTGCGCGGGGGGCAATTTCGACCCGCCGCCCATCGGCTTCATCGACGACCCCACTAACTACAAGTTCATCGGGGGCGTGTTCCCCGTCATCGGCTGGGCGCTCGACCTCGACCTCGTGGTGAAGGTGCGCATTCTGATCGACGGCATCGCGCAGATCGACGCGGTACGGAGCGTGGACTTCGCCGAGTATGGCTTCCCGAGCCCCGACGTCGCGCTGCAATACCCGAACTACCCTCAGCGGAGCTCCGCGCGTTTCCGCTTCTTCCTCGACACGACCCAGATCTCGAACAGCGAGCACGACCTCCTCATCGAGGTGACGGACGCGCGCGGCAGCGTGCGGTCGGCGGGCACGCGGCGCTTCATCGTGGACAACAACATGCTGGTGCGCTGAGGGGAAGGGCGCCTCTTTCCGGCGCCCTTCTAAGAAATTCGAATCTCGCGGCGCGCCGCAGGCGCGCTCCGACGCAGAATCCCTTATCCTCCCTGTTTCCAATGCAGGTTGCACAGAAGAAGTTCCTTATCCGCTTCGTCGCCGCCCTCGGCGCGTTCTACCTCCTCGTGGCGATCCAGCCCATGAACGACCGCGTCGTGGTGCCGTTCACGGAGCTCCTCGTGCGCGTCTCGACCGTGCTCCTCGCCGCGCTCGGCGAGAGGACGCAGTCCTTCGGCACGATCATCCAATCGCCCGTGTTCGCCGTGGACGTGAAGAACGGGTGCAACGGAATCGAGGCGGCGCTTCTCCTCGTGGCCGCGATGCTCGCTTTTCCCGCGTCTGCAAAACAGCGCATGCTGGGGATCGTCACGGGGCTCGCGTTGATCCAGGGCGTGAATCTGTTCCGCATCGTCTCGCTGTTCTGGCTCGGCGTACACCATCGCGACGCCTTCGAGCTGTTTCACGCGGCGGTCTGGCAGACGGCTCTCATCCTGCTCGCCGTCGGGATCTTCCTCGCCTGGAGCCGGCGCGCGGGCGGCGGAGGCCGAGCTGAAGCCCGCGGCTAGGGTCCTCATCGGCTTCGCGGTCGGTCTCGCGCTCTGGTGGGCCGCGACGCCGGCCTACAACCGCCTCCTCGCGGGCTTCGCGGAAGGCTTGATCCGCGCAGTCGAGCGGCCGCGCGCGACGCGCCTCTACGCCGAGGAAAGGCGCGTCGTGATCGATCGGGCCGACTTCCCATCGACGTCCGACCGGCCGTCGCTGCCGGCCGACGACCTGACGTTCGACGTCATCCTCTTCCTCGCGCTCGCGGCCACGACGCCGGGACTGTTCCGCGACCGCGCGGCCCGGGGGACCCTGGTGAGCCTTGCGATCCTTTTCGCGCTGCATGTTCTCGCGCTCATCGCGAGTGTCGAAAGCTTCTACGCGACGCGCCTCGGCGCGTGGAGCGCGGCTCACTACGGCGCCTTCACGCGGAACCTGTGGGCCACCGCCACGCATTTCTGGCGGTTCGTGGGCTGCTACGCGGCGGCATTCCTGTTGTGGTGGTTCCTGGTGAGGTCTACGGCTTCACCGGCCCCTTCAGGTCGGAGTTCTTCGCCAGCTGCATCTGCTGGTGGGCCATCGCGAGCTTCTCGGCGTCGGGGAAAAGCGTGAGGGCCTTCTTGAGCTGGACGTCGCCCTCCATGCTCACGCGGTAGCCGGCTTCCCGCCCGTACGCCGCCGTGAGCAGCTCCTCGCGGATGGTGCGGTCGAGGATCGAGGGATCGGCTTCGGCCTCGTACGACGCCTTCGTCTTGCCCTCGAACGGCAGGCCGGGCTTGGCGTCGACGAACTTGAAGAAGTCCTCGCGCACGGCGGGCGTCATCTGGAAATCGCGCGGGACGGCAGGGTGCTTCGCGCGGTAGTCGACCGCGAACTCGAAGAAGAGGCCGCGCGCGTAGAGCGTGACCGCGAAACGCGAGAGCGTGGGCGCCTTCACGAAGACGTCGGGCGTGATGCCGCCGCCGCCGTAAACGATGCGGCCGGACTCCGTCCGGAAGGATTCCTTCCTCTGGGTGGACGCCGCGTCGCGCGCGGGCCCGGTCTCTTCGCCGTCGCCTTCCTCGTCCTCGGGAGAGAGGTACTCGAGAACGTCCTTGTAGTCGCGTTGGATGCAGCGGCCCGAGGGCGTGTAGTACTTCGCCGACGTGAGCGCGAGGCCGGCGCCGTCCGAGAGGTTGTAGACGGACTGCACGAGGCCCTTTCCCCAGCTTGTCTGGCCCGCGATGACGGCGCGATCGTGGTCCTGCAGCGCGCCGGCCACGATCTCGGACGCCGACGCGGAGCCCTTGTTGACGAGGACGACGACGGGAATGCGCGAGTGGCTGTTCTTGCCGGGAGCCGAGAAGCTCTGCTCTTGGGCGCCGTGCCGGCCGCGCGTCACGACGACTTTCTCGTTCTTCAAGAGGAAGAAGTCCGACACGGCGATGGCCTGGTCGAGGAGGCCGCCGGGGTTTCCGCGCAGGTCGAAGACGAGCTTCTTCATGCCCAGCTTCTCGAGCTTCTCCCAGTTCTCCTGAAGCTCGGGCGCGGACGTGCGCGTGAAATCCTTCAGGCGGATGTACCCGACGCCCGGCTCGAGCATGAGGGCATACGAGACGGAGTTCGTGGGGATCTCCGCGCGCGTGATGGTCATCTGGAGGGGCTCGTCGAGCCCGGGCCGGAGGATCGTGATGTTCACCTTCGTGCCCTTCGGGCCCTTGAGCTTCTTCACGACGGCGTCGACCGGGAGATCGTCGATGCTCTGCCCCTCGACGCGGTCGATGACGTCGCCCGCGCGGATGCCGAGGCGTTCGGCTGGCGAGCCCTCGACGGGCGTGATGACCGTGACCTTGCCGTTGCGCTTGCTGATGATGATGCCGAGCCCGTAGAACGAGCCGCGCTGCTTCTCGACCATCGAGGAGTACTCCTCGGGTTCGAGGAAGTTCGTGTGCGGGTCGAGCGTGCCGAGCATCCCGTGAATCGACGCGTAGACGAGCTTGTTCGCCGGAACGTCGTCGGCGTACCAGGCCCGTGCCGTCGCGAGGATGTCGGAATATTCCTTGAAGAGTGGATTCGTCGCGTCGGAGGCGGCTCCGAGGCGTCCGCCCGCGATTCCGCCGGCCACGGTGACCGTGAGGAGGAAGACGGCGGCGACGATGAGACGGCGGGCGGAACGGCGGGTTGGATCGGTCACGGTGGAAGCCCTCCCAGGACGCAGCAAGCGTAGCACGCGTGGGAAGGGCTTCTTGACTTCATCGAGGCGTCGTCGGAGCATCGCTCGCGCGCAGGAGGCGCCTCGATGGGCAATCTCGGCATGCCGGAACTCATGATGATCATGCTTCTGGCGCTCCTTCTTTTCGGCCCGAAGAAGCTGCCCGAGATCGGGAAGCAGGTCGGAAAGGCGCTCGGGGAGTTCAAGCGGGCTTCGAACGACCTCAAGCGCTCGATTGAGGACGAGATGAACAAGGTGAAGGAGGGCCTCGACCCGATGTCGAGCGACCCGCCGAAGCCCGAGCCGAAACCCGAGCCGCCGGCGCTCGTGCCGGCCGCAGGCGCCGTGGCCCAGCAGAAGGCCGCCGAGCCCGCGACGCCCTCGACGCCGACGACGCCCTCGACGCCGACGACGCCGTCGTGACCGAAGAACCTCCGAGAAGGGAAGACGGGGAGGAAGAGCTCCCGCGGATGTCGTTCCTCGAGCATCTCGAGGACCTCCGCAAGAGGCTCTTCGTCTCGGCCCTCGCGATCGCGGTCGGCTTCCTCCTGTGCTGGTGGAAATCGAAGGAGATCTTCCAGTGGCTCGAAAAGCCCGTTCTCTCGGCCCTGCCGCCCGGGACGAAGCTTGCGTACACGCAGCTCACCGAGCCCTTCATGCTCTACATCAACATCGCCCTCCTGGCGGGCGTGTTCGTGGCGAGCCCGGTGATTCTCTACCAGGTCTGGCTCTTCATCGCGCCGGGCCTCTACCGCCACGAGCGGAAGTGGGTGTGGCCGTTCGTCTTTCTGTCTGTGCTCTTTTTCGTGGGCGGCGGGTATTTCGGCTACGCCGTGGGCTTCCCGATGGTGGCGAAGTTCCTCGTGGCGACGGGCGAGGATTTCACGCCTGTCCTCAAGATCGACGAATACCTCGACATCACGTCGAAGCTCCTCCTCGGCATGGGGCTCGTCTTCGAGACGCCGATCATCATCTTCTTCCTCGCGCGCATGGGCGTCGTGACGGAGAAATGGCTCCTCGCGAAGTTTCGCTACGCCGTCCTCATCATCTTCATCATCGCGGCGCTCATCACGCCCACGCCCGACATCCCGACGCAGTGCGCTTTCGCGCTGCCGATGTGCGCGCTCTACCTGCTCGGCGTCCTGATGGCGTGGGTGTTCAAGAAGCGGGAGCCGAAGAAGGCGTGACGGGCCCGGCCCGCAGCCGCTCGCGCAGGCGCTTCGCGTCCGCATGCAAAGGCCTCGTCGCCCCGATGAAGTCTAGGAGAACCGAGGCGAACCGCTCCGGGTCGTCGCGGTACGGGAAGTGGCCGGCGTCGGGGAAGATCTCCAGCCGGCTCCCCGCCATCCGCTCGTGCGCTTCGCGCGCATGCCGCACGGGAATGAGCGGGTCCTTCTCGCCCCAGACGATCAAGGTCGGCAGTCCTTCGGCGAGGTACAGGCGTTCGTTCGCGCTCACGCGCTGCCCGCCGAGGTCCATCACGCCCCGAACCGTCTGGATGAATGCGCGCCGGGCCGCGGGCTCCTCGAGCGAGACGAAGCTGCGCCATGTTTCGTCGAGGTCGGCGCTCGCCCGAACCCCGAGGAGCCGCAGGGCGTGGACGAGCGCGCCCACGCCGCGACTTCCCGCGGTGCTGAGCCAGGGAAGGACGGCTTCGGCCCCCGGGAGCACCGCGGCCCGGAGCAGCGGGTGCACCTCGCGGCCGAGGCCGCCGCTGGAGACGAGGACGAGGCGCTCGCAGCGCTCGATGAACTGATACGCGAACTGCATCGCGATCCCGCCGCCGAACGAATGCCCGACGATCGTCGCCGGCCCCATTCCGAGCGCTTCGAGGAGATCGCGCACAACGTTCGCGTACGCTCCGAGCGAATAGTCCCCGTGCGGTTTCGCGGATTCGCCGTGTCCCAGGAGATCCGGGGCGATGACGGTATGGCGAGCCGCGAGAGTCGGAATCACCTCGTCCCACGTGGCCGACGTTCCCGCGATCCCGTGGAGCAGCACCACGAGGGAGCCGCGTCCCGCCCGCTGGTAGCTGAAATGCTGCCCATGCAGGAAGATCGGGAAGGACCGCGGGGTTTTCAGAGGCCCATCAGCGAGAGCTCGTTGACGATCGCGGCGACGCGGGGATGCGCGGAGAGCTCTTCCCAAAGCCAGCCGTGCTTCTCCTTCATGTCGTCGAGATGTTTTCGCAGGCGCGCGGCGTCTTTCTCGAGGGCCGCCGAACGGAGATTCTCGACAGAGGCGCGCGCTTCGGGGGAGACCCGGTCGCCCAGCTTCGTGCCGAGGTCGTCGAAGGCCGCGCGCACGCGCTCCTGGTGCGCGCCGTCGGGTCCGGACGTCGGGGGGGGCTTCGGGCGATCGTCGTTCATTCGGGCCTCCCGTTCGTGGGACGGGAGAGAATGTAACAGAGGGAGGCCGCCGTTGAAACGTTTGCCGGGCATCGGCGTTGCAAGGAGCTCCGCATGAAGACCCCCTGGCCGAAGTCCGCGTCCCCCGCTTCTCGCGTGGATCGGGACGACGTGCTCCAGCGTTGGCGCGACGGGCGCGCCTTCACGCGCGTTCTCTTCGATCAGTTCCTTCCGGAAGATGCGTGGCTTTACAACCCGATTCCGGTCCGCCATCCCTTCGTTTTCTACGAGGGCCATCTCGCCGCGTTCGGCGTGAACACGCTCGTCAAGGGCGCGCTCGGCCGGCCCGGCGTGGATGCGATGCTCGAGCGCCTCTTCGAGCGCGGGATCGATCCGAAGGACGAGGGCGAGGGAGCGACGTTCGCCTGGCCCACGCGCGCGTGCGTGGCCGACTACGTGCGTCGCGCGGAAGCGGCCATCGAGGCCGCGATCACGACGGTCGTGCGCGACGCGCCGCAAAGCCCGCTCCCCGAGCGGAACGAGGCCCTTCACGCGATCCTCGAGCACGAGCTCATGCATCAGGAGACTCTTCTCTACATGCTGCGCGAGCTGCCCACCGCCACGAAGCGCCGGCCTGCGGATCTCGAACCGCTCCAGGTCGGGGGAACGCCGCCGGTATCGCGCAGCGTCGCGATCCCCGCGGGCCTCGCGACGCTCGGCCTGGACCGCGAATCGGGAAAGTTCGCCTGGGACAATGAATTCCCCCGGATCGTGAGCGACGTCCCCGGCTTTGAAATCGACGTCTTTCCCGTCACGAACGCGGACTTTCTGGAGTTCGTGGACGCGGGCGGGTATCGCGAGGCGTCCTTCTGGGACGAGAGTGACTTCAACTGGATCCGCGTTGAAGGCATCACGCATCCGCACGCGTGGGTGAAGCGCGGGGACGGCTGGTGGTGTCGCGCGCAGTTCGAGGACGTGCCGCTGCCTCTGGCCTGGCCCGTTTGGGTCTCGCGGGCGGAAGCCGCCGCGTACGCGCGCTTCCGCGGCCGCCGGCTTCCGACGGAGGCCGAGTGGCATCGTGCGGCTTTCGGGCGGCCCGACGGGCGCGAGAATACGGTGCCCTGGGGTGACGGAAGCGCGGACACGCGCCACGGCAATTTCGGCGTGGCCCGCTTCGACCCGGTGCCCGTGGATTCTTTCCCGTCGGGCGCGAGCGCGTTCGGCGTGCACGACCTCATCGGGAACGGATGGGAGTGGACGGCGTCGGCGTTCCTGCCGTTCCCGGGCTTTCGTCCCATGGCGTCGTATCCGCGGTACTCGGTGGACTTCTTCGACGGCGATCACGCCGTGCTGAAGGGGGCGTCTCCGGTGACGGCCCTGCCTCTCGTGAGGCGCAGCTTGCGCAACTGGTTCCGGACGCAGTATCCGTTCGTCTTCGCGAAGTTCCGCACGGCCGGCGCGTGACCTTCGCGTCCGACGTGCGCCGGGGGCTCGGAACGAAGCCGTACCGGCTGCCGCCGCACTGGTTTTACGACGAGCTGGGCTCCCGTCTCTTCGACGCCATCTGCCTGCTCCCCTGGTACCGCATCACGCGCGTCGAGCTGCGCCTTCTCCGCCGCGCCGCGCGCGCGATGGCGCGGGGCACGCCGCGACCGGCGTTCGTCGCAGAGCTGGGGCCCGGCAACGGCGAGAAGCTGACCCTCTTCCTCGAGGACCTCGGAGGCGCTCCGCGCGTTCTGCTCGTCGACGTCTCGCCGGAAGCGCTCGCCGCGTCGACGGCGCGCCTCGCGAAGGCGGGGTTCGGCCGCGTCGCCGCGGTCCGGGGCACCTACGAAGCGGGGCTCGCACGGATCGCACGCGAGCGTCCGAAGCGCGGGTCCGTGCTCGTGCTCTTCCTCGGGTCCAACGTGGGGAATTTCGAGCCGCCCAGGGCAGCGCGCTTTCTGAGAGACGTGAGGTCCGCTCTCGAGCCGGGGGATGGCCTCCTCCTGGGAGCCGATCTCGTGAAGCCGGAGAAGGATCTCCTCCTCGCCTACGACGACCCGCTCGGCGTGACGGCCGCGTTCAACCGCAACGTGCTCGCGCGCATGAACCGCGAGTTGGGGGCGGACATCGACCTGACGTCCTTCGCGCACCGGGCCGTCTGGAACGCGGGGGAGGGGCGCATGGAGATGTTCCTCGTGAGCCGGCTCGCGCAGACGGTGAGGATCCCGGGGGCGCGCCTCGAGGTGCACTTCCGGAAGGGCGAGTCGATTTTCACGGAGGCCTCCTACAAATACGTATCCGGGGATCTGCGCGCCCGGGTGGAGGCCGCCGGGTTCGTGGCGCGTCGCCATTTCGAGGACGGAGCCGCCGGGTACGCGCTCACGTTCTTCACGGCCGTCGACCGGCGCCGCTGAGCACCTTCGAGGGTATGCTTCCGCATCGTGCGTGAGCGGCTGACTCGCGTTTTCAAGGCGTTCACGTATCGGGACTTCCGCCTCTTGTGGGCGGGCGCGTTCACGTCGAGCGTCGGAACGTGGATGCAGACGGTCGCGCAAAACTGGCTCATCCTGACGATGACCGGCTCAGCGTCCCTTCTGGGCTTCGCCGCCTTTCTCCAGGACACCCCATTCCTCCTTTTCTCGCTCTTCGGCGGCGTCCTCGCCGACCGGATGGACCGCCGGCGCATCCTGCTGCTCTCGCAGGTCGTGCAGCTTTCGTCGGCGTTCCTCCTCGCCGGCCTCATCTTCACGAGCCGGGTCGAGGTCTGGATGATCCTCGTGCTCGCGGTCGTCGTGGGCTTCGCGCAATCCTTCGGAGGCCCGGCGTATCAGGCGCTCGTCCCGACGCTCGTCGATAGGGAGGACCTCCCGAACGCGGTTGTCCTGAACTCGATCCAGTTCAACCTCGCGCGCGTCATTGGCCCCGTCCTCGCGGGAATCGCGTTCTACAAGCTGGGCGCAGCCGCGTGCTTCGGCCTGAACGGGCTCTCGTTCTTCGCCGTCATCATCGCCCTCCTCGCCCTGAAGGGCGGGGCGCCGACGGGCACCGCGAGCGGGAGCGTCCTCGAGAATCTGAAGGCGGGCCTCTTGGCCGTTCATCAGGCGCGGCCCCTGCGCGGGTTGATCGGCCTTTCCTTCGTGGGCAGCTTCTGCGCGTTCCCTCTCGTCACGTTCCTTCCCGTCTTCGCGAAGGACGTCTTCGGCCAGGACGCGAAAGGCTACAGCGCGCTCCTCGCCGCGTTCGGAATGGGCGCCGTCTGCGGCGCGATCGGCACGGCCGGCTTCGGGCACGTGAAGCGGCGGGGAGCGCTGGCCGTGACCATGCAGATGACGTTCGGCGCGCTCACCGTGGGCTTCGCCCTGTCGCGGCACCCGTGGCTGTCGTACACGCTCCTCTTCTTCGCGGGGGCGGCCCTGATGATCGTGTTCGCGATGTTCATGACGCTCGTGCAGCAGAACGTCGAGGACGCGCTGCGCGGCCGTGTCGTGAGCGTGTATTCCCTCGCGTTCCGGGGGGCGATGCCGCTCGGGAATCTCATGGCGGGCTTCCTCGCGACGCTCATGCCGGCGCCGTGGGTGCTCCTGGGGAACGGGACGCTGCTCGTCCTCGTGGGGCTGACCGTGCTACTCCGGAACAACCCGCAGGGAGTGGCGTCACTCTAGCCCCGGCGGGACTCCCGGGCGCTACGAGCCCGTCCAGGACCTCCAGTCGGACGTCTCCATCTCGAGCGTCACCGCGCGCTTGCCGCGGTTCATGTTGAGGAAGATCTTCTTCGGCACCCAGACGGCCGGCACATTGGACCTCACCTGCGGGAGCGGCTCGAACGTGGCCCTCAGGAACGCGATGTCGACGATGCGTGGATCGACGGTGGTCTTGACCTCGATCTCGCTCGCGACCTTCGTCAGCGGGTCGAGGTAGAGCACGGCGTCATCCTGCGGCCGTCCGAGGCCGCGGCCGTGCAGCCGTACCTTACCCGCGCGATCGGGGTCCGGCGGCATCAGCTCGGCCCTTTCGGCCCACGCCGCGACGCGCTCCGGGGAGAGGCGCGCATAGAACTGCATGAGCGCCTGCGCCTGCTCGAAGAGGACATCCTCTTCCGTATTCGTCGTGGGGGCGACACGTCGCGCGCGCGGGTCGTTCTCCGGAAAGGGAGTCGGAGCAATCGACTTGTCGAACTTGACGATCTTCTTGACGAGCTCGCCGCTGGGGCCCAGGTGGACGTTCTCGATCCGCGAGACGCGCAGGACGCCGTCGATCTTCATCTCGGTCCTGAGCCTCCACTGGTAGTTCGCGAGGCGCTCGCGCTCGCGTTTGAGGCCCTGGCCGACGTCCGGCTTGGACGGCGTGGGGGCTTGCGCCGCGAGTGGGAAAGCGCTCAGAGTGGCGGTCAGCCCGAGAAGAAGCGGAAGTCTCACGGAGGGAATCGTGCCACACACGGACGCCCCGCACGATACGATGAAGTTCGAAACGCTCGCGGTGCACGCGGGGCGCCGTCCCGAGGCCGTCACGGGCTCGGTCGCGCCGCCTTTGTACCTGTCCACGACGTTCGAGCGCGATGCGCAAATGGTGCCTCTCGGCGGCCACACGTACATCCGCGAGTCGAATCCCATGCAGACGCTTCTCGAGGACGCCCTCGCTCCTCTCGAGGGTGGCGCGGGAGCGCTCGTGTTCGCCTCGGGCATGGCTGCGGGCGTGGCGCTGCTGCAGACACTGCCGGCGGGTGCGCACGTTCTCATGCCGGATGACGCGTACTACGGCTGGCGGGTCGTCGCGGAGGAGTTTCTCCCGCAGTGGGGGCTCACGGCGAGCTTCTGCCCGATGGACGACCTCGACGCCGTGAGGCGGGCGCTGACGGCCTTAACGCGGCTCGTCTTCGTGGAGTCGCCCTCGAATCCGCTCCTGAGGGTCTCGGACATCGCGGCGATCGCAGAGGCGGCGCGCGCTCGCGGGGCGCGTACCGTCGTGGATAACACGTTCGCGACGCCCGCTCTGCAGCGGCCGCTCGACCTCGGAGCCGACGTGGCGCTACATTCCGTGACGAAGTACTTCGGCGGCCACAGCGACGTGCAGGGAGGGGCGCTCGTGTTCAAGCGCCGGGACGAGACCTTCGAAAAGGCCACCCACGTCCGCCACATCCTCGGAGCCGTCCTCGCGCCGTTCAACGCGTGGCTCGTCCTGCGCGGGCTGCGCTCGCTCGCGGTACGCGTGGCCGCGCACAGCGCGAACGCGCTCGCGGTCGCGCGCGCGCTCGAGAAGCACCCGGCGGTGTCGCGCGTGAACTATCCCGGCCTGCCGTCACACCCCGGCCATGCCCTCGCCGCGCGGCAGATGTCGGGTTTCGGCGGGATGATGTCCTTCCACGTGAGAGCGGGCCGGGAGGCGGCGATCGCCGCCGTGGGCCGGGCGAAGCTCTTCGTGCGCGCGACGTCGCTCGGCGCCGTCGAGAGTCTGATCGAGCACCGCGCGACGAGCGAAGGCGCGGGCTCGACCACGCCTCAGGACCTCATAAGGCTCTCGATCGGCCTCGAGCACCCGGACGACCTGATCGCGGACCTGACGCAGGCGCTGGGCTAGGGGCGCTCTGCCGAGAGGAGCTTCCTCAGAGGCTTCTGAAGCCGTCGAGGCAGCTCGAGGGCGCGTGCCTCGACGGTCTTGCGGAGTTGCGGCCCGTCGGGCCCCGAGAGGAGCAGGCGGGCGTCGATCAGATCGATGGGGCCGCCCGCGTCTAGCTTGAGCAGGACGAGATCTGCCGCGGTCACCACCTGAAGCGACTCACCCGATAGTTCGACAGGTTGGCGTCTCGCTAGTACGCCGTCGAGCCAACGTTCGCGCCCCAGGACGAGATCTACCGGTGGCTCCGGATCGCGCCGGAAGCGGACTACGCCGGCCAGAGGATCCTCCGCATCGCCGCTGTTTACCGAAACGGTCACGCTCTCCGCTTCAAGCGGCATCCATACCGTGGCATCGAGGAGCCTGAGGTCCGTCGCCAGAAGATCGGCGTCATTGGTGGCGCGGACGATTCCGTGGGCCGCGAGCGCGACGCCTCCGATGAGGGCGACAGGGACGGATCGGCCTTCGGCGACCTCGAAGACCTTTCGAAGGAGACTCATCCCCTCGGAAGATCCATGACCCGGGAGGGGCGGCGCCCTCGATGTGTCTGGCGACGGACCAAGTCTTCGGCCTCGGCCCGAGTCGTGCCTCGCGGGAGGGTGCGGAGGTACATCTCGAAGAGGCTGGCACCGAGGGCGAAAGCAGTTCGCACACGCTCCTCGGGTGTTCCTTCGAAGTGCTTCTCGCGTTCCGCGGCGAGATCGCGCCGAAAAGTCACCGTCCCCATGGAAGAATCTTACGCGTCCGCTTGCCGGATCGCGCGTCCCCGTGCACCATCGCCGCCTCGTGCCCGCCTTCCGCGAAAACGACAAGCTCTTTCACAAGTTCAACCCCGACCTCGGGCCGGGGCGCGTCGAGAAAGTGGACGGGCGGCGCATCGTCGTCTTTTTCCCGGCAGCCGAGACCCGCCTGACGCTCGCGGCCGACGACACGGCGCTGCGCCCGCTGCCGCTCGGCGCCGGCCAGAAGGCACGGCTCGAGGGCGAGGAGGGTGAGGTCCTGGTGGCCGCGATCGGGGCGTCCGGCGTGCGCCTCGCCGACGGGCGAACCGTGGACCCGGCGCTCCTCTGGCCCCTCGCGCCACCGGATGACCCCGTCGAGCGCCTCGCCGCGCTGCAGACGGATCGCGCGGCCGCGTTCCGGAATCGGCTCGACGGCCTCCTGCTCGCCGAGATCCGCCAGGCGACCGGGCTGGGCTCCTTCCTCGGCGGGCGCATCGCGCTTTTTCCGCACCAGCTCGACGTCGCCGAGCGCGCCACGGCGTCCGATCCCGTCCGCTGGCTCCTCGCCGACGAAGTGGGCCTCGGCAAGACGATTGAAGCCTGCCTCATCCTCTCGCGCCTCCTGCGCACGGACCGGGCCGACCGGGCGCTCGTCGTCGCGCCCGCGACGCTCACGGTCCAATGGCTCGGCGAGCTCTACCGCAAGTTCCACCAGACGTTCGTCCTCCTCGACCGCAAGAGGCGCGAGGACGTCGTGAAAGAGCACGGCGAAGGCTTCAACCCCTTCGAGGCGCACCGGCACGCGATCATCGCGCTCGAGGACTTCGCCCTCGACCCCCGGCTTTCCGCGCAGGCAGAGGCGGCCGGGTTCGAGCTTCTCGTCGTGGACGAAGCGCACCGCCTCGAGCGCGCGAAGGGCGACGCCGGGAGCGACGCGTACCGCGCCGTCGCGCCGCTCGCCCGCGTCGCGCGCCACGTGCTGCTGCTCTCCGCGGCGCCGCTCGAGGCGGACGCGCACGGCTTTTTCCGCCTGCTCGAGCTGCTCCGGCCCGACGCCTACACGTCCGAAGAGGAATTCCTCGCGGCTCTCGAACGCGGCGAGCCGCTGCCCCCGTGCACGAGCGCGACGCGGCGCGTGGACATCGGCGGACTCCAGCCCCGGGTGGCCGCGCCCGTCGACCTCGAGAGCCTGCCTGCCGCCGCCGGCCTGACCGGCGACGGGAAGGAAGACGCCGACCCGCGCGTCGCGTGGCTCGCGAGGCGGGACGAGGAATGGCGCGCGGCCGGGACCGCCAAGACGCTCGTCTTCGTCCACGACCGCGAGACGCTTTCGGCCCTCAAGGGGAGGCTGGAGTCCGCAACCCGCAAGCGCGTCGCGATCTTTCACGAGGAGCTCACCCCGGAACGCGGAGACGTCGAGGTGGCGGAGTTCCGGCGGCCCGACGGCCCGTCTCTTCTGATCTCGACCGAAGCCGGCGGCGAGGGCCGCAACTTCGAGTTCTGCCGCCGGCTCGTCCTCTTCGACCTGCCGCGCGATCCTGCCGCGGTGGAGCAGCGCATCGGCCGCCTCGACCGCATCAACCGGACAACGCCGGTCGAGATCGTCTACTTCCGTCCCCCCGGCGGCTTCGAACGCGAGGTCGTGGACCTCTACGAGCGCATCGGCCTCTTCACGTCACCGCTCGGCGGTCTCGAGCGCTCGCTCGCCGACGTGGAAGCCGCGATCCGCAAGGCCGAGCGGTTCGCGAAGGTCGGACAAGCTCTCCCGACCGAGGCGTTGGCGAGAGAGGTGCGGAGCGCCGCCGACGCGAGGCGAGAAGCCGTTTACCACCACCTTCACCAGGACGGCTACACGGTGGAGAAGGCGCCAGACATTCTCGCGCGCGTCCCCGCCGACCTCGACGCGCGCATGGAGCGCTTCGTCCTCGATGCCGCGGACCTCCACGGCTTCGAGACGCAAGAGCGCGCGGGGAAGCGCACGTGGTACGTGGAATTCGGCGCGGACGCGCTCGTCGAGCACCTGCCCGGCGTGCCCGGGGGCGCGCGGTGGCTCGGCACATTCGACCGCGACGAGGCGGTGCGCAAGGAAGACCTCGATTTCTTCGCCTCGGGCCACGCGCTCGTGGAGGGAGTTTTTCGCGAGCTTCAGGACGGGGCGCGCGGGCGCGTGGGCCTCCTTTTACTCGAGAAAACGGACGCCTCCGGAGCGGGCCTGCTCTTCGTCTTCCGTCGCGGCGCGGGCGTCGAGGCGGTCGCGGTCGGTTTTGACGGCACGCCGCGTCCCGATTGGGCCGAGCTGATCCTCCGGCGCCGCGCCGATGTGCGCGGCCTCCGGCCGGAGGACTGGCTGCACCTCCTCAGGAAGGCCGCGGGCGGCCGCATCCCCGACTGGGCCTCGCTCGTCCGCCGCCTCTCGCGCCGCGTCCTCGCGGAGCGAAAGAGCCGCAGGCTCGAAGCCGTCGCGGCGTTCCGCCTCATGCGGTAGCCCGGGGAACCTTCCCCAAGTTTTCGGAGTCTTAGACTGCGGAGGACTTATGCGACTCGCTCCTCGCCGCCTCTCGTTCTTCGGCCTCGGCGCCGTGGCCCTCGCGGCCGCCGGCGCGATCGCTCTCGCGCGTCCGTTTTCCGACGATGCCCGCGTGACGGGCGGCGCCGCCACGTGGAAGGAAGTCGAACGCCTCGTCTCGGAGCAGAAGCTCGAAGAAGCCTCGCAGCGCGTCGCGAAGATCCGCGAGGCGGCGCGGGTTGCGGGCGACGAAGCGAACGAGGCCAAGGCGCTCGTCCGCGAAGTCCAGCTCCGGACCGCGCTTCACGGGTACGAGACGTCGGTCCGCTTTCTCAAGGAGCAGCCATGGCCGAAAGCCCTCCTGCCGCGTACGGCGCTGCGGCTCTTCTATGCGCAGTCGCTCGTCACGTACGGCCGCGCCTACGCGTGGGAGATCGGTCAGCGCGAGAGGGTGGCGTCGACGGGAGCGGTCGACCTCAAGGCGTGGACGCGCGAGGAGATAGCGGCCGAGGCCGTCCGCGCGTACGCCGAGGTCTTTCGCGATCGCGAGAGTCTCGGAAACGCGAAGGTCGCGGCGCTCGACGAGTTTCTCGTGCCGAACAGCTATCCGAAGGGGATTCGCGACACGCTGCGGGACGCCACGGCGTACCTGTTCGTCGCGCTCCTCTCCGACTCGACCTTCTGGCGGCCCGAACAGTCGAACGGCGTTTTCGGGCTCGACCGCGCGTCGCTCGTCGCGGGCGATCCAGCCGCTTCACGGCTCGTGGCGCTCGAGGACCCCTCCGTCCATCCGCTCGTCAAGCTCGGCGCCGTCCTCGACGACCTCGAGGCCTGGCACGCGGGACACGGCGAGCGCGAGGCCGCTCTCGAGGCGCGGCTCGAACGCGTGCGGCGCCTTCACGCGGCGCTGACGGACACCGGCGACCGCGCCGCGATTCGCCGGGACCTCGCCGCGAAGCTCCCGGCATACGCCGGCGTGCCGTGGTTCGCGATGGGCAAGGCGCAGCTCGCCGACTTCACGCGCGCCGAGGACAAGCCCGGCAACCTCGTGAGGGCGCGCACCCTCGCGCTCGAGGCGATCCAGGCCTACCCGAAATCGCTCGGCGCCGACCGCGCCCGCGCGATCGTCGGCCAGATCGAGGCGCCGGACTGGCAGATGGCCGCGATGGCGGCCGACGGCGCGGGCCGGCGGTCGATCGAGATCACGCACCGGAACCTCCCGGCCCTCTACTTCCGCGCGTACGCGGTCGACCTCGAGGCCCGCATCGGCGCGGCGAAGGACTACAACCTTCTCCCGCAGGGCCGCGAGCTCGACGCCCTCGTCGCGAAGGAGGCACCCGTCGCATCGTTCGAGACGGCGCTCCCGCCAATGCCGGACTACAAGTCGCACCGTACGTTCGTGACGCCGCCGGCTCTCGGGCGCGGCCTCCACGTCGTCGTTGCGTCCGCCGACAAGGGCTTCGCGCCCGGCAAGGGCCCGCTCCGCGCGGTCGGCACGATCGAGACGGACCTCGTCCTCACCGTGCGCCAGACGGCGGCGGGCGGCGTCGAGGCTCGGGCTCTCACGGGCGGGACGGGGCGGCCCGCGCCCGGCGCGATGGTGTCGCTCTGGCGATACGACTGGCAGAAGGGCCACCGGAAGATCGCGGATGCGACGGCCGGACTCGAAGGCCTCGTGACGTTCGACCCATCCTCGGACACCCGGATGGGGACGTTCCTCGTCGCGCGGCGCGGCGACGACGTCGCGCTGGATTCGAGCTACATGTCGCTCTTGACGCGGACGGAGCCCGGCGAGACCGCCTCGGCTCTCGTCTACACGGACCGGAGCATCTACCGGCCGCTCCAGAAGGTGCTCTGGAAAGCAATCGTCTACCGAGGCCGCGCGGACCAGGCGAAGTTCCGCGTCGCGCCCGCCGCGACCGTCTCCGTCTCGCTCGTCGACGCGAACGGTCAGGCCATCGAGTCGAAGACCGTCACGACGAACGCGTACGGCTCGGCCGCCGGCGAGTTCGCGATTCCCGTGGGCCGCGCGCTCGGCGCGTGGAACGTGCGCTGCGACTGGGGCGGCGCCGCGTCGATCCGGGTCGAGGAATACAAGCGGCCCACGTTCGAGACGACGCTCGAGGAGTCGAAGGACCCGCTGCGCCTCAACCGGCCCGCGACATTTCGCGGCGATTCGCGCTACTACTTCGGGCTTCCCGTCACGAACGGGAACGTCGCATGGCGCGTGACGCGCGAGCCCGAGTACCCGTCGCGGTGGTGGTGGGGCCGGCTGGGCGCGGGACGCGCGGCTTCACTCGAGACCGTCGCAACGGGCAACACCGCGCTCGGCGCCGACGGAAAGTTCTCCGTCACGTTCACGCCGAAGGCCGACGAGCGCGCGGGCAAGGACGTGACGTACCGCTACCGGCTCTCGGCGGACGTCACGGACGAGGGCGGCGAGACGCGCTCGGCCGAGCGGTCGTTCCGTCTCGGGTTCGTGAGCGTGAAGGCAAGACTGGAGAAAGAAACCGGATTTTTCTTAGAAGGTAAGAGGGGAGACGCGGCGATCATCCGGACCGATCTCGACGGCGCCCCGCGCGCTGGGAAAGGAACGTGGCGGCTGCTGCGGCTCGTGCCCCCGGACAAGACGCTGCTTCCGGCTGACTTTCCTTCTAAGAAATCCGAAAACGCCGTCACATCAGGCGAGCCGGCTGCCGCGCAGGCGGGCGGAGCGGGCCTCCAGACTCCCGGCGACATCCTCCGCCCGCGCTGGTCGACCGGCTACTCCGTCGAGGAATGGCTGCACGCCTGGAAAGACGGCGCCGAGGCGGCGTCCGGAGCGGCCACGCACGACGCGAAGGGCGAGGCGAAGCTCGATCTGCCGGCCCTGCCGGCGGGCGCCTTCCGGATGCGCTACTCCACCGTCGACGACTTCGGCGCGAAGTACGAGATGGCGCAGGACTTCCTCGTCGCGGGCGGCAAGGTGGCTCCCGCGCTGCCGATCGTCCTCCTCGCCGAATCCTCGTCCGTGAAGGTAGGCGGCGTCGCGCGCTTTTTCGTCGCGTCCGGCCTCCGCGAGCAGACGATGTTCCTCGACATCGCGCGCGCGGGCCGGCTCCTCGAGCGGCGCGTCCTGAAGGCCGGAACAGACTCGGTCGTGATCGAGCGGACCATTATGGAGGAGGACCGCGGCGGGCTCGGCGTCACGCTGACCTCCGTGCGCGACCACCAGTTCCTGCAGCAGACGCAGACCGTCTTCGTGCCCTGGGACGACCGCGAGCTGAAGGTGTCCTTCTCGACCTTCCGCGACCGCCTGCGGCCCGGCCAGACCGAGACCTGGCGCGTGACCGTGAAGGGCGCGACGAGAGAACACCCGCTCGCCGAGACGGCCGAGCTCCTCGCGTACATGTACGACCGAAGCCTCGACGTCTTCGCGCCCCACCGGCCGCCGAGCCCGCTGTTCCTTCTCCCGAACCGCGCGACGCCTCTCGTGGTCCGCGCGACGCTCGGCCAGGCTCCCTCGCTCTGGCTCACGAGCAGCGGCTTCCCGAGCCCGCCGACATGGGGCGGCCTCAGAGGCGACTATCTGAAGTTCGAGAGCGGCTACGGCATCGGCGGCCTGGGCCGGCGGGGCGGGGCCATGGGCGGAGTCGCGGGCGGGGTCATGGGCGGAGTCATAGGAGAGGCTCCTGCCTCCGCGCCGATGGCGATGAAGTCGGCGGTGGCGCGCTCCGAGATGGTCGCCGAAGGAAGAGTAGAGGGCGGACGTGAGGACCGCGTACGCGACGAGAGGTCGATTGATTCCCTTTCTAAGAAAAAGGACGCCGAGACCGACAGGGCCGCCGTGACCGGCGACGATGCGGGCGTCGCCCTCCGAAGCAACTTCTCTGAAACGGCGTTCTGGCAGCCGCACCTCCTGACGGACGCCGACGGCTCGGCCTCGATCGAATTCACGGTGCCGGATTCGGTCACGTCGTGGAAAGTGTTCGTCCACGCCGTCACGAAGGACCTGCGCGGCGGCTCGGCCGAGGCCGAGACGAAGACAGTCAAGGACCTCATGGTCCGGCCATACATTCCGCGTTTCCTCCGTGAGGGCGACAAGGCCGAGATCAAGGTCGTCGTGAACAACGCATCGGCGAAGCCCCTGAGCGGCACGCTCGCGTTCGAGATCACCGACCCGTCGACGGGGAAGAGCCTCCTCCCCGCGTTCGGCCTCGCCGACGGCGCGTCGAAGCCCTTCACGGCGCCTGCCGGCGGCGGGACGAGCCTGACGTTCCCCATCACGGCGCCGAAGGGCCTGACGACGGTCGCCCTCAAGGCCGTCGCGACGGCGGGCGACCTGTCGGACGGCGAAGTGCGGCCGCTGCCCGTCCTGCCGGGACGAATGCATCTCGTCCAGTCGCGCTTCGTCACGCTGAGGAACAAGGACAAAAAGACCCTTCGCTTCGACGACCTCGCGAAGAACGACGACCCGACGCTCCTGAACGAGCAGATGGTCGTCACGGTGGACGCGCAGCTCTTCTACACGGTGCTCCAGGCTCTCCCGTATCTCGTCAATACCCCTTACGAGTGTACGGAGCAGACGCTGAACCGCTTCGTCTCGACGGGCATCGTCTCGAGCGTCTACAAGGACTATCCGGCCGTCGCGAGGATGGCCGCCGAGATGTCGAAGCGGACGACGCCCGTCGAAAGCTGGGACGCCCTGGACCCGAACCGGAAGATGGCGCTCGAAGAGACGCCCTGGCTCGTGACGTCGCGGGGCGGCGACGCGGGGCCGAATGGCGCGGTCGACGTCCTCGACCCGCGCGTCGCGCAGGCGAACCGCGAGTCGGCGCTTGCGCGCCTTCGCAAGGCGCAGACGTCCGTCGGCGGATTTCCGTGGTTCCCGGGCGGCCCGCCGTCGCCGTACATGACGCTCTACCTCCTCCACGGCTTCGCGAAGGCGGCCGAGTTCGGCGTGGATGTGCCGAAGGACATGGTCCAGCGCGCGTTCTCTTACGTCGCCCAGCACTACCGCACGGAGTGGAAGCGCTGCATGGCGCAGAACGGATGCGGGGAGTTCATCACGTTCCTGAACTACGTGGTCTCGGCATACCCCGACGCGTCCTGGACGAATGGCGCCCTCACGGAAGCCGAGCGCCGGGAGATGCTCGACTACTCGTTCAAGCACTGGAAGGAGCACTCGCCTTATCTGAAGGGCTATCTCGCGCTCACCTTGAAACGGATGGGCCGCCCGGCGGATGCGCGGCTCGTGTGGGCGTCCGTGATGGACGCGGCGAAGTCGAACGACGAGCAGGGCACGTTCTGGGCTCCGGAGGACCGCTCGTGGCTCTGGTACAACGACACGATCGAGACGCACGCGTTCGCTCTGCGCACGCTCCTCGAGCTGGACCCCCGGAACGCGAAGACGGACGGCATCGTCCAGTGGCTGCTCCTCAACAAGAAGCTGAACCAGTGGAAATCCACGCGGGCGACGGCCGAGGTCATCTACTCCCTCGTCCACTACCTGAAGCGCGAAGGCGCGCTCGGA
>CABDYV010000077.1_pt1 | contig 23259 bp, 21 predicted proteins | sample 3132041 | NCBI WGS metagenome assembly CABDYV01 (sample SAMEA5534338, study PRJEB31848) | metagenome | biome: tundra; feature: field; material: soil | place: USA | collected 2013-05 | depth 0.45 m | reverse complement strand
CCGGCGGAGGACCGTCTCCTCCTTCGGCGCGAAGCCGATGCGCCAGTTCTCGCCTTCCTTCACGGGCACGACGTTCAGCGTCTTCGTCTCGCCGTTCCGCGACACGACCATCTCGATGGGCCCGGGCCCGTCCTTGTCGAACGTGGACGCCGCCTCGCGAATGAAGCGCACGACCTCGAAATAGAGGATGACTCTCTTGCCGCCGACGGAGACGATGCGGTCGCCGACCTGAAGGCCGGCCTTCGCGCCGGGGTAGCCGAGGACGACCCGGGCGACGACGGCCGGGATGTAGGGATTCAGCCCCGTGTAGCCGATGTCGTATTTCGAGCGCGGCTCGGGGGTGAGCAGGAGCGCGAGCGGCTTTCCGTCGCGCTCGATGCCGACCGTGAGCTCCTCGCGCGGGGCGAGGCCGGTCTCGATCTCGACCTCTTCCCACGTTCTCATGGGCTTGCCGGAGATCGTCGCGATGCGGTCGCCCTCGCGGATGCCCGCCTTCTCGGCCGGACTCCCGTGGTCGACGACCTTCACGACGGGGACTTCGCCCTTGTATTTCGCGACCTCGACGCCAATGAGGAATGCGAGAGCGGTGAGGAGGAACGCGAGGACGAGGTTCACGCCCGGACCGGCGAAGAGGATGAGGAGGCGCTCGAGGCGCGTGCCGGGCTGCGTCACCGACGCTTCGGCCGTGCCGTGCACGACGTCGCTCTCGTCAGGGCCGAGGCCGACGACCTTCACGTAGCCGCCGAGCGGGATGAGCGAGACCCGGTAGTCGGTCTCGTTCCTCTTCCAGCCGAAGAGCCGCTTGCCGAATCCGAGCGAGAAGATCTCGACCGGGAACTTGAAGAGCTTCGCGATGAGGAAATGTCCCCCCTCGTGAAACACGATGAGGAACGAGAGCACGAAGATCAGGGCGAGGATGTTGGTCGGAATGGTCATGAGGCCTCGGGGGTTTTACGCGGGAAGGGCGCGGGCGGTTGCCGCCCGCGGGCTGGTTTCGAGCCGGGGTAAGAGCGCGGCGGCCTCGCGCCGCGCCCACGCATCGACCTCGAGCGCGTCCGCGACGGACGCCACGCGCACGACGCGATGTCTGCCGAGGATGCGAGCGACCATCTCGACGATCGCGGGATACGGAATGCGCCGGTCGAGAAACGCCTGGACCGCGATCTCGTTCGCGGCGTTCAGCACCGCCGGAGCCGAGCCCCCGGTCTCGAGCGCGGCGTATGCGAGCCCCACGGCCGGATAGCGCGTCTCATCGAGCGGGAAGAACTCGAGCTTTCCGAGCGCCAAAAGGTCGAGTCCCGCGAGCGGCGTCGGAACACGATCGGGATACGTGAGCGCATAGAGGATCGGGAAACGCATGTCGTTCGGCGACATCTGCGCGAGAACCGAACCATCCACGTACTCGACCATCGAGTGCACGATGGACTGCGGGTGGATGACGACCTCGATCTTCTTGCCCGGCACCCCGAAGAGCCAGCGGGCCTCGATGACCTCGAGACCCTTGTTCATCATCGTGGCCGAGTCGATCGTGATCTTCGGGCCCATCTTCCACGTCGGGTGCTGGAGCGCGTCGTCCACGGTGATCGCGCCGAACGTGGCGAAGTCACGGGCGCGGAACGGCCCGCCAGACGCCGTGAGGACGAGCCGCTTCACTTCCCCGGGGGTCCCCGCGCGGAGCGCCTGATGAAGCGCGCAGTGTTCGGAATCCACGGGGAGGACCATGGCGCCGGAGGCGCGCGCCGCCGCCATGAGCGGCTCGCCCGCCACGACGAGGGTCTCCTTGTTCGCGAGCGCGAGCGTCTTGCCGAGCCTCACGGCCTCGTACGCGGGCGCGAGGCCGATGGACCCCACGATGCCGCCGAGAACGACGTCCGCCTCCGGAATCGTCGCCACGTCCACGAGGCCCTGCGGCCCGAAGCCCACGGAAAGGCCGGGGAACTCCTGCCTCAGGCGCGCGGCGTCCTCGCGCGTCTTCACCGAGACGACCTTCGGGCGGTGCGCGGCGATCGCCGGCAGGAGCTTGTCCAGGTTCGAGCCGGCGGACATCGAGACGATCTCGAAGCGGTCCGGAAAATGCGCGACGACCGACAGAGCCGAGTCCCCGATGGAGCCTGTCGCGCCGAGGAGGGCGATGCGCTTTTTCATCGCGGCAGGGACTCCGGCAGGACCGTGAGAAGGAGAAGCACGGCCGGCGAGACGTAGAGAAGCGAATCGAGCCGGTCGAGGAGCCCTCCGTGGCCGGGCAGGATCCCGCCGGAGTCCTTCACAGCGCAGCTTCTCTTGAACGTGGATTCGAGGAGATCCCCGACGACGGCGAGGCCCGCGATGAGAAGGCCCGCTGCCGCGCCAAAAACCGCGGAGCGACCGTCCCCGAGAAGGAGAGAGATTGCGAGACCAAAGACCGCACCCCCCGCGAGCTGCCCGAAGAGCCCCTCGACGGTCTTCTTGGGGCTCACGACGGGTGCGAGCTTTCTTCGGCCCCACTTTCGGCCCACATAGTACGCGGCCGAGTCGCTCGCCCAGACGGTCGCGAGGACGAAAAGCACCGGTTTCCAGCCATGGGCCCTGAGACCCACCATCGCGCCCGCGCCGAGCGCGACGTAGAGCGTCGCGAAGACGGACGACGCGGACGACGCCAGGAGCACCGCCTCGCGCGGCGACGCGAACATGACGAGCGTCGGCAGCGCGAAAAGCGCGACGCCCGCGAGGACGACGAGCATGAGCACAGAGGCCAGATAGGCCGCCGCGACGAGCGCGAGAAAGAGGCCGACGCCCGCGGATTTCGGCACGATCCATCCCGCGGCCTCGATGAGCCGGTAGAACTCGAGGAGCGCCAGCGTCGTCGCCGCGGCCACGAGCAAAGCCCAGGCCCAGAGCGGAGCCGCCACGAGCACCGCGAGGACCGCGGGGATGAGGACCGCGGCCGTGATCTCCCTCTGGAATCTCATCGCGACGCGGCCGCCGGATGCGCCGCCGGCGCCGCGACCTCGTCCCGCCTTTCTTCCGCCTCCGAGACGCCGCCGTACCGGCGCTCGCGCTTCTGGAACTCGGCGAGCGCCTCGAGGAAGTGCCCGGCCCGGAAGTCGGGCCAAAGCACGGGCGTCACGTGGATCTCGGCGTACGCGATCTGCCAGAGCAGGTAGTTCGAGATGCGCATCTCGCCGCTCGTGCGGATGAGGAGATCCGGGTCGGGCAGCCCGGCCGTGTAGAGCTCCGATTCGATCGCGGCCTCGTCGATGTCCTCGGGACACAGCACGCCGGCCTTCACTTTTTTCGCGAGCGCCCGCATCGCGTCGGCGAGCTCGGCGCGGCCCGAGTAGTTGAGGGCGATGTTGAAGATCATGCCCTTTCCGTGCGCCGTCGCGGCGAGCGCGTGTTCAAGCTCGCGCTGGACGGAGGAATCGAGGCCGTCCATGCGTCCCACCACGCGGAAGACGATGTCGTTGTCGAGGAGCGTCTTCAGCTCTCGCCTCAGGTATTCCTTCAGGAGCGCCATGAGCGTTGCGACCTCGAGGTGCGGGCGCTTCCAGTTCTCCGTGGAGAACGCAAAGAGCGTCAGGGCCGTGAGCTCGAGGCGTGCGGCCGTCTCGACCGTCGCGCGCACGGAATCGATCCCAGCGCGATGGCCTTCGACGCGCGGCAGGCGGCGCTGCCGCGCCCAACGCCCGTTGCCGTCCATGATGACGGCCACGTGTCGCGGAAGGCGGCCGAGGTCGAGAGCGTCGAGAAGCGCCCGGTCGGGCGTGCCCGGCGCGGCAATGGAGTCCTTGTCGATCATTGGCATCGGGGGCGAAACATGCCCCCGCGCCTGGATTCTATCCCGACGAAACGGGCGCGACGGCGGTGGCCGGGAAGTTCCCGGGAAACGTCTCCGGGGGATACAGAACCCTCGCGAGCGTGAGGCCGCGCGCTTCCGCGGTTGGCCCGGGCTTCGCGAGGGCGTCCTCGGGACGAATGCGGCCCCGGCCCGCGTCCCGGAGCGTCCCCACGAGCCGGCGCACCATGCCGCGGAGGAAGCCGTCCCCGGCCGCCGTGATGAGGAGAAGAGAACCTTCCTCCGCAACGTCCAGCCGCGCGAGCGTGCGCACGGTCGTTCCCGGGTCGGAGCCCGTGAGAGAGAACGGAGCGAAGTTGCGCCGCCCGACGAGGGTCGCCGCGGAGGCGCGCATCGCCGCCACGTCGAGCGGCTCGGAGGCGAGGGCCTCTACGAGGCCACGATGGGGGTGGAGGAACTCGCCGCGCCTCAGGCGGTAGACGTAGACCTTGCCGATCGCCGAGTGGCGGGCGTGGAAGTCGGGGGCGGCTTCGGAGGCGCTCAGGACCCTCACGTCCTCCGATAACTTCGTGTTCAGGCCACGCCGTATTCCTTCGAATGGAATAGAGGGCGCGCCCGGGGGAAGGTCGACGTGTGCGACCTGGCCATCGGCATGGACGCCGGAATCCGTGCGCCCCGCGCCGTGGGCCCGGATCTCCGCCTGGTAGACCTTCTTCAAGGCAGATTCCAATTCGCCCTGGACCGTGCGAACCGGAGACCCGCCCGGGCGATCAGCCTGAAGCTGCCATCCTTCGAAGAATCTCCCCAGATACGCCAGCTCGAGCCGGAGCCTCACGAGGAGGAGATATCACGACCCGAGGCTGTTCGCGCCTTCCCCCCTTTGCCCTGCCCGGACTATCGTCGGCGCGATGTCTGCTGGCCCCGCCGCCCCGGCGCTCGTCGTCACCGAGATCTTCCGCAGCCTTCAGGGCGAGTCCACGTTCGCGGGACTCCCCTGCTCGTTCGTGCGCCTGACGGGCTGCGGCCTGCGCTGCGTCTGGTGCGACAGCGCGTACGCGTTCCAGGGCGGGAAGACCATGCTGCTGGACGAGATCCTCGCGGAGGTCGAGCGCCTGGGCGCGCCTCTCGTCGAGCTCACGGGAGGAGAGCCGCTCGAGCAGGAGGGGTTCTATCCGCTCTCCGCTGCGCTCTGCGACCGGGGATACACCGTGCTCGTCGAAACGGGGGGGCACATCCCGCTCGACCGCGTCGACCCGCGCGTCCTCAAGATCGTCGGCGTCAAATGCCCGGGCTCCGGCATGCAGACCCGCAATGATCTCGGCAACCTGGAGCGTCTCGGCCCGCGCGACGAGATCAAGTTCGTCGTCAAAGACCGCCGCGACTTCGACTGGGCCGTCGCCCTCGTCGAGGCGCATGGCCTCGACGAGAAACACACGGTCCTGATTTCGCCGGTCTTCGAGGGGGGCTCGTCGCCGGTCGCCGCGGACGTCGCGGAGTGGGTGCGCGACTCGAAGAGAAAACTGCGCCTGAATCTCCAGGTGCACAAGCTGCTCTGGGGAGATGTGCCTGGGAGATGAGAAAATCTTCCTCTTCCGCGGCGATTCCCGAAGCGCCGGCGAAGGGCCGCCGTTCGTGCGTCGTCCTCCTCTCCGGCGGCCTCGACAGCGCGACGTGCCTCGCGCTCGTCTCCCGCTGGGGCTGGACGGTGCATGCGCTCTCCTTCGACTACGGGCAGCGGCACCGCGTGGAGCTTTCGGCGGCGCGCGTCCTCTCGCGGCGGTATCGCGTCGCCTCGCACCGCGTGATCGCGATCCCGGCCTTCGGTGCGCTCGGCGGATCCGCGCTCACGGACCGACGGATTCGCGTCCCGAAGTCCGCGCTCGGAGTAGAGAAAATCCCTGTTACATACGTCCCCGCTCGCAACACGCTTTTTCTGGCGTTCGCGCTCGGCGTCGCCGAGTCGAGCGGCGCGACGGAGATCGTCATCGGCGCGAACGCTCTCGATTACTCCGGCTACCCCGACTGCCGCCCCGCATTCCTCAAAGCGTTCCAGCGCGTCGCGAAGCTCGGGACGAAGGCCGGCGCCGAGGGCGGGAGCTTTGCAGTCCGGGCGCCGCTTCTCGACATGTCGAAAGCGGACATCGTTCGCCTCGCGCTCGCCCTCGGGCTCGACACACGCCTTACGACATCCTGCTACGACCCCGGAAAGGGAGGCCGGCCATGCGGGAGCTGCGACTCCTGCCTGCTCCGGGCAAAGGGATTCGCGGAAGCCGGGGAAGTCGATAAATAGAAAAATCTATATATGTTACGTTAGGTATTCCTTGACAACATCATAGGCAGATTCTATATTTGCCATTGATGAATATCGAGCGGTTCACCCACAAAGCGCAGGAAGCCCTCCAGAGGACGGCTCAGGCCGCCCGCGCCGAGGGGCATCCCGAATCCACGCCCGAGCACCTCACCCAGGCGCTGCTCCTTCAGGACGAGGGCGTCGTGCCCGCGCTCCTCGAGCGGGTCGGCGTCGCTCCCGGGCTTGTGCTCCATGACGTCGAAAAGGAGCTCGCGAAGCTGCCGAAGGTGCAGGGCGAAGGGGTGGAGCCGCGCTTCTCTCCCGCCCTCGTGAAGCTGATCGACCTCGCCGAGAAGATCGCGGGAGAGTTCAAGGACGACTACATCGCGAGCGAGCATCTCTTTCTCGCTCTCCTGCGCGACGGGAAGTCCAGGGCCGCGAAGGTCCTCCTCGCCCGGGGCCTCACGGAGGCCTCCCTTCTCGCCGCCCTCAAGGACGTGCGCGGCTCGAGCCGCGTGGCCGACCCCGACGCCGAGGACAAGTACCAGGCTCTGAAGCGCTACGCGAAGGACCTCACCGACCTCGCCCGGAAGGGCAAGCTCGATCCGGTCATCGGCCGCGACGAGGAGATCCGCCGCGTGATGCAGGTCCTGACGCGGCGCACGAAGAACAACCCGGTCCTCATCGGCGACCCCGGTGTCGGCAAGACCGCGATCGTCGAGGGGCTTGCCCGCCGCATCGTCGCGGGCGACATTCCCGAGACGCTCCGGAACAAGCGCGTCGTCTCGCTCGACCTCGGCGCGATGATCGCCGGTGCGAAATTCCGCGGCGAGTTCGAGGAGCGCCTCAAGGCGGTCCTCAAGGAAGTCGAGGAATCGGACGGGAAGGTCATCCTCTTCATCGACGAGCTGCACACGCTCGTCGGCGCGGGTGCCGCCGAGGGCGCGATGGACGCCGGCAACATGCTGAAGCCCGCGCTCGCCCGCGGTGACCTGCGCGCGATCGGCGCGACGACGATCGGCGAGTACCGCAAGCACATCGAGAAGGACCCCGCGCTCGAGCGGCGTTTCCAGCCCGTGCTCGTCGGGGAGCCGTCCGTCGAGGACACGATCGCGATTCTCCGCGGACTCGCGGAACGCTACGAGATCCACCACGGCGTGAAGATCACCGACGCGGCGCTCGTCGCGGCCGCGACGCTGTCCGACCGCTACATCGCAGATCGCTTCCTGCCCGACAAGGCCATCGACCTGATCGACGAGGCGGCCTCGAAGCTCAGGATGGAGATCGACTCCCTGCCGACGGAGATCGACGAGGTCGAGCGCCGCATCCTCCAGCTCGAGATCGAGAAGAAGGCCCTCCAGAAAGACGACGCAAAGGCCGCCCGGGAGCGGCTCCGCGCGCTCGAGCGCACGCTCGCCGAGCTGAAGGAGCGCTCGAACGGGATGAAGGCGCGCTGGAAGTCCGAGAAGGACGCCATCGCCGTCATCCGGGACCTGAAGAGGAAGCTCGACGAGACGAAAGTCGCGGCCGAGGCCGCGGAGCGGCAGGGCGATCTGAACAAGGCCGCCGAGCTGCGATACGGAACGCTCACGAAGCTCCAGAAGGATCTCGAGGGCGCATCCGCGCACCTCGCGGACCTGCAGAAGAGCGGAGCCTTCCTGCGCGAGAAGGTGGATGAGGACGACATCGCGGCCATCGTCTCGAAGTGGACCGGCGTGCCCGTCTCGAAGATGGTCGAGGGCGAGACGCAGAAGCTCCTGAAGATGGACGAGCGGCTGAAGCTGCGCGTGATCGGGCAGGACGAGGCCGTGCAGGCCGTGTCCGCGGCCGTGCGCCGGGCTCGCGCCGGCATGAAGGATCCGAAGCGGCCCATCGGCTCGTTCCTCTTCCTCGGCCCCACGGGCGTCGGGAAGACCGAGCTCGCCCGCGCGCTCGCGGAATTCCTCTTCGACGACGAGCACGCGATGGTCCGCCTCGACATGTCCGAGTATCAGGAGAAGCACACGGTCTCCCGCATGATCGGGGCGCCTCCCGGGTACATCGGCCACGACGAGGGCGGCCAGCTCACGGAAGCCGTGCGTCGCCGGCCCTACTCCGTCGTCCTCTTCGACGAGATCGAGAAGGCCCATCCCGACGTGTGGTCCGTCCTTCTGCAGGTGCTCGACGACGGGCGCCTGACGGACGGCAAGGGCCGCGCCGTGGACTTCAAGAACGTCGTCATCATCATGACGTCGAACGTCGCGAGCCCGATCATCCAGGAGATGCAGGGTGTCGACGAGAAGGCGCTCAAGACGCGCGTCGAAGCCGAGCTGCGCAACCACTTCCGGCCCGAGTTCCTGAACCGGATCGACGACATCGTCGTCTTCCGGCGCCTCGAGCTCGCCGACATCGAGCAGATCGTCGGCCTGCAGCTCCGGAAGGTCGCCGAGCTCGTGGCCGCGCGCGGCGTGAAGCTCTCGTGGACGGACGCGGTGAGAACGTGGCTCGCGCGCGAGGCCTACGACCCCGTTTACGGCGCCCGCCCTCTCAAGCGAAACATCCAGAAGCTCGTCCAGGACCCGTTGGCGCTGAAGCTCCTCGCGGGCGACATCCACGAGGGTTCCGCGGTCAGCCTCGCGCTCGCTCCGGGGGGCTCGGCGCTGGAGTTCCGGACCGAGACGGCCGAACGGGCCGCCGCGAAGGGGGCAGGCTAGATGGCCATCGCCCCCGCCGGCACTTCGTCCTCCTTGAAGAGGTCCGTCGAGACGTAGCGCTCCGAGGTGTCGGGGATGACGAAGACGATGAGCTTCCCGGCGCTCTCGGGGCGCTTCGCGATCTCGATGGCCGCGTGCGCCGCGGCGCCGGAGGAGATGCCGCCGAGGATTCCCTCTTCCTTCGCGAGGCGCCGGGCCATCGCGAACGACTCCTCGTTCGAGACCTGGAAAGTGTCGTCGACGAACGCCGTGTCGAGGTTCTTCGGAATGAACCCGGCCCCGAGGCCCTGGATCTTGTGGGGGCCCGGCGCGCCGCCGGAGATCACGGCCGAGCTCGCCGGCTCGACGGCGATGATCTTCAGCGAGGGCTTCTTCGGCTTCCAGAATCGCCCCACGCCGGTGATCGTGCCGCCCGTGCCCACGCCGGCCACGAAGATGTCCATCTTGCCGTCCGTGTCGTTCCACAGCTCGGGGCCCGTCGTGGCCTCGTGAATCGCCGGGTTCGCCGGATTCTCGAATTGCTGCGGCTGGACGCCGTTCGGTACGTACTCGGCGAGAAGCTCCTGCGCTTTCGCGATCGCGCCCTTCATTCCCATGGGCCCCGGCGTCAGCACGACTTCGGCGCCCAGGAGCTTGAGGACCTTGCGGCGCTCGACGGACATGGTCTCGGGCATCGTGAGGATGAGGCGGTAGCCGCGGGCGGCCGCGACGAACGCGAGGCCGATGCCGGTGTTCCCCGACGTCGGCTCGATGAGGACGCTCCTGCCCGGCGCGATCTTTCCCGCCTTCTCGAGCGCGTCGATCATCGAGACGCCGATGCGGTCCTTGACGGAATGCGCGGGGTTGAAGAACTCGAGCTTCGCCGCGACCGTCGTGCCCGCCGCGATCCCCGCCGTCAACCGGTTGAGCCTCACGAGCGGCGTGTTCCCGATCAGCTTCGTGATGTCCGCGGCGATTCTCATGATTTCCCCCCTCGGAGCGCGCCGGTTTGGCGGGCGCGCGGCTTGCTAGAAGTCATGCGGAGAAGACATCCGGTGCGTCCCTCTTCAGATCGAGTACGTCAGCTCCTCGCGCTCCGCCTTCACTTCGGCGACGAGACTCGCGATCGTGACCCCCGAGAGATACCGCCGGTGCGTCTCCGAGAGCTCCCGGTCCAGCCTCTGGATGGCGCCGGGCATGGTGGACTGCTCGGGGCCCGGCTCGCGCCCCTCGCGCGAGTAGAGCGACACGACCGAAAGCGTCGTGGCGGTGGGCGCGAGCGGCGTCGGCCGATAACCGCCGTTGCGGCCACGGCCGGCCGCGACCCAGCCGCTCCTCACGAGCGGCAGAAGAAGCTGGTGCACGGAATCGCGCGACAGCTCGAGCCAGATCGCGAGCTGAGCCGACGTCACGTCCGGGCCCGCGCGGTAGACGAGCTCGACGAGCGCCTGAACTGCTTTTTTCTGCCGCGTGTTTAGAATGGCTAAAAACCCCTTCGACTTTATCGAGTAACAATCATGCGATCCCGAAAAGAAATGTCAAGCCTCTCCCTCCTCCTCACCCTCGCTCTCCTTTCGCCTGCGGCCCTCTCACAGCATTCCGTTCCGCCTCCCGCGTCCGCCCCGCCGGGCGCGCGCGCCGAGCGGCGCACGCCGATCGTGGAGGCGGTCGAGAAGATCGGGCCGGCCGTCGTCAACATCTCCGCGGAGAGACTCGTCCAGCAGCGCCGGAGCTCACTCGATTCCTTCCTCGGTTTCGACGCACGAGAGCGCGGCTACAAGACCGAGTCCCTCGGCTCCGGCGTGATCCTCGACTCCTCCGGCGTGGTCGTCACGAACGACCACGTCATTTCGGGCGCCTCGAGCATCTGGGTCACGACGGCCGACGGGCGCGAGATGGAAGCGAAGCTGGAAGGCGCGGACGCGGACAACGACCTCGCCGTGCTGACGGTCGATCCGAAGAACCTCAGGGCCGCGAAGATCGGGACAACGTCGGACCTGATGATCGGGGAAACCGTGATCGCGATCGGCAACCCCTTCGGCCTGTCGAACTCGGTCACGACGGGAATAGTCTCGGCGGTGCACCGCACCGTGAAGGGCGAGTCCGGGCGCAACTACTCGGACTTCCTGCAGACCGACGCCGCGATCAACCCCGGCAATTCCGGCGGGGCGCTCGTGAACATCCTCGGCGAGCTGATCGGCATCAACACGGCCATCGTGGGCGGCGCGAACACGATCGGTTTCGCGATCCCGATCGATCGGGCGCGCCGCGTCGTCGACGAGCTGCTTCATTACGGCGAGGTCAAGTCCGTCTGGCTGGGCCTGAGGGGAACGACCGTCGGGCTCGGAAATCCGCGCTCTCAATCGCGCGGGCAGGGGCTCCGCGTGCGCTCGGTCTACCCCAATTCGCCGGCGGCGCGCGCGGGCCTCGAGCCCGGCGACATCGTCGTCTCGATCGACGGCCGCTCCATCGAGGGACGCGAGGACTTCGACACGGCTCTCGCCTCCGCCGGCACGGGGCGCACGCTCGCCGTCGCCTTCCGGCGCGACGGCCGGGACCGGACGATCCGTCTCACGACCGAGCGCACGCCCGGCGACCTCGGCCTGGAGATCCTGCGGCGCGAGCTCGGTCTCGGCGTGCGCGACACGCGCAACGGGCCCATGGTCGTCTCCGTGACGCGCAACTCTCCTGCCGATGGCAAGGGCCTCGATCGGGGCGACCTGCTCCTCGCCGTGAACAACCGCAAGGTGAAGACCGTCGAGGAGCTCGCGAAATCGGTCGAAGGCGGATTCTCGCGCTCGAGCCTCGTCCTCTCCGTCTGGCGCGAGCCGTACCTCTACAACGTCACGTTCGGGCTGGAATAGAAAACTTCAATTCCGACACGACGATGCCGGCCAGGACGAGGGCGGCGCCGGACCAGTCGCGACCCGTCATCCGCTCGCCGAGGAAAAGCGCCGCGAAAAGAGCGGTGAAGACGGGCTCGAGCGCGAAAAGGATCGCCGCGTGCGTCGCGGGCATGCGCTGCTGCGCCCACGTCTGAGCGAGGAACGTGACGACCGTCGCCACGAGCGCCATCCAGAGGATCGCGGCCACGAGCCGCGGCGTCAACGCGAGCGGGCGGCTTTCGGCCGCGACGAACACTCCGGTCCCCGCGAGAAACGGCGCGAGCGCGAGCCGCGCCACGCCCACGGCGACCGCCGCCGCCGCGATCTGCCCGAACGAGTACCAGCGCACGTCGTGCATCGGCGCCGTCTCCGCCATCACCACGATGAGGATCGCGTAGGAGACGGCCGTCGCGACGATCAGGAGGTCTCCCCGGTTCCACCCGGCCGCGCCCTGCGGCCAGGTCAGCACCGTGAACCCGGCGGCGGCCAGCATGAGGCCGGCCAGGTTCTCCCGCGAGGGCTTCTTCTTCGTCATGAGGTAGCCCGCGACCGGGGTCAGGGGAACCGAAAGGCCCGTCACGAACGCGGCCTTGCTGGCGGTCGTGAAAAGCTGACCCACGATCTGGCTTCCGATGCCGATCGCGAGGAGGATGCCGATGACCGCGCTGTCCCGCGCGAGGTTCGGTGTCCGCGGGCGGCCGCGCGCGAGAACAAGCAGGACGAGGCCCGCGAGCGCGAACCTCACGAGGACGAAGACGAGAGGCGGTGCCGTCTCGATGGCGAGCCGGTTCACGATGAACGTCGATCCCCAGATCGCCGTGACGAGGACGAGCACGAGGTCGGCCCGGAGAGCCTCGGTGCGGGGCACGGAAACGCCAGCCGTTGCGGTCATGAGCCGCGCATCATGCCCCAGAGCGCGGCTGCTATCCTCGCCGCCCGATGACGGCTCCCCGCGTACGCTTCGCGCCTTCCCCGACGGGCTCCCTTCACGTCGGCGGGGCGCGCACGGCTCTCTACAACTGGCTCTTCGCACGCCGGCACGGGGGCACGTTCATCCTCCGCATCGAGGACACGGACGTCGAGAGGAGCCGCCGCGAGCTGACGGACCAGATTCTCCACGCGATGCGCTGGCTCGGCCTCGACTGGGACGAGGGCCCGTTCTTCCAGAGCGAGCGAGGCGCGCTCTACCAGGAAGCCACGGACCGCCTCCTCGCGGAGGACAAGGCGTATCGCGCGTTCGAAACGCCCGACGAGCTCGACGCGATGAAGAAGGTCGCGGCGGCGGCGGGAAGCGCGTTCCGGTACGACGGGAGAGAGAGAGCGATTTCGAAGGAAGAGTCCGACCGTCGCGCCGCGTCCGGCGAGAAATTCGTCGTACGCCTGCGCGTGCCCGGCGCGCCTCTCGTCGTGGACGACGCCGTGCAGGGGCGAACGGAGTTTCCGGCGGGCGCGCTGGACGATTTCGTCCTCGTGCGCTCGGACGGCCACCCGCTCTACCACTTCACGGTCTGCGTGGATGACGTCGCGATGGGGATCACGCACGTCATCCGTGGCGTCGACCACCTCCCGAACGCGCCGAAGCACGTGGCGCTGTTCCGCGCGCTCGGCGCCCCCCCGCCCGTCTTCGCGCACCTCGGGATGATCCTCGGCACCGACGGCAAGAAGCTGAGCAAGCGCCACGGCGCGGCGGGCGTTGAGGAGTTCGAGGCGCAGGGCTACCTGCCGGCCGCGCTCGACAACTTCCTCGCGCTCCTGGGCTGGTCGCCCGGCGAGGACCGAGAGCGGATGACCCTCGCCGAGATGGTCTCGCTCTTCTCGCTCGAGCGCATCGGGCCGTCTCCCTCGCGCTTCGACCACGAGAAGCTCACCTGGCTGAACGGGCAGTACCTCCAGGAGGTTCCGGCGGCGCGGCTCATCGAGATGCTGAAGCCGTTCCGCGTTCCGGACCGGGACTCGGAGCTTCTCGCCCGGGCGATCGCGCTGCATCGCTCGCGCGCGCGCACGCTCGTCGAGCTCGCGCACGCCCTCGCGATCTACGGCGATGACCCGACGGACTTCGACGCGGCCGGCATGAGAAAGTTCGGCAAGCCGAACGCGGCACCGCTCGTGCGCACGCTCGCCGAGCGCCTGTCGGCCGCCGAGCCGTTCACCCACGCGGCGCTCGAGGAGGCCGCTCGCGCGCTCGCGGCCGAGAAGGGCCTCAAGCTGGGAGACCTCGCGCAGCCCGCCCGCCTCGCTCTCACCGGCGTTCTCGCGTCTCCCCCGCTCTTCGAGCTGATCGAGGTGCTGGGCAAGGAGACGACCCGGCGGCGCCTCCTGGCCTTCGCGGACCTCCTGGCGGGAGAGCCTGGCGCACACTGAGAAGATCATGGACGACGCATCCAAAGCCGCGCCCCCAATTCCCGGAAAGGACTTCATCCGCGAGATCCTCGACGAGGACAGACGCACGGGAAAGCACGCGGGCCGCGTGGCGACGCGCTTCCCCCCCGAGCCGAACGGCTACCTTCACATCGGCCATGCCAAGTCGATCTGCCTGAACTTCGGCGTCGCGAGCGAATACGGGGGAACGTGCAACCTCCGCTTCGACGACACGAACCCGCTCAAGGAAGAGACCGAGTACGTGGATTCGATCCAGGACGACGTCCACTGGCTCGGGTTCGACTGGCAGGACCGGCTCTTCTATGCGTCGGACTATTTCGGAAAGCTCTACGCATTTGGCGAGACGCTGATTCGCTCGGGCAAGGCCTATGTGTGCGACCTCTCGGCCGACGAGGTCCGCGCGTACCGCGGCACGCTCACAGAGCCGGGCCGCAACAGCCCGTGGCGCGACCGCGAGGCCGCCGAGAGCCTTGATCTTTTCCGGCGGATGCGCGCCCGCGAGTTTCCGGACGGCTCCCGCACGCTGCGCGCGAAGATCGACATGGCATCGCCCAACATCAACTTGCGCGATCCCGCGCTCTTCCGCATTCGCAAGGCCGCGCATCACCGCACGGGCGACGCGTGGTGCATCTACCCGATGTACGACTACGCGCATGCGCTGTCCGACTGGATCGAGGGCATCACGCACTCACTCTGCACGCTGGAGTTCGAAGACCACCGGCCGCTCTACGACTGGTGCCTCGAGGCGCTCGACCTTCCGGACCGCCCGCGCCAGATCGAGTTCGCCCGGTTGAACCTCACTTACACGCTGCTCTCGAAGCGGAAGCTCCTCCAGCTCGTGACCGGCGGCCATGTGACGGGCTGGAACGACCCGCGGATGCCCACGCTCGCGGGCCTCAGGCGCCGCGGCTTCACGCCCGAGGCCCTGCGCGACTTCTGCAACCGCATCGGCCTCGCCAAGCGCGACAGCGTGGTCGAGGTCGAGCTGCTCGAGCATTGCCTCAGGGAGGATCTGAACCGCCGCGCGCCGCGCGTCATGGCCGTCCTCGATCCCGTGCGCGTCGTCCTCACGAACTACCCGGAAGGCAAGGTCGAGGAGCTGGACGCCGTCAACAACCCCGAGGACGCCTCGCAGGGAACGCGAAAGGTGCCTTTCTCGCGCGAGTTGCTCATCGACCGCGACGATTTCCGCGAGGTGCCGCCTCCGAAATACCACCGGCTCTCGCCCGGGCAGGAGGTGCGCCTGCGCTGGGGCTACATCATCCGGTGCGACGAGGCCGTGAAGGACCCCGCGACCGGTGTCCTCACGGAGCTGAGGTGCACCTATGACCCCCAGACGCGGGGCGGCGATGCGCCCGCGGGCCGGAAAGTGAAGGGGACCATTCATTGGGTCTCGGCGGCACACGCACGGTATGCCGAGGTCCGCCTCTACGACCGGCTTTTCTCCGCTCCGAATCCCGATGCCGCGCCCGAGGGGCGCGACTTCCTTGTGAATCTCAGCCCCGATTCGCTCGTCGTGAAGACCGGCTGCCGCGTCGAGCCGTCTCTTTCGTCGGCGAGGAAGGGCGACGTCTTCCAGTTCGAGCGCGTCGGCTACTTCACGGTCGACCCGGACAGCGGCCCTTCGGGTCTCGTCTTCAACCGGTCCGTCTCGCTGCGCGACACGTGGGGCAAGATCGAGAAGAGGGCTCGCGGCGGCGCGTGACGGCCCGCGGACGTCTCCTTCTCTGGGCGCCCGTGGCCCTTCTCCTTGGCTACGAGTTCTTCCTCTCGGCGCAGTCGCCGCACGCACTGCCCGTCTTCGGGCCCTGGTTTTTCGAGAAGGACAAGGTCGAGCACGCCGCCTACTTCTTCGTCACGGGCCTTCTCGCGGTCCGCGCCGCGCGCTTCGGCGAAGGCTGGAGCCGGGGCAAGACGGCCGTCTTCCTGATTCTCGCGGGCCTGCTCTGGGGCTGCTCGGACGAGATTCACCAGTCGTTCACGCTCGGCCGCGACGTCGAGATCGGGGACGTCCTCGCCGACACGGCGGGCGTCGCTCTGGCCGTGGCGCTCGGAGATTGGATTCTTCGAAGGGTCGACTTGGACAGAACGATTCAATAGGCGCGGAGGGGGCGCGGGGGAATCCGGCCCCGGGTTCCCCCGGAACATGACGCTGCCACTTGTCGCGCGCGCCCACGGCGCGCTCGTCCGCCAGAGGCGGACGGACAAGTGGCTGGGGGGCAGGGATTTGAACCCCGATAGCCAGATCCAGAGTCTGGAGTCCTACCGTTGGACGACCCCCCAATGCACGCAGGGCCGCGGATTATGCGGGTCCCCCCGCGTGCGGTCAAACCCCGGGCCGGGCGGCTACTGCCCCGCGAGACCGCGGAAGAACGCCGCGAGATCCTCGGGCCTTCCGCTGCCCTGATACGTCACGGAGATGCCGCCCCCGGAACGCGAGGCCTTCGGGGGACGGCCCGGCCGGCCGCGCCTGACGGGTGCGGCTGTTGCTCCAGCGGCGCTCGCGGCGCTCGCGGGACGAACCGCGCGCTGCCGCTTCGAGCCTGCGGGTCGAAGGCGCGAGACGTCGGGCGGTCCGAGCCGGATTCCGAACTTCGAGCCCACCGTTTCAATGACCTTCTTGGCTTCGAGCACCGGGTTCTTCTTCAGCATCGCCTTCGCGTACGCAATCGCGCCCGGACGGTCGATTCCGAGGCCCTTGCGCACATCGCGGATGACGCCCGCGCTGATCGTCTTGGGATTCAGCTTGAACACCTTGCCGATCGCCGCCTTCACCTCGCGCTCCGTGAGCGCCTTGTTCTTCTTGACTAGATCCGTCACGAACGTGCGAATACCTGCTAGATTCTTGTCCATCGCGAAGTTCCTCCCCAGGTCCAACTCTCTCACAAAACAGAGCAAAAGACCAATGTTGGGGGTTCCCGGGTGTAACGATAGAATGCCCCTCCCATGCTGGAAGACTTTCGCAACGAGCCGTTCACCGACTTCTCGCAGGCCGAGTCCCGTTCGGCCTTCGAGTCCGCCCTCGCGCGCGTCGAGCGCCAAAGAGGCGTCGAGATCCCCCTCGTCATCGGCGGCCGCCGCCTCAAGACCGGCCACCTTCTCGAGAACCGCAACCCAGCCGACCGCGCCGAGGTCCTCTCGCGCCATCACCTCGCGGACCGGAATACCGCGGCGAAGGCGCTCGAGGTGGCGGTCAAGGCCCAGAAGGCCTGGGGCGGCGTCGCACCCCGCGAGCGGGCGTCCGTGCTTCTGCGCGCCGCCGCGCGCATGCGCGAGAGAAAGCACGAGTTCTCCGCGACGATGGTGCTCGAGATCGGCAAGTCCTGGCCCGAGGCCGACGTCGAGACCGCCGAGGCGATCGACTTCCTCGAGTTCTACGCCCGCGAGATGCTGCGCTGGGGCGGCGAAATCCCGGTGACGCCGTACCGCGGCGAGTTCCCCGAGACGCGCTACCTTTCGCTCGGCGCGGGCGCCGTCATCCCGCCCTGGAATTTCCCGAACGCGATCCTGACCGGGATGACGTCCGCGGCCGTCGTCACGGGAAACGCGGTCGTCCTCAAGCCCGCGTCCGACACGCCGCTCATCGCCTGGAAGGTGTTCACGGTCCTCGAGGAAGCTGGCGTGCCGGCCGGCGTCCTGAACTACCTGCCGGGGCCGGGCAGCGAGGTCGGCGACTTCCTCGTCGAGGCTCCCGCGACGCGCTTCATCTCCTTCACAGGCTCGAAGGCAGTGGGCCTTGGCATCCACGAGAAGGCGGCGAAAGTCGCGCGCGGCCAGCGCTGGATCAAGCGCACCGTCCTCGAGATGGGCGGCAAGGACTTCATCGTCGTGGACGAAGACGCGGATTTCGAGTTCGCCGTCTCGCAGGTCGTCGCCTCGGCCTTCGGCTTCCAGGGCCAGAAGTGCTCGGCTTGCTCGCGGGCGATCGTCCACCGGCGGCTGTACAAGCGCTTCGTGGACGCCGTCGTCGCGAAGACGGCGAAGCTCACGCAGGGCCCGACGCGCGACCACAGGAACTTCCTCGGGCCGGTCGCGTCCGAGCGGCAGCTCAAGACGGTCACGGACTACGTCAAGGTCGGCAAGCGCGAGGCGAAGCTCGGGACGGGCGGGACGTGGAACGGGCGGGTCGGCAACTTCGTCGCCCCGACGGTGTTCTACGACGTGAAGCGCTCGGGCCGGATCTTCCAGGAGGAGATCTTCGGCCCCGTCCTCGGGATCACCGAGGCGAAGGACTTCGCGCACGGCATCGAGCTCGCGAACGCGAGCGAGTACGGGCTGACGGGCTCGTACTTCGGGCGCGACCGGTTCCGGATCGCGGAGGCCAAGAAGAGCCTCCACTGCGGGAACCTCTACATCAACAGGAAGTGCACGGGCGCCCTCGTGGGCGTCCACCCGTTCGGCGGCTTCGAAATGTCGGGCACGGACAGCAAGGCCGGCGGCCGCGACTACCTCGGACTTTTCCTGCAGGCCCAGTCGATCTCGGAGAAGCTTTAGAGCCCGGCTCGTTTCGCAGCGTCACGATCGACTTCACGGCGAAGACGCGGCGACTCGGCCCCTTGGGGTCGGGAATGAACCGGGCGTCGCCCGCGTTCACCGCGGCATGATCACGTTCCGGAAGGCCGAGGACCGCGGGCACGCCGACCACGGCTGGCTCAACACGTACCACTCGTTCTCCTTCGCCGACTACCACGACGAGCGGCACATGGGCTTCCGCGCCCTGCGCGTCCTGAACGAGGACCGTGTGAAGCCCGGAATGGGCTTCGGCACGCATGGCCACCGGGACATGGAGATCGTGTCGTACGTCCTCGAGGGCGCGCTCGCGCTCCGGCAGGACGCACGGCTCTACGCGTCCGTGCTGGAGCCGGGAGCGGAGACGTCGTTCACGCTGCCGAAGGGCCGCCACCTCTGGGTCCAGTCGCTGCGCGGGACGGTCGAGGTGAACGGGCATGCGCTGTCGGCCGGCGACGGCCTCGCGGCCTCGGACGAGACGGCCTTCACGTTCAAGGCGCCGAAGGGCGAGACCGAGTTCCTCGTCTTCGACCTGGCGTGAGGGTTCGAGCGCCGGAACCCCCTGCTCCTTCGCGCGTGAACTCGCTGCGCTCAAACAGCACGCGCGTGCGTCGCAGGGGGATCCGGCCGCTCTCGCCGTTCAGAGGGCGGGCAGGTCCCGGCAGCACGCCTCTTGGCAGCGCTCGTAGACCGTGCCGCGCTTGACGGGCGTGAAGCCCGCGTCGCGGATGAGCGCGAGCATCGCCTCCTCGCCCATCTTGTTATGCGAGCCCGCCGCGGCGACGACGTTCTCCTCGATCATGATCGAGCCGAGGTCGTCCGCGCCGAACGACATCGCGACACTGCCAATTTTCGCGCCCTGCGTGAGCCACGAGCCCTGCACGTGCGGCACGTTGTCGAGATAGAGGCGCGCGATCGCGAGCGTGCGCAGATAGTCGGTGCCGCCCGCCGTCTCGACCGTGCCGTCCATCGCCGTGTTCTCTTCCTGGAACGTCCACGGGATGAAGGCCGTGAAGCTCTCGACGCCATCGGCGAGCGACGCGTCCTGCACGCGGCGCACGACATCGAAATGCTGCAGGCGCTGCTCGTGCGTCTCGCCCACGCCGAACATCATCGTGGCCGTCGTCGGCATGCCGAGGCGGTGGGCCTCGCGGTGCACCTCCGCCCACTTGAGAGTCGGCGCCTTCGTGAGCGCCCAGATGCGCTTGCGGACCTCGTCCTCGAGGATTTCGGCGCCGCCGCCCGGAACGGACTGGAGCCCGGCCTTCTGGAGGCGCGCGAGGACGTCCGCGATGGTCGTCTTCTCCTTCTTCGCGAGGAAGTGGATCTCCGGCGCCGAGAACGCGTGCCTGTGTACCTGCGGATATTTTTCCCTCAGGAACGAGAGCATCTCCTCGTAGAACGAGAACGGCAGCTCGGCGTGAATGCCGCCCTGCAGGAGGATGCCCGTGCCGCCCAGCGCGATCGTCTCCTCGACCTTCCGGCCGATCTCCTCGAACGGCAGGACGTAGCCCTCCGCGTCGCCCGCCGGCCGATAGAACGCACAGAACGCGCAGCGGTAGATGCAGACGTTCGTGTAGTTGATGTTCCGGTCGACCTGGTACGTGACGCGATCGACGGGGTGCTTCCGGCGCCGCACGGCGTCCGCCGCTGCGCCGGCCTCGAGCACGGTCGCTTCCCAAAAGAGCGTGAGGCCCTCGTCGAACGTGAGGCGCGCTCCACCGCGAACGCGCGCGAGCGCCGCGGCGACGCGGCGCGAGCCGCCGAGCCCCGGCACGGGCGCGTTCGGCAGGATGGCGGAAGCCGCCGGGGCGAGCGGCGCGGCGGACACGGTGGACACGTCAGCCTTCCCGGCACGGCACGAGAGGCACGCCCGCGAAAGGCGGCAGGTCGGGAGAAGGGAGGAGGCCATGGACGTGCGCGCGGCGGTAGAACTCGGCGAGGCCTCTCTCGTCCTCGGCCTCGAGGTCGTGATGTAGGTTTCCGTCGAGGTATTCGGCGAGAATCTCGGGCGGCACTCCCGTGCGGGTCGCCGCGGCTTCAATGATCTCCGACCGATGCGTCCGCGCGTATTCGCGCGACCACAGGAACGGCTCGGGCGCAATGGACGGGCGCACGGCCCAGACGGCGAAGACGAAGGGCAGGCCCGTCAGCTCTCGCCAGCCGGCTGCGAGGTCGAGGACGTGGAGACCTGCCAGGTCGGCTTTGAGGGCCGGGTCGCCGAGGAGGAGCGCTGCGTCGTGGTGCGCGAACATCTCCGAGAGGTCGGGCGCCGCCGTGTGGAACTCCGGCGCGGTCCCGAGGAGATCCTTGAAAAGGATGCGGGCCATCGCGGCCGAGGAGCGCGACGACAGGTCGAGCGCGACCGTGCGAGCCTCCTTCAGTGGCCGGCGGCTCGCGAGGATCACGCTGCGCACGTGCTCGCGCGAAGCGATGCCGACGCCGCGCACGATGCGCACGCCGGGGATCCGGGCCGCCTCGATGGAGGGCACGAGGCCCGCGTCCACCTCGCCGCGCGCGAGGCGGTCCGCGCAGGCCGACGGGACGTCCGTGACCCGGTCCGTGCCCTCGACGGCGCCCCGCAGGAAACCCCATGTCAGCGGCCAGGCGTTGACGTAGTCGACCAGCGAGACGCGAAACGCGGCGGTCATATCCCTCCTCAAAAATACACTATGCGGGCTGGGCCGGAACGGATTCGGCGAGAATGGGCCCATGCCGCCTTCCGGGACGCCGCTGGTCTCCGTCGTCATGCCCTGCCTGAACGAGGCGGAAACGGTCGCGCGGTGCGTCGCCGAGGCGCTCGCGGCCCTGGAGAGCGCGGGGCTCGACGGCGAGGTCATCGTGGCCGACAACGGCTCGACGGACGGCTCGCGCGAGCTCGCCGGGCGCGCCGGGGCGCGCGTCGTCTCCGTCGCCGCTCGCGGCTACGGCGCCGCGCTCGCGGGCGGCTTCGCCGCGGCGCGCGGCCGCTATGTCGTCATGGGCGACGCGGATCTCTCGTATGACTTCGACGCCGTACCGGACTTCGTCAAGGCGCTCGACGCGGGAGCCGACCTCGTCATGGGCTCGCGGTTGCGCGGCGGGATCGAGAAAGGCGCGATGCCGCCGCTCCACCGATGGCTCGGGAACCCGGTCCTCACCGGGCTCGGCCGGCTCTTTTTTCCCACCGACGTGTCCGACTTCCACTGCGGCCTGCGTGCCTTCCGCCGCGACGCGCTCTTGGGCCTCGACCTCCGGACGACCGGGATGGAGTACGCGAGCGAGATGGTCGTCAAGGCAGCGCTCTTCGGGCTCGCGATCTCCGAGATTCCCGTGCGCCTCCGGCGGGACGGCCGCTCGCGGCCGCCGCACCTCAGGACGTGGCGCGACGGCTGGCGCCATCTGCGCTTCCTCCTCCTCTATTCGCCTCGCTGGCTCTTCCTCGTGCCCGGCCTCACGCTCGCCCTCGCCGGCACCGCCCTCCTCGTGTGGCTGCTGCCCGGCCCGCGCGCGCTCGGCCGGGCCACGCTCGATGTCCACACGATGCTCGCCGGAGCCGCGATGGTCCTCGTCGGCGCGGCCGCGATCTTCTCCGGGGTGTGCGCGAAGATCTTCGGCATCACCGAAGGTCTTTTGCCGAAGGACCCCCTTCTCGACCGCCTCTTCGACCGCTGGGTCACGCTGGAGACCGGTCTCCTCGCCGGGACGGCGTGCCTGCTCGGGGGCGGCGTTCTCGTGGGCCGCGTCGTGAGCCTCTGGGCCGGCGCCGGCTTTCATGGCCTGTCGTACACGCAGACGATGCGCTGGATGATCCCCGGAGTCCTGCTTCTCGTCCTCGGGGCGCAGGCCCTCTTCGGCTCGTTTTTGCTGTCGCTTCTCGGGGTACGCCGCCGCTGAGCGCGCGAGGAGCGGGCTGCTCCCCCACGTGCCCTGCGGTCCTCACGCGCTCGAGGCGAGAAGCTCCGCTACGGCCGCCTCGGCCCGCGCCTCGCGCTCGGCTCCTCGGCCGGCGACATCGGCGACGCGCGCACCGGCGTCGGTGAGAGCCGCCGCGAAGAGTGCGTGCATCTCCTCGCGCCGATCGCCCCGGTCGTGCGCCAGATCCGGGATCCACGGAAGGTCCGGGGGACATAGAAGGTAGAGATCTCCAAGCCTCTCGGCGGCGAGCCGCTGAATCCAGGGCGGGCAGTCGCCGTAGTAGTGACGCGCGTAGACGACGGTCGACAGGAGGTCCTGGTCGAAGAACACGGCGGGCCGGGCGCGCCGGGTCGCCTCGCGCAACGCCGCGTCCGAGGCGACGACGTGTGCGCGCGCGATCGGCGCCACGTCCTCGGGCCCGAGCAGCCCCGCCTTCGCGAACGCAGCCTCGCGTGCGGCCTCGGGTACCCAGGCCGTGTCGTGGCGCTCGGCCAGCGCCCGCGCGAGCGTCGTCTTGCCCGTGCACTCTCCACCCGTCAGGACGATCCTCAACACGCTCACGCAGGGGCACCCGCACCGACAAGGCTCCGCCGCCACGCCGCGAGGCCGATTCCCGCGAGGACGAGGAAGAGCGCGTAGAGGCCGGCGGTCAAGTACAGACGTTTCACGACGTACATTCCGACGTAGACGGTGTCCACCGCGATCCAGATCGGCCAGTTCTCGATCCACTTCCGCGTCTGGAGGAACTGCGCGACGAGGCTGAAAGCAGTCGTCCCCGCGTCCCACAGCGGAAGCGCCGCGTCGGTCTTCGAACGGAGGAAGGTCCCGAGCGCGGCGGCGAAGACGATTCCG
>CABDYV010000067.1_pt1 | contig 23959 bp, 25 predicted proteins | sample 3132041 | NCBI WGS metagenome assembly CABDYV01 (sample SAMEA5534338, study PRJEB31848) | metagenome | biome: tundra; feature: field; material: soil | place: USA | collected 2013-05 | depth 0.45 m | reverse complement strand
CTGAAGAACAACCTCGCCGCAACGTGCACGATCTCGGCCTCCACCGACCCGAAGGAGAAGGGCGGGGATCACGCCGCGCTCGCCAGGGCCCGCGCCGAAGCGGCCCGCGACTACCTCATGAAGCGTCACGGCATCGACGGCTCGCGCATCGCGAGCGAGGCCAAGGCAGACGCGGATTCGCCCGACGCGACGCGCAACCGGCGCGCCGTCGTGACGGTCACGTTCCCCTGATTCGGGGGGTTTCGTCCGCGGCGGCGTTAGACTGACGCCGCCGTGGATTCGAGCTCGAGCGGACTCTTCTCGACCGGAACGTTCTCCACGGGGACGAACCCCGCCGCGGGCGGCGTGTTCCGTTCGCGCGCGCTCGTCGTGCTCGCGACCGCGGCCCTGGTGGGGATGCTCTGGGCGGGCAAGGTCCTGTTCGTCATGTTCTTCTTCGCCCTCTTCCTTTCCTTCGCGCTCCAGCCGTTCGTCACCCTCCTCGAGAAGCTCCGCTTCCCGCGCTCTCTGGCCGTTCTCACGGTCATGGTGTTCCTCTCGGCGCTCGTCGCCTTTTTCGTCGTCAACGCGATGTCGCAGATCGAGGCCTTCACGCGCGACCTGCCAGCCTACGAGACGCGGATCCGGGCTTTCACCTCGAAAGCGCAGGGCGTGTTCGCGCAGATCGAGGAGCGCACGCGCTCGCTTCTGCCCGAAGGCGATCGGACCACCCGCTCCGTGCGGCTCGAGTCGGACGCGTTCGACTCGCTGTCGAAGGTCGCGCTTCAGGTCAAGACCGTCGTCTCCCTCCTCCTCTACACGGCCGCAGTCCCGATGCTCTCGTTTTTCATGCTCAAGGACCGCGAGCGGTACGGCAGGGCGGTCGTGAAGATTCTGCGCATCAAGGGAGGCCGTGCCGCCCAGGACTTCGCCGTCAGCGTCGCGCGCGTCCTCTCCGGCTACGTCCTCGGGGAGCTGTTCGTCGTTTTGATCACGGCCTGCATCACCACGGCCGGCCTTCTCGTGCTGCGCGTGCCGTATGGCTACATTCTCGGCCCGCTCGCCGGCGTGTGCGTTCTCGTGCCCTACGTCGGCGTCATCTTCTCGACCACGCCCGCCTTTCTCATCGCGCTTCTCGCCTCGAACGACGCGGCGCTGCCCGTGAAGGTCCTCATCTTCTATGCGGTCGTGCAGTTCCTCGAGGGCAACGTCCTGACGCCCTTCATCGTGGGCGGCCGCGTGCGGCTGCACCCGCTCGCCGTTCTGTTCGCGTTCCTCTTCTGGGGCATCCTGTGGGGAGTGCCGGGCGCGATCCTCGCGGTTCCGCTCACGGCGACGATCAAAGTCGTCACCGAACGCTTTGAGCGCTATGCGCCGTGGGCCGCGCTCCTCGGCGAGCGGACTCCCGATCCCGCGCCGCCGGAAGAGCCCGAGGCGCTCCTCGCCGGCCACGGCGGGGCGTAAAGATCCGGCCCGGCTTGTTATCCGGCGAGGTTCCTGCGCCGCACGGCGAGTAGCCCCCCGAGAAGCCCGGCCACGAGGCCGAACGTGATGAGAAGCAGGCACGCCGACGCGGGCAGGAAGCGTACGGCGAAGACGCCGAGAAGCGCGTTCTTCGTCGCGGCGACCCACGCGAGGACCGCGCGGGTGACGACCCACAGGAGCGCGAGCGCGAGGAGCGCGCCGAGAAAGCCCTGCACGAGGCCTCCGAGCAGGTACGGGCCGCGGATCAGGAATTCCGGTGCACCCACGAGGCGCAGGATCTCGATCTCGTCGCGGTGGAGCAGGATCGTGAGCCGCACGACGTTCGCGATCGTGAACGCCGCCCCGAGCGTCAGGAAAACCGCGAGGACGAGGCCCGTCAGGCGCGCGAGGGAGACGGCCCCGTGCAGGCGGCGGATCCACTCGACGTCGAACTGGACCTCCTCGGTGGCGCGGTGGGACGCGAGCAGCTTGAGGAAAGGCAAAAGCGCGTCGGAGGTGACGGCCGCCGGGTCGAGCTCCATCTCGAGCGAGGCCGGAAACGGATTTCCCGGCAGGGAGCGCGCCGCCGGCCCGAGGGATTTCCACCACGTCGAGAAGCGCGCGCGCGCCTCGTCGGGCGAGACGCGGCGCATCCGCGCGATGAGGCGGGTCTCCACCACGAGGCGCTCGAGATCGGCGCGGTCGGTTTCCGTCGCCGAGGACTTGAGGAAGACGGTCACGGTCGACTCGTCGCGCACCGTCTCGACGACGCTCTTCAGGTTCTCGGCCACGAGGAAGAACGCCCCAACGAGACCGATCGAGATCGCGATGAGGGCCACGGACAGGCTCGTCATGCGCCGGGCGCGGGCGAGGCCTTCGAACGCTTCCGAAACGAGCGCGGCGAGCGCCGCCGGACGATTCACGGGGCTCTCTCCACGCGTCCCGAGTCGGCCCGCTTCGTCGCGGCCTGGGACGGCAGGGCCGCCTCGACGAGGCCTTCCACGACGCGCCCGCGGTCGAGCGTCAGGCAGCGGCGCCCCGCGGCCTTCACGAGCTCCTGGTCGTGCGTGGCGACGAGGACCGTCGTCCCGCGCACGCTGATGTCCTGCAGCAGCTTCATGACCTCGCCGGCGAGGCGATGGTCGAGGTTGCCCGTGGGCTCGTCCGCGACCAGGAGCACCGGCTCGTTCACGAGCGCGCGCGCGAGGGCGACGCGCTGCTGCTCGCCGCCGGAAAGCTCCTCGGGAAGCGCGGCCAGGCGGTGGTGAAGCTCCACGAGGCGCAGCGTCTGGTAGGCGCGGCGCCGGCGCTCGGCCGCGGGCACGCCGAGGAATTTCTGCACGTACGTCACGTTGTCGAGAACGGTCCGCGCCGGCAGGAGCTTGTAGTCCTGGAAGACGATCCCCATCGAGCGGCGGAGAGCCGGGACGCGTGAGGCCGGCATGCCGCTCACGTTCATCCCGTTCACGATGATTTGGCCCTCCGTGGGCTTCTCGGCGTGGAAGATGAGCTTCAAAAGCGTCGACTTCCCGGCGCCCGACGGACCCGTCAGGAACAGGAACTCGCCCTTCTTCGTCTTGAACGTCACGTCGCGGAGGACCCTACGGCCCTGATATTCCTTGGAGACGCGGTAGAACTCGATCACGAAGAGATCATTTCACCGGCGGTCCAGGGCTTCCCTGAGAAGACGGTTGACCACTTCCGGATTGGCCTTGCCACCTGTCGCTTTCATGACCTGGCCGACGAACCAGCCGAACGACGCCGTCTTGCCGCCGCGGAACGTCGCGACCTGCGCGGGATGATCCGCGAGAACCGCCGCGACCGCGTCCCGGATCTCTCCCTCGTCGCTGATCTGGACGAGCCCCTTCTCCTTCACGAGATCGTCGACCGGCCGGCCGGTCGCGATGAGATCGCCTAGCAGCTCCTTCGCGATCTTCCCCGAGATCGTCCCGTCGTCGATGCGCTGGACGAGGGCCGCGAGCGTTCCGGGCACGACCGGCATGTGCCCCGCCTGCCGGTGGGCGTCGGACATCCTCGCGAGGAGCTCGGAGAGGAGCCAGTTCGCGAGCGCCTTCGGATTCTTCGGATACGCCGCGACGGCGGCCTCGTAGAAGTCCGCGAGGGGGCGCGACAGACACACGAGGTCCGCGTCGGCGGCCGGGAGGCCGAACGCGTTCGCGAGGCGCGCGGCCCGAGCCCGGGGAAGCTCCGGCATCGCCGCGGCGACGTCTGCCTTCCACGCCGCGTCGACGACGAGGACGCCGAGGTCGGGGTCGGGGAAGTAGCGATAGTCCATCGACTCTTCCTTGCTCCGCATCGTCTTCGTCGCGCCCGTCACGGGCTCGTAGAGGCGCGTCTCCTGCACGACGGTCTGCCCGGCCTCGAGAGCCAGAACCTGCCGCTCGACCTCGTGCTCGATCGCCTTCTTCACGTGCGCGAAGGAGTTCAGGTTCTTGATCTCCACCTTCGTGCCGAGCGCCGCGGCGCCCTTCTTTCGTACGGAGACGTTCGCGTCGCATCGCAGCGAGCCCTCCTCCATGTTGCCGTCGGATGCGTCCACCCAGCGCACGAGCCTGCGCAGAAGGACGAGGTATTCGTACGCTTCCTCGGCCGAGGAGAGGTCCGGCTCGGACACGATCTCGACGAGCGGCGTGCCCGCGCGGTTCAAGTCCACGAGCGACACCCCCGTAGGCACGTCCTCCCACGGAAAGTCGTGCATCGACTTGCCGGCATCCTCCTCGAGGTGAACGCGGTTGAGCCGCACGCTCTTCGGCGAGCCATTCGCGCGCAGGGCGACCGCGCCCCGCGTAGCCAGCGGCCTGTCGTATTGCGAGATCTGGTAGCCCTTCGGCAGGTCCGGGTAGAAGTAGTTCTTCCGCGCGAAGACCGATTTCTCCTCGATCGTGCAGCCGGTGGCCAGCGCGACGCGCATCGCGAGCGTCACCATCTCGCGATTCACGGCCGGGAGGACGCCCGGATAGCCGAGACACACGGGGCACACGGCGGTATTCGGCGGCGCGCCGAACACGACGGGACACGCGCAGAACGCCTTGCTCTTCGTCTTGAGCTGGCAGTGCACTTCGAGCCCGATCACGGGCTCGAAATCAGCGGCGCTCATCGCGGCGAGTCTACCGGAGGCGCGCCGAAGCTTCGCTCAGCTCGGCAGCATCTTCCCGGGATTCAGGATCCCGTTCGGGTCGAGGGCCTGCTTGATCGCGCGCATCGCGGCGAGGAACGCGGGCGGGCGGTACAGAGAAAGGACGTTCTTCGACGTGATGCCGACGCCGTGCTCCCCCGTCACGGTGCCGCCGAGGCGCACGGTCTCGGCGTAGATCTCGGTCGCCGTCTTCTCGAAGAGCGTCCTGGCGACCTGGTCCTTCCCTTCGCGCCAGAGGTGGACGTGGAGGTTGCCGTCCGCCGCGTGCCCGAACGCGACGGACTTCAGCCCCGCCGCACCCGAGATGCGGCGGATCGCCGTGACGAGCGGAACGAGCTGGGTGCGCGGCACGGCGAGGTCGAGCTCGGCCGAGACGCCCATCTCGTGGACCGCCTCGGCGATTCCGCGGCGCACGTCCCAGAGGTCGCGCCGCTTCGCCTCGTCCGTGGCGAGGATGACGTCCAGCGCCGCGCACTCAAGAGCGATCTCGCCCGCGAGCGTCATGTCCCGCTCGACCTCCGCCTCGGACGGGCCGTCGAGCTCGAGGAGGAGGCGCGCTTCGGCCTCGGGAAACGGCACGCCGACGCCTTTCTTTTTCGACGAGAGGTCGATGGACGGCTTGTCCACGAACTCGCACGCCGAAAGGACGAGCCCGCGCCGGTGCAGCTCGAGCATGCAGCGCGCCGCGTCCTCCAGCGTCGGGAACGGCGCGACGAGCGTCGCCCAGTAAGGCGGCTTCGGGATGAGGCGCAGCCACGCTTTCGTGACGACGCCGAGCGTGCCTTCGCTTCCGAGAAGGAGCGACGTGAGGTCGTAGCCCGCCACGTCCTTGCGCGTCTTGCCGCCCGTGACGGCGACGCCTCCGTCCGCGAACACCGCCTCGACGCCCATCACCCAGCGGCCCGTGACGCCGTACTTGGCCGCGTGCGGCCCGCCCGCGTTCTCGGCGATGTTGCCGCCGATCATGCAGGAGCCGCGCGAAGCCGGGTCGGGCGGGTAATACAGGCCCTTCGCCTCGACGGCCTCGTGGAGCGTCTGCGTCACGACGCCTGCCTCGGCGACGGCCACGAAGTTGTCGGTGTCGATCTCGAGGATGGCGTTCATGCGCTCGAGCGACAGCGCGAGGCCTCCGGCAAGCGGCAGCGCCCCGCCCGTCAGGCTGGTGCGTCCGCCCTGCGGCGTGACCGGGATGCGGCGCTCGTTGCAGAACGCGAGGAGACGCGAGACCTCGTCGGTCGTCTTCGGCTTCGCGGCCGCCGCGGGATAGTGGACGAAGTCCTCCGTCCAGTCGTGCGCGTACGGCTGCAGATCGTCCTTCGCCACGAGGAGATGCGGCGCTCCCACGATCGCGGCGAGAGCCGCGAGCTCGGAGGCGGAGAGTTCCCGGCGTTCCATGGCAGGAGATCTTAAGATGCGCGCATGACACGCGTCGCCTTCCTCGGCCTCGGCGCGATGGGCGCCCCCATGGCCCGCCGGATTCTCGCGGCCGGCTTTCCCCTGACCGTCTGGAACCGGCACCCCGACCGCGCCCGTGCGATCGAGGGCGCAACCTTCGCTCCGAGCCCGCGAGAAGCCGCGGCCGCCGCGGACGTCGTCTGCACGATGCTCTCCGACCCCGCAGCGCTCCAGGCCGTGGCGGACGGGAGAGACGGCCTCGTCGCCGGCCTCTCCTCCGGAAAGATCTGGCTCGACTTCTCCACGGTGACGCCCGCGGCGTCGCGCCGCGCGGCGGAGCGCGCGCGTGAGAAGGGCGCGGACTTCTGCGACGTGCCTGTCGCCGGAAGCGTCAAGCCCGCGACCGACGGCACGCTGAAGCTTCTCGCGGGCGGCGACGAAGCGGTCCTCGCGAAGGCGAAGGGGGTCCTCGACGCCGTGAGCGCGGAAACTCTCCATTTCGGTGGCGTGGGACAGGGCTCGGCGATGAAGCTCGTGAACAACCTGATGTACGGCGTCACCCTCGCGGCGTTTGGCGAGGCGCTCGCCCTCGCCAAATCTCTCGGCCTGCCGGCCGAGCGCACGCGCGCGTGGCTCCTCTCGATTCCATCCGTCGCGCCCTACCTCAGAACCAAGATGGACTTTCTCGCCGCGGGCGGCGAGCCCGCGGCTTTTCAGCTCGCGCTCATGGAGAAGGACCTGCGCCTCCTGGTCGAGGCCGGCGGCGGCCCCGCCCGCGCGCCGGTCGTGGACGCCGCACGAGGCGATTACGAGCGCGCGCGCGTGTCCGGGCTGGGCCAGAAGGACTTCGCCCACGTGTTGTCGTTCCTGAGCAGTCGGTTTTCCAAATAGAATCGCGCGGTTCCTGGAGGCTTCCATGTCCGTCGAGTACGTCCTGGCAGAGGTGAAGCGGGATCCCGCCGGCTTTCGGAACGGCACGATCGACACTCTCGTGAGAAGCGCCGTCTTCGACGCCGACGCCGCGAGGCGCGACGAGGCGCGTCTCGGCATCCGGAAGGCCGCCGCGGCTCTCGGCATTCTGCCCGCCTCCATCCAGGAGCTCTACGTGGCGATGGGGCGCGGAGAGGCGGGCGGGTTCACGACGCCGGCCATCAACCTCCGCATGCTCACGTACGATGCCGCGCGCGCCGTCTTCCGCGCGGCGAAGACGCGCGACGTGGGCGCCTTCATCCTCGAGATCGCCCGCAGCGAGATGGGCTACACCGACCAGCGCCCCGGCGAGTACGTCGCGGTCGTTCTGGCCGCCGCGATCAAGGAAGGACATCGAGGTTCCGTCTTCATCCAGGGCGACCACTTCCAGATGAACGCGAAGAAGTTCGTCACGGACGCCGGCGCCGAAAGGCGGGCCATCGAGGCGCTCATCGAGGAGGCGATTCCGGCGGGCTTTCTGAACATCGACATCGACACCTCGACGCTCGTCAACATGTCCCAGCCGACCGAAGCCCTCCAGCAGCGGCAGAACTTCGAGAACGCCGCGCGTTTCACGCGCTTCATCCGCGCGCGCGAGCCGAAGGGCGTCACGATCTCGATCGGCGGAGAGATTGGCGAGGTGGGCAAGGACGTCTCCACGCCGGAGGAGTTTCGCGCCTTCATGAACGGCTATCTCGCGGCGCTGCCCCCGGGGATGAAGGGCGTCTCGAAGATCTCGATCAACACGGGGACATCCCATGGCGGCACGCCTCTCCCGGACGGCACCGTGGCGAAGGTCGAGATCCGCTTTGACGCAATGGAATCCATCTCGAAAGTCGCGCGGGTGGAATACGGCCTGTCCGGCGCCGTCCAGCACGGCGCTTCGACGGTCGCGCCGGAGAACTTCCACCAGTTTCCCGACCACGGCGCCTCGGAGGTCCACCTCGCGACCGAGTTCCAGAACATGACGTACGAAGGGCTTCCGAAAGGGCTCCGCGAGGAGATGTACGCCTGGCTGCACGCGAACGCCGCCGACGAGAGAAAGCCGAAGGACACCGACGAGCAGTTCCTCTACCGCTCGCGCAAGAAGGCCATCGGGCCGTTCAAGAGGGCTGCGTGGGACCTGCCGGAAGCCGTGCGTGCCGAGATTGGAAGGCGCCTCGAGGAAAAGTTCGGCTTTCTCTTCGAGAAGCTCCGCGTTCCGGGGACGAAGAGCGTCGTGGAAAAGTGGGTGAGGCCCGTCGAGCTCGAGCCCGCGCTCGCCGGAGCCGGCGCCTTCCACCGCGACGACGAGGCGGGGGATTAGCCCCTATCGCTGGTATTGCTTCCGGATCGTCGGAATCAGGTACTCGGCGAACGCCCGCTTCAGGTCGAAGCGCGGCGAAAACCCCCAGTCTCTCGTGGCCGCCGAATCGTCCACGTCCGCGGGCCATGTGTCCACGATGCCCTGGCGCTTGAGGTCGGGCTCGAACGTGATTCGCGTTCCGGGAAAAGCCTCGAGAACGAGGTCGCGGATCTCGCCGGCCGAGGGGTGGAACGCCCCCACGTTGTAGACCTGCCGCGTGAGAGCCCCCGCGGGCGCGGCCGCGAGCCTGAGAAGCGCCTCGACGCCATCGGGCATCGCCATGAGCGGGATGCGCGTGTCCTCGCGGACGAAGCACGCGTAGGGGTGCCCCTGCGCGGCCTCGTGGATCATTTCCGGAGCGTAGTCGGAGGTTCCGCCCGAAGGCATCGTCACCGCGGAGATGAGCCCGGGGAAGCGCACGCACCGGAAATCCACGCGAGAGCTCACCGTCTCGGACGAGAGCTGCTTGTAATGCCGCGAGTAGTACCGGCCGAGGTGCTCGGCGTAGAGCTTGTTGCAGCCGTACATCGTGGTCGGCTGGTTGAAGTCGTCCTCCTTCACTTTTCCGGCGCGAGACTTCGTCGCGAGGTCGGGAAGGCCGTACGCGGCGATCGAAGACGGATAAAGGAACGTGACGGGTCGCCCGTGCGACTGGCGCTCGTTCTGCGCAAACTCGAGGAGGTTGAGCGTCCCCTCCACGTTCACCTGATGCGCCGTCACCGGGGTGAACTCGCCGCGCGTGGAAAGGAGAGCCGCGAGGTGGAAGATGAGGTCGATCTCGAACTCGGAGAGGATCCGCTCGAGGACGGTCCGGTCGAGGATCGAGCCGATGAACTCGCGCGCGACGAGACGGCCCTGCTCGGCATCGAGCGGCTTGAGGTCGACCGTGAGGATGGGCCGCGAGCCGTCGGCGGCGAGGCGCGTGATCAGGCCGTGGCCGATCTCTCCGCTGGCTCCCGTGATGAGGACGACGGGCTTTCTCATGGCTGAAGGATGTTAGCGCCCCGCGCAGCCGTGGCATTCTCACGGCGTGACGCAGCCATCGTCCAGGGAAAAGCCCGAAATCGTCTCGAATTTCGTGAACGTGACGTTCGGGCTCTGGTTTCCGTTCTTCCGCTGGATGGCGCGGACGCTGCCGCCCGTCTGGGTCGCGCGACTCGCGGAGGCTACCGCCGAGCGCGCGATCTGGGAGCGAGACTCCGTCCGCGACGCGATCCTCGACAACACCGCGGCGGTTCTCGGGCTGCCACGCAACGCGCGCGCGGTCGAGGCGGCGGGGCGCGAGATGGTGTCGCGCCACTCGCGCCTCTGGATCGACCTCCTCCGCTACTCGAGCCGGAAAGACGTGAATCCGGCTGCGCTCCTCGCCGCCCGCTTCGGCGACGAGCGCCTCGTCGTCGCGTCGCGCGAAGGAAAGGGCGCGATCCTGCTGACGGCCCACGTCGGAAACTTCGAGCTCGGCGGCCTCTTCCTCGCGCAGCTCGGCCTGAAGGTCGCCGCCGTCTACGTGCCCGACCCTTCGCCCGTCATCGAGCGGCATCGCGAGGACGCGCGCCGGATGCTCGGCGTGCGCGGCCTTCCGATCGACACGTCGCCCTTCGCGTTCCTCCCGGTGCGCAAGGCGCTCGAAGAGAACACGTGCGTCGCGATCCAGGGCGATCGGGATGTTTCCGGCACCGGCCTCAACATGCCGTTCTTCGGGAAGACCGCCTCGTTTCCCGTCGGGCCGTTCCGCCTCGCGCAGGTTTCGGGCGCACCGATCTTCCCCGTTTTCGTCCTGCAGGAGGACGACGGGCGGTATCGCACGATCGTCGAAGAGGCGATCCGCGTGCCGAACGCGCGCGGCGAGGAGGGAGAAGCCGCCGTGACCGCCGCGCTCGCGCGTTTCGTCGCGTCGATGGAGCGGACGATCCGCGCGTACCCGGCCCAGTGGTACCTCTTCACGCGTTTCTGGGACGACACCGCGTGAGACGCGCGCTCGCGTTCGCGGCGGCCGCGATTCTTTTCCCCGGCTGCGCGCCGCGGCGGCCCGACACCGCGCCCTCGGCCACGGCGGCTGACGTCACGCCGGAGGTCCTCGGCGGGGTGCGCCGGCTCGGCAGCTCGTGGGTGGCGGAAGACAGGGTGGCCGGCGCGGCCGGCGGAATTCTCGTCGGGCGCTTCACCGGCGCGCCCTACGACCTCGGGTTCTCGTTCGGCCGTCTCACGCGCCCGTGAATCCGTTCGCAGGAGACGCATCTCGAGCAGCTTTTCACGGTGCTCATCCCCGGCGGTTTCAAAAGGTCGCTCATCAGGCAGCTCTTAGCACTCCGTCTGCGGAGGCTGCCGGACGAGGTTCCGGAGGATCTCCTCGTCTCCATCTCCGGGCTCGCGGACGGCTACGAGAGGGTGCCGCCGGCCTCGGGCTGGAACGCGTATCGCCGGATGCTCGACCTTCACGCGCTGCACGACGTCTCGCAGCGCTTCGTGGACGCGCCGGCGCTCGCGGCGGCTTGCACGGGCTTCCTCGCGAAGGGAGCCGACGGGTCGCTTCTCCTCGCGCGCAACTTCGACTTCGAGGGCGGCGACATCTTCGACCGCCAGAAGCTCGTGTCGGTCGTCGCGCCGGAAGGGAAGATCCCCTACCTTTCCGTCGGGTTCTCCGGAATGCTCGGCGTCGTCTCCGGCTTCAACCGCGAGGGGATCGGCGTCGCCCTGCAGGCGATCGCGGGCGGCGAGACGGCGGTCTCGGGGACGCCCATGACGCTCCTCCTCGCGGACGTGCTGCGGAACGAGGGCACGTTCGACGGCGCCGTGGCCCGCCTGCGCGCCGCGAAGGTCTTCGTGTCCGACCTGATCCTCCTCGGCGACGCGAGAGCCGGCCGGCTCGCGGTCGTCGAGAAGAGCCCCTCCGCGTTCGCGGTGCGCGAGTCCTCGGGCGCCTCGCTCGGCGCGACGAACGAGGCCGAGAACCCCGCCGTGCGCCGTTTCGGGCGCGCCCTGCCGCCCGGATCGACGTCACGAAAAAGGCGCACCCGCCTCGACGTCCTGCTCGAGAGGGCCGGCGGATCGCTCGACGTGCCGTCCGCGGTCGCCATCCTGCGAGACCGGCGAGGCCCGGACGGAAAGGATCTCAGCCCCGGAAACCGCAACGCCATCGACGCGTCGATCGCCTCGCACTCCGTCGTCCTCGACCTCACGCACCGACGTGCGTGGGTCGCTTCCGCGCCGCACACGCTCGGACCATACGTGCCCGTGGACCTCGAGGCCGTCCTCGCGAGCGCCGCCAGCCCGCCTCTCCGGACGGCCGAACCGATCCCCGCGGACATAGGGCTCACGGACGGAAGCTATGGCCGGTACCTGAGCGCGCGGAAAGCGCTCGCCTCCGCGCGCCGGCTCGAGCACGACCGGAAGAAAGGCTGGCTCAAGGCGACGGCACGCGACGCCCAGCGTGCGCACGAGCTTGCTCCGGAGTCCGCGGAGGCGGCGGCGAAGCTCGGGGAGCTCGAAGCGCGGCGCGGAAACCGCGCGCGGGCGCGGCAGCTCCTCGACGAGGCCCTCGCGCGCGACCCGGGCCCCGCCCCGCTGCGCGCCGCCGCGGAGCGGTGGCGCGAGGCCTGCGCCGCCGGCGACCTCTCTCCCTTGCCGACAGAGCCGATTCCCACCGTGCCACAGCCCGACGAGCTGCTTTCGGAGAAGACAAATCGCTAGGAAGAGTCGGACTGAAGAGCCACTGCCGCGACTGCGCCCGTGATGTCTCGCGTCAAGTAGAGGTGGATTCTCCTGGAAGGTGAAGGGGACAGAGGCTCGACAGCGGCCTGCGCGCGCCGAGCAGCGACCTCGAGTGCAATTTCGTAGAGGCCCGCCGCGCCGAACCGCTCGATCCGTGGCGCGTCCCCCTCTTCCCCTTCCAGGAAATCTTCGTAATCCGGCGCACACAGCGTAACGGCCGCTTCAGGCGATGCCTCTCCGCCCGCCCGCGCCTCGACGTCCTTCACCCATCCGGAGAAACGCGCCGCTGCCCGCCGCGCATCCGGCTCGAAGAACAGCGTGCCGGAAACGTAGCGCGCGGGGAATCTTTTATTCGAAGAAATCTCCCCGGCCTCGAGAAGCACCGCCGCACCCGTCTCGACCAGCTCGACGCCCGCCGCACGGGGTCCGAGAGCAGATCTCTCCTCCGCCCACGCCTCGCGCATCGCGTCGTCGACGCCCTCGGCCGCGACGACGAGCACGCGGTCCGCGTCGCTCGAGGCGACGCGGCGCGCGCCGAGAATCAGGGCCTCGAGGCCGGCCGTGCGTCCCGAGACGATCGCCTCGGAAACGCCGCCGAGGCCGAGCGCCATGGCGAGCTCGCCGTTCACGCTGTTGTGAACGGTGGCCGCGAAGACCGAGGGCGCGAGGTCCTCGACGCGTGCGGCCGCCGCGAGGCGCGCGGCGTGCTCCGTGATCGCCGAGCGGCAGCCGTGCTGCGTGCCGACGATGACGCCTCCGCGCGCGTCGGGCCCCGCCGGACGCACGGCGCCCGAGGCCGCAAAGGCACGCGTTCCGGCGAGAAAGCCCGTTCGCCCGAAGCGGTCCATCCGGCGCAGGCGATTCGCGTCTTCCCGCGCGCCGTTCTCGCTTTCGGCCGCGAGCGCCGCCGAGACGAGGAAGACCGGCCTCATGCGCGCTCCAGGATGAGGGCCGCGTTCGTGCCCCCGAATGCGGACGAGGTCGACAGTGCGACGGCGATCGGCCTCTCGGGCGAAAGCGGCGCGCCGGAGACGATCGCGAGCGGCGAATCCGGGCGCGACCTCGCGTGTCCGGCCGTGGGCGGGACGCGCTGGTGCGCGAGGACGAGAGCCGAAAGGATGGCCTCGAGCGCGCCGGCCGCGCCGAGCGTGTGCCCGATTGCGCCCTTGATCCCGTTCACCGGCACGAACCGTGCTCTCGCGCCGAGGACATGCGCCAGAGCGGCTTCTTCCATCGCGTCGTTGAACGTCGTCCCCGTGCCATGGGCGCTCACGAAGCCCACGTCGGACGGGACCCGGCCCGCCTGACGGAGCGCGGTCTCGACGGCTCTCCTCAGGCCGCGCCCCTCGGGATCCGGGCGCGTCATGTGATGCGCGTCCGAGCCCGAGCCGTAGCCCGCGACCCGCGCGAGAATCGCCGCTCCGCGCCGGCGCGCCTGGTCCTCCTCCTCGAGAAGAAGGAACCCCGCCCCCTCGCCCAGCGTGAGGCCGTCGCGCGCGACGTCGAACGGCCGGGCAACGGACGTGCTGAGCGCGCGCAGGGCGTCGAAGCCCGAGAAGACGAAGGGAGAAATGGCGTCGGCCCCGCCCGCGAGGACCCAGGTAGCGCGCCCCTCTCGAATCCATTCCGCGGCGAGCCCGACCGCCGCCGCGCCCGACGCACAGGCGACGGAAACCGTCGAGATGGGGCCGCGCGCGCCGTGCCGTTCGGCGAGCTCGCGAGCGAGAGCACCCGGATCGCTCCGGGAGAGCGCGCCGGCTCCGCCGGTCCGCGACGCGAGCCACTCCGTGAGGGCACCGTTTCCGGCGAGCGTTGTCCCGACGGCGATTCCCGCGCGGGCGCCGCCGAAGTCAGGGCACGACGCGAGCGCCTCGTTCGCGGCGTCGCGGGCGAACAGCGTCTCCAACTCCGCGCCGTCCGGCCCGCGCTCGCGGTCGATCAGGGCCGCCTGCCGCGCGTGAAATCGCCGGGTGTCGAACCGCGTGACCGGGCGGATCGCCGACCGGCCGAGGAGCGCGCCCTCCCAGAGCGCGCCCACGCCGCGGCCAAGAGCGGTCTCGGCGCCCATTCCCGTCACGACGACCCGCGGCACAGTCCCCATGTCGCCTCTATAATCGCCCGGTCCGCCTCCCGCGCGGCGTCACCCGCCCGGAAAGCCTCTTTCAGCCGTCTATGAAGATCGTCATCGCGTCCGACGCGAAACAGCCAAACGCGACGTATCGCGGCGCCCTGCTCGCGGCGGGAGCCCTGCCCGAAGAGGTCGTCGTCGTGACTCCGGGCGACCCGGACCCCGGCGCGTTCGACGGGCTGCTGCTCGCGGGCGGCGCCGACGTGGCGCCAACGCTCTACGGCGAGGCGCCCGGGACACCGACTCTCGAGCTCCATCCCGAGCGGGACGCGCTCGACTTCGCGCTTTTTTCCGCCGCGGAAAAGCTCGGCGCGCCGGTCTTCGGCATCTGCCGCGGGCTTCAGGCGCTGAACGTCGCGCTCGGAGGCACGCTGTGGCAGGACCTGCCTTCGCAGCGGGCGCGCGGCGTTTCGCACGAGACGGACGTGAATCCGCACGCCCGAAAGGACCATCCCGCGCACGTCGTGCGGGCGCGGCCGGCGCCCTCTCTCTCGCGCTTCGCGGCGGCCGTCGTCGCGCTCGAAGGCACGTCCGTGAACTCGCGCCACCACCAGGGCGTGAAGGATCTCGCGCCGGGCCTCGTGCCGCTGGCGGCGTCGCCGGACGACCTCATCGAGGCGTTCGAGCGGCCCGGCGGCGGCTTTCTCGCCGCCGTGCAGTGGCACCCCGAGAACCTCGTCGCGGAACGGAAGCAGAAAGCGCTGTTCGAGGCGTTTCTCGACGCCTGTCGCGCGCGGGCGAGCGCCAGCGGCCGCGCGGGCGAACCGCTCGTCTTCGACTCCCTCGAAGGCCCGCTCGCCGTCGTGAAGCTCGCGAGGCCGGCGGTGCTGGCCGCCGCACTGGCCTCTTTTCACGATCATCCCGGTCCGCCGGCTTCGGCCGGCGGACCTGACCGCCCCCAATGACAGGAGACTGTATGAACCGATCCTTCTCTTTCCCGTTCGCCGCCCTCACGCTCGCTCTTGCCGCTATGCCCGCGTACGCGGTCGAGACGCCGAAGCCGAAGGCACCCGAAATTCCTCCTTTCGAGGTGGCGCAGCCCTACCCGAACTCGTGGTATGGCCGGTTCGGCGTGACGAACTGCTCGTGGATCGACACGGGCGATGGCGTTTTCGTCATCGACACGGGTGCGACCGCGGCGGACGCGAAGAATCTCAAAGCCGAGATCGCGAGGACGACGAAGAACAAGCCGATCAAATGGATCGCCATGACGCACCTCCACTCCGACTCGAACGACGGCTTCGTGACCTTCCTTCCGACGGATGCCACGATCTTCGTGAACGCCCGCGCCACGGGCGCCCTCGCGACTTCTTTCGCGCAGGGGAAAGCGAGGGCTCCGCACGTCATCGGGATCAGCGACCGCATCGTGCTCGTGGCTGGCAAGCAGGTCTTCGAGATCGGCGTTCCGGCGGGGAACGCACACACCGCGTTCGACCTCTACGTCTTCGACGCCTCGACGCGCACGGTGTTCGCGGGCGATCTCGTGACGACGGACCGCTGCCCGATGCTCTCGGACCCTGACAGCGACATCAAGGGCTGGATCGCCATTCTCGACCGGTTCGACACGCTCGGCGCGCAGGGCCTCGTGCCGACACGGGGAAATCCCACGGGGAGCGCGGCGCCCGAGATCGAAAAGACCCGCCGCTATCTCACATCGATGCTCGCGTTCCTCGTCGAAAAGAAGAAGCAGAACGCCCCGGAGGCCCGTGTCTCCGGAGAGCTGGCCGCCGAGAAGCTGGCCGACTACTGCCCACGCGAGCTGAGCGCGATCAACGCGCTTTCGGTCTACCGCCGGATTCTGAACGACGGGACGACGGTGCCGGGGAGCGCCGCCGCGAAACCCGCGGCAAAGTGACGCCCGCCACGCCCGCCGCGCCCGCCGCGCCTGTCACGCCCGCTTCCGCGCGCGGGAAGCGAGCCTCGACCGTCGTCTGGATGCCGCCGCGGGGCGTGAAGGCGCCCCGCACGGCCATCCAGCGTGGCTGTAGCGCGCGAACGAGATCTCCGAGGACGCGGTTCACGACGTTTTCGTTGAAGATGCCGAGGCTCCGGTAAGCGTTCACGTATTCCTTCAGGGACTTCAGCTCCACGCACCGGCGGTCGGGAACGTACGTCACGGTCAGCGTGGCGAAGTCGGGAAGGCCCGTCTTCGGACAGATCGACGTGAACTCGGGGATCGTGATGACGATCTCGTAATCGGAGGGGTACTGAGAGGGCCAAGTCTCGAGCTTCGGCAGCGCATCGCGCACCCCCGAGGCCGCATGGCGGTCCGTGTAGCGGGCCATGCCCCGAGGATAACGCGACGGAGAGGGGCGGCACGTCTTGTGCGAAGATCTACGGCGTCATGGCCTTCACGCCGGAAAAGCGCGCTGCCCTCCTCAAAGACGTCCGCCAGCTCGTTCTGATGGCCGCCGTCATCCTGACCGGACGGTCCGTTCTGGCCGACTGGTACGTCGTTCCGACGGGCTCCATGAAGCCCACGATCCTCGAGGGCGACCGCGTCTTCGTCTGGAAGTCCGCTTACCAGTTCCGGATCCCCTTCTCGAAAGTCCGCCTCTTCGAGACCGGCTCGCCGAAGCGGGGAGACGTCGTCGTCATCCGCAACCCCGACGGCGGAAGCGTGCCGTTCGTCAAGCGCCTTGTCGGCCTCCCGGGCGACGTCGTCGAGCTCCGGAACGAGACGCTCTATGTGAACGGGAAGATCCAGCCGGTCGACTTCCTGCCCGAGCAGAAGAACGACGACGGCGAGCCGATTCTCCTCGGCACGGAGATTCTCGCCGGAAGGGCGCACCCCGTTCGTGTCCTGCCCGACCGCCCCGCGTTCCGCACGTTCGGCCCGATCACGGTGCCGGAACGCGAGGTCTTCCTCATGGGCGACAATCGCGACGAGAGCCGTGACGCGCGCTTCTTCGGCACGCGCCCTGTCCAGGACCTCCTCGGGCGGGCGGTCGGCATCATGTGGAGCTGGAACCAGCAGTTCTTCAAGGGCCCGCGCTGGTCGCGCATCGGCCGTCCGTTCATCACGGACGCCCACGGCGCCACGCCGAACTGACCGCCGGCCTTCAGGATGGTTCTTCCGCAAGGAAATGCGGCCCGGTGACCGGATTATTCCTTCCGGGGCTTGCTCGGGACACAGTCTAGACTTAATCTAAGCTCGTAATGGACACACGTGCCCTGCTTTCCGGCCGCCTGAGGGAAAAGGGCCTCAGGGTCACGCAGCAGCGCGTGGCCGTGCTCGAGTACCTGCTCACGACGCCGAGGCATCCGACGGCCGAGGAGGTCGGGTCCGCCGTCAATCGCGCCGTGCCGACCGCGTCGAGGGCCTCGGTCTACAACGTCCTGCACTCGCTGAAGGAGAGCGGACTCATCGAGGAGCTCGTGCTCGACGACGCCGTCGCCCGCTACGACGCGAACCTCGACCGGCACCACCACTTCATCTGCCGCGCGTGCGCCGCCGTGGAGGACGTGCCGTTCGAGACGTTTCGCGAGGCGCCGCGCCCACGCCTCGCGGAGGGCCACATCGTAGAGGATTACACCGTCACGCTGCGCGGCATCTGTCCTCTCTGCGCGAAGGCCTGACCCGCCGCCACCGGGACGACGGAATGGGCCTGGAAATCGAAAGGAAGTTCCTCGTCACGGGCACCGCGTGGAAAGCCCTCGCGGCGGGAGTTCTCACTCGCCAGGGATATCTCTCGAGCGCCGCGGAGCGGACGGTCCGCGTGAGGATCGCCGGGGACCAGGGTTTCCTGACGGTCAAGGGCAAAAGCCACGGCCTGACGCGCGCCGAGTTCGAGTACGCGATTCCGGTCGAGGACGCGGCCGCGATGCTCGACGGCCTCTGCGAGAAACCCCTCATCGAGAAGACCCGCTACCGGGTTCCCTTCGGCGCTCACACCTGGGAGGTGGACGAGTTCCACGGCGCGAACGCCGGGCTCGTCGTGGCCGAGGTGGAGCTTGCGAGCGCCGACGAGGAGCCCGCTCTCCCGCCCTGGGTCGGCCGGGAGGTTTCCACGGACGCGCGCTATTTCAACGCGAACCTCGTGAAGAAGCCTTTCACGACCTGGTGAGCTAGCCCGCAGACCGCTGCGCGGTCTAAACCGGGGATAGGCGGGCTAGCAACTGTGACCGATGGGGGAACACGGTCGTGTTTCCCCCCTGCCCCCTTCACCGCTCGAGGAAACGGTGGTTCGTTGGCGAGGATTACTCAGACGGGCTTCTAGCGCTTCTCGATCGGGACGTAGCTCCGGCGCGGGGAGCCCGTGAAGATCTGCCGCGGCCGCGCGATCTTCTGCTCGCTGTCGGTCAGCAGCTCCTGCCATTGGGCGAGCCAGCCGGCCGTGCGCGGGATCGCGAAGAGCACCGTGAAGAAGGCGGAGTGGAAGCCCATCGCCTCGTAGATGAGGCCGGAGTAGAAGTCCACGTTCGGATAGAGCTTCCTCTTGACGAAGTAGTCGTCCTGCAGCGCGATGCGTTCGAGCTCGAGCGCGACCGCGAGGAGGGGATTCTTGCCCGTCACCTCGAAGACCTGGCTTGCGAGCTTCTTGATGACAGTCGCGCGCGGGTCGTAGTTCTTGTAGACGCGGTGGCCGAAGCCCATGAGGCGCTTCTCGCCGGAGCCCTCCTTCACTTCCTTGACGAAGGCCGGGACGTTCTTGATGTCGCCGAGCTCGTGGAGCATCCTGAGGACGGCCTCGTTCGCGCCGCCGTGAAGCGGCCCGTAGAGCGCCGCGGTGGCGGCCGCGACGGACGAGTACGGGTCGGTGTGCGCCGAGCCGACCGAGCGCATCGCGTTCGTCGAGCAGTTCTGCTCGTGGTCGGCGTGAAGGATGAAGAGAACGTCGAGCGCCCGCTCGAGGACCGGGTTCACGACGTACCGCGGCTCGGCCATCTTCTTCATCATCGACAGGAAATTGCCCGTATAGGAAAGGTCGTTGTCCGGGTAGACGTACGGGAAGCCGATGGAATGCCGGTACGCGAAGGCCGCGATCGTGGGCATCTTCGCGATGAGCCGGATGACGTGGTGGTTGCGCGACTTCGCGTCGAAGATCTGCTTGGCGTCCGGGTAGAACGTCGAAAGCGCGCCGACGGTCGAGAGCAGCATCCCCATCGGGTGGGCGTCGTGCCGAAAGCCCTCCATGAGCTTTTTCGTGTTCTCGTGAAGGTACGTGTGGATCGTGACGTGGTGCGTGAAGTCCTTCAGCTCGGCGGCCGTCGGCAGCTCGCCCTTCAAAAGGAGCCAGGCGACCTCGAGGAACGTCGACTTCTCGGCCAGCTCCTCGATCGGGTAACCCCGGTATTCGAGAATCCCCTTGTCGCCGTCGATGAACGTGATCGCCGACTTGCACGACGCCGTGTTCGTGAACGCCGGGTCGTAGGTCATGAGGCCGAAGTCGTGCTCGTCGGCCTTGATCTTGCGCAGGTCGAGGGCGCGAATCGTCCCGTTCTCGACGGGCAGCTCGTATGCCTTCCCGGTGCGGTTGTCGGTGATCGTGAGCGTGCTTTTTCCGGACATCGTTTCCTTCCTGCGGTGAGACAGGCGCGATCAGTCGGGAGATTCTAGCCCGCGCCACGGCGGCAGAGCTTCGGCGGCCGAAGGCTTGCTTAGAATGCCTCCGTGAGCCTCCGCCGACACCTCCTCGAAGCGGCTACGCTCGTTCTGGCCGCGATCCTCTGCGCCCTCGTCGCGAACGCGCTCGCGTCGCGCGAGCGCAAGCTCGCGCTCGTGGGCAGCTACCCGAATGCGTTGAAGGTTCCTTCGAAGGTGAATGGAGGAGGGGCCCCTCCGAAGGCCGCTCCAGCCGCGGCTGCTCCGGCCAAATCACCCTTCGAAGAAAAGCGCCCTGGCCCAGCCACTGCGTCCGCCCCGAAGGCCTCTGCGCCTTCTCAAGGGTCCGAAGCAAAGACCTCCTCTTCCTCCCCCGCCGACCTGCTTCGCCGCTTCCCGCCTCACGACAAGCCGTACGTCGAGATCTCGGGCGACGACGCCGCGTGGCTCATCGCGCGCGGCGTACTGACTCTGGACGCGCGCCGCACGAAGGACTACGAGGAAGGCCACATTGCTCTCGCGCACAGTTTTCCCGTCTGGGAGAGCGACATCGACACCCGCGTGACGGCGTTCGTCGGCGAGGGCCGCGACGGCGCGATCCCCGTCGTCCTCTACTGCTCCGGCGGCGACTGCGAGGACTCGCACATGCTCGCGCAGAAACTCTTCGGCGCGGGCTTCAACAACCTCCTCGTGTATCGCGACGGCTGGCCTGACTGGGTCAAGCGCGGGGGATCGAGCGCGACCGGGCCCGAGTCGTGACGCCGAAAGAAGCGCTCGCCTCGCCCTGGCTGACGGTGCGCGTCCAGATCGCGCTCGGCCTCTTCTTCGTCGCCGCGGCGCTGCCGAAGCTCGTCGACCCGCCGTCCTTCGCGCACATGATCTACAACTACCGGCTCGTGCCGGGTGCGCTCGTGAACCTCATGGCGCTCGTGATGCCCTGGCTCGAGCTCCTCGCCGGTCTCGCCCTCATCCTTGGCATCTGGACGCGCACGTCGGCAGGCCTCGTCGGCGCGCTCCTCCTCGTCTTCCTGGTTGCGATCTCGCTGAACCTCGCGCGCGGCAATGCGATCGACTGCGGCTGTTTCGACGTGGCGCAGGCGAACAAGACGATCGACGAGCGCCTCGCCGACATGCGCCTCGACATCCTGCGCGACCTCGGAATGCTGCTCATGGTCGCCCAGATTCTCTGGGCAAAGGGGCGGGGGCTGGACGCCGCGAAACGCCCGCTGAGGTCATAAGATCGTGCATACGTCCAAACTCGAGAGGTTCCTCCGCCGGTGCCGCGTCACAAAGGGGACGAAATTCCGGCTGAAGGACCATTCGCCCGGCGACACGGCCCACCTCGACGCGGACAAGAAGAAGGCCCGCGGTCTCCTTCAGAGAGACATCGAGCGCCTCGCGGCCTTGCAGGACAAGCTGTACGCGCAGGATCGATGGGCGATCCTTCTGATCTTCCAGGCGATGGACGCCGCCGGCAAGGACGGCACGATCAAGCACGTCATGTCGGGTGTGAATCCGCAGGGTTGCCAGGTCTATTCGTTCAAGGTGCCCTCGGCCGAGGATCTCGATCATGACTTTCTCTGGCGCGCGACAAAGTGCCTGCCCGAGCGCGGCCGGATCGGAATCTTCAACCGTTCGTACTACGAAGAGGTCCTCGTCGTGCGCGTCCATCCCGAGCTTCTCGAGAGGCAGAGGCTCCCGCCGCGCCTCGTGACGAAGGACGTCTGGAACGACCGCACCAAGAGCATCGCCGACTTCGAGCGCCACCTCGCCCGAAACGGTACCGTGGTCCTGAAGTTCTTCCTGAACGTGTCGCGCAAGGAGCAGAAGCGGCGCTTTCTCGAGCGCCTCGACCTGCCCGACAAGAACTGGAAGTTCTCGGAGGCCGACGCGAAGGAGCGCGAGCACTGGAAGGAGTACATGCGGGCGTACGAGGACATGATCCGGGCGACGGCGACGCCGCACGCCCCGTGGTACGTCGTGCCCGCGGACAACAAGTGGTTCACGCGCCTCGTCGTGGGCGCGGCGATCATCGATGCGATGGAAAACCTCGCTCTTTCGTACCCGACGGTCGACGGGGCGAAGAAGGCCGAGCTCGCCACCGCACGCGAGATCCTGGAAGGCGAGTAGCCGCCCGCAGATCACTTCTTTTCGACGTGGCCTCCGAAGCCGAAGCGCATCGCCGACAGCACCCTGTTCTGGAAGAGGTCCCCTCCGCGCGAAGCGAAGCGCTCGAAAAGGGACGCGGTGAGGACGTGCGCGGGCACGCCCTCGTCGTTCGCGGCCGCGATCGTCCAGCGGCCCTCGCCCGAGTCGGACACGCGGCCGGAGAACGTCTCGAGCGCGGGGTCGCTCGCGAGAGCCGCGGCGGTCAGGTCGAGGAGCCATGAGGTCACGACGCTGCCTCGCCGCCAGACCTCGGTGATGTCGGCCAGGTTGAGGTCGTACTGGTAGTGCTCGGGGTCGCGAAGCGGAGCCGTCTCCGCGTCTTTTTCATGCGTCGCCTTGCCGAGACCTGCGTTCTTCAGGATGTTCAGGCCCTCGCCGTATGCGGCCATGAGCGCGTACTCGATGCCGTTGTGGACCATCTTGACGAAATGGCCCGCGCCCGCCGGGCCGCAGTGCAGATAGCCGTGCTCGGCCGTGCCGCCGAGCTTCTCTCGTCCCGGCGTGCGCTCGATCGAGCCGGGGCCCGGCGCCAGGGTCCGGAAGACGGGCTCGAGCCGCTTCACGACATCGATCTCCCCGCCGATCATCAGGCAATAGCCGCGGTCGAGGCCCCAAACGCCGCCGGACGTGCCCATGTCGATGTAGTTGAGGCCCCGTTCCTTCAGCCGCTTCGCGCGCGCGATGTCGTCGTGGTAATGCGAGTTGCCGCCGTCGATGATCGTGTCGTCTTTCTCGAGAAGGGGCTCGAGCTCGGCGATCGACGCGTCCACGGTGGCGGCAGGTACCATGAGGCAGATGGCGCGCGGCCTCCCGAGCTTCTCCACGAACTGAGCGAGCGAGGACGCGCCGGCGGCACCGTCTGGCGCAAGCGCGTCGACGGCCTCGCGGGAGCGGTCGTACACGACGCACGTGTGGCCGCCGCGCTGCAGCCGGCGCACCATGTTCCCGCCCATGCGTCCGAGACCGATCATTCCGAGCTGCATCGAAGCCTCCCCTGTGAGACGGCGCCCCTTATCTTAGCGGGGGGATTCGGATCGGAGCGCGCTCGAGAGGCGCGCGCGCTCGCCGAAGGTCGTTAGCAGGAGTCTTCTCGAGGGTCGCCTTCGCCTACTCCTCGGCGGGAGGGAGCTTCGCCTACGCGGCTCAGTTCCGGAGCGTGTCGCCCGCCCGGTAACCCGAGCCGGAGACGGAGACCGCGATCGAGAGGCGCGGGCCCTTGACGCTCGTGATCTTCACGCGCCCCACCTTCATTTCGTTCGCGCCGAGGACCTCGCCCGTGTCGGGGTCCTTGATCTGCTCGCCGATGCGGTAGACGTTGAACTCGTCGCCTTCCTTGACGCCCGCTTCCGAGCCGGCGTTCACGTAGAGCGTGCCGCCGTCGGCCTTCGCGATCTTGCCGACGACGCCCGACGCGTCGCCCGCCCCGCCGAGCCCGGAACTCGAGAGGCCCGCCTTCGCGAGGGACGCGGCGAGCTTCTGGACGACCGGACGCATGAGCTTGTCCACCTTGTTGCGGTCGTTGGCGCCGCCGCCGGCGCCGGCCACGTAGACGCTCGAGTCGGAGGTCTCGTCTTTCGCCGTGTCGGCCCAGACGATCTCTCCGGTCGAGGTCGAGAAGGCGCGCGCGTCGAGAGCGGCCTCCATCTTCTGCGACCGGACGCTCACGGACGGGATGCCGCGCAGGAGCCCTCCGGGAACGCTCGCATTGCGGTCCGTGACGCCAAGCTCGGTGACGGCGCCCGCGATGAGGTACTCGACACCGAGCATCTTGCCGAACTGGATGGCCGTCTTCGGATCGATGTCGCCGGAGAGCGAGAGGTGCTTCTCCTGCATGATGGCCTGGAGCTGCTCGCGCTCGATGACTCGGTACTTGCCGCTCTTGACAAGCTCGGTCACGAGCATGTCCTGAGCCTGGCGCCCGGCCTCGTACCAGCTCCAGGTGTAGTGGGAGGCCTTGTTCTTGAACTCGAGAATCGCCACGCGCGGCTTGGCGCCCTGCGCGAGAAGGGGAGAAGCCGTGAACAGGGCGAGCAGAGCGACGGCCGGAAGGGAACGGTTCATCGTTTCACCTCGTTTGATTCGAAACGCTATTCTAGG
>CABDYV010000024.1_pt1 | contig 27849 bp, 23 predicted proteins | sample 3132041 | NCBI WGS metagenome assembly CABDYV01 (sample SAMEA5534338, study PRJEB31848) | metagenome | biome: tundra; feature: field; material: soil | place: USA | collected 2013-05 | depth 0.45 m | reverse complement strand
GGCCTCGACATAGGCCTTGAAATTCGGGTGCTCCTCCGGATCGACGACCGTGATGGCCGCCTTCACGTCGAGCGCTTTCAGCGCCGCCTCGGCCTTCTTCCCGCGCGAGAGGAGGATCGGCGAGGCGATTCCCTCCTCGGCGAGGATCTTGGCCGCGCGTTGGATCTTCGGGTGGTCACCCTCGGCCAGAACGATTCGTTTCGGGTTCGACTTCGCCTTTTCATGGATGACCTGCATGAACGACCGCGAGCGCGAGAGCATGCCTTCGAGCTTCCGGCGGTACGCGTCGAGGTCCTCGATGGGCTGCTTGGCGACTCCCGTCGCCGCGGCCGCCGCGGCCACCGCCGGCGCCACGCGCAGGAGCACGCGCCAGTCGAATGGCTTCGGGATGAGGTACTCACGCCCGAACCTGAAGCCCTCCACGCCGTATGCGCGGGCGACGGAGTCGGGCACGTCTTCCTTCGCGAGATTCGCGAGGGCCTTCGAGGCGGCGAGCTTCATGGCCTCGTTGATCTGCGTCGCGCGGCAGTCGAGCGCGCCTCGAAAGATGAACGGGAAGCCGAGGACGTTGTTGACCATGTTCGGATAGTCCGCGCGGCCCGTCGCCATGATGGCATCGGGACGCGCGGCCTTCACCTCCTCCGGGGTGATCTCCGGCACCGGGTTCGCCAGGGCGAAGATGATCGGATCCCTCGCCATCTTCTTGATCATCTCTCCGTTGATGAGCTTCGCGGCCGAGACGCCGACGAAGGCATCCGCGCCCTCGAGCGCCTCGGCGACCGTGCGCTTCTTCGTGTCGCGGGCGAAGCGCTCCTTGTACGGGTTCATGTTTTCTTTCCGGCCCTTCCAGATCACGCCGGTCCGGTCGACCATGAGGATGTTCTCGAGGCGCACGCCGTATGTGATGTATAGGTTCGCGCATGCGTTCGCGGCCGCGCCGGCGCCTGCGAAGACCACCTTCACGTCCTCGAGTTTCTTGCCCGTGAGCTCGAGCGCGTTCAGGAATGCCGCGGCGGAGATGATCGCGCTTCCGTGCTGGTCGTCATGGAAAACGGGGATCTTCATCCGCGCCTTGAGCTTCTCCTCGATGTAGAAGCACTCGGGCGCCTTGATGTCCTCGAGGTTGATGCCGCCGAACGTGGGCTCGAGGCGGGCGACGCACTCGATGAACTTGTCGGGGTCCTTTTCGTCGACTTCGATGTCGAAAACGTCGATGTCGGCGAACCTCTTGAAGAGGACGGCCTTTCCTTCCATGACGGGCTTACTGGCGAGCGCACCGATGTCGCCCAACCCGAGCACGGCCGTGCCGTTCGAGATGACGGCGACGCGATTCCCCTTTCCCGTGTACTCGTAGACGAGCTCGGCGTCCCGCGCGATCTCGAGGCACGGCTCGGCAACGCCGGGCGAGTAGGCAAGAGAGAGGTCGCGGGACGTCGCGCAGGGCTTGCAGGGGATGACCTCCAGCTTTCCCTTGCGGCCCGTGGAGTGGTAGTCGAGAGCATCTTGCTTGGAAAAGCTCATGCGTATTCCTTTCGGTGGTCCCTCGGCGATTCTAGAATGGCGCCCGGCGCCCCGTATGATGCGGACGCACTAACGAAGACGAGCCACGAGCGCCTGCACCGGCGACACGAGAGCCATCGCGGACTCAGTCCGTCACCAGCGTCTTCGCTCCCGCCGCGAGCGTCTTCTTCACGACCTCGACGACCTTCTCCGGCGCGATCCCCTGGGCCTTCCTCTCGCGGCGCGTGGAGACCTCGACGACGCCGCGTTGAAGGCCCTTGCCGCCCACGACGACGCGCACGGGGAAGCCGATGAGGTCGAGGTCCTTGAACTTCACGCCGGGGCGTTCGTCGCGATCGTCGTAGAAAACCTCGACTCCCGCGGCCTTAAGGCCCTCGTAGAGCCCATCCGCCACCTCGAGGACGTGGGCGTCGCGCTGGAGCGCGGCGACGACGCAGGCGAACGGCGCGAGCGGCACCGGCCAGATGATTCCGACATCGTCGTGATTCTGCTCGATGGCCGCCGCCACCGTGCGGCCGAGACCGAGCCCGTAACAGCCCATCGTGAGCGGCACCATCTTCTGGGCCTGGTCGGCGACCTCGCATTTCATCGCCTCGGAGTACTTCGTCCCGAGCTTGAAGATGTGGCCGACTTCGATGCCACGTCTGATTCTCAGTGTGCCTTTGCCCGTGGGCGAGGGATCGCCCTCGCGCGCGGTCGCGACCTCGACGACGCCCTTGAAGGAAACCAGCGACATCACGTCGCGCGGGATCGAGACGTTCGAGTGGTGCAAACCGTCCTTGTTCGCCCCACACCAGACGTTGACGGCGCGCTCGAGGGAACGGTCGACCCAGATCGCCACGGGGTTTTCTTCGAATGGTTGAAGACCCCGGGGCCCCACGAAGCCGGGGCGCGTGCCCGACACCATTCTAAGAATCTCTTCCGGCACGAGCTTCACATGAAGTGCGCCGATCGCCTTCGGAAGCTTGACCTCGTTGATGTCGAGATCGCCGCGGATCAGGACGGCCGCGAGCCACGCCTTCCCGTCCGCTCCGACCGCCTCGTAGATCATCGTCTTGACGATTCGCGAGGTCGTGGACCCGAAGTGCTTCGCCTGGTCCTCGCAGGTGAAGAGCCCCGGCGTTGGCGCGTTCGCATCACCGAAGGGCCGCGCCTCCTCCCCCGCCCAGGGCTCGGGGAGCGGGCCCGTGACCGCCTTCTCGACGTTCGCGCCGTAGTCGCCCGCGTCCGAGAAGACGAGCGCGTCCTCGCCCGTGTCGGCCACGACCATGAATTCCTGCGACGCCGAGCCGCCGATGGCGCCCGAGTCGGCTTCCACGAGCGCGTACTCGAGGTTGCAGCGCTCGAAGATGCGCCGGTACGCCGCGTCCATCTTCCGGTAATGCACGTCGAGGCCCTTCTCGTCCACGTCGAACGAGTACGCGTCCTTCATGAGAAACTCGCGGCCGCGCAGGAGGCCGAAGCGCGGGCGGATCTCGTCGCGGAACTTCGTGCGGATCTGGTACAGATTGAACGGGAGCTGCCGCCAGGACGTGACGGAGCGCCGCACCATGTCGGTGACGGCTTCCTCGGCCGTCGGCGCGAGCGCGAACTCGCCGCCCTTGCGGTCCTCGAGGTGAAAGAGGATCCCGTCGTTTACATAGCGTTGCCAGCGGCCCGATTCCACCCAGAGCTCTTTCGGCTGCAGGATCGGCAGGTCGACTTCCATCGCGCCCGTGGCATCCATCTCCTCGCGCACGATATCGATCATTTTCTTCAGCGACCGGAATCCGAACGGCGTGAACGAGTAGATGCCCGCGGCGAGCTTGTGGATGAGCCCTGCGCGGTAGAGGAGCTGATGCGAGACGACCTCGGCGTCGCCGGGCACCTCGCGGAGCGTCACGAGAAACGACTGGGACCAGCGCATAGGCGCGCGAGGATAACAGGCGATAGACTGCGGATCCGTGGACGTCGCTCCGTACCTCGACTCGCCCGAGAAGGGCGACGTTGGGCTCTCTGCGCTCGCCCGCGGCGTCGTCGGGTCGGAGATCCTGCGCATCGCCGGGGAAATCCGCGCGATGCAGACGAAGGGCCTTCCCGTCTGCAACCTCACGGTCGGCGACTTCGATCCAAGGTACTTCCCGATTCCGAAGGAGCTGCTCGACGGCACGCGCAAGGCGCTCGAGTCGGGCCAGACGAATTACCCGCCCGCAGAAGGCATCCTGCCGCTGCGCGAGGCCGTCGTGCGCCTCTACGAGAGGGATCTCGGGCTCACGTATCCCGTCGACTCCGTCGTCATCGCGGCGGGCGCGCGCCCTCTGCTTTACGGCGCCTACCGCACGCTCGTGGATCCGGGTGAGACCGTGATCTACCCCGTCCCGACCTGGAACAACAACCACTACGCTTACCTGTCGGGCGCTCGCGGGGTCCCGGTGATCGTCTCGGCCGCGTCCAACTTCTTCCCGACCCCCGACCAGCTCCGAGAGCACCTCTCCACGGCGCGGCTTCTCATCCTCAACTCGCCGCTGAACCCCACCGGCACCGTCATCTCGAAGGACGCCCTCACGGCGATCACGACGATGGTCGTGGAGGAGAACCGGCGACGCGAGGCGACGAGAGGCAAGCCGCTCTATTTCGTCTTCGACCAGGTGTACTGGACGCTCACGTTCGGAAAGGCCACGCACCACACGCCCGTCGCGCTCGTGCCCGAGAGCGCGCCGTACGTGATCTTCCTCGACGCGATCTCGAAGGCCTTCTGCGCGACCGGAATGCGCGTGGGCTGGGGCGTCATGCCGCCCGCTGTGCGCCGGCGCATGTCCGACATCCTCGGCCACGTGGGCGCGTGGGCGCCGAAAGCCGAGCAGGTCGGCGTCGCGGCCCTCCTGAACCAGCCTGAGGCCATCTCCGCCTACCGCGACTCCGTGCGCGGCAAGCTCGTCCAGCGCCTCGAAGCCCTGTACCGCGGGGTGATGGACATGAAAAACGACGGCTTCCCCGTGGACGCGATCGAGCCGCAGGGCGCCATCTACCTTTCGGCGCGCTTCGACCTCTTCGGCCGCACCGTGAACGGAACCGCCGTGAAGACGAACGACGACGTGCGGCGTCTGCTCCTCGGAGCGGGCATCGGCGTCGTGCCGTTCCAGGCGTTCGGCCTCGCCGGCGACACGGGCTGGTTCCGGCTCTCGGCGGGCGCGGTCTCGATGGACGACATCGCCGCCGCGTTCCCGCGCCTGCGAGCCCTTCTCGCCGCCGCGTCCACGCCCGCGTCCGCTGCGCGCTGACCCCTCGGCGCTACACTCCCGGCGTGAAGCAGGACAAGAGGTCCGAGAAGAGCCAGGCGGCCATCCTCGAGGCCGCGCTAAATCTCTTCTCGAGCCAGGGCTACCGGGGCACGAGCATCCGCGAGATCGCGCAGTCCGCCGGCGTCTCGACGGGAAACGTGTACCACCACTTTCCCGACAAGGAGACGATCTTCCAGACGGTTCTCGGACAGTACTGGAAGGCGATCGAGAGCCCCGACTTCCCGTTCAACAAGGCCCTCGCCTCGGGGACGTTCCCGGACAACCTCGAGGAGCTTGCTTTCGCGGCGCGCGAGAGCGTGTATCAGTACCGCAAGTACGTCGCGCTCATTTATGTCGACGTCGTCGAGCTGTCGGGCAGCCACATTCGGAAGTTCTATTCGGAGATGGCGTCGCGCTTCGAGCAGTTCCTCGCGGCGCACGGCAACGAAGCCATCACGCGCAACCTCCGGCCGGGCGTCCCGCCCACGACGGCCGTCATGCTCGCGAGCCGCATTTACCTCCAGTACTTCGCCGTCGAGATCGTGTTCGGCGTGCCGAACGAGTTCGGCAAGGACACGGACATCGTCGTGAAGGAGATCGCGGACATCCTGCGCAGCGGCATGGCGCGCGACGCGGCGAGCGTCGACAGCGCTCCGGCGAAAGCGCCGCTCCGGCAAGTACGGCGCTGAGCCTTCAGGCTCCCCTAGTCCTTCGACCCGAAAAAGCGCCTCACCCGCGGCCAGAAGAGGTCCGGCCGCTCGAGGTAGACGACGTGGCCCGCGGCATCGAGGATTCCCGCGAGCGCGTCACCGAACGCCGAGATCGGGGCGCCGGGCAGCGCCGCGTCGTCCGAGGCGCCCTGTCCGAGGTAATCGTAGAGGATGACGTCGCGGTCCCTCGTCAGCTCGGGGAGGAACGAGAGCCAGCTCTTCGTCGACATCGCGAGGCCATTGAAGAGGCAGACGGTCTCCCGCGCCCCCGTGCCCCAGAGCTCCCAGTGGTAGCCGTGGCCCGCTTGGACGAGCCGGCCCTCGCGGTCGGGCGAGGGGGCGGGCGGGCGGCCGGCGCTCACGCCGGGCCCGCGACGCCGCGCACACGCTCGAGAAAGCGTTCGGTGAGAAGGACGAACTCGTCCTCCCGCTCGACGATCAGCGCGTGACCCGAGCCCGGCACGACGACGAGGCTCGCGCCCGGGATCGCGTCCGCCACGGCCTCGGTCCGCTCGAGAGGCATCGCCGCGTCCCGGCCCGCAGCGACGACGAGGACCGGACAGGCGATCTTCGGGAGGACGGGCCGGAGGTCGACCTTCGTGAGCGCCCCGAGGAGGCCTTCGAGCCCCATGAACCACGCGTCCGGCAGGAGCCCGACCTGCGCGCGGCGGGCCGCGATCTCCTCCGCGTGCGCGGCCTGCCACTCGGGCGTGTAGGCGAGGTGGACGATCGCGTCGTACACGGCCGTGCGCTCGCCGCCGTGCGCCGCGGCATGCACGGTCTCCGCGAGTCTCGCGCCGGGCTCGCCGAGCCCCTCGTCCGCGACGTCCGTGACCGTCGCCGCGACGAGGGAGCGGACGCGCTCCGGGTGACGCGCCGCAAGGAGGAGGCCGACATACGCGCCGAACGATGCCGCGACGACGTCCACACGCGTCTCGCCGAGAGCGTCGAGGAGCGCCGCGACGTCGTCCGCGTGGCCCTCCATGGACGCGCGCGGCTCGCCGGGCGAGAGGAGCTGCCCGCGGAAGTCGCAGCGGATCACGCGCCGTCGGCGCGCGAGGCGCCGCGCGACCGGCTCCCACGCCGCCATCGACATCATGCCGCCGTTCAGCAGCAGGAGTGGAGGGCCTTCCCCGTCTACGCGGTGCGTCAGCACCACCGGCGCCGCCGTCGTCATTTCGATTCGTCCGAAGAGGATTTCTTGGAAAGGTAAGAGGACCGGAGCTCCCCCTTCACGACCTTCCCGTAGGGAGTCCGCGGAAGCGACTCCACGAAGACAAAATCGCGCGGGACCTTGTAGCGCGCGAGGCGCGCCTCGACAAATGCGGCGAGATCGGCCTTTTCTTCTTCTTCCTTCGAAGAATTCTTTTCCTTCTCTTCTCTTCGAACGACGAAGGCCACCCCGACCTCTCCCCATTTTTCGTCCGGCACGCCGATGACCGCGACGTCCTTTATGCCCCCGTGCTGGAAGAGCACTCCTTCGATCTCGGCCGGATAGACGTTGACACCTCCCGAGATGAGCACGTCTTTCTTCCGCCCCGCAATCGTGAAGAAGCCGTCAGCGTCCTTCTTCGCGAGGTCGCCCGTGTGGAACCAGCCCTCGGCGTCGAGCGCGGCCGCCGTCGCCTCGGGATTGCGGTAGTAGCCTTGGCAGACGTGCGGCCCGCGAAGGAGAAGCTCGCCGACCTCGGCGACCGGGACCTCGCGCCCGTCCTCGTCCGTGAGCTTCGCCTCCGTGAACATCATCGGCCGGCCGATCGAGCCCGCCTTCCTCACCGAATCCGCGACGCTCATCGCGAAGCAGTTCACGCCGACTTCCGTGAGGCCGTAGCCCTGCTTGAAGGCCGCGCCGCGCTTCTGCCACGTCTCGATGACGTCCATGGGCAGCGGCGCGCCGCCGCTGATGAAGTAGCGGACGCTCGAGAAATCCGCCGACGCGAACGCCGGGTGCTCCTGGAGCATCCGGAAGATCGTCGGGACGCCGAGGACGACCGTGCAGCGCTCCTTGCCGATCGTCGCGAGGATCTCGGCGGGGTCGAAGCCCGCGAAGAGGACGATCGTCCCCCCAACCGCGAAGATCGGCGTCAGGAACGCCCCGAGCCCGCCCGCGTGGTAGAGCGGCGTGTAGATGGGCGAAACGTCGTCCTCGCGCAACTGCCACGACACAACCGTATTGACCGCGTTCCACGCGACCATCCGGTGCGGCACCATGACGCCCTTCGGCTTGCCGGTGGTGCCGGAGGTATAGAGGAGGCAGTAGAGATCTTCTGGCTTAGGCCGATGCGCGGGCTCGGCCGGTGCGGCGGGTGCGGCCGGCGCGTCGAGAGGGATGCCCTCGCAGCCCTCTACCCTTCTAAGCAAATCTTCGGCGGTCTCTTCGTGCGCTTTGTCGAAGAGCAATGCCTTCGGCTTCGCGTCCTCGAGGATCCCTTGCAGCTCCCCCGCCGTCTGCCGCGTGTTGAGCGGGACGAGGACGACGCCCGTCTTGCCGCACGCGAAGAAGACGTCGAGGAACTCGACGCGGTTGCCGGCAAGAAGGGCGAGGCGGTCGCCCTTCGCGAGGCCAAGGCTCTCGGTCAGAGCGCGGGCCGCGGCCTTCGCTCGGCCGTCCAGCTCCGCGTACGTGAACCGCCTCCCCGTCGCGACCTCCACGAGCGCGGTCTTCTCCGGCGAGAGGCGCGCGCGTTCGCCAAGGACGTCGCCGGAGATCACGGTTTCGCGGTCGCGGCGGGAGCGGGCGCGGCGACCGGCGGCGCCGAGACCGTCGGCGCCGGCAGGGGATCTTTGAGGACCTTCAGGAGCGCCTCCGTGAACCGGTCCGCACACTCGACTTGCGGGGCGTGACCGCAACGGTCGATCGCCGTGAGCCGCGCGGCCGGGAGTTGCGCGGCGAGGCGCCTGGCGTAGTCGACGGAGACGAGCTTGTCCGACGCGCCCCAGAGAAGGTCTACGGGCACGTCGAAGCCCGAGAGCTTCCCGTCGAGGAGGTACGCGCTCATGCTCTTCGATTCCGCCGCGAGCCGCGCGATCGGGCCGGTCGCGGCGACGCGGATGATGTCGTCCACGACGAAGTCCGGGACCATCGGCGCCGATGGGTCGCGCAGGGCCGCGAGCGTCCTGTCCGCCTCCGCGCGGTTCTTCGGCTGGAGCGTGAGGTCGGGCCGGTCGCCGAGGAGCGGCCCGCCGTTCACGAGGACGAGGTGCTGGACCCTCTCGGGGTGCTCCTTCGCCCACACGGTCGCGACCCACGCGCCGAGCGAGTTCCCGACAAGCGTGACCTTGCCATGCGGAACCTCCCTCATCGCGCCGTCGAAGCCCGCAAGCAGCGTCGCGAAGGGGAGGAGCGCGTGGGAGGGCTCGCTCTCCCCGTGCCCGGCGAGATCCACGGCGACGACGGTGAAGCCCTTGGCGAGCCGCGGCGCGACCTTCGCCCAGCCGCCCGCCTGGTCGCCAGCCCCGTGCACGAGGACGACGGGCGCGCCGCCGCCGCCCGAGAAGACGCACTGCGGTCCCGCGGCCGAGGGCTGGAAGCGCTTCTCAAAGCCGGCCGAGCCGAGCCTGCGGCGGCCGAGCCATGCGAGGGTCGCGAGCGGCCGTTTCCAGAAGATCGCCCCCGCCGCCGCCCCGAGGAGGAGGAGGGCGACGGCGAGGGCGAGGACGAACTTCGCGGCGCGCGACACGGTCCGCGAAGCCTAGACCATCCTGAAGGCGGCGCCCGCCATGTTGTAGCCGACGCCGGACGCGACGAAGACGACGAGGTCGCCGGTCTTGATCTTCCCGAGCGCGCGGGCGTCGTCGAACGCCATCGCGACGCTCGCCGAGCCCGTGTAGCCCCACTTGTCCATCACGACGTGGGTCTTCTCCATCGGGAGGCCGAGGTCCTGCATGACAAGCTCGATCGTGGGCCTGCGCACCTGGGTCAGGAGGAGCATGTCGATGTCGGAGACGGCGAAGCCGCCGTCCTGTGCCATCTGCCGAACGAGCTTCGGCCAGCCCTCGTTGTTGAGCTCCGGCGGGTAGCGCTCGATGAGCTTGACCGTCGTGCGGCCGGCCTTGACGGACTCGACCGAGGCCGGCTCGTCCGTCCCTCCGGAGAGGATCGCCCAGTTGCGGTTGTACGACCCGTCGGCCCGGAAGCCGGACGCGACGAAGCCCTCCTTCTCCGAGGGCTCGAGCACGGCCGCGCCCGCGCCGTCCCCGAAGAAGAAGATCATCGGGTCGTTCGGGTCCGTGAGCTTGTGCATCATGTACGCCCCGATCGCGACGACCGTCTTTAGCGACTTGTTCGTCGCGATGAGGCCCGCGGCGGTCGCGAGGCAGGTCGGGAACGACGCGCACGCGCAGCCGACGTCGAACGTGCCCGCGTTCTTCGCGCCGAGCTTGTGCTGGACGACGACCGACGTGGCGGGCGTGATGAAGTCCGGCGAGTCGGTCCCGAGGAGGATGAGGTCGACGTCCGCCGGTGTCTTCCCCGCCGCGTCGAGGGCCTTCCGGGCCGCGCGGACGGCGAGGTCGGACGTCGCCCAGTCGGGCGGCGCGTACCAGCGGGTCCTGATCCCGCTGCCCGCCTCCATCTTGTCGACGAACTCCGGAGCGGTCGCGTTGAAGCGCGCCCTCAGGGCGTCGTTCGACACCTCGATCTCCGGCAGGTAGGAGCCGGTCGAGACGATCCGGGCCGAGCGGCTCACGTCCCGAGCACCAGGCCGCCGTCTACGGAGAGCGTTGCGCCGTGCACGAACGAGGCCGCGTCGGACGCGAGCCAGAAGTAGGCCTCCGCGATGTCCTCGGGCTTGCCCATCCGGCCGACGGGGGTCTTCGCGACCATCCCCGCGATGACCTTCTCGGGCATCGCCTTGATGATGTCCGTCGCGACGAAGCCCGGCGCGACCGCGTTCACGCGGATGCCGAACTTCCCGAGCTCGCGGGCCCAGGTCTGCGTGAAGGAGATGACGCCGGCCTTCGTGGCCGCGTAGTTCGTCTGGCCGAAGTTGCCGTAGAGGCCGACGACGGAGGACGCGTTCAGGACGACGCCGCTCTTCTGCCGGATCATGTGCGGGGATACGGCGCGGGTGCAGAGGAAGACTCCCTTGAGGTTCACGGAAATGACCTTGTCGAAGTCGGCTTCCGACATCGTCGAGACGGGTGCCCCGTCCTTCCACTTCACGAGCTGTGCGTCGCGGACGATCCCCGCGTTGTTCACGAGGACGTCGATGCGGCCGAAGCGCGCGAGGACTTCCGCGACGGCCTCGTCGACCGCCGCCGGGTTCGTGACGTCCACCTTCCGGCCCTCGGCGGCAGGAGCGCCGGCCGCCTGGAGCACGGGGACGAGCGCGGCGGCTCCGGCCTCGTCCACGTCCCACGCGGACACGGTGGTGCCGCCCTGGGCGAAGCGGAGGGCCGTGGCGCGGCCGATGCCGGCCGCGCCTCCGGTCACGATGGCGACGCGAGCGCTCAGAACGAAACTCTCACGCCGAGCTGGAATTCACGCGACGGCAGCGTCGCCGAGTAGTTGCCGTAGTTCAGGTTCGCCTTGTAGGCGGCCGCCGGGTTCGTGACCGTCGGCCCGGAGAGGAACTGCGCGTTATCGATCGAGGTCACGTCGTAGTTGACCGTGTTGAGGAGGTTGAAGGCCTCGGCGAGGATCTCGAACCCGAAGCCCGAGAAGTTGAACGCCTTGGAAATGCGGAGGTTCAGGCTGCTGTAGCGCGGGCCATCCTGGCCCATGCGATCGACGCCGGCGAGGCGGTCGCCTGTCTTGCCGTCGACGTTGTAGTCGTAGCCGAGGCGCTGCGTCCAAGGCTGCCCGCTGCCGTACTCGAAGACGGGCGCAACCGCGATCTGCCACGGGAGCCGGGCGACGCCCGAGACGACGATCCGCATGCGCTCGTACGAGCGGGCGCGGCCGTACTCGGCCTCCATGTTCGCCGGGTCGCTCGGGTAGCCCGTCGGGAACTCGGGGCTGAAGTCGTCGTTGATGTTGTGCTTGCTCGCGAACGTGACGGACGCGGAGATGACGTGTCCGCCCCGGACGTTGCCGTTCAGCGCGAAGACGATCGCCTTGTACTCCGAACGGCCGTCGTTCGTGTACATGTTGACCTGGTCGTACGCCGTGATCGGGCGGGTGTGCGTCGCGTTGCCGTTCCAGTTCACGTCGCGGACCGCGATCTCGTCGCGGCCCTTCATGTAGACGCCCTCGACGTCGAAAAACAGGCCCGTCGACCCGAGCTTCGACGTGAGGCCGAGCGTCGCCTGCGTGGACTGCGGGGCCTTGAGGTCCGGCGCGAGGACCACGATCGCGGGCTTGGACCGGATGCCGGTGTTCTGAGGGTTGTTCGGGTCGAGCGTGAACTGCGGGAACCCGAGGAGCGCGCCGTTGACGTTCGTGTACGTGAGGCGGCCCGTGATCCCGTTCTGCTGGAGCTCGGTGAAGAGCGGGACCATGAGGTAGCGGCCGGTGAAGAGGCCGACGCCACCGCGCGCGATGAACTCGCCCTTGCCGTTGATGTCGTACGAGAAGCCGAGGCGCGGCTGGATGTTGGTCGAGTCGACCTTGCGGCCGTCGATCCCGAGGACCGGCTGCTGGAAGTCGGGGTTGTTGCCGTTCGTGTCGAGGTCGTACCGGACGCCGAGGCTGATCGAGAGGTTCGTGATGGGACGCCAGTCGTCCTGAACGAAAGCTGCGATCCGGTTCGTGTTCGCCGTGACGTCGGCCGAGCCGACGCCGTAAAGGTACGCGTAAAGAAAGGCCTTCGTGTCCGTCAGGTAGTAGAAGAGCCCCGGGGAGTACGTGTCGATCCGCGACCGGTCGACGACGCGCTGGAACGCCGCGCCGACCTTGACGTCGTGCGTGCCCGTCTTCCCGCCGAAGTGGAGGTTCAGCGTGTTGCGCAGCTCCCACTGGTTGCCGTCGCCGAGCAGGTCGCCGTAAATGCTGCCGCCCGTCTGGAGCGTCGTCCCTCCCGTGTACCACTCCCCGGGCGCCGTCGAGTTCGGCGGCTCGTCGTACTTGCGCGTGCCGTACTGGGCGCGGAACTCGTTGACGGTCGTCGAGCCGAGGACCGCGGTATCTCCGACCGTGACGTTGATGTTGTCGCGATTGAGCTCCTGGCCGTTCGTGACGTCCGCGACGCCGCCGACACGGAAGTTGTTCTCACGGTAGCGCTCGTACTCGACCTTCGCCGTGAGCTGGTTCGAGTCCGTGAGCGTCTGGTCGAGGCCGCCGTAGGCGAGCGTCTGATGGAACGGGTGCTTGACGTCCGCCGCGAGCGCCTTGAAAGCGCCCTGCGGCCGGAAGAGGATCGGGGTCGTCGAGTTGATCTGCTCGAAGGACGCGAAGAAGTGCGTCTTGTCCTTGACGATCGGGCCGCCCAGCGTGAAGCCGAACTGGTCACGCTCGTAACTGATCGAGGAGTCCTGCTCGAGAGCGCCCTTGGCCCGCAGCGCGTCGCCGCGGTAGAAGCCGAAGAGCGAGCCCGCGAACGTGTTCGTTCCGGATTTCGTCAGGATCGAGAGCGCGCCGCCCGAGGAGCCGCCGATCTCAGCGTCGAAGCGGTTGTTGATGACGCGGAACTCGCTGATCGCGTCCTGCGAGAACTTCGTCTTCGCGAGGCCGAGAGCAGGGTCCGTGAAGTCGACGCCGTCCACGAGGATCGTGGACTGGCTCGCGTTGCCCCCTCCGCCAATGACCGGGCCTCCCGACACGAAACGGAACGCGCCGCGCTCGCGCTCGACGCCGGGCGCGATGAAGGCCAGCTTCTGGAAGTCGCGGTCCGGCGTCGGCAGGTCGCGGATCTGCTCGGGCGTCACGTTCGTGGAGGAGTCCGTCTTGTATACGTCCACGAGCGGCGCCGTCGCGACGACGCTGATGCTCTCGGTTCTCTTGCTCTGGAGCGTCGCGTTCACGCGCGCGCTCTGGCCGACGAGGAGGACGAGGCCCTTCTGCTCGACGGTTTCGAAACCGGCGAGCTTCACGGTCACGTCGTACGTGCCCGGAGGGAGGGCGGCGAAGGACGCCGCGCCGGCGCTTCCGGTCACGCCCGTGCGGGAAAATCCGGTGTCCGGGCGCTTCACCTCGACGGTGGCCCCGGGCATCGGCCCGCCCGAACCGTCCACGGCCACGACGTCGAGCGAGGCCGTCGCCGTCTGTGCGGCGGCGGGGAACGACGCGAGCGTCAGAACCAGTACGGCGGCGAGCGCGAGCCACCCGCGCGCCCTCGCGAACCTCATGCGATTCACCATCTCGTCCTCCTGATGCCGCACGCGCGGCCAAATCCCGAACACTCGGTATGTTTTGACGATACTGGCGAAGAAACCGGGCTGTCAAGCCGAAACTCCCCAGGCGCGCTAACGCCCGCGCTCTGGGGAGGGCCTCTAGCTAGCGGCGCTCCCGGGCCCGGGATCGGCCCCGGTTCGCCAGCTTCTCGGTGAGCTGGAGGTTCCGCCGAATCTGCTCGAGCATCTTCGCCTCGAGGCCGCGCCCCGCTGAGACGCGCGTGTCGGGCCGCTTCGCCCGCCCGAACGCCTGCCGCGCGGCGCGTGCGTCTCCGAGCGCGAGGTACGCGAGGCCGAGATGCGTGAGAGAGGTCGGCGTCTCGCCGAGGTCCGTCGCGCGGCGCAGGCACTCCACGGCGCGGTCGTACTCGCGCCTCTTGTAGTGGACCCAGCCCTTGGCCGCGAGTGGAAACTGCCGCATCTCCTTCGGCGAGAGCTTGAGCGAGAGGTCCGCGAGCTCCAGAGCCGCGTCGAGGTCCTCCCCCATCTCGGCGAGCGTCGTGGCCCGCTGGAAGTACGCGATCGAGCGCGCATAGTTGGATTTCACGGCTCCGAGCATCTCTTCGGCGACGCGGCTCCCCTCGCGGAACTTGCCTTCGGCCTTGAGCGCCTCGAGGAGCGTCGTGTACGCGGCGGCGGCGACCATCTCGCCCGGCGCGCGGGAGAGGACGCGTCTCGTCGTGGCGACCGCGTCGGACGTGCGGCCCACGACCGAGCACAGGAGCGCATGCGCGATGAGAAGCGTGGGGTTCTCCGGGTCGAGCTTCAGCGCGCGGCGATAGAGCGCCATCGCCTTCTGCGGGTCGCGCGCCGCGGCCGCCTCGGCCCTGCGGGCGAGCTGGGCCGCCTCGCCCGTCACTTTCGGAAGCGCCCGCGCCCCGGACGGCGCGAGGAGCTTTGACGCCTCCTGGTACTCGATGCGGTTCGGGTTCAGCTCGAGCGCCGACTGGAACCGCTCGGCCGCCTTCTGCGTCCACCCGCGGTCGAGATAGCAGAGGCCGAGCTGGTAGAGCGCGTCCTCGTCGTCGGGATCCAGGCGCACGGCCTTCTGGAACGCCTCAATCGCCTCGGTGAGCCGGCCGCGCTCGTACGCGATCGTGCCGAGGAGCGAAAAGGCCTGCGCGTTCTCGTCGAACGTGACGGCCTTCTTCAGGAAAGTCTCCGCCCGCGCGAGCTGGCCCTGAAGCGCGTAGAGCGCTCCGAGCGTGAAGTGAGGCAGGAAGGCGTCGGGTTTGACCGCGACCGCCTCCTTGAGGACCTCGAGCGCGCGCTCCGTATGGCCGGCCTCGTTCTCGAGGACGCCCACGTACACGAGCGCGTCGAAGTGCTTCGGCTCCTTCGCGAGGACGGCGTGCAGCATCGCCGCCGCGCGATCGGTCTCGCCCTCGTTGAAGTACGTCTCGCCCAGGAAGAACGCGAGGTCGGCGTTGCTTTTGTCCAGCCGGTACGCCTCCTCGAGCACCTTCACGGCCTTGTCCGGGTCGAGCGCGTAGAACGCGAACTCGGCATCGGAGAGGAGCCCTTTGAAGCGCTCCCGCCGGTCTCCCGAGAAGCCGCCGAGCATCCGCTCCTTACGCTCGAGGAAGCGTTCGCGCTTCTCCATCACGGTCATGTGGTGGTCGACGCGTGTCTCCCAGAGGTCGAGCAGCTCCTCCTCGACGAGGAGACCTTTCCTCTCGAGCAGGTCCTTGAGCGCGAGGAGCCCGGTCTGGGCGACGAAGCCGTTCTTCTCCTGCCGGTTCAGAGCGTCGAGGAGCATCTTCAGCGTCTCGGCACTGCGCTTGACGATCTCCTCGAGAATGCTGACGCGCTCGAGGAGGTGCTCGTCCATCGAGACGCCCTCCTCCTGCGGCGTCTCTTCCTCGTACGCTTCGGAGGCTCCCGAGACGACGAAGAGCTTGCTCTGGCACTTGATGCAGTACTCGCGATCGAGCTCGTTCGTCGCCCCGCAGACCTGGCAGATCACGGGAGCCTCTCGCCTCCCGGCCCGTCATAGCGGTAAAAGCCGCGACCCGTCTTTCGGCCATGCCAGCCCGCGTCGACCATCTGCACGAGGAGCGGGCACGGGCGGTACTTGTCGTCGCCGAGCCCCTGATGCAGGACGCGCAGAATCGCGAGGCACGTGTCGAGGCCGATGAAGTCGGCGAGCGCCAGCGGGCCCATCGGGTGGTTCATGCCGAGCTTCATGATGCCGTCCACCGCTTCGGACGTTGCGACCCCCTCGTGCACCACGAAAAACGCTTCGTTCAGCATCGGCAGGAGGATGCGGTTCGCGACGAAGCCGGGAAAGTCGCGGCACAAGAGCGCGGTTTTTCCCAGGTCTTTCGCGAGGGCGAGGACGGCCTCTGTCGTCTCGTCCGAGGTTGCGATCCCGCGGATCACCTCGACGAGCGCCATGACGGGCACGGGATTCATGAAGTGCATTCCGATGAAGCGCTCCGGCCGCTTCGTGCCTGCCGCGAGACGTGTGATCGAGATGGACGACGTGTTCGTCGCGAGGATCGTGAGGGGCGGAACGAGCGCGTCGAGGCGCGCGAACAGGTCCCTCTTGACGGCTTCGTTCTCGACGATCGCCTCGACGACGAGGTCGGCCTCGGCGAGCCGCGAGAGGTCGGCCGTCGCGGCGATGCGCGCGAGCGCCGCGTCTCGGTCGAGAGCCGAGACCTTGCCCTTTTCGACCTGGCGCGAGAGGTTCTTCTCGATTCCCCGGAGCCCTTTTCCCGCGAGGTCGGGCGTCACGTCGACGAGCACGACCCTCTTCCCGGCGAGCGCCGCCACGTGCGCGATGCCCGCTCCCATCTGTCCGGCGCCCACGACGCCGATCGTTCCCTGTGTCATCGGATCTCGTTCCCCTTCGTGGCCCTTCGCGAGGGCTCTTCGCCCGAGCCTATCAGGAGGCGGCGAGCACGAGGCGCGGCTCGCGCGAGGCGGCGGCCGCGAGCGAGACGCCGATTCCCGCGAGCGATGCGAGACCCCAGACGAGAGGGCCTGCGACCGGGACGAGAGACACGAGGCCGAGGAGTAGGAGGCCGGCCGCAAGCGCCGCCGGATCGCCGAAGAGAAGATCGCCGCGCACGGCGCCGCGCGTCGCGCGGCGGCCCAGGACGACGAAAAGCACCGCGAGACCGAAGATCTTCGCGGCGGCGAGCGCGCCGAGCAGCGCGACGCCGAGGGCGAGCGCGAACCGGGCCGGCAGGACGGACAGCGCGAACGCCGCGAGGAAGACCGCGGTCAGGACCGCGGTCGCACCGAGCGCGGCGAGAAACGCGAGGCGGCCGCGTGCTTCATCCGCCGCCCGGAGGACCGGGCGGGGTGCGAGAAAGAGAAGTCCGATGGAAACGACGAGCCAGCAGAAGAGAAGAAACAGGCGGAAGGAGAGAACGAGCGGCGAGGTCTTGCCGGACGTCAGCGGTGAGGTCTCGAGCTCGGAGACGACGGCCGCTTCGAGCGCGGTGATCGTCCGGATGCGGCCACGTACGGACAAGGCAGCCGAAGAATTTTCTTCGAAAGTAATTTTCCCGCCGAGGGCCAGCACATCGCCATCGATGCGGGCTCCCCGCGCGATGGTGGCGTTTGCGCCGAGGAGAATCAGGTCGCGCCCGATGCGGCCGGAGACCCGCGCCCGACCTCCGCCCACGAGCACGAGACTCCCCTCCAATTCACCTTCCAAGAGAATCGACTTTCCAAGGGCCACGAGATCGCCGGATCGCGACGCGCCTTTTGGAACGGAGAGGGAGCCATCTTCCGCGGAGCTGAGCGGCGCGAATCCCAGAATCAGCAACGGAACGAGAGCCCGGATCGCTCGGCGAAAAGTCACGCGACGCCTCGCGTTAGTCGCGACGCGCACCGGTGTTGAGGCGCGAGGGACGCTGAGCCAGCCGCCGCGCGAGGAGTGCGAACGCGCCACCCGAAGCGAGGAGCGCTCCGGCGAGCGCCGGCCGCGTGAGAGGCGCGCTCGCGAGAGCCGCCGCGAGGGCGCTCGCGAGAGCCGGCACGGCTGCGAGAAGGCCCGGGAGGCCTCCCGCCGTCCCCGCGGCCATCACGCGCGCCCACGTCTCGAACGCCGTGCCGGGCCCAAGCGACCAGAGGGGAGCAAGGAAGATGGCGAGACTGGCCGCGAGGAGCGCGGCCGCCGCGAGGGCCGGAATGCGCCACGCCCCCGCCCGGCGGACCTCCCAGGCGGCGAAGGGACGCGCAGCCATGACCCGGGCCGGGAGCTCTGCCTCGAAGCGAGGGGCCGGCGACGCCATAACACACTCATCCAGAATGAGTTCCATGCGACGATCTCGCTCTTGCTCCTCCGGAGAGGGCGGCAGGACGTCCTGAACGCGGGCGCGGGTGCTCTCGTTCATCTCGATCCTCTATACGATGTCCTTGGGCAAAAGATCTCGAAGGGCCTGTCGTGCCCGGAAGAGCTTGTTCTTGACGGTGCCGAGGGGCATGCCTTTGAGCTCGGCGATCTCTTCGTAGGGCATCTCGCCGTAGTGACGAAGGCTGATGAGCTCGCGGTAGTCGTCGGGCAGACGGTCGATGGCCGCCGAGAGGGCCTCGCGAAGCCGCCGGCGGGTGAGCTCCTCGTGGGGATTCGGGCGCGTCTCGGGCGGATCCACGGCGCGCGCCTCGCCGTTCTCTCCGGGTGGGTACTCGAGCGGCAGGGTGCGGACGCGCCGCCGCCGCAAGTGATCGATCGCCGCGTTCCCGGCGATCCGGAACAGCCAGGTGGAAAACTTGAAACGCGGGTCGAACGAGTCGAGCGCGCCATACACTTTGATGAAGACGTCCTGCGTGACGTCGCGGGCATCCTCGACGTCGTACGTGAAGCGCTCCACGTACCGTGAAACGCGCGTGCGATAGCGGTTGACGAGGACGGCGTAGAACTCCGTGTCGCCCGCGAGGACGAGCTTGACGAGCTCTGCGTCCTCGCGCGTGTCGGGGGCCGACATGACGAGATGGTGTCATACCGTCCCGCCTCGGGCAGATAGAATACGCGGCCGGCCAGTGGCCTTCCAAGGAGGTTCCGTGACTTTCAACCCCGAATCCACTTCGGGCGTCCTGCACCGCCCCGCCCGCGGCGCGGCGATCAACCCGTTCGAGGAGATGGCGTCGCGCTTCGATCAGGCCGCCCGTCTCCTGAAGCTCGATGCCGGGCTCTGCAAGGTGCTTCGCGAGCCCATCAAGGAAGTGAAGGTGGCGATTCCCGTCATCATGGACGACGGAAGGATCGAGCTTTTCATCGGATACCGGGTGCATCACAACATCGCCCGCGGGCCCGCAAAGGGCGGAATCCGCTACGACCCGCAGGTGTCTCTCGACGAAGTGCGCGCGCTCGCCTCGTGGATGACGTGGAAGTGCGCCGTGATGAACATCCCGTTCGGCGGTGGCAAGGGCGGGGTCATCTGCGACCCGCGCAAGCTCTCGCGCGGCGAGCTCGAGCGCATCACGCGCCGCTATACCGCCGAGCTCATGGATGTCTTCGGGCCCGAGAAGGACGTTCCGGCCCCCGATGTCGGCACGGACTCCCAGACGATGGCGTGGCTCATGGACACGTACTCCATGCACATGCGCCATACCGTCACGAGCGTCGTCACCGGCAAGCCGATCACGATCGGCGGGTCGCGCGGCCGCGTCGAGGCCACGGGCCGGGGCGTCATGATCGCGGGCCGCGAGGCCGGAAAAGCCCATGGCGTGCCGCTGGAGGGCGCGCGCGTCGCCGTGCAGGGCTTCGGGAACGTCGGATCGATCTCGGCGAAGATGTTCTTCCTGCAGGGCGCGAGGGTCATCGCGGTGTCCGACGTGAGCGGCGCCATCCAGAACAAGGCCGGGCTCGACGTCCCCGCGCTCCTCGAGTACGTCGCGAAGACGAAAACCGTCGTCGGCTTCCCGGCGAGCACGCCTCTCGACGCGAGCGACCTCCTCACGATCGATTGCGACATCCTCGTCCCGGCCGCTCTCGAGAACCAGATCACCACCGAGAACGCCAAGGACATCCGCGCGAAGATCATCGTCGAGGGCGCGAACGGGCCCACGACGTCCGACGCCGACGAGGTCCTCCAGAAGAAGGGCGTTGTCGTCATCCCGGACATCCTCGCGAACGGCGGGGGCGTCACCGTGTCCTACTTCGAGTGGGTGCAGGACCGGATGGGCTTTTTCTGGCGCGAGCAGGAAGTCAACGAGCGCCTCGAGGAGATGATGGTGCAGTCTTTCGGCGACGTACGCGACATGGCCGCCGCCCACGGTGTCTCGTACCGCATCGCGGCCTACATGGTCGCGATCCAGCGGGTCGCCTACAACATGCAGGTGCGTGGTCTCTACGCGTGACGCGACCGCCACCCCGTCGATCCGGTTCGACGGGGCGACCAAGAACTACGGCCAGAAGACGGCGCTCGCGAGCCTGACGCTCGACGTGCCGGCGGGCGCCGTCTTTGCCCTCGTGGGGCCCAATGGCGCCGGAAAGACGACGGCCATCGGGCTCCTGACCGGTCTTCTCGCGCCGACCGCGGGGCGCACGTTCGTGTGCGGGATCGACGTGGCGCGCGATCCCGTGGCGGCCAAGGCGCGCCTGGGTTTCGTGCCCGACCGCCCATATCTCTGGCCGAAGTGGACGCCACGAGAGACCCTGCGTTTCGTGGGCGCGGCGTTCGGGGGCCGCGGAGCGGAGCTCGAAAAGCGCATCGACGCGGAGCTCGTCGCGTTCGAGCTGACGGAGCTCTCCTCCGAGCGCAACGAAACCCTGTCCCACGGCACGCGGCAGCGCGTGGCCCTCGCGCAGGCGTTTCTGCACGATCCGTCCGTCCTCGTCCTCGACGAGCCCATGGTCGGCCTCGACCCGCTCGCCCAGCGCTCTCTTTCAGAACGCCTGCGCGCCCACGCGGCAAAGGGCGCGGCGGTCCTTCTCACGACCCATCAGCTTGCGCTCGCCGAGGAGATCGCGACCGTCGCGGGCCTCCTCGTCGAGGGCCGGCTCGTCGCGCGCGGCTCGCCGCGGAATCTCGAGACCGCCTCGGGCCGAGGAGGCACGCTGTCGGACGTCTTTTTCGACCTCGCGGGCGGGCCGCCGAAGCCGTGAACGCGGTCTTCCGTTGGAACTCCGCCCGGGCCGCCGGACGGACGCTTCTGGCGGGCGATGCCCGCGGGCGCCTCGCCGCCATCGCGGGACTCCTCGCTCTTCTCGCGTTCACCGGCCTCGAGACGGCCGGCCTCGAGGGCGCCCTCCGGGCCTCGCGCGCCGCCCTGGGCGAGCTGCCCGAGATCCGGCCTGCGTTTCTCCTCGAACGCCTTCTCGGGTTCGCATTCGCGGCCGCCCTCGCCCTCGGATTCCTCGGATCGCTCACGACGGCGATCTCCACGCTCTTCCTCTCGGAGGAGCTCGGCGCGCTGTGTGTCCTTCCTTTTGCGCACCGGCGTCTCGTGCTGAGGCAGGCCTCTCTCACGCTCGCCCTCGCGTCCGCGCCGGCGCTTCTCCTTTCGGTCCCCGCCCTTCTCGTCGCCGCTCTCGCCAGCAGCCGTCCTCTTCTCGCGTTCGCCACGGGCGCGGTGCCGCTCGCGGGCGTGATGCTCCTCGCGGGCTCGGCGGGCGTCGCGGCGGCGCTCCTTCTCGTGCGCTTTGTGCCCCCGAGGCGCGCGCGCCTGCTCGCGGCCTTCCTGTCGGCGACCGGCCTCGCGGTGGCTCTCGTCGGATTCCGCGCCGCCCGGCCGGAGCGCCTCCTCGATCCGCTCGAGGCTCTCTCCGTCGTGACGCGTCTCGGCGTCGCGCGTCCATCTTTGCCAGGGCTCGACCCGGCCGCGTGGGCCGCGCGCGCGGCGACGCGCGGCCTTCTCGGCGACGCGGGCGGCCTCGTTCCCGGCGCCGCGCTCTTTCTCGCGGGCCTGGCCGGCTTTTTCCTCGTTCCGGCGACTCTGTGGCGCCTCCATCTCCACGTGTTTCGCGACTCGTGGCCGCGATCCGCGGCGCCGGCCGGCCGGGCGCGCCGCGGCCCGGAGGCCCGCTCGCTCGACGGAGTGCTCCTCCGCGCGGAAGCGGCGAGCCTTCTTCGCGATGCCTCGACGCCGGCGCAGCTCGGATCTTTGGCGGCCGTGTTCCTGCTCGACCTGATGAACGTCCGGCTCCTGCCCGGGACGGACGCCACCGCGCGCGACCTCGTCGCGGGTTTACAGACCGGCCTCTCGCTCTTTCTCGTCTCGGCGCTGTCGCTGCGCTTCGCCTATCCGTCGGTCTCCTCCGACGGCCGCGCGGCGCTCGTCCTCCGGACGCTGCCCCTCGACCCGCGGCGCCAGCTCCTCGTCCGGTGGGCCGTCCGCGCCCTCCCGGCCGCGGGCGTGGCCCTCGCCCTGACCGGGGCGAGCCTGCTCGTCCTCCGGCCCGAAAGGATGACAACCGCGCTCGCGCTCGTCGCGGCGCTGGCCGGGAGCCTCGCGATCCCGGCGCTCCATGTCGGCCTCGGCGCCCTGTTCCCGCGTTACGACGCGCCGAACGCGGTGAGCGTGGCGCTGTCCTTGGGAGGGCTCTTCGCGCTCGTCTTCTCGACGGGTCTCTCTCTGCTTTCCACGCTCGTCGTCTCCGAGGAGCTCCGGACGCTCACCGGCGGTCTTCTCGGCCGGGCGCTGCGGCCGGGTTTGCTGGTGTCTCTTTTCCTCTCCCTCGCGGCCGGCGCGGCGCTCGTTCCGCTCGCGCTCGCGGCCCGCGCCCTCGAACGCAACGACCTTTCGGCAGGCTGAGCAGCCGGGCCGGGCGTCACGCCACCGGGTGAAGCGGCGGCTCGCCACGCGCGAAACGCGCGATCTCCTCACACGCGAGGCGCGCCATCGCGAGGCGCGTCTCGAAGGTGGCCGAGCCGAGGTGCGGGAGGAGAACGACGTTGGAGAACGCGAGGAGGCCGGGATGGATCGCGGGTTCCTTCGCGTAGACGTCCAGGCCGGCCCCACCCAGGCGGCCGGAGGAAAGAGCTTCCACGAGGGCGGCTTCGTCGACAAGTGATCCGCGCGCCGTGTTCACGAGAATCGCCCCCCTCTTGATTCGAAGGAACTCGGAGCGGCCGAATCGCCCCGCCGTCTCCGGAGTCGAAGGAGCATGCAGCGAGAGGACGTCCGATTCGCCGAGAAGCCGGTCGAAGCGCACGTCACCGTCCTCTCTCCTCACCTCGAAGATCCTCATTCCGAAGGACACGCCGCGCTTCGCCACCGCCCGGCCGATGCGTCCCGCACCGAAGATTCCAAGCATTTTCCCCTGAAGCGACACTCCGAGAAGCTGCTCCGGCTTCCAACCGTCCCACGCCCCCGAGCGGACGAGCGCCTCGCCTTCGCGGATCCGCCGCGCCACCGCGAGGATCAGCGCCCAGGTGAGATCCGCCGTCGCCTCGGTGAGGACGTCTGGCGTGTTCGTGACCCGGATGCCGCGGCGGCGGCACGCCTCGAGATCGATGTGATCCACGCCCACCGAGTGGCTCGCCACGAGCGCGAGGCGGGGCGCAGAGGCGAGGACATCCTCGGTGACGCGCTCGCGCGGCGTCGGGAGAAGAGCCCGCACGGTCGCCAGAAGCGGCCACTCGAAGGCCGGCAACCCTCCGACGCCGACGGTGACGTCGTGTCCTGCGAGAATCTCCACGGTGGAGGGCTCGACGAGGGGTCTCCCGACGAAGACCTTCATGGCGCCTTGAACGGGCGCACGAGAAGCCAGCCCGCGAAAAAGACGCCACCACCGGCGAAGAACATCCGCTCCTCGTAGCGGAGGTCGCTCCTCAGAAGTCCGATGGCGAGGCCCAGACCCACGAGCACGAGGCCGACGAGCTGCAGACCTCGCCCGAACGCGAATCTCACGGCACCGCTCCCGGCGGCCTAACCTCCCGCGGGCGGGACGTCACGCGCACGGACACGAGACGGTCGTCCTGCTCGATGCGGTCGAGGACGTCCCACCCCTCGAGGACGCGCCCGAACACGGTGTAGCCGCCGTCGAGGTGGAGCTGCGAAGAAAGTGCGACGAACCACTGCGACCCGCCCGTGTCGGCTCCGGAGAGCGCCATCCCCACGGCGCCGCGCGTGTACCGGGCCGGGTTGATCTCGTCGCGAATCGCGTAAAGAGGCCCCCCGCTCCCGTCTCCACGTGGGTCGCCGGTCTGGACGACGAAGTCCGGCACGACGCGGTGGATCACCATCCCGTCGAAGAAATGCTTCGCGGCGAGCGCGCGAAAGCTCTCGACCGTGAGGGGCGCGTCCTCGGCGAGAAGCTCCATCCGGAACGCGCCGCGCGCCGTCGCGATCTCCGCCTCGAGGAATGACTCGTTCGCCGCGCGCGCGATGCGCTCGTAATCCTCCGTCGAGAGCCGCGTCGCGACCCGGATCGGGCGAAACGAGCCGGCGGCGGCCCCGTACGTCTCGACGAGGAGACGGCGCGCCTTCGCGCGGACGACGGCGTCCGTATCGTCCTCGTGCGCCGCCACGAGCTCGCGCCCGCCCGCCTTCCGCACCGCGGCCGCGTCGAGAGCCGAGACGATGAAATCCGGCTCCTTCTCGGCGAACGACTCTTCGTACGCGACCTTCCAGACGCGCAGAAGCTCCCCTCCCGCATCGTCGACGAGAGGCGCGGATTCCTCGAGGGCCACGGCGCGCACCGCAGGATCGCGATCGATCAGCCCTGTCAGCAGATATGCGGAACGCTTCGGAAAATTCTGCCTGGAAAGGGAAGAGAGCGCCGCGGCGCGAACTCGCGCGGCCCGGTCTGAAAGGAGCGCCGTTGCCACCTGTGCCTTCGCGGCGCTCCCACCTTCCAGGAATTCCAGTGCTTGAGCAGCGCCGAGGCGTAGCTCGAGCGAGTCGCTCGCGGCGGCGGCATCGAGCCGCTTCAGCGCCGCCTCCGGAAAGAGCGTGACGTCGAGGCGCGTCAGAGAGACGAGAGCCGTCTGCCCTCTCCACCCCTTTCGAAGCAGATTCTCTTCGAGGGTCGCACGCGACGCAGGCGAGTCGGGCAAGGCCCCGAGCAGTCGGAGGCCGGCGATGGCCACTCCGGGAAACGGGTCGTTTGCCCGCACGAGAGCGACGTCGCGGGCGCTTCGAGTCAGTTCATCGCCGCGGGATAAGGCGCTTTTCTTCGAAAGTGAATTCAGCGCGGTCAGGGCCTGCACGGAAACCGACACGTCGCGGCTCGCCGCGAGATGGACGAGGTCCGAGGCGCTCTCTTCGTCCTCGAGGAGTCCGAGGCCCCGCGCCGCCCACGCGATCTCGTCGCTCGAGGGCTCATCCGTCCCCTCTCCCTTTCGAAGCACCGCGCGCAGCGCGGGCGCGGCCTCCCGCTGCGGCTTCCGCGACAGGGCATAGACGACTGCCCGCCTGAGCTCGGGAGCAGAAGAATCTTCTGCGGATACGGCGAGCAGCGCCGCCACCGTCCGCGCCTCCGGCCTGCGAAACAGCGCGAGCGCAGAGGCCGCCCGAGGTCCTGTCGGCTTTGCAAGGGCGGCGAGAAGGGCGTCCGTGGCGTCCTTCCCTCCTATTTTTCCGAGCGCTTCGGCGGCGTTCGCGGCGGTCTCCACGTCCGGATCCCCGAGCGCCGCGACGAGGAAGCGCAGAAGGCGCGCGTCACCCGAGAGCCCGGCTCCGAACGTGGCTGCGCGCCGCACGGGGACCTCGGCGTCCTTCAGGAGCACCGGCAGGTACACAGACGCGTCCGGATCCTTCAGGCGAGAGACCGCGAGCGCGGTTTTCGCGCGCAGCCATGAATCGGGCGAGGCCGCCGTGCGGCCCGCGAGGAGCGAATCGTACGCGCGGCGGTCCTCCATGCGGAGGAGGCCCGCGAATCCGAAGAGGCGCTCGCGGTACGTGCCTTTCGGCGGGCCCTTCACGGCGCCGAACGTGAGACAGCCCGCGAGGACAACGGACGCGGCGAGCGCGGTGAGCGCGTGAGGGCGGGAGGTGCGCATGCCGGCCGCCCGCGGCGCTCAGAGCCCGACGACGAGCCGGTCGCCGAGCACGGCGGGCAGCCCCGCGTGCTGGATCTTCCGGCGCGTGGCGCCCACATCGTACGGCACGCGGTCGAAATGGACGACGCGGGCGCTCGCGTCGTAGATCGCGTACGCCGCATGAGGATTCCGGTCCCTCGGCTGGCCGACCGAGCCGGGATTCACGAGGTAGCGCTTCCCCGGCTCGAGACGCAGCTTCGTGCGAGCCTCGCGCACGGCTTCCACGCGAATGCCGCCCGGCTCCAGCGTGAAGATCGAGGGGATGTGGCTGTGGCCGAAAAAGCACAGATCGATGCCCTCGGCGAAGCGGTGCATCTGGACGAAATTCAGCGACGCGTCGAAGTCCGAGAAGATGTAGGCGTCTTCGTCGAGCGGCGAGCCGTGGCACACGACGAAGCGCCCGTCCACGATCTCGGGCCCGAGCGGAAGCTTCTTCAGGAACTCCATGTTCTGCTTCGAGAGGCGGTCCACCGTCCAGCGCGCCGCCTCGAGCGCGGGCGGGTTGAACAGCAGCCCCTCCTCGACGCCGGCGACGACCTTGTCGTGGTTTCCGCGCACCGAGATCGTCGTCCGGCGCAGCTTCCGGAAGCGGTCCAGCACCTTGTTCGGATCCGCGGCGTAGCCGACAAAGTCACCGAGACACACGACCCGGTCGAACGTCTTGCGCTTCACGCGGCGCAGGACGGCGGTCAACGCCTCGTCGTTCGAATGCAGGTCGGACAGGATGAGGTAGCGCACGTCAGCGGCCCCCGGTGTTCCCCGGGTCGAGCAGGAGGGCCAGCCGGCCGGCGACGTCGCCGGGAGTCGTCTCGTGATCCACGTCCAGGGTCCGGTCCGCCATTTTATAGAAGGGGCGGCGAGCTTCCCAGAGCTTTCGGGCCGACTCGAGCGAGCCGAACAGCGGTCGGTCGGCGGCCTTCTCGGCGAGCCGTGCCGCGAGCACGTCGAAGGGCGGGTCGAGGAACACCGAAACGCCGTGCTCTTTCACGAACCGGACGTTCTCGGGGAACGTGAAGGTTCCGCCTCCGAGGGCGACCACGGCCTCAACGAGCGTCGCCGTGCCGCGCAGAAGCTCCGATTCCCGTTCCCGGAAATAGGCTTCCCCGTGCGTCTCGAACGTCTCGCGGATCGTCCGCCCGGACATCGACTCGAACGCGAGGTCGAGGTCCACGAAAGGCACCTCCCACCGGTCTGCGAGAATCCGCCCGCTGGTCGTCTTGCCGCTCCCCATGAAGCCGACGAGGTACACCCGACCCGGCGCCCCGGATGCGAGACCCTCCGCGCGACCCGTCAGAGAGGCGGGGCGTTCTTGAGCCACCGCTCGAGCCACTTCGTAGAAACGCGGCCACTGCGCACGTCCGGGTCGTCGAGAAGCCTCAGGTGAAGCGGGATCGTGGTCTTCACGCCCTCCACGATGAACAGCTCCAGCGCTCGCTTGCCGCGGCTGAGCGCCTCGTCGCGGTCGCGCCCGTGCACGATGAGCTTCGCGATGAGCGAGTCGTAATACGGCGGGATCTTCCAGCCGGAATAGGCCGCCGTGTCCACGCGCACTCCGGGCCCGCCCGGCAGGTGAAGCGTCGTGATCGTGCCGGGCGAGGGAGCGAACGTGACCGGATCCTCGGCGTTGATGCGAAACTCGATCGCGTGTCCCTGCGGGCGCCACCCGAGGCCGTCGCCGGGCGGAGTCGGCCCGAACGACAGCGGCTCACCCGCGGCGACCCGGATCTGCTCCTTCACGAGGTCGAAGCCGGTCACCATCTCCGTCACCGGGTGCTCGACCTGGATGCGCGTGTTCATTTCCATGAAGTAAAACGAGCCGTCCTCTTCCACGAGGAATTCCACGGTGCCGGCCCCCACGTAGTCCACCGCCTTCGCCACGGCGACGGCCGCGGCGCCCATTTTCGCGCGCAGCGCGTCGGTCAGCGCCGGCGACGGCGATTCCTCGAGGACCTTCTGATGGCGTCTCTGGAGCGAGCACTCGCGCTCCCCGAGGTGGACGATGCGCCCGAACCGGTCACCGAAGATCTGGAGCTCGACGTGCCGCGGCTCCGCGAGGTACTTCTCGAGATAGACGCTCCCGTTGCCGAAAGCGCGCTCGGCCTCCGACGTCGCGAGCTCGAACGCGGCCGCGAGCTCCTTGTC
>CABDYV010000019.1_pt1 | contig 28671 bp, 27 predicted proteins | sample 3132041 | NCBI WGS metagenome assembly CABDYV01 (sample SAMEA5534338, study PRJEB31848) | metagenome | biome: tundra; feature: field; material: soil | place: USA | collected 2013-05 | depth 0.45 m | reverse complement strand
CGCCGCGAGGAGCGGGTGGCGACGTCCTTGCTCCCGGCGCCGGTCCGCGTCCTCGTGATGACGCCGCCTTCGTACGAGGCCGCGCCCGCGAGGCGCTTCCCGGTTCTGTACTTTCTCCACGACGGCGGCGGAGACGAGGCGACTTTCTTTCGCGAAGGGCTCGCCGACGCGCTCGACGCGGACATGCGCGCCGGGCGCCTGCCCGAGATGCTCGTCGTCTCGCCGCGCGGCGTGGGCACCTGGTTCATCGACGCGCAGGGCGGCGTCTCGCGCTACGCGACGTTCCTCACCCGAACGCTCGTGCCGTTCGTGGACGCGCGGTACCGCACGGTCGCCTCGCGCGGCGGCCGTCTCGCCGCCGGCATTTCGATGGGCGGCTACGGGGCCTTGCGCTGGGCGCTCGCGGAACCTGCCCTCGTCTGCGCGGCCGGCGGGCTCTCGCCCGCGATCCAGCAGATGTGCTGGCCCGTGGTGGAGGCGTTGCCCTTTTTCGTCCGCCCGTCGGTCGAGCGCGCGTTCGGCGGCGACCCGGTGAAGAACGTCCTCCGGCAAAACGATCTCTACGCCATGCTCCTCGATGACCCTCTTCTCGCAGTGCGCGCGCCCTTCCTTTACGTGCGCTGCGGCACCGAGGACAAGTACCGCCTCGCGGAGATCACGTCCTTTTTCGACCGGTATCTCGACGCGTTCGCCATTCCCCATTCCGTCGTCCTGGAAACCGGAGTGCACGACTGGCCGTACTGGAGAAGAGTGTTCCCCGAGTTCGTGCGCACGCTTTCGACCCACCTGTCTCCCCCGGAGGCGACGCGATGAGCTCCCCGCCTAGCGCCGTCGCCGCGACGAAGCGCCTCGTCCTGTTCGACATCGACGGCACGCTGCTCTCGACCGGGCCGGCCGCGCGTACGACCTTCGCGTCCGCGCTCCAGGACGTCTACGGCACGAGCGGGGACGTCGAGGGCTACGCCTTCGAAGGGCGCCTCGATCCTTTCATCGTGACCGACCTCATGCGCGCGGCCGGCGTGGCCGACGAGACGATCGCCGCGCGCCGCGCGGACGCGCTCGCGCTCTATCTCGACCGGCTCGAGGCCGCGCTGCGCGAGCGTCCCCCCGTCCTCAAGCCGGGGGTTCTCGCCCTTCTTGACGCGCTCGAGAAAGTGCCCGGCCTCGTCATCGCGCTCCTGACGGGAAACGTGGAGCGCGGCGCACGGCTGAAGCTCTCTTTCGCGGGCATCTGGCACCGCTTCACGTTCGGCGTGTGGGGCGACGACGCCTCGTGTCGCGAGGAGCTGGGGCCCGTCGCGCTCATGCGCGCCCGGCCCGTGACGGGCCTGGCCTTCGCGGGCTCCGAGTGCGTCGTCGTGGGCGACTCGCGACAGGACGTCGCGTGCGGCCTCTCGTTCGGAGCGCGCGCCGTGGCCGTGGGCACGGGGCGCACCGCGCTGCCCGCGCTTGCCGCCGCGGGAGCGCACGCACTTCTCGCGGACTTCTCCAATACGCCTCAGGCCCTGGAGGCGATCCTTGGCTGACTCGAGGCGTTCTCTCGGGCTCATTCTGCCGGCCTTCGCGGCCGCGGCCGCCCTCGCAACCGGGCCTCTCGCGGCGGAGGCGGTCGACGCGCCGCCGGTCTCTCACCCGGCGGGCCCGCCCTTCGACCTCGCGGCCCCGACGCCGCACCGGCTGTCGTTCACGGTCGACACCGCGCCCGCGCGCGACGTCCTCGCGCTCCTCGGCGGGGCTCCGGACGCGCCGGCAACGCTCCGGCACCTCAAGGCCTCCGCGAACGCCACGGCGGCCATCCGGGCCGAAGGCCTCTCGCCCGACGATTTCTACGGGCGCCTCGTCTCGACGATCGCCGGCATGCCGGACCCGCTCCTGTCGACGTTCGTCGCGAAGATTCCGTATTTCACGCGGGTCCTCGATGCGATCGAGACGGACGGGACGCCCGGGGCCGTCCTGGAGGGCCGGCGCATCGCGTCGCTTCTGCCCACCGGCACTCCCGTCACGGCGTCGTTCGTCGTCGTGCCTTTCTTCGGCGTCTCGGGCTTCGCCGAGGTCGCCACCGTCCGCGACGGAGACACGCTCGTCCTCTCCGCAGACCTGCCGCGCCTCACGGGCGATCTCGCCTCGGCGCCGATGCCGCGGGAGGTCGTCCTGAAGCTCCTGCGCGCCGCCTCCGCCGAAGGCTGGCGCTCGCTCTTCGACGCGCACGTGCGAAAGGCCCCTGCCTGGCCCGACGAGAGAGCCGCGGATTTCGACACGCTTCTCGCGCGGACGATCGCCGAGGGGACGCCGACGCTCTTCCTCATCCCCGATGACTTCTTTCCGATCGTCCCGCTCCTGGAAGAGCCGATCGTGCGCGCATACGCGCGGTGGAATCGCGCGGCGGACGTGCTCCTCGAAGGGAAGAAGAAAGACCTAGAGCGCCAGGAGCTCTTCCTGAACGCGGGCAAGGGCGACTTCTGGAGCCGCTACCCCGCGATCGTGGGCGTGCAGATGACCGACACGCTCCTGCGCCTGGCGGGGCGCGAGAAGTACCTTTCCGCTCTCCAAGCCGGCCCGCGCGCCGTTGTTTCGCTCTATCTCGAGGTCACGAAAGGCAAGCGCATGCCGGAGCTTTCGAAGACCGCGCGGAAGGCGCTGGAAGCGAAGAAGCACTAGCAGGTGCCAAGGCTTAGTGCACCGGCAGCAGCGGGAACGCGGTCGTGAGCGGCGGAAGCTCGGGCGGGTTCTCGCCCCACTCGCGCAGCTTCTGGTAGGTGTAGAGGCCGTCGGCGTGGCCGTCGGCCCAGAAGATCTGGAGCGCGTAACCACCCACGGGTCCCGTGCCGCGCACCTGGTACGACTCGGCGGTCAGCGGCCGCGCGGGCGGCTTCATGAGCCGCCCGAGGAGGTCGCGCTCGCCCTGGCACTCCGCGCACGGGCAGAGCCGGCGAAGATCGGTGAGCTTGAGGTACGACTCGGCCCCGTCGCTCCATGCGATCGCGAGCTCGTTGCCGAGCACCTGAAGATTCTTCGGGACCGGCGCCACGCACCGATGGTAACGGATGAGGCAAGATCGTCCCTCCATGTCGGTCGAGCGGCCCCCTCTCCGCCTCGGGCGCGAGTCGTTTTTCGCCGCTCTCGCCGGCACCTCGCTGGCGCTCCTCCTCCTCCGGGCGCGGCCCGCATGGACCCGTGCCGTCATCGGCGCCGGGGACGCGTGGCAGAACCTCTGGAACCTCCACCACGTCGACCGCGTCCTCAGGACCGGAGGCTCCTTGTGGCAGACCAATCGGCTCTGGGCGCCGGAGGGCTGCTCGCTGTATGCGCACACGCTGTCTCTCACGAACAGCCTCCCCGGCGCTCTCCTCGCGCGCGCGACGGGTTTCTTCGCCGCCTACAACGCGCTCGTCGTCCTCGCGTTCACGCTCGCATTCGTAGGCCTCTATCGCCTCGCGCGCCGCCTCGGCGCCGGCCCTCTGTCCGCGGCGGCGGGAGCGGCCGTCTTCGCATTCGCGCCGCCTCATTTCGCGCGCGCGCTCGGCCACCTCAACCTTCTCGGGACAGGCTGGATTCCGCTTTCCCTCGAGGCGCTCTTCCTCGCGAGCCGGTCGGCGGGCGCGAAGCGTTGGGGCGCCGCGGTGCTGGCGGGGGCCGCGCTCGCGGCGCTCGCGTTCACTGACTGGTACCTCGCGCTCCTCGGCGCGCTCGCGGCGGCCTGCTTCGCGGTCTTCGAGGTCGCGCGCGCCGGGCGCGGCCAGCGGGCTGGACGCGCGGCCGCCTTCGGCCTGGCGGCCGCGCTCTCCCTCGCCGCGTGCTTTCCCGCCGTCCGCTCTCTCGCGCGCGCGGCCTCCTCGGGAACCGGCGGCCACGAATCGCGGTGGTGCTCGACGGCCCTGACGTCTCTCGTCGTGCCGTCCCGCATTCAGCTCGCTTCGGCCCTGACGCCGGCGCTCACGGAGCGGAATCACCAGAACCTCGCCGAGGGCGCCGGTTACCTCGGCCTCGTCCCGCTTCTCGCCTTGCTCGTGATGCTGCGAGACCGCCGCCGCCGAGACATCGACTTCTCGCTCCTCGCGGGCGGTATCGCCCTCGTCCTCTCGCTCGGCCCTCAGCCGCGCGTCTTCGACCGGCTCCTCGACGTGCCGCTTCCCTGGGCGGGCCTCGCGCGGATCTTTCCGGCGCTCGACTTCGGCGGATGCGTGAACCGCTTCGAGGTCCTCGCCTTCCTCCCGCTCGCGCTCGCGACGGCTCTCGCGTGCGAACGCCTGCTCGTGCGAGGCACGCGGACCGCCAAGGGCATCGCCCTCGCGGCCGGGCTATTTCTCGCGGCCGAATACGCGCCGCGCGACCCGGGCGTGATGGAGTCGCCGTTCGCGGCCGACGATCCCGCGCTCACGGCCATTGCCCGCGCGAGGCCGGACGCCGAAGCCGCCGTGGTCCTCGACGTTGATCAGGGGGCCGGCGCGCTCATCCGGCAGCTGGGTCACGGCAGGGCGCAGACCTTCGGCTACCTCTCGCGCGCGCCCGGAATCCCGTTCGCGGAGCGGAGCGGCGATCCCGTCATCGGCCCTCTCCTCGATCGCGCCCGCACGAGCCGGGTCCCGCGCGATGCCGCCGCCGCCTGGCTTCGACATCGGTGGCACGTCGGCTTCGTCCTCGCGCCGGACGTGTCGCCCGAGCGCGAGACCGCGGCGCGCCTCGGCTTCGACCGGACGGCGTACAGCCCGACCCTCGCGCTGGCCTACGCGGTTCCGAACGTCCCGCTCGCCCCTCTCGAGGACGTCGGCTTCCGAACCGCCGAAGGGGAGAACGCCGCTCTGGCGCACGGCGCCGTGGCGGGGGGCTTCCGCGAACGTCAGGGCGCGGAGCCGGGCCGCTGGACCACCGCACGCGCCTTCCTTCTCGTTCCGGCGGCGCCCGGAACCTGGTCGCTTGACGTCGCCGCCCCGGGACGCTTTCCCCCGCGGCTCGCCGTCCGATGGGGTCCCGGACGAGAGGCCGCCCGGACCGTCAATGGAGAGACGTCCCTCAAGCTCCCGATCGCTCCCGAGGACCTTAGCCCGGACGGCACCGTTCTTCTCGCGCTCGAAACGGACGAGGAAGGCGTGCTCGTCCGCGGGTTTCGTCGCGCGCGCTGACGCGCGCGTTTCTACTCGTACCGCAGGGCGTCGATGGGGTCGAGGCGCGCGGCCTTCATGGCCGGGTAGATCCCGAAGAAGAGGCCGATCGAGACCGAGACGCCGAGGCCGAGGAGGATGCTCCAGAGCGGCGTCTCCGTGCGGAGGCTCGAGACGAGGCGCACGACGAGCGCGGTCAAAAGGCCGAGGCCCACGCCCACGAGGCCCCCGAGGGCGGTCAACGTCATCGCCTCGGTCAGGAACTGGAGCGAGATGTCACGCCGCAGCGCGCCGACCGCCTTGCGGAGGCCGATCTCCCTCGTCCGCTCCGTCACCGAGACGAGCATGATGTTCATGACGCCCACCCCGCCCACTACGAGCGCGATCGCCGCGATGAGGACCATGACGCCCGAGATCGCGTTCGTGACGGCCTGCATCTGGGCCAGCATCTTCTCGGCCGTGAAGATCGCAAAGTCGTTCGGCGCGTTGTAGGGCACCTTGCGCCGCGCGCGCAGAACGGCCGTGCCTTCTTCGATCACGCGGTCCACGAGCTCGGGCGACCTCGGGATCGTCGCGATGTGGATCGTGTCGTCGTGGGAGTTTTTCGTCTGCGGGAAGTGCCGGTCGAACGTCGAGATCGGCATCACGACGATGTTGTCGGGCTGGCCGCCGAACCCGGACGACCCCTTCTTGTTGAACGTGCCGACGACCTGAAGGCGCTTGCCGTTCACCGAGATCATCTGGCCGAGGGGATCTTTGCCCTTGAAGAGGGCTTCCGAGACGTCCTGCCCGATGACGCAGACGTCCGTCGCGTGAAGAACGTCGATGTCCATGACGTTCCGCCCGTCCTGGATCTCCCAGTTGTTGCAGATCGGGTAGTTCTGGTTGATGCCGCCGATCTGCGGGGAGTTCGCTTCGTTGCCGTTGCCCTTGACCTGCGAGGCGCTCCACATGTAACGCTCGGGCGAGACGGCGAGGATGGAGGGGCAGAGCGCCTGGAGCGCGTCGGCGTCCTCGATCGTGAGGTCGCGGCGTTTCCGTTCCTCTTCGGAGCGCCGGCCGGGGCCGAAACGGGGCTCGAATTTCTGGAACTGCACGAGCGTCGTGCCGAAAGAGGAGAAGGCCTCGGTCTGGGAGCGGTCGAAGCCCGTCACGAGCGCGACCATGCTGATGACCGTCCAGACGCCGATGACGATGCCGACCATCGTGAGAAACGCGCGCAGCTTGTGCGCGCGGAGGGCCGTCAGCGCGAACCGCAGGTTCTCGACGATGACGCGGCGAAACGTCTCGAGGACGTGCGTCATTGGTGGTGGCTACTCATATCGGAGCGCTTCTATCGGAGTCAGGCGGCTCGCTTTGATGGCGGGAAAGACGCCGGCGATGATGCCGGTCAGGGTCGCGAGGACGAGGCCCGAGACGATGAGGCCGGGCGTCACGAGCGTCGGGAGCGGCGTGAACGCGTCCACACAAAGCGCGATGAGCCATCCGAAGAAGACGCCGAGGCCGCCGCCGCCGAGCGCGAGGAGAGCGGCCTCGAGAAGGAACTGCCAGAGGACGTCCCGCTTGCGGGCCCCGACCGCGAGGCGCAGGCCGATCTCCTTCGTCCGCTCGATCACGGACACGAGCATGATGTTCGCGATCACGATCGCGCCCACGACGAGCGAGATCCCGCTGATGAAAACGAGAAGGGCGAAGGCGGCCGCCGTGATCGCCTTCCACACGACCTGCACCGCGTCCGCGTTCACGAAGACGACCGGGTCCGGCGCTTTCGGGTCCGTGTGGCGGATCGCCCGGAAGATCGTCCGGATCTCGTCCATCGACGCCGGCACGCCGGGCACGCCGCCCTTCGCCTGGACGAAGATGGCGAGCTGGCGATTCGCCCCCCAGACCTTGCAGAGCGTCTCGCGCGGGATGTACGCGACGTTGTCCTGGCTCTGGCCGAGGACGGAGCCCTGCTTCATGAGGAGGCCGATGATCTCGAACGGGGTTCCGCCGATCGTGAGCGTGCGGCCGATCGGTTCGACGCGGGGAAAGAGCTCCTCCCTCACGTCGGAGCCGATGACGGCGACGTACGCGCGGTGCTCGTTTTCCATCTCGGTGAAGAAGCGCCCCGACTCGAGGTCGAGGTTGCGGATCTCGCTCATGTTCGCCGTCGTTCCCTGGATCTGGACGTCCGAAAGGCGATGATTCGCGTATTTGATGAGCTGCAGCGTTCCCGACTGCGCGCCGATCTTCTCCGCGAGGCGCGCGAGGCGCACGACCTGCTCGTAGTCGGGCTTCTTGACGGGCTTTCTCTTGAGCGCCTCGAGGAAGCCCTCGTGCGACGTGATGATGCCCCAGCGCGTGACCACGTAGACGTCGGGCGACAGCGAGAAGATTTTCGTCGCGACGTAGTTGTTGAGGCCCGAGATGACGGCCACAACGGCGATGACCGTCATGACGCCGATGATGACGCCGAGGAGAGTGAGGAACGAGCGGAGCTTGTGTGCGGTGATGGCCTTCCAGGCAACGCGCAGGAGCTCCCCGATCAGCATTGTCGGGCCTCTCGTCCTCAGGATTTCTTCGCGGCGTCGGGGCCCGCCGTCGAGTTGTCGACCTTGACGCGGTCTCCGATCTTGAGAGAGCGGAGCGCCTTGAAAGGCCCCGTGACGATCTCCTCGCCGTCCGCGAGCCCCTCGAGGACCTCGGTCTGCAGGTCGGCGCTGATCCCGGTCTTGATCGGCCGGAAATCGACGGTGCCGTCCTTTTTCACGACGAAGACGCCCTCCACGTCCTTTTTCTTTTCGGCCGCGGCGGCGGCGGGCGTCGGGACGGGTGTCGGTTTTTTGCCCTTCGGGCGCTCGAGCGATGCCGGGTCGGCGACGACGAGGGCCGGGATGGGAATTGAGAGCGCGGAGGCGCGCCGGTCGGTCTCGATCTTCCCGGAGACCGAGAAACCGGGCCGGATGTTCGACGGCGGGTTCTCGACCTGGACCTTCACGATGAAGTTCACGGCGGACGAGTCCGTGCCGAGCGCGGACTTCGTGATCGGGCTGCCGCCGATCTCCGTGACGACGCCGTTGAACTTCTTGTCCGGGTACGCGTCGAACGTGAGCTTCGCCTTCTGGCCGACCTTCACCTGCGGGATGTCGGTCTCGTCGATCTCCATCTCGCCTTCGACGATGGACATGTCCGACACCGTCAGGAGCACCGTTCCCGCATTGTTCATTGTGCCGACGATCGCGTTCTCGCCGGCCTCGACGGGCTTCGCCGTGACGATTCCGTCGATGGGGGACGTGATCGTCGTCTTCTTCAGGCTGTCCTTGTTCGCGAGGAGGTTCGCCCGCGCCTGCTCGATGCGGCGCTCGTCCGCTCGCTCGTTCGCACGGGCGGAGTCGAGCGCGAGCTGGGCCTTCTGGAGGTTCTGCTCGGACTCGATGTGCGCCGCGAAGTTCTTCTTTGTGCGCTCGAGGTCGCGCTCGGCCTGCTCCCGCGTGAACTTGTCCGCTTCCCGCTGCGCGAAGAGGGCATCGAGGCCCGCCTGGGTCGCCTGCGCGCCCGCGTCGTACTGGACCTTGTCGATCTGCAGGAGGAGATCGCCCTTTTTGACGTGGTCGCCCTCGACGACGGCGAGCGTCACGATCTGGCCCATGACCTGGGACGAGATGTCGACCTTGATGCGCGCGCGTACGCGGCCGTTGCAGCTCACCGTGGCGACGAGCGGGGCCTTCGCGACTTTCGCCGTCGTGACGCGCACGAGGTTCTTGTCCCGGCTCCTGATCGAGGCATAGACGACGAGAGCGAGGACGAGGGCGACGGCCACCCCGATCGCAACCTTGATCCGCGTGGTCATCGAAAGACTCCCTTCGGGCGCAACGGCTTGACTCCTCCACCTGTTACGGGATTTGAGAGACGAAAGTTTCCGCTTCCCAAGACGGCGGACATGGCGGACAGGGGGGGATTCGAACCCCCGGTAAGCTTTTAAAGGCCTACGGCGGTTTAGCAAACCGCTGGTTTAAGCCACTCACCCACCTGTCCGCGCGAGCGCCGGGCCGCGAAGTCTAGCAGGGAGAGAGGATAATCGCGCCCGGGGCAGCCCGACCGGACGATGCGCGGAGGAGTGGCCGAGTGGTTTAAGGCGGCGGTCTTGAAAACCGTTGTACCGCAAGGTACCGGGGGTTCGAATCCCTCCTCCTCCGCCAGCCTCGCGCGCCGTCAGGGCCTGCGAATCTCCACAAGGCCGCCGCAGTAAGGCTGCAGGACCTTCGGGATCGAGACGGAGCCGTCCTTTCTCTGGAAGTTTTCGAGGATCGCGACGAGCGTCCGCCCGACGGGCAGCCCCGAGCCGTTGAGCGTGTGGACCAGCTCGTTTCGGGATTTCCCGCCCGGGCCTTCCACCTTCACGCGGATCGCGGCGCGGCGCGCCTGGAAGTCGCTGAAGTTCGAGCAGGACGAGATCTCCTTGTAGCCGTTCTGCCCGGGCAAAAAGACCTCGAGGTCGTACGTCTTCGCGGAGGCGAAGCCCAGGTCGCCGCGGCACAGGGCGATGCGCCGGTACGGGAGCTCGAGGCGCTCGAGAAGGTCCTCGGCGTCGCGCGTCAGGCGCTCGTGCTCTTCGCGCGAGGCCTGGCTGCTCGTGAATTTCACGAGCTCGACCTTGTCGAACTGGTGCTGGCGGATCATGCCGCGCGTGTCCTTGCCCGCAGCTCCCGCCTCGGCGCGGAAGCACGGCGTGTACGCGCAGTAGGAGATGGGCAGCTCCTTCTGGGAAAGCACCTCGTCGCGGTGGAGATTCGTGACGGGCACTTCGGCCGTGGGCGTCAGGTACCAGTCCGTGCCCTCCAGCTTGAAGAGGTCGGCCGCGAACTTCGGGAGCTGGCCGGTGCCGAAGAGCGAGGCGGAGTTCACGAGGAAGGGAGGCAACACCTCGGTATAGCCGTGCTCGCGCGTGTGCACGTCGAGGCAGAACTGGATGAGCGCCCGCGACAGAAGCGAGGCCGGCCCCTTGAGCACGGTGAAGCGAGACCCGGTGATCTTGGCCGCGCGCTCGAAGTCGAGGATGCCGAGCGCGGGCCCGAGATCCCAGTGCGCGAGCGGCGGGAAGTCGAAGCGCGTCGGCTCGCCCCACGTCTTCAGGACGACATTCTGCGTCTCGTCAGCGCCGTCCGGCACGTCCTCCTGCGGAATGTTCGGGAGCGTCTCTTCGATGGGACCGAATCGTGCGTCGAGGTCCCTGATTCTTTCTTCGAATGAGGAGATTTGCGCCGCAATCGTCCTGGATCGTTGTTCCTCGGCGGCCGAGTCCTCGCCTGCTTTGCGCTTCGCGCCGATTTTCTGCGAAAGGGAATTGCGCTCGGCGCGCGCGGTCTCCATGAGCGTGATCTGCGTCCGCCGCTCTTCGTCGATCGCACGCCAGCTCTCGAGCGCGCCGGGGGGCAGGTTGCGCTGCCTGAACAGGTGAGGCAGGCGCTCGAATTCCTTTCTCAGAAAATCCCTCGACAGCATGAGCCGTGCATTCTATTCAACCTCTCTATCGGGACGTCCCGCGCGCCTATCATCGGACGTCTTGTCCGCCAACCCGCGCGTCCTCGTCGCCATCGTGTCCTGGAACTCCGCCGCCCACCTGCGCGATGCGATCGCGTCGGTGCCGGAAGGCGTGCCCGTCGTCGTCGTCGACAACGCCTCGTCGGACGGCTCGGCGAAAGTCGCCCGAGAAGCGGGCGCCCGCGTGATCGACGCCGGCAGGAATCTCGGCTTTGGTCCCGCGTGCAACCGCGCCGCGCTCGAAGGCGGCCCGTCGGAGACGATCCTCTTTTTGAACCCCGACGCCGCCCTCGTGGACGGCACGCGGACGCTCGCCGCGCTTCTCGCCGCGCTGGACGCGGACCCCGCCGTCGCCGCCGTGGCGCCGCGGCTCGAGGGCGACGGCCAGGGCCGCTTTCAGCTCCGCCGCCTCCCGTCGGCCCGGGCGCTCGTTCGCGAGGCGCTCCTCGTCGACCGCCTCTTCCCGAACAACGCGGGCCTTCGCCGCGACCGCTACCTCGACGAGGACCGCCGCGCGGCTTTTGACGTCGAGCAGCCCGCCGCCGCCGCCCTCCTCATGAGGCGCGACGCCTTCGAAGCGCTCTCGGGCTTCGATGCCTCCTTCACGCCCGCGTGGTTCGAGGACGTCGATCTCTGCGCGCGCCTCCTGGAATCGGGCCGGAGGATCCGGTACGTTCCCGAGGGCCGCGCCACGCACGTGGGCGGCGTCACGATGCAGGCGCTTTTCTACCGCGACTTCCGCCCCGTCTACGTCCGGAATCTCTTCCGCTACCTGGCGCGCCACGCGTCACCCGGGGCCCGCGCCGCCGCGCGGGCCGCAACGCTGGCGGGCGCGCTCCTGAGACTCGCGCTCCTCCCGTTCGTTCGGCCCGACCACCCGCGGCCCGACGCGGCGGGGGCCCACGCGCGCGTCGTCCGCGGGCTTCTCGGCTTCGGCTGGCGCTCGGCGCTCCTGCCGGGAGGGCGGTCCTCGTGACGGAGCCCCGCGTTCTCGTCTCGATCGTCACGCACAACGAGTCGCGCGACGTCGAGCGCCTGTTGCCGTCCCTCTTCGCGCAGACGTTTCGGGATTTCTCGATCATGGCCGTGGACAATGCCTCGGAGGACGGCACGCGCTCCACGTTCGCCGCGTTCGAAAAGGTGACGCTCGTCCCGCTCACGGTCGTGTCCTCGCGCGAGAACCTCGGCTACACGGGCGGCCACAACCTCGCGATCGGCAAGGCCGTGAAGGCTCAGAGCCCCTGGGTCCTCGTCCTCAACTCCGACGTCGTCCTCGCGCCCGATTTTCTCGAGCGCCTCCTCGACGAAGCCGAGCGGCCGGAAAACGCGCGCGCCGGCGCCTTCACCGGGAAGATTTTGAGGGCCGAGGGTGTGGAGCTTCTTCCCACGACCGTGCTCGACACCGTCGGGATCCGCATGACCCGCAACGGCCGGCACTTCGACATCGGCGCGGGCCTCCCGGACGACGGGCGCTACGACCGCGGAGCGGAGGTCTTCGGCGTCTCGGGCTGCGTCGCGCTTTACCGGACGGCCGCGCTCTTAGACGTGAGGATCGCGACGGGCTTTTTCGACGACGACTTCTTTCTCTACCGCGAGGACGTGGACCTCGCGTGGCGGCTCCGCGGCCGCGGCTGGACCGCACGTTGCGTCCCCGCCGCCCGGGCGTGGCACCGCCGGCGCAACCTGCCCGAGCGGCGCCGCGAGATGTCGCCTGCGGCGAATCTGCATTCCGTCAAGAACCGCTTTCTCCTCCGAATCAACAACGCGGGGAAAGAGCACCTCAAGGCGACGCTCGCGCGCACCTTCGTCCGCGATCTCGTCGTCGTCGCCGCGTGCCTCACGGTGGAGCGCAGCTCGCTGCCGGCCCTCCGCTGGCTCGCGGAGAATCGCACGCGCCTTCTCGCGAAGCGCGCCGCGATTCGCGCCGCGCGCACCGTGACCGATCGCGCGCTCCTGCCCTGGTTCACCTCCGAGCCAGAGGGGGCGCGCCGCGCCGGCGCATGAAAATCGCCATACTCGGGACGCGCGGCATTCCCGCCGCATACGGAGGCTTCGAGACCCTCGCCGAGGAGCTCTCCGCCCGCCTGGCCGCCCGCGGGCACGACGTCACGGTCTATGCGCGGCCGCACGGCGTCGGCTCCGTCGTTTTAGCCCATCGCGGGGCGCGCGTCGTCCACCTTCCGACGCTCCGCCTGAAATACTTCGACACCGTGGTCCATTCGGCGCTCTCGGGCCTCCATGCCGCGGCAGAGGGTTATGACGCCGTTCTCGTCTGCAACGGCGCCAACGCTCTCCTCTGCCGCCTGCCCCGCCTTCTCGGGACGCCGGCGCGCATCGTCCTGAACGTGGACGGGCTCGAGCGGAACCGCCGCAAGTGGAATCGCCTTGGGCAGCTCGTCTACGCGCTTTCGGAGCGGCTCTCCTGCGTGATGCCGGACGCCGTCGTGACGGATGCCCGCGCCATCCAGGCCTACTACCGCGAGAGGTACGGAAAGGAGTCCGTCTTCATCCCGTATGGCTCCGACCTCCCGCCTCCCTCGTCTCTCGCGACGCTCGAGCGCCTCGGGCTTCAGCCCGGCGGCTACGTGCTCTATGTCTCGCGCTTCGAGCCGGAGAACAACGCGGACGCCGTCGTGCGCGCGTTCCGCGGCGTGCCAGGCGAGACGAAGCTCGTCCTCGTGGGCACAGCGCCCTACGCGGACGCCTTTCTCGCGCGGGTCCGCGCCGAGGCAGCTCTCGATCCGCGAGTTCTCCTGCCCGGAGCGCTCTATGGGGAGGCGTACCGCGAGCTCCTCGCGCACGCTGCGATCTACGTGCACGCGACGGAGGTCGGCGGCACGCACCCCGCGCTCATCGAGGCGATGGGCTTCGGCCGGCCGCTCGTCGTCCACGACACTCCCGAGAATCGCGAGGTGGCGGGAGAGGCCGCGCTCTTCGTGAACGCGCGAAGCGCCGAGAGCCTCGCCGCCTCTCTGACGGCGCTGCTCTCGGATCCCTCGGCGCGGGAGCGCTCGGGCCGGGCGGCGCTCGAGCGCGCCCGCAGGGATTACCGCTGGGAGGCGGTGGCGCACGCCTACGAGACCCTCCTGACGGGTCCCTGAGACCCGAAACACCCGTCCTTGCTAGCATTCGGGCGGCGGGGAAGCTCCCGTCCCCGAATGCTGAAGCAGCAGGCCCGGACAATCGCCGCGCTCCTGTACGCGGCCGACCTCAGCGTCACCCTTGCGACGCTGCCCGTGGCTTACGCGCTCCGGAGCGAGCTTCTGCCGCACCTCTTCAGCCGGCTCACGCCGCTCTATCAGTTCAGCTGGTACCTCGTCCTCGTGGGCCCCACCGTCCTGATCTTTTCGGGCCTCCTCTTCCTCGAAGGCGCGTATCGCAGCCACCGCACGCTGCGCCTCAAGGACGAGGTCGCGCTCATGACGCGCACGTCTTTCTTCGGAAGCCTGCTGCTCGCTCTTGTCGTCTTCGGCGCCCGGTGGGACTTCATCTCGCGGCCGTTTCTCGCCATCTTCTTCATCGTGAACGTCCTCTTCCTCATGAGCGAGCGCGTCACGGTACGTCTCGTCGCCCGCCGCGTGCGCTCGCTCGGCTTCAATTTCCGCACCGTCGTCCTCGTCGGCGACACGCCGCGGGCCGCGTCGATGGCCCGCCTCATCCGCGAGCATCCGTGGTGGGGGTTGAAGCTCCTTGGCCTCGTGCGCGAGCGGCCCGCCGAAAATGGCGCGACGACGACCGCGAATGGCGTGCCGCTTCTCGGTTCACTTCAGGATTTGCCGAAGATCCTCACGGAGCTCACCGTCGACGAGGTCATCCTCGCCGTGGACCGCGGCGACCTGCCGAAACTCGAGGACATCTTTCTGCTCTGCGAGGAGATGGGCGTCAAGACGCGGCTCGTCCTCGACTTTTTCCCCCACGTGCTCGCGCGCGTGGAGCTCGAGGAGCTCGAGGGCACACCGCTCCTCACGTTCTCGACGACGCCGGGTGAAGGCCTCGCTCTCCTCGTCAAACGCGCCGTCGACATCTTCCTGTCCGTCCTCATCGGCGTCGTGTCCTTCGTGCCCGTCACGCTCGCGGCGCTCGTCATCAAGCTCACGTCGCGGGGGCCGGTGCTCTTCCGCCAGACGCGCTGCGGGCTGAACGGCCGCCCGTTTACGCTCGTCAAGCTCCGGACGATGGTCGAGGGAGCGGAGAAGCTCCTGCCCGGCGTCGCGCACCTGAACGAGCATGAGGGCCCCGTCTTCAAGGCGACGAACGACCCGCGTCTCACGGTCTTCGGCCGCCTCATTCGCCGCTTCTCGTTCGACGAGGTGCCCCAGCTCTGGAACGTCCTGCGCGGCGAGATGTCTCTCGTGGGGCCGCGCCCGCCGCTCCCGGAGGAGGTCGCGCGCTACGAGAGGTGGCAGCGGCGCCGCCTCTCGATGAAGCCGGGCGTCACGGGGCTGTGGCAGGTGTCGGGCCGGAGCGAGATCGCGCAGTTCAACGAGTGGATGAATCTCGACCTCGCCTACATCGACAACTGGAGCCTCGGCCTCGACGCGAAGATCCTGTTGCGCACGATTCCGACCGTCCTGACGGGCCGCGGCGCGCGTTAGGGGAGCCGCTCAGAGGCGGGCGTGCAGCGCACGACTTTCGGAGCTGACAGCGCACGCCGGAGCTGCTTGAGGTGCTTGCCCTCGTGCCCGGCGATGAACCGGAACCACGAGATGCCGGTGAAGCGCCCGAGCAGGAAATGCGGGAAGACGAGCCTTGCGAAGCGCTCTTCGCCCATCCGGTCCGCGAACGCGAGGAGGTCGCGGCGCGACGCGGCGAGGCCCTCGAGGACCTCGGCGGGCTTCACCTCCGCGCGCGGGCGCGGCCTCACGAGCTTCGGCGCCGGCAGCTTGATCGGCCAGAAGACGGGGGTCATGGGCAGGCGGTAGTACCACGCGCGCCTCGTGACGCGCGTCGGCTCGCCGCGCTCGAGCTTCCCGAACGCTTTCACGAGGGAGCTTTCGGCCGTGCGGATGTGGTCGAGGACCTCGGCCGCGCACCAGCCGCCGCCCGCGGGGGCGGCCATGAGCTCGGCGTCGGACTTCCCCGCCACGGCGGCGCCGATCTCCCGTCGCACCCGTTCCATTTTGGCGCGAGCCTCCCGCAGTGCGTCCAGCCGGCTCATAATCCTCATCGTCTCACCGAAGCGGAGGCCCCGTCCATGAAGCGACCCTTCTGCATCTCCCTCGCTGTTCTCGCCGTCGTCTTCGTTGCCCTCCGCGCGCCGCGCGCCGCGGCCGAGCCACTCGCCGTGCGCTGCGGCCGCATCCTCGATCCGTCCACGCGGACGGTCCGGACGGGGGCCACCGTCTTTCTCGACGACGGGAAAGTCTCCGCCGCGCCGCCCCCCGCCGGCGCGCGCACGCTCGATCTCTCCGCGTTCGCCTGTCTGCCCGGCTTTATCGACGCACACACGCACCTCCTGCTGCAGGGCGACGCGACGTCGGCCGAATACGACGAGCAGGTGCTCCTCGAATCGGGCCCCTATCGGGCCTTACGCGCCGCCGCGGCCGCGCGCATCGCCCTCGACCACGGCTTCACGACCGTGCGCGACCTCGGGACCGAAGGCGCGGGCTTCGCGGACGTGGATCTCAGGCGCGCGTTCCAACGCGGCATCCTCCCGGGGCCGCGCGTCTTCGCGTCGGGCCCCGCGATGAGCGTCACGGGCGGCTATCCGCTCCTCGGCTACTCGTGGGAGCGGAAGATGCCCGACGGCGTCCTGAAGTGCGACGGGCCGGACGACTGCCGCAAGGCCGTGCGCTTCCAGGTCCAGAACGGCGTCGACTGGATCAAGGTCTACGCGGACCGCAGCTATTACCGGACGCCGGACGGCGGATGGGCCGCGATCGCGAACTTCACGCCCGAGGAGATGAAGGCCATCGTGGAGGAAGCGCACAACCTGAGGAAGAAGGTCGCCGCCCACTCCATGACGCCGTCAGGCCACCGCGTCGCGCTCTCGGCGGGGGTGGATTCGATCGAGCACGGTGACGTCCTCGACGAGGAGACCGTGAAGGCGATGGTGGCCCGGAAAGTCGCGTACTGCCCGACGATCACGGTCGCGGACTTCGTGAGGGGCCCGCGGTCGAAGACGAACCCGATCTGGGACCAGCTCTGGACCGCCGCGCAGGACTCCTTCAAGAGGGCATACAAGGCCGGCGTTCCGATCGCGTTCGGAACAGACGCGGGCGGTTTCGACTGGGACAAGCGGAACCAGGCCGAGGAGTTCTCCTTCATGGTCGCATGGGGCATGACGCCGTGGGACGCGCTTCGCTCGGCGACCGTCGTCGCGGCCGATCTCCTCGGGCAGGCCGGCAGGCTGGGCTGCCTCGCGCCCGGCTGCGCCGCCGACCTCGTGGCCGTGGCGGGCGACCCGCTCCGCGACGTCAGGACGCTCGAGAAGACGGTGGCGGTCGTCTCTCAGGGAAAGGTCGTGAAGAGGCCTGATTGAGGAAGACCCCGGTGCGTCGAGTCGCGCGGAAGCTGATCGTCGCGCTGGTTTTCTTCTTAGAAGGTGAATGTGCCCTCGCGCAGGCCGCTGCTCCGGCGCCTCTCGACGCGGGCTGGCGCGTTTTCGCGTCTTACGGTCAAGCCTCCGCTCCGCGCTCCCAGGGATTCGCCGAGCAGGCCTCGTTCGCGGTCGCGCGGGACTTCGACCTCGGCTCTCGCTTCTCGCTGGGCATCGAATTCACGCCGCTCTTCGTCGTGAACCAGACGCGGGTGGATCTGCCGGGCCGTCCGCGCGAGGTCGCGTACGCGGTCGCCGTGGCGCCTGTCCTCGCGTGGACCTACGTGCCGAAAGCCTCCCGGTTCGGCCTGAGGCTCGAGGGCGGCGTCGGGATCTTCTGGGGTTTCTCGCCGATTCCCGCCGAGGGCTCGCGGTTCAACTTCCTCGACGAGTTCGCGGGGCTGGTCCTCGTCCGCGCCGGAAGCGATCACCTCGTCTCTCTCGGCGTCCGGCGCGTCCACGTCTCGAATCTCGGCCTCGCGGGGCCCGACAACCCCGGACTGAGCTTCTATTCGGGCGTCGTCGGGGTTTCGTGGACTGCGCGCTAAACCGCAGCCGCGCGCCCTTGACTTAGTTCACTTTCGAGTCCAGTCTGGAACCATGACGAAGGTGAACGTCCACGAAGCCAAGACACATCTTTCCCGCCACCTCGAGGACCTCGAGGCGGGTCGCGTCACGTCTGTTGTCATCTGCCGCCGCAACGTTCCGATTGCCGAGCTCCGTGCCGTCACGCAGGCAAGGCGGAAAAAGCGCCCCATCGGTCTCGCCAAGGGAAAGGTCTTCATTCCAAAGTCATTCTTCGAGCCTCTGCCGGACGAGATCCTCGACGCCTTTTACGGGAAGCGTTGAGGATTATCCTCGACACATGCACGTTCCTCTGGCTCATCGCCGGGTCGCGTCAGCTTTCCGCTACGGCCCGCCGGGTCTTTCGGACCGAGGACAATGAGTTTTTTCTGAGTGCGGCTTCTGCATGGGAGATCGCGCTCAAATACGCCGCCGGGCGCCTGAAGCTCGCGGACCCACCCGCACTCCTCGTGCCGAAGGAACGCGAACGGCATGGCATCGAGGAGTTGACCGTCACCGAAGCTGATGCGCTGAGCGCGGGCCGGCTCCCAGAGCTGCATCGCGATCCCTTTGACCGTCTGCTCATTGCACAGGCTCTCGCTCGGGGATTTCAGATCCTGACCCCTGACGAACTGATCGCGCGCTACCCGGTTCAGACGGTGTGGTAGCCGAGTTATTTCGGCCGGTAGCCCTTCGCGCCCACCTTGCCGAGCGCGCCGACGCTCTCGAAGTACTTCGCGAAGGCGATCATGCCGCCCTCGGCCTGCTCCCAGTCGTAGTTCTCGTTCGGCGCGTGGTAGCCGTGCTCGGGGAGCGAGAGGCCGAGGAAGAGGATCGGCGCCTTCAGGAGCTTCTCCATCGTGACGACGGCGCCGATCGAGCCACCCTCGCGCACGAAGACGGGCTCCTTGCCGAACGCGAACTTCACCGAGCTTCGGACCGCGTCGGCGAGCGGGCCCGTCGTGATGCCGCGATACGGATCGAGGCGGCCTTCCAGGTGGACCTTCACGTCGGAGTTCTTCTTCTTCACGAACGCCGTGACGAGCTTCGTGATCTTGGCCCCGGTCTGGTTCGGGACGAGGCGGCAGGAGACCTTCACCTCGGCGCGCGGCGGGATGATGGTCTTCACGCCCGGGCCCGTGTAGCCGCCGACGACGCCGTGGATCTCGAACGTGGGCCTCGCCCAGATGCGCTTCATGACCTCGAGCGCGTCGTTCGTGCGGATGGATTTGAAGAGGTGGTCCTTCTTGAAGCCCGAGACTGTGAAGCCGGACCTCCGGAAATCCTCGAGCTCCGCCTTCGACGTCGCGACGACGTCGTCGTAGAAGCCGGGAATCTTCACGTGCCCCGTCTTCGCGTTGAAGCAGTCGGCGACGAGCTGCATGAGCTCGGCGATCGGGTTGCGCGCCGCGCCGCCCGTCACGCCGGAATGCTGGTCAGTCGTGCCCGTCTCGAGCGTGAAGAGCAGACCCTGCAGGCCGCGGAGGCCCGCCGGCGCCGCCGGCTTGCCGCGCGCGATCCAGATCGTGTCGGAGACGATGACCGAGTCGGTCGCGAGAGCGTCGACAGCTTCCCCGACGCCCTTCGCGAAGCTCGGCGAGCCGATCTCCTCCTCGAACTCCCAGAGAACCCTCACGTTCACGGGCACGCCCGCGTCCACGGCGGCCTTCGCGCCGAAGAGCGCCGAGAGCGCGGGACCCTTGTCGTCCGTGGTCCCGCGCCCGAAATAGCGGTCGCCCGTCTTCGTGAATACGAACGGGTCCGTCTCCCACGGCTCGGTCTCCTTCGAGGCGGGCTGGACGTCGAGGTGGTTGTAAACGGTGACGGTGGGACGCGACGGGTCGCTGCCCCACGTGCCGCTGACGATCGGATTGCCACCCGACTCGTGGACGGAAGGCGTTCCCGAGAAGGCGCGGATCGTCTCTTCAGCCAGCTTCACGCCATCGGCGATCGCGGCCTTTTTCGTGGGATCGACGGAGACCGTCGGGCACTCGACGAAATCGCGAAACAGCCCCTCGAAGCGGGAGCGGTTCTCGCGCGCGAAGGTGGTGAGGGCGTCTTTGGTGAGCGCGGACGTATTCATGGCCTGAGTCTAGCCCGGCCCGTCCGAACATCAGGGAGAGGTCGGGGTCAGCCCGGAGCTCCTGAAGTCCCCTCGGAGGAGGGCGTCCCGGGCGGGCGGAATCTTCTCTTGTGCATGCGCTCCTCCTCTTCCTTGAAGAGGTACTTGATGGAGCGCTTCGGAATGAGCAGGTTCGGCCCGTGCTCGCGGTTCAGCTTGATGACATCCTTGTCGTACCACTCGATCCAGCCGCGCAGCTCTTCGCCGTCCACGAGGCGGACGACGATCGGCGTCTTGCTCTGCATCTGCTTGAGGTAGTAGTACGCCTCGGCGTTCGTCTGCTCCGGGGGGACCATTTTTCGCGACGAAGGGCTGCGCGAGACGCCCTGGTCGCGCAGGACGCGGGCCAACGAGGGCCGGATGAGCTTCCGCGGGCCCAGCTCGGCTGGTCCGTCCGCGGCGACGGAAGGCTCTGCTGGGGACGGCGGCTTTTTCACCGAAGCCATGTCGAGGACTCCTCTTGGGGGACCCATGGGAGGGGGAACGAACTTAAGAGGGAGTCTATTCCGTGCTTCGATAGAAAAGCGAGGCCCCGAAATGCCCTCAGGCGGCGGGCGGGGCGGAGCGCGCCCGGTCGCCCCCGTGGCTCATCCGGCGCGCGGCCTCGATCCCGCCTTCGAGCTCGTAAGCGACGCAGCATTTCAGGCGCCCGCACTGGCCGGTGAGCTTCGAGGGGTTCGGGGTGAGGCCCTGCATCTTGGCCATCTTGATGGCCACGGGATGGAAGCTCTTGAGCCAGGTCGAGCAGCAGAGCGTGAGGCCGCATGAGCCGATGCCGCCGATCAGCTTCGTTTCGTCCCTGACCCCGATCGACTTCATCTCGACGCGGATCTCGAAGCGGTCGCCGATCCGGCGGGCGACCTCCCGCGTTTCGGGCTTTTTTTCGGACGTGTAGAGCACCGTCATCCGCCGCCGGTCGAAGCCGACCGCGCACTTGACGATGTGGAGGTCCAGCTTCAGCTCGAGAACCGCCGCGTCGGCGAAAAGGCGGGCCGCGTCCTGGAGCTCGACCCTCTCGACGTAGTCGGCGTACTCCGAGTCGGACGCGAGCCTGAGGAAGCGCTTCGCCTTCTTCGACGAGCACGCCTTCGCGAGGACCGGGGTCGTCGTCGTGACTTCGGCGAACTCGGGACCATTCTCGGCTTCCACGATGATGCGCTCGCCCGGCTTGACGGCGATCTCGCCCGTGAAAACGAGCGCCGTCTTTCCGTCCATCGCGTCGGCGAGGCGCACCCCGATGTAGTTGCCGCCGGGGTTCGTGGAGGTTCCGAGGGAGCAGCCGGTACAGCCCATACGCGGCCGATTGTGCCAGAGGCTATTCCCGCGCGTACAGCGCGGCCCCGAGAAGGCCCGCGTCGTCGCCCAGCGCGGCCGGCTCGATCCGCAGCTTCCCGAGCTCCTGGGTGAAGGCGAACGTGTCGGCCCATCTCCTGACGTCCGCGAGATACGAGGCGCCGACGTCCACCGCCACGCCGCCGCCGAGCACGAAGAGATCGGGCGCAAAGACGTTGAAGACGTTCGCCATCGCGAGGCCCACGGCCTTCGCGGAGCGGGCGAGAGCGCGGAGCGCGAGCGCGTCCTTCGCCTCGACGGCCTCGCGGAGCTGGGAACCCTTGAGCCGCGCGTCTTTCTTCGACACGGCCTTCTCGAGGCAGGTCTTCTCGCCTTCGGCGATCCTCCTTCTCAGCCACGCCGTGATCCCGACCTTCGCGGCAATGCTCTCGAGAGTTCCCTCGAAAGAGCCCGCCTTCACGTGCCGGAAGTCGATGCGCGTCATCCCGATCTCGCCCGCGTTGCGGTTACGGCCCGAGTGGATCTTTCCGCCGCGGATGACCGCTCCGCCGATGCCCGTGCCGACCCAGACGGCGACCATCGTCTCCGCGCCGCGGCCGGCGCCGAGCCGCGCCTCGCCGAGCGCGGCGAGCCGTACGTCGTTTTCGAGACGGCGGCGCGCGTTCGGGAACGGCCCGCGCAGGGCTTCGAGAATCGGCCAGTTCGTCGCGGACAGGTTGCCGGACCTGAGGACGAGCCCCTTCTCCGCGTCCACGGCGCCCGGCGAGGCGACCGCGAGCGCCGCGACGCTCTCGCGCGCGGCGCCGGCCTCCCGAAGCGCGAGATCGGCGGCCGCGACGAGCGCCTCGCCGATCGCCCGAACACCGTCCGAGAACGGCGTCTTGAGCTTGCCGCGCCCGACGATCTTTCCCGCGCCGTCCACGGCGCCCGCGAGGATCTTCGTCCCGCCGAGATCGATCCCGAGGGCGATCGCACCCCGCGTCCGAGCGGCCATCTCCACCTCCGTCTGCACCGGGGAGGATAGTCTTGCCCCATGAGCCTCCATCCGTGGCAGCGCTATCAGGCCCTCTCCCTCCACGTTCCGTCGCTCTCGCTCCTCGTCGACCTCTCGAAGACGTCGCTCACGGACGGCGCGCTCCATCGCGACCCGCTCGTTTTGACCGCGTTCCCCGCGGCCTTTGCCGCGATGGAGGCGCTCGAGGCCGGCGCGATCGCGAACCCCGACGAGAACCGGCGCGTGGGCCACTACTGGCTGCGCGCGCCGGAGCGCGCCCCGGACGCCGCGACGCGGAGCGCGATCGAAACGACGCTCGCACGCGTGAAAGCTTTCGCAGCGGATGTCCATGCCCGGCGCATCGCGCCCGAAAAGGCCCCGCGCTTCACGAACGTCCTCGTCGTCGGCATCGGCGGCTCGGCCCTCGGGCCGCAGTTCGTGGCCGATGCGCTCGGCGCGCCGTCCGACCCCCTGCGCCCGTTCTTCTTCGACAACACGGACTCCGACGGCATGGCGCGCGAGCTGGCCCGCATCGCCTCGACGCCGGGCGGCCTCGCGGGCACGCTCACCGTCGTCATCTCGAAATCCGGAGGCACGAAAGAGACGCGCAACGGAATGCTCGAGGCGAAAGAGGCGTACCGCGCCCAGGGGCTCACGTTTTCGCGCCACGCCGCCGCGGTGACGGGCGAGGGGAGCGAGCTGGACGCCGTGGCGGCCGGGGGCGGTTGGCTCGCGCGATTCCCGATGTGGGACTGGGTGGGCGGACGCACGTCGGAGCTTTCCGCCGTCGGCCTCCTGCCCGCGGCGCTCCAGGGCCTCGATGTGGACGGCCTTCTCGCCGGCGCCGCCGCGTGCGACGAGGCGACGCGCGTCAAGGACGTCGCGAAAAACCCGGCCGCGATGCTCGCGCTCGCGTGGTACCGCGAGACGGGAGGAAAAGGGCAGAAGGACATGGTCGTCCTCCCGTACCGCGACCGGCTCGGGCTGTTCTCGAGATACCTCCAGCAGCTCGTCATGGAATCGCTCGGCAAGGAGAAGGACCTCGCGGGAAACGTCGTCCATCAGGGCATCGCCGTCTACGGCAACAAGGGCTCGACGGACCAGCACGCGTACGTGCAGCAGCTCCGCGAGGGTGTGCCGAATTTCTTCGTGACGTTCGTGGAGGTCGCGCGCGACCGCGAGAACGCCGCCGCTTCGCTCGCCGTCGAGTCCGACGTCACCTCGGGCGACTACCTCCACTGCTTTCTCCTCGGTACGCAAAAGGCGCTCCACGAGAACGGGCGCGGCTCGATCACGCTCACCATTCCGGACGCCTCCGCGCGCTCCGTCGGCATGCTCATCGCGCTCTACGAGCGCACGGTCGGCCTCTACGCGCAGCTCGCCGGAATCAACGCGTATCACCAGCCCGGCGTCGAGGCCGGGAAGAAGGCCGCGGCCGCGGTCCTCGCCCTGCAGGCCAGGCTCCTCGCGGATCTGCGCCGGGAGAAGGGCGCATTCCGGACCGCCGAGCGCATCGCGGCCTCGGCCGGAGCACCGGACGAGACCGAGACGGTCTTCAAGGTGCTCGAACACCTCGCGGCGAATCCCGACCACGGCGTCGCGCGAAAGGCGGGCCCGACGTTCTTCCTCGCGACGTTCGGGATCAGATGAACCGCCCACGCCGGGCGCGCCCGGGGACGGTCGAGGGGCCTCATGTCCCCCTGATACGGGACGCGAAAAGGCCGGTTCTCAGGGCTTGAGGCTCGCGACGAGCGCGTCGAAATCCTTGCCGGCGGCCGTGACGCTCCGGCGCGGGCCGGTGAGCTTGAAGAACACGGCTCCGTTCGGCCCCTCGGCGATCGCGCCGCGGAGCGCAAAGCCGCTCTTCGCCGCGGGCGCGGCGCCCATCCCGGTGCCGGAGGAATAGGTCCCGGTCGCCCTCACGAGCGTCACGGGCAGCGCGCCGATGCGCGTGAGGCTGCGCGTGGGCTTCGGATCGCCGGGGGAGAACGCGAACTGCGAGAACCAGCGCTCCACGTTCGCGTCGACACTCCCGCCCTTACCCGGCCCGAACCAGAAGACGGCCAGCTCCGGCCTTTCGGCGTCACCCGCCGAGGCGAGAAGAAAGTACGTTGCGAGCCTCATCGCGGACGACGGCCCGGGCACCCACGTCTTCGGCACGGCCCACGTCAGGCCGCCGCCTTTCGTCACGGGAAAGACGGGCGCCGGCGTCGCGGCCGGGGTGGACGGGCCGGCGTGGGACGAGACGAGCTGGGCGAGGAGCGCGAGAATGGCGGGGACGTACATGGGCGCGATCATATTTCGTCATACTGAAGGCGTGGCGAGCCTCTCGGATCTGTCGCTCAAGAACCGCCTCTTCATGGCGACGTACCGGTACCGCACGCTCGATCCCGTGCCGTTCACGCGCCCCTCAAAACCGCTCCGGCAAGCGCGCGTCGCGCTCGTGACGACGGGCGGCGTTCACCTGCCGTCGCAGGTTCCGTTCGACGGCGAGTTGAAAGGCGGCGACGCGTCGTTCCGCGAGATCCCGGCGGACGTGGACGTCGCGACGCTCGGAATCGCGCACAAGTCCGACGCGTTCGACCAGAGCGGGTTTCGAGCGGACCGCAATCTCGGCTTTCCGCTCGAGAGGCTGCGCGAGATGGCCGCGCACGGCGAGATCGGCTCGCTGAACGGCCGCGCGCTTTCGTTCATGGGCTCGATCACGGCGCCGGGGCGGCTCGTGAAGGAAACGGCGCCCGCGGCCGCCGCGCTCCTCGCGGCGGACGGCGTCGACGCGGCGGTCCTCGTCCCGCTTTGACCCATGTGCCATCAGACCGTCGGTCTGATCGCGGGCGAGCTCGAGCGGCGCGGCATCGCGACGACGTCCGTCACGATGCTCCGGGAGGTCACGCGGAAGGTGCGGACCCCTCGCGCTCTCGCGGTGCCTTATGCGCTCGGCTGTCCGCTTGGGAAGCCGGGCGACCCCGCGCTCCAGACCCGGATCCTCCGTGCCGCCTTCGCGCTCCTCGACGCCCCGGGGCCGCCGCCCGTGCTCGTCGATTTCACCTCAACATAGAGCCGGAGCGCTCCATCAGGATCTCGAGCGCCTTCTTTCCGATGTCGCGGCGGAAGTGGGCGCCTTCGAAGCGGATCTTGCCCGCCGCTTCCCGGGCGGTCGCGAGGGCCTGCGAGAGGCCGCGCCCGCGGGCGCAGACGTCGAGAACCCGGCCACCCGACGTCACGAGGCGGCCGTCTAAGCCCTGGGCCGTCCCCGCATGGAAGACGAAAACGCCTTCCATCGCCTCGGCGTCCTCGATTCCGGAAATGGCACGGCCGCGCTCGAACGGCCCCGGGTAGCCTTCGGCGGTCATCACGAGGGCCGCGGTCGCCTCGCGCCGCCAGCCGAGCTGCGCCCCCTCGTCGAAGCGGCCGCGCGACGCCCCGAGAAGGAGCGGCAGGAGGTCGCCGTCGAGGCGCAGGAGGACCGCCTGCGTCTCGGGATCGCCGAACCTCACGTTGTATTCGAGCACGAAGGGGTTCAGCCCGTTCTCGAGGATGAGACCGACGAAGAGCACGCCGCGGAACGGGCGGCCCTCGTCCGCCATGCCCTTGAGCGTCGGCTGCACGATGAAGGCGAGCACGTCGGACGCCGTGGACGCGTCGAGGAGCACCGACGGGCTGTGCGCGCCCATCCCGCCCGTGTTTGGGCCGCGGTCGCCGTCGAAGATCTTCTTGTAGTCCATCGCGGTGGCGAGCGGCAGCGCGCGTTCACCGTCGCACAGGACCATGAAGCTCACCTCGTCTCCCGAGATGAACCGCTCCACGAGGATGCGGTCACCCGCCGAGCCGAAGACGCGATCCTCGAAGAAGAGCTTCAGCGCACGCTCGGCTTCTTCGGCCTCCTGCGCCACGACGACACCTTTGCCGCCCGCGAGGCCGTCCGCCTTGAAGACGCACGGCAGGCCGTACGACTTGAGCGCGCGCTCCGCCTCGCCGCGCGTCTGGCACACCTCGGCATCCGGCGTCGGGATGCCGTACTTCTTCATGAAGAGCTTCGAAAAGACCTTCGAGCCCTCGAGCTCGGCCGCGAGACGGTTCGGTCCGAAGGCCGTGAGGCCGCGGCGCGAGAGCTCGTCCACGAGGCCGAGCGTGAGCGGAAGCTCGGGCCCGACGACGGTCAGGTCGATCTTCATCGACTCGGCGAAGTCCGCCAGCTCGACGACGTTCTCGACGCCGATCGGAAGACACGTCGCCCGCGACGCCATGCCCGGATTGCCCGGCGCCGCGAAGACATCCGTGACGCCCGGCGCCTGCGCGAGCTTCCACACGAGCGCGTGCTCGCGACCCCCGGAGCCGACGACGAGGATCCTCATCTGGTCAGGGATCAAGTCTACCCGACATTCCGGCGCAGCGTTCCTTGACGGCCTTAACGGGTTCCGTTATTATCACCTCGTGATCCGGAGCTTCCGTGACCATGAGACGGAACGCCTCTTCAACCGGAACCGGTCCCGGCGGCTCCCTCCGGAACTGCATCGGATCGCTCTTCGAAAGCTCATCGTGCTGGACGCCGCCGAATCCCTTCCCGACCTCAGGGTTCCGCCAGGAAACCGCCTCGAGGCACTGAAACGCGAACGCGCGGGACAACACAGCATCCGCATCAATGATCAGTGGCGAATCTGCTTTTTCTGGCGCAACGGGGACTGCTTCGACGTCGAGATCGTCGACTATCATTAGGAGAGTTCATGCCATCATCCAGGCTGTCAGCCATTCATCCCGGCGAGGTCCTTCGGGCGGAGTTTCTCGAGCCCTTCGGCTTGTCTCAATACCGACTCGCGAAGGAGACGCAGGTGCCTCCCCGCCGCATCAACGAGATCGTTCTGGGAAAGAGGGGAATCACGGCGGACACCGCCCTCCGTCTCGCCCGCTTCTTTGGAACGTCGGAGCGTTTCTGGCTGAACCTGCAGGTGCGCTATGACCTCGAGGTGGGGCGAGACCGGCTGGGGGCCCGGTTGAAGCGAGAAGTCTCGGTCCTGAAGAAGGCGGGCTGACGAATCAGCGCAGTCCGCGCCGGGATGCCTGCCCCACGGCAGCCGTTCGCAGCCGCGCAATCGCGCGCCGATACTTCTTTCCGACCGTCTTCCGCGAATAACCAACCTCTTCCGCGAGATCGACAAGCGGAATCTCGTCCACGAGATGCCGGAGCACGAGCCGCCGGCTCCGCTCGTCGAGTCTTCCGAGCAGAGCATTGCAGGTCTCGCGGGTACCTAATCGACGTGGCGGATGCGAAAACGTCGCGGCAGGTTCGCGCCAACACACTTTCTAACCGACCGGAGGCTAACCGACCGGAGGCTGGAGGCTGGAGGCTTGACGGCCCCGGCCGGCGCGCCGTACCCTGACGGCGGCTCTTTGACCGGGTTTCATCCAGAGCGGCGGAGGGACGGGCCCTGCGATGCCGCGGCAACCGGTCCGGTGCGCCCCGAAGGGGGCGGCGGACGCCAGGTGCCAAATCCCGCTCCAGGGCGCACGACGCGGCCGGAGGAAGATGAGATCGAGGCCGAAAACGGCGCGGAGTCCCCGGCGCCCCTTCGTCCTCGAAGGGGCGCTTTTCATGAAGAGAGACATCCGGGAGCGGCTGAAGGCCGAAGTCCTCCTCACGGACGGGGCGATGGGGACGCTGCTCGTGTCGCGCGGCGCGCCGGCGGAGGGCCCGCGCTCGCCGAATTCGGTGACCGCGCCCGACCTCGTGCGCGAGATCCACGACGACTATGTGGCGGCCGGCTCGCAGGTGCTCTCCACGAACACGTGGGACGCGAACCGCGCGAAGCTCTCCAGGTTCGACTGGGCCGACTCGCTCGAGAAGATCAACCGCGCGGCCGTGCGCCTCGCCCGCGCCGCGGCCGAGGGGGAATACGTCTACGTGGCGGGATCCGTCGGGCCGCTCGGACAGCTCGTGAAGCCCTACGGGCCGCTCACGCGCCTCCACGTGCGCGAGCTCTTCACGGAGCAGATCCGGATCCTCCTCGAGGAAGGCGTCGACCTTCTGTCCTTCGAGACGTTCTCCTCGACGCTCGAGGCCACCGAGGCGCTGCGCGCTGCGCGCGCCCTGTCGGACGGGATTCCGATCGCCGCCTCGATGACGTTCCTCGCAGACGGCAAGACAAGCTTCGGCGAGGATGTGACAGACGCGCTCCAAGCGCTCGTCGCCGCGGGCGCCGATGTCGTCGGGATCAACTGCACGGTCGGGCCCCAGGAGGCCTTCGAGATCTTCTCGCGCGTCGCCGGGTCGGTGGCCGTTCCGGTTTCCGTGCGGCCGAACGCCGGATATCCCTGGGTCGTCTCGGGGCGCACCGTTTATCCGGCCACGCCCGATTACTTCCGCCAGAATGCGCGCGACCTCCTGCGCGCCGGCGCCGCGCTCGTCGGAGGCTGCTGCGGCACCGCGCCGGAGCATGTCGCCGCGATGGCGCGCGAGGTCTCAGGCAAGGCGCGAAGCGCTCCCGCGCCCGCGGCGCGCATCGCCGTGACGGAAGGCCGCGCGGCGCGGGCGCGGGAGCGC
>CABDYV010000003.1_pt1 | contig 30512 bp, 34 predicted proteins | sample 3132041 | NCBI WGS metagenome assembly CABDYV01 (sample SAMEA5534338, study PRJEB31848) | metagenome | biome: tundra; feature: field; material: soil | place: USA | collected 2013-05 | depth 0.45 m | reverse complement strand
AGCTTCGAGAGGGCGTTGATGATCTTCGAGCTGTTCGGTCCGATTCCGACCGGGTTCATCCCGAACGTGATGAACCCCTCGGGGGCCGGCTCCTTGCCTCCGACGCGGGTGGAGGAGCCGCGGTACATGTCGTCGTAGATGTACATCCAGGAATAGTTGCCGTCCACCTTCGGCAGCCAGGCGTAGCCGAAGTCGTTCTCCTTCGTCGCGTTCTTGCCGTAGGCCGCCTTGAGGAGCGAAACCATAAACTTCGAATAGTTCTGCCAGTAGTTCATCGACGCCCAGGCCTGTTTGTTGAGCGTCGTGGGCGTCGCGCTCTCGAGGTACTCCTTGAGGGTCTGTTGCGAGCCGACCGGCGTCTTGAGATATCCGGGCAGGATCTCGAACGTTCCGGCGAGGTCGGTGGCGCCCTGGATGTTGGAATGCCCGCGCAACGCGTTGACACCGCCGCCGGGCCGCCCGACGTTGCCGAGAAGGAGCTGCAGCATGGCCGCGGCCCGGATGATCTGCACTCCGATGGAATGCTGGGTCCAGCCGAGCGCGTAGGTGATGGTGCCGCACCGTTGCGCGTTGCCCGTCGACGTGACGATCTCGCACACCTTGAGGAACGTCTCCTTCGGTGTGCCGCAGATCTTTTCGACCGTCTCCGGCGTGTAGCGGTCGACGTGCTTTTTCAGGAGCTGGAAGACGCAGCGCGGATTCTGGAGCGTCGGGTCGACTCCGTAAGCTTTCGACTTCGCGTCCGCGTCGTATCCCCAGTTTGCCTTGTCGTATTCCTTCTTCCCGTCGTCGAACCCGGTGAAGAGCCCATCGTTGAAACCGTACTTTTCACCGATCAGGTAGGAAGCATTCGTGTGGAGCTTGACGTAGTCCTCGTGAAAGCGCTTCGTTTCGATCGCGTAGCGAATGACGCCGAGCAGGAACGCGATGTCGGAGCCCGCTCGCACCGGGGCGTAGAGGTCGGCCACCGCGGCCGTGCGCGTGAAGCGCGGGTCGACGGCGACGAGCTTGGCTCCGCGCGTTTTCTTTGCCTCGATGAACCACTTGAAGCCGCACGGATGATTTTCCGCGGGGTTTCCGCCCATCGCGAGGATGACGTCGGCGTTCTTGATGTCGACCCACCCGTTGGTCATCGCCCCGCGCCCGAACGTGGCGGCCAAACTGGCCACCGTGGGGCCGTGTCAAACCCGGGCCTGGCTGTCCCGGTACGGCACTCCCAGAGCCGTGATGAACTTCCACTGCAGGTAGTTGAACTCGTTCGTATCGGTACAGCCGCCGATCATCGCCATCCCCGGGTTACGGTTCACCACCTGGCCCTTCGCGTTCTTCTCGACGAAGCACTTGTCGCGGGTCGTCTTGATGTGCTTCGCGATCTGCGCGATCGCGTCGTCCCAGGAGATGGCCTCCCACTTGTCGGAACCCGCTCGGCGGACCTTGGGGTTGGTGAGGCGATTGGGATTGTTGATGTCTTCCCGGAGAGTCGCGCCCTTGGGGCAGAGCGTGCCGCGGTTGATCGGGTGGTCGGGATCGCCCTCCACGTGGACAACGGAGGCCGTGGCGTTCTTGGCCTTGTCCCCCAGGGTGTGGATGATCACGCCGCACGAGACCGCGCAGTAGGGGCACGTGCTTCGTGTCTCCGTCGTGCGCGAGATCTTGAACTCGCGCATCTCCGCCCGCGCTTCGTGGAGATCGAAGCCAAGGGCAAGACCGCCGCCCACGGTCCCCGCCTTAAGGAAAGTGCGTCGGGTGAGACCCATCCCGTCCTCCTCGTGTTTTGTGGCTGCCGAGGGAGAGCAGATCGTGTTTCGACGGCCCTGTCAAGGAATCGAGAGCTGCGTTAACGCAGAGATCGAGGTGACGCTCAGCGATCGAGTCTTCGCGCGACGGCCACGAGCCGCTTTGCGCCAATCCGGAAAGGACGCCGATCGAAGTCTCCCCAGAGCTTTTCGATAGAAAGCCCGCAGGAGGCGAAGAAAACCCGGATATCGGCCGGTTCCCAGGCTCGCGCGATGAAGGACGCTTCGAGCTCGCTCTCCCCGCCCATGGAAGGACGATCGCGATAGCGGTAGCGGGCGTGCCAAAGCTGCCGCGAGCCGACGGGCTGCCATCTCTCATTGATCGAGAGCACCCCACCGGCATGCCGGACCCGGCGCGGCGGGGGCTCGAAGATCTCGCGACGCCGATAAAGACCCTCGAGCACGAAGTGCCCTCGCTCGGACAACTGGTCCGCCACGGCGCGCAGAGCCTTCCGGCGGTCGGTCGCCGTCGTCAGATGACAGAAGGGATCGCTGGAAGCGATGATCAGGTCGAACCGCCAGGCGAGAGCGGCACGGCGCATGTCGGCGGCGACGAAATGAGCCCGCGATTGTGGCGGAAGGTGCCGGACGGCGCACCGGAGCATCTCCATGGAGATGTCGGTTCCGATGGTCGGAGCGTGGCGTGCGAGGGCGGAGGTGATCCGGCCGAGACCGGCGCCGATGTCCAGGATCCACCCGGGACGCCAGTCGCGCGCCAGGCTCCGCCAGAAATCCAGGTGGCTGCGGGCGATCGACTCCTTCTCTTTCTCGTAGAAGGGGAGGATCTTTTCGTAATACCTCCGGACCTCCAAAGTCGGCTCGTGGCGCGTCACGTCGCCTGTATATTCCACTTCCATGCCACGGTTGCTGTTCGTGACCGGCACGGCACCCGACGTGCCGGAGGGAAGCGGCACGCACATCGGGATCTCGGTCCTGAGGGAGGCGCTCGAGGCGAGGGGGCACAGGGTCGAGGTGCTCGCTCCAGCGCCCCACAGGGGGCCGGTATCGCTTCTTCGCCGGCTCCACTTCAACGTGCGCGCGCGAAGATTGGCCCGCAAGCTGCTTCCCGATCTGGATGTCATAGTCGGATTCGACCTGGATGGCTTCCTCCTCCAGTCCGGCGGCGTCCGGCGAGTCGCCGCCATCAAGGGAGTCCTGGCCGACGAGTCCGGATTCGAGCGCGGCTTGCCGCACGTGAGACTGACGGTCGAGTCGCTCCTCGAAAGGCGCCACGTCCGGCAAGTCGACCGGATCCTCGCGACGAGCGCGTACTCTGCCGGCCGGATCGCAGAAGAATACGGCGTTCCGGCGCATCGGATCGCCGTCGTGCCGGAGCCGATCGACCTTGCTCGCTGGCGGCGGGCATTCGAGTCGGCACCGGAACTACCCCGCGGCGGGAATTCAATCCTCTGCGTGGCGCACCTCTACCCGAGAAAGAACGTGGCGACGCTGCTCACCGCGATGACGCGACTCTCGAACCAAGCGGTCCTCCGCGTCGTTGGAACCGGCCCGGATCTCGCCCGCCTCGAACGTCGCGCGCGAGAGCTCGGACTCGGTGGACGCGTCGAGTTCCTCGGGCACGTGGCCTTCGATCGTCTCGTCGGGGAGTATCGGCGGGCGGATGTTTTCTGCCTTCCATCGCGGCAGGAGGGCTTTGGTATCGTGTTCCTCGAGGCGATGGCGGCGGGCCTGCCGATCGTCGCCGCGCGAGCGGCCGCGGCGCCCGAAGTGGTCTCCGACGGCGAAAGCGGGATTCTTGTCGCCCCCGACAGCCCGGGCGACCTGGCGGCCGCGCTCGATCGGCTGCTTTCCGATCCCGAGGAGCGGCGTCGTCTGGGCGAAACCGGCCGCCGGCAGGTGACGCTCTATGACGTCTCGCGCGTCTCGCGGTACTTCCTCGATGCCGTAGGACTCCCGGCCACTTCATGACGAGCGTGGCTCACCCACCGTCACTCCATGAGAGAGGATTTACCCGAGGGAAGCGCCTCAGCGCGTGCCGTCGCCCGTCGTCAGCGCGCGGTACAGGTCCGGCCGCCGGTCGCGGAAGAAGCCCCACGAGGCGCGCTCCCTCCGGACGGCCGCGAGATCCACCGTCGCCACGGCGACGCCCTCCTCGTCGCGCGACAGCTCGGCCAGCTTCTCGCCGCGCTGGTTCGCGATGAAGGACGACCCGTAGAAGACCTGGCCGCCTTCGTTCCCGATCCGGTTCGCGGCGACCACGGGCGCGACGTTGCAGACGGCGTGGCCGAGCATCGCGCGCTGCCAGAGGTCCCGCGTGTCGAGCGCGGGGTTCTCGGGCTCCGAGCCGATCGCGGTGGGGTAGAGGAGGACGTCAGCCCCCGCGAGGAGCATCGCGCGCGCGGCCTCGGGAAACCACTGGTCCCAGCAGATACCCACGCCGAGCGGCGCGCTCTTCGTGCGCCACGCCAAAAAGCCGGTGTCGCCTGGGCGGAAATAGAACTTCTCCTCGTAGCCGGGGCCGTCGGGAATGTGGCTCTTGCGGTAGATCCCCATGACCGTTCCGTCCGCGTCCACCATCGCGAGGCTGTTGTAGTGAGCCGGGCCGGCTCTCTCGAAGAACGACACCGGGATCGCGACGCCGAGCTCCCTGGCGAGGGCGGAAAAGCGCGCGATCGTGGGATGCCCCTCGGCGGGCTTCGCCCACGCGAAGAATTCGTCACTCTCTTTCGTGCAGAAGTACGGGCCCTCGAAAAGCTCCGGCGGCAGGATCACGGTGGCGCCCCTTCGCGCCGCCTCGCGCACGAGCGTCTCCACTTTCGCGACGTTCTCCTCGACGGTTCCGCCCAGCGCGCACTGCACGGCGGCGAGGGTGACGTTCTCGGAAGCGCTCATGCCGGAACCTGCTGTGTGATGCAGTGGAAGGCTCCGCCGCCTTCGAGGAGGTCCTTGGCCGGAACGGAGAGGACGCGGTGCGTGGGGAACAGCTTCGCGACGCCGGCACGGGCCGCCTCGTCGTTCGGGACGCCGTACGCCGGTACGATCACGGTCGTGTTCGCGACGTAGAAGTTCACGTAGCTTGCGGGCAGCGTCTTCCCGTCGCCGTCCGTGACGAACCCGGGGGAGGGCACGTTCACGACCTTCAGGCGCCGGCCCTGCGCGTCCCAGAAGGAACAGAGGTCGGCGTCGATCGCGAGGAGCGCCCGGGCGTTTGGATCGAAGCTGCCCGAGGGGCGCATGCACACGACGACTCCGGGCGCGACGAAGCGCGCGACGGTGTCGACGTGACCGTCCGTATGGTCGTTCAGGAGGCCGTCGCCGAGCCAGAGGACCGACGTGCAGGCGAGCGCCTCTTTGAGGCCCGCCTCGATCGCGTCGATCGCCATTCCGGGGTTGCGGTTCGGGTTCAGGAGGCACTGCCGCGTCGTGAGGCACGTGCCCTCGCCGTCCACGTCCACGGAGCCGCCCTCGAGCACCCAGTCGAAGCGGAAGGATGGAAGCTTCGCCGCGTCGGCGATGCGCGACGACACGGCGTCGTCGTGCGGCAGGACGTATTTCCCGCCCCAGCCGTTGAAAGCGAAAGACACGCTGGCCGTTTCGCCGTTCTTGCCCTTGAGAAACACGGGCGCCGTGTCGCGCAGCCAGATGTCGCCGAACGGGATGCGGTGGAAGCGCGCGCCGAGACCCGCGAGGGCGGATTTCGCGAGGGCTTCGTTCGCCGCGTCCGGCACGAGAACCTCGAGCCTCTCGCCGCGCGGCCTGCCGGTCGCGGGGTCCACGTCCGCGATGGCCGACGCGAACGCGGTGAAGGCCGAGCGCACCTTACCCAGCGCGTCGCCCCAGAGGTCGTGATGGCTCGGCCACGCGAGCCAAACGGCCTCGTGCCGGTCCCATTCGGCGGGTTGCCGGAACCCCGCGGCGCGCGGGGTCGTCGTGGCGAGGGCCATTCTCGTCGACGTCATCGGCGGAACTATAGAGCAGGGGATCCGCGGCCGAACCCGGCTACAGGTCCCGCTCTTTCAGCAGGCCGATGTGGTGCGCGACGTGGCCGAGGCGATAATCCACCACCATGCACAAAGCTTCAAGAGTTCTCCTCCCGAGCCTTCTCGCGCTCACCGCGCTCACCGCCGTGGCCCAGGACGCACCGGTCACGGCCGCGCAGAAAACGGCCGCGAAGGAGATCACGCCCGAGCTCCTCCGCTCGCACATCCGGTTCCTCTCGTCGGACCTCCTCGAGGGGCGCGGGCCGGCAACCCGCGGCGACCAGCTCGCCGAGGCCTACATCCAGTCTCAATTGGAAGGCCTCGGCCTCGAGCCCGGTGCGCCGGGCGGTGGGTGGATTCAGAAGGTTCCGCTCGTCGGCATCAAGCGCACCTCGTCGGATCCCGCGATTTTCAAGTCCGGCCGCGGCACGCTGAGCGGCGCGCTGGGCGAGAACTTCGTCGCGGTCTCCGGCGTCCAGAAGCCGGAATCGAAGATCGACGCCGCGGAGATCGTGTTCGTGGGTTACGGCATCGTCGCACCCGAGTACAGATGGGACGACTACAAGGACGCAGATCTCAGGGGCAAGGTCCTCCTCTTCATGAACAGCGATCCGGAGGGGAATCCGGCCGAGCCGAACCTCTTCGCGGGGAAGACGCGCCTCTGGTACGGTCGCTGGGACTACAAGTACCTCATGGCCGCGAAGAAGGGCGCCGCCGGCGCGATCGTCATCCACACGACGCCGTCGGCGGGCTATGGCTGGCAGGTCATTCAGACGTCCTGGTCGGGCGAGCAGTTCGAGCTGCCCGACGACGGCGCACCTCGCCTCGCCTCGAAGATGTGGGCGACGGAGGAGCTTTCGAAGAAGCTCGTCGAGCTTGGTGGGAAGAATCTCGACGCGCTCCGCGCCTCGGCCGAGAGCCGTTCGTTCCGGCCGGTCCCCCTCGGCGTGACGGTGTCCATCGCGCTCACGAACGCGATCGGCCAGAAGGAATCCGGCAACGTCATCGGCGTCCTTCCGGGGTCCGATCCGAAGCGCGCCGGCGAGGCCGTGATCTACACCGCGCATCACGACCATCTCGGGATCCGGGTGGGCGCCAAGCCGGGTGCCGATGCGATCTACAACGGGGCTCTCGACAACGCCTCCGGCGTGGCCGCGATCCTCTCCGTCGCGAAGGCATTCGCGAGCCTGCCGGCGGCGCCCGCGCGCTCCACGTACTTCGCGTTCGTGGCGGGCGAGGAGCAGGGCCTTCTCGGGTCGGAATTCCTCGCGAAGCATCCACCGGTTCCGGCGGGCCGGATCGCGGCCGACATCAACATCGACGCCATCGGCTGGTATGGAAGAACGCGCGACGTCGCGCTGATCGGCCTCGGCAAGTCCTCGCTCGACGGGGACGTGAGGGCGGTCGCGAAGATGCAGGGCCGGCGCGTGGAGGGCGACCAGTTCCCGGATCGCGGCACGTTCTACCGCTCCGACCAGTTCAGCTTCGCGAACGTCGGCGTCCCCGCCGCGTACCTGAAGAAAGGCACGGACGTGATCGGGAAGCCGGCGTCCTTCGGCCGCGAGCAGGAAGAAAACTACGAGAAGACCGACTACCACCAACCGTCGGACGAGTTCCGGGAGACGTGGGATTTCTCCGGCGCGGTGGAGGACGTGAAGCTCGCCTTCTGGCTCGGATGCCGCGTGGCCGACGCGCCAGAGCTGCCGCGCTGGAACAAAGGGGACGAGTTCGAGGCCGCGAGGCTGAAGGCGGTGGGGGAGGCCGGCGCGCGCTAGCTCGTCGATCACGGCCAGGTGGCCTACGTCCAGAAGCCGGCTCCCGCGGCGCTGGCCGAATCTCTCTCGGCATACGAGAAGAACGCGGCTGCGCTCAAGAGACGCCTCGCGAAGGTGAAGGACGCCGGGTGGAAGAAGAAAGCCCGCTTTCTCGTGGACGGCAAGGTCGCGTGGGAAACCTCGCTCGGCGACATGCTGTGGGGCTTCCTCTTCGACGGCATCCACTACCGCGGCCAGCTCTCGACGTACCTCCGGCCCATGGGCGCGAAGGTGCCTTCGATCTACGGGCCTTCGGCGGACGATCCGGGGATGTGAACGGCCGGAACGGCTGGAAGTCTCGGGCAGGCCTCTGATAAGCTGGCGGTATGAAGAGATTGAGTCTCGCTCTCCCCATCCTTCTCCTGGGCCGTCTCGGATGCGCTGCGGATCAGCCGGCCGTCGGCGAAAAGGCGCCCGCGTTCTCCCTGCCGAGCCAGGAAGACTCGACGGTCTCGCTCGCCCAGACCAAGGGAAAGTGGGTCGTCCTCTATTTCTACCCGAAGGACTTCACGTCCGGCTGCACGGTCGAGGCGCACAACTTCCAGCGCGATCTCGCGAAGTACGAGAAGCTGAATGCCGTCATCCTCGGTGTCAGCCTCGACAGCGTGACCTCGCACAAGGATTTTTGCGCGAAAGAAGGCCTGAACTTCAAGCTGCTCTCCGACGCTGACCACGCCATGACGAAGGCGTACGGCTCCCTCGCGAAGTCGGGGGACACGGAGTACGCCGCGCGGAATACGTTCCTCATCGACCCGGCCGGAGTCGTCCGCAAGGTGTACGTGAAGGTCAACCCCTCGGCGCACAGCGACGACGTCCTCGCGGATCTCGCGACACTTCAGGCCTCGAAGTAATCAGCGTCCCCGTGCCCCGCCCATGATCCCCATGAATAGCGCGACGCCGAAGCCCCAGGCGCCATTCAGAAGAAGCGCGCCGACGAGGAGGTCGGGTTTCCAGCCGCCGCCGACGGGCAGGCCCTTGAGCGGGAAGACGACGAAAAGCGCGACGAGCGTGGGCAGGATCGCCCCGAGGAGGATCGCGAGAAGCCAGCGACGCGGTCCCGAGGCGCCGCGAATCATCAGCCACAGCGCGACTCCCCAGAGGCCGCCCCAGAAGGCGAGCGACAGCACGGACGGGATTCCGAGCGGCGGGACGGGCGCCATCACCCACGGCTTGCGCGCCGTCGCGCCCGCCCCGTGAAGGATCGCGAGAGCGCCCTGGTGGAAGACGAGCGTGGAGAGAAACCCGGCGAGGAATGCTTTGGCGGTCGTCATTTGTCAACTGTATCGCACGATCGTACGCACTCTCTGAGCCCGCGAAACGGAGTTCAGGCGAAGGGACTAGAATTCGCCCCCGAAACCGACCTGACGCCTTCGCGTGAGGGCGTGTGGAGGGCCTCGCCTGATGGGAAAGATCCCGGCACTTTGTTTGGCTCTCGTCCTGGCCGTGCCGGCATGCCCCATCGCAGCGTCCGATCCGGCTCGACCGACGGGAAACGTCGATCCCGCGCTCTTTTCAGAGCTCCGCTGGCGCTCGATCGGTCCCTTTCGCGGCGGGCGCGTGCTGGCCGTGGCCGGCGTGCCCGGCGAGATGCCGCACTTCTACTTCGGCGGCGTCAACGGCGGCGTGTGGGAGACGAACGATGCCGGCCGGACCTGGCGGCCGATCTTCGACGCCCAGCCGATCGGTTCCATCGGCGCGCTCGCCCTGGCGCCTTCGAATCCGAAGGTGATCTACGTGGGCACCGGCGAGGCCGACATGCGCTCCGACATCGCCCAGGGCGACGGGATGTACAAATCCACCGACGGCGGGAAGAGCTTTGCTCACATCGGACTTGGCGACTCGCAGCAGATCGGGAGAATCCTGGTCGACCCGCGCGACGCGGATCGGGTCTTGGTCGCGGCTCTCGGCCACCCCTACGGTCCCAACACCGAGCGCGGCGTCTTTCTCTCCAGTGACGGGGGCCGGATCTGGCAACGGGTGCTTTACCGCGACGAGAACACCGGCGCCATCGATCTCGCCTTCAAGCCGGGCGATCCGCGCATCGTGTACGCGACGCTCTGGCAGACGCGGCGGCCGCCCTGGGACGTTTATCCGCCGTCTCACGGGCCGGGCAGCGGCCTTTACAGATCGACGGACGGCGGGGGCACCTGGACGGAGATCCGCGGGCGCGGCTTTCCGGCCGGCCCGGGCCGCATCGGGCTCGCCGTGGCGCCCAGCCGGCCCGATCGCATCTACGCCATGGTGGACGCCGAGCGCGGAGGGCTCTACCGCTCGGACGACGATGGCGCGAGCTGGACGCTCACGAGCGACGATCCGCGGATCTGGGGACGCGGCTGGTACTTCGGCGGGATCGCGGTCGAGCCGCGCGACGCCGACGTCGTCTACGCGTGCAACACCTCGGTCTATCGGTCGCAGGACGGCGGCCGTACGTTCGCGTCGATCAAGGGCGCTCCCGGCGGGGACGATTACCACGAGCTCTGGATCGACCCCGAGCACCCCGAACGCCGCATGCTCGGCGTCGACCAGGGCGCGCTCGTGTCTCTGAACGGCGGCGAGACCTGGAGCTCCTGGTACAACCAGCCGACCGGGCAGTTCTACCGCGTCGCGACGGACAACCGCTTCCCCTATTGGGTGTATGGCTCGCAGCAGGACTCGGGCGCGGCGGCCGTTCCCAGCCGCACGACCCAGCGCGACGGGATCAACCTGATGCAGTTCCACATGGTCACGGCCGGCGGGGAGAACGACTCGATCGCTCCCGATCCGGGGGACCCGGACCTCATCTTCGGAGGCCGCGTCGAAAAGCTCGACCTCCGCACCCAGCAGACGCACACGCTCGATCCGACCCTGGCGTTTCCCGGACGTCACCGCTCGGTCTGGACCCTGCCGCTCGTCTTCTCGCGGCGCGACCCGCGCGTCCTCTACTTCGCGCACCAGCAGCTTTTCCGCACCGCGGACGCCGGCCAGAGCTGGAGCGCGATCAGCCCGGATCTCACCCGCGAGGACCCCGGCGTCCCACCGAACCTCGACCCCGTGACGGCCGCCGAGGACGGCGGGACGGGCAGACGGCGGGGCGTCATCTACGCGATCGCCCCGTCGCGCGTGGCCGATCGGGACATCTGGGTCGGCACGGACGACGGCCTCATCTGGCGCAGCCGCGATGAGGGCGGCCACTGGTCCGACATCACGCCCCAGGCTCTCGGCGCGTGGTCGAAGGTCACCATGCTCGAGGTTTCGCACACCGATCGAGACACCGCCTGGGCGGCCGTCGACCGGCATCGCCTCGACGACTTCGCGCCTTATATCTATCGAACGAAGGACGGCGGCAGGAGCTGGACGCTTTCGGTCAGCGGCATTCCCCGTGGCAGCTTCGTCAACGCCGTGCGCGAGGACCCCGTTCGCAGCGGCCTCCTTTACGCCGGCACCGAGAAGGGCATGTACGTCTCGTTCCACGGCGGCGACTCCTGGCAACCCTTTCAGCTCAATCTTCCGGTGACCTCGGTGCGCGACATCGACGTGCACGGAGACGACGTGGTGATCGCCACCCACGGCCGCGCTCTCTGGATCCTGGACGACGTCACGCCGCTCCGGCAGGTCGACGCCGCCCTCGCGCGCGAGGAGGTCTGGCTCTTCACTCCTGCGACCGCGGTGCGCGTGCGACCGGCCGGGTTCACGGGCACGCCCATGCCCAGGGACGAGCCGAGGGCGGAGAATCCGCCGCTCGGCGCGACCCTCGACTACGTGCTGAGTCGCGTGCCGGCAGGGGCCGTGACGCTCAGCATCCTCGACGAAAAGGGCGATCTCGTGCGCCGCTACAGCAGCACCGACAAGCTTCCGGCGCTCAGCCGCGAGGAGCGTCGCCTGGCTCCGGAGTGGCTCAGTCCTCCCGTCGTGCTTCCCGCGACGCCGGGGATGCATCGCACCGTCTGGCCGCTCCGCTACCCGGCCCCGCCGACGCTCGCCCGGGGAAACACGTTCGCGGACGGTGTCTGGGCGCCGCCGGGCCGCTACACCGTGGAGCTGAGCGCCGACGGACAGCGCGTCACGCGGCCGCTCGCCGTCGAGCCCGACCCCCGCGTCACGCTTGCGCCCGGAGCCTACGGCCGGCAGTTCGAGCTGGCGCGGCGCATGGAGCGAGCCCGTGAAGCGGCCGCCGCCGCGATGAAGGAGGCCGAGACGCTGCACAAGCAGCTCGTCGCGCGAGCCGCCGGCGCGCCGGGAGCCGCCGCGCGTGCGGCCGCCGCGCGTGCTGCCAGCCCCGCCGTTTCCTTATCCCGCGCGATGGCGGACCTCGACGCGCAAGCGCAGGCGCTGTCCGAGGGCGAGGAGTCGGACCCGCGCTCCATCCCCTCGCCCCCGAAGCACCTCTCCAGCCTGCGCTTTCTCGAGGGCGCGCTCGCGAAGCTGGCTTCGGCCGTGGACGGTGCGGACGCCGATCCGACGCCGGACGCCCGAGCAGGATTTGCGCAGCTCGAGTCCACGCTCACGAGCACGCTCGCCGCGTGGGAAGCTCTGAAGGCGGGGAATCTCGCGGCGCTGAACGCCAGGCTGCGTCGGGCTGGCGAGCCGCCCATCGGGCTGTAAGGCGATCGTCGAAGGGGCGTTCCTCGAAACGCGCTCACGCCGCGCCGGAATACAGGAACCGCTTGATCTTCTTCGTCGGCGTCTTCTGGAACTCCTCCGAGTAAACGTCGATCTTCGCGATCGATGCATACGGGGGAAGGATCCGGTTCAGCGCGAGGCGGTTCTTCTCCATCCGCTGGACGAGCGCGCGCTCGTGGAGCCGTAATTGGTCGACCCGCTCGAGGTCGGGGTAGACGAGCGCGAAGAGTTTCCCCTTCCGCTCGATCACGAGGGATTCCCCGACGAAGGGGAGGCTATTCAGCTTCGCCTCGATCTCCTCGGGATAGATGTTCTGTCCCGACGGCCCGAGGAACATCGTCTTCGAGCGTCCGCGGATGAAGATCGTTCCTTCCGCGTCGACGACGCCGAGGTCGCCCGTGTGGAGCCAGCCGTCCGCGTCGATCGCCGCCGCCGTAGCGTCGGGGTTCTTGTAGTAGCCGGCCATGACGTTGGCGCCCTTGACGAGAATCTCCCCCGGCACGGCCCGTGGGTCGGCCGAGTCGATGCGCACCTCGAGCGTGTCCACTTTCCGCCCGACGCCGCCCGGTTTGTGATCGCGCCATCCGGAATAGCTGATCAGCGGCCCGCACTCGGTCATCCCGTAACCGCACGTGAACGGAAAGCCGATCGCGAAAAAGAAGCGCTCCACGTCGCCGTTCAGCGCGGCCCCGCCGATGACGATCTCCCGGAACCGTCCCCCGAACACGGCGACGAGCTTTTCGCGGATCTTCCGGTGGAGGATCCGCCGGACCGGCGGGATCTTCATCAGGAGCTTCGTCGTCTCTTTCTCGAGGGCCGGCCGCAGCCTCTTGGCGTAAATCTTCTCGATCACGAGCGGCACCGACAGGATGAGCCGCGGGCGGACCTTGCCGAACGCCTCGAGAATGATCTGGGGAGAGGGCGTCTGCGTGAGAAACGTGATCGCGCAGCCGGACGTGAACGGAAACAGGAACTCGAAGGTGCAGCCGAACGCGTGCGCGAGCGGGAGGAAGGAGACGATCGTGTCCCCCGGCTCGAGGGGCATGTTCTTCTTCGCGAAGACGATGTTCGCGAGCAGGCTCCGGTGCGGAAGCATCACCCCTTTGGAGAAACCGGTCGTCCCCGACGTGTAGACGATCGCCGCGAGTCGCTCGTCCTCGACACCCGCGATCTGAAAGCGCTCGGGCGGTTCCTGCTTACGACGCGTATCCCGAGCCGGCACGAGGACGTCGGCGAGGCTTCGCGCGAGGCTCTCCTTCCTGCAATGGAGAACCCGGAAATCCGTCAGCGAGAAGACGGCCGCCACGTCGCGCAGCTTTTTCGCGTCGAGAGGGGCAAGGAGGGCGTCCGCCACGAAGAAAAGGACGGCGTCGGAGTGGTTCACGATGTGATACACGTCGTCGGGACGGAAATCGGGAAGGATCGGGACGACGACGGCGCCGTACGTGACGCTGGCGAGCCAGACGACCGCCCAGCTCGCGGAGTTCCGCCCGAGAAGGGCGATCTTGTCGCCGGGCCCGACGTGACAGATCCGGAAGACCTCGTGGAGCCGCATGATCTCGTCCGCCGCCTGCCCGTAGCTCAGCGCTCTGCCTTCCCAGTCCGCCAGTGCGGGGCGCGTCCAATTCCGCCGCACGCTCTCTCCGATGAGACCAACGAGGTTCTCCTGCATCTGGATGTCGGCACCTTTGACGTTCACCAAGAGCGCCCCCGGCATTATCTCTGGTCCTCAGCCGTCCTCGTGGATGGTCCTCTGACGAAGCCAGATCGCGAGCGCTTCAGCCGCGACCTCGCCCCGCACCACCGCGAGCGTGATTTCCTCGAGATCGTCGTCCTCGGCGATCAACGACCAACCGTTCACCTCGAGGAGAAGCTCGGCCGCCGCCGCGCCCACGCGCTTGTTGCCGTCCACGAACGGATGATTCGAGACGAGCGAGTGCATGAGAGCCGCGGCCTTCGCGGCGGCATCGGGATAGAGGTCTTCGCCGTCGAAGGTGGCGAAGGGGCGAGCGAGCGAGGCTTCGAGCGCGCCGCGGTCTCGAAGGCCTCGCCGCCCGCCGAACGCACGGAGGAGCGCCTGATGCAGCGCGAGGATCTGGGCGGCCGAGAGGCCGACGATCACTTCGCGAGAGCCCGGAAGAGCTTTGCTCGCTTCCCGACGAGGTCCGCGACCCTTTTCTCGAACGTCGGTGTGACGCTGCCGCCTTCGTGGAGGAGCACGCCCGCGCGCACGATGACCGCTCCGGACGTGGGATGGACGGTCACGTCCACTTCCTGACCTCTTCGGAGCTTCAGTCCACGCACGACTTCCGAAGGGAGGGTGACCGCGAGAGAGCCGCCGGCCTGGACGAGCTTGCGCTTCATGTATGTATTAAATACTGAGAAGTGTCGGAACGCAAGAAGATGGGGCGGTCGCTTCGAGGGGGTTGACGGTGCGAGCGCGGGTTCGCGCGACGTCTTTCACGTTGCGCGTCGCCAGGACGAGCCCATTCACCTTCGCCGTCGCTGCCATCAGGCCGTCGAGCACCGGGGTGGGGTCCGGGACGTTCATTCGCCCCCACTCTTCCGCGACACGCCGATCGACGGGCAGGATCCGATCGTCATGAGCGGAGACGAGAGATCCACAGGGTTGAAGCGCTGATGAGCAGCTTCTTGGGGCGTCTCTTGCGGCGCCCGTGCGACCAAAGGAGATCCTACTTGGCCGGCGTCGTCAGCGGCTTACCTTTCTCGGCGACAAAAACTGCAGCCAGTTTCGCGGTGACGCTGCCGTTGTTGATTGCCTGGTGAACCTTGCCCGGCGAGATGTGGAAGACATCGCCGGCTTTCAGCGTCACCGTGGGATTGCCTTCATTCTCGAGCGATATCGTGCCTTCCTGCACGAACGCATAGACCTCGGCGGGGTGAGTATGTCTACCTTCTGCTGCACCGGGAGGCAATTCCACAAGGGCCATGACGGCCTCACGGTCCGGAATGCTCATATCCTGCTTCAGGACGAAGTTTCGTTTGACCTGTGGGGGTTGCTGGGCGTTAAGCGCCAGCCCCCCGGCGATTCCAATGGCAACAACGACCGCAGAGATTCTGGCTCTCTTCGAGTTCATGTCGTTCATGACGTCACCTTTTCTGATCTGAAAACGGCCTCGACTCACAGTTGCGTCTCGAGAGATGGCGAATGCTACGGGACGGCATGTCAAGAGTAAAGGCATGCGGAAAAAGCGGCCTCCTGACGGTACGGGGCAAGACGTTCGCGCCGATCAAGGACGCGCCGGGCGGTGACGGCTGCGGGCGCCGTCGAGAAACTCCGCGGCGACGTCGGCCGGCCGCCGGTGCTTCCCGACGACAAGGTTGTTGAGCTTGCGCATCGTGGCGGTCGTGAGCTGACCGGACAGCTCCTCCAGCGCTGCGCGAGCGCCGGGGATACGCGTGAAAAGCTCGTCTCTCACGACGAAGGCCGCCTCGTAGGGCGGGAAGTAATTCCTGTCGTCTTCGAGCACTTTGAAATCGCGCTCGGCCAGAAGGCCGTCCGTGGAATTCGCGGCCACGAGGTCGACCTGCCCCTGTTCGAGCGCGGCATAGAGGAGGCCGAGGTCCATTGTCCGCGGCGTCCCTTCGAGGGGCAGCGCGTACGTCTTCTGAAGGCCGGCGAAGCCGTCCGGGCGGTTCAGGAACTCGTAGCCCACGCCGAGCACCCAACCTTTTTTCCTTTGCGCGGCCTGACTGAGCGTCGCGATTCCCGAGGTTCGCGCTTCGACGCCGCGGATGACCATCGCGAAGGTGTCGTCGAACCCGAGCGGGGAAAGCCAGACGAGCTTCCAGCGCGAGCGATATTCCTTCGCGACGGTGTCGAAGACGGCCTTCGGATCGGTCGCGGCGGGGAGCTTCAGGATCGCCGTGAGGGCGGTGCCCGTGTACTCCGGATAGAGATCGATCTCTCCCGCGACGAGCGCCTCATGCGCGAGCAGCGTGCCGCCGATGTCGAGCGTGCGCGTGACGCGCGTCCCGAGCCGCCTTTCGAGTTGCTGCGCGGCGATCTCGCCGAGGATCTCCTGCTCGGTGAAGTTCTTCGACCCGACGACGACCGTGCGTGAACGCGCGCAGCCCGTCAGGCACGCGGTCGCGAATGTCGTCGCGAGCGCGAGCGAGAGTCCGACCGCTACGGTCGCGCGAAACGCCGCTCGATCCATCCGAGACCTCCGTCGGCCGCGAGCGCGAGGAGCGCCGCGGGCACCGCCCCCGCGAGTATCTGCGAGGAATCGACCGAGGCGAGGCCGCGGAAGATGAAGACGCCCAGGCCGCCGCCGCCGATGGCCGCCGCGATCGTGGCCGTGCCGATCGTCGTGACCGTGGCGACGCGCACGCCGGCGAGGATCGTCGGGGCGGCGAGCGGCAGCTCGACCCTGAACAGCCGCTGCCGGTCGGTCATCCCCATCGCCACGGCGGACTCCACGACGGCGGGGTCGACGCCGAGGATCCCGGTGAGCGTGTTGCGCAGGATGGGGAGGAGCGCGTAGAGGACGAGTGCGACGATCGCCGTCCTTTTGCCGATGCCTCCGATGAAGGGAAGCGGAATGAGGAAGCCGAAGAGGGCGAGGCTCGGAATCGTCTGGACGACGTTCGTGAATCCGAGGACGGCGCCGCGCCAGGCTTCTTTTCGGGTGAGAGTGATGCCCGTCGGGATGCCGATGAGGGACGCAACTGAAAGCGCGACCGCGACGAGCACGATGTGCTCGCCCGTCAGCTCTGCGATCTCGTGCGCGAGAGTGGCCGGCATCAGGCCTCCGGAAGGTCTTCGAGCGCCGCGAGGAAAATCTGCGCTTCGCCGCTCTTTGCGGCGAGGAATTCGCGAGGCGTCGCGACGATCTCGAGCCGTCCTTCGTGAAGGAGCGCAATCCGCGTCGCGAGCGCGAGGGCTTCCCGGACATCGTGGGTGACGAAAAGCGAGGTCTTCGTCCATGTGCTCCGAAGCGCCAGAAACTCGCGCTGGAGGTCGCGGCGCGTCACGGGGTCGAGCGCGCCGAACGGCTCGTCCATGAGAAGGAGCGACGGCTCCGCGGCGAGCGCGCGGGCCACGCCGACACGCTGCCGCTGGCCTCCCGACAGTTCTCGCGGATATCGCGACCGGAACTCCTCGGGCGGAAGGCCGACGCGCGAAAGCAGCTCGTCGACACGCGCATCGATCCGGCCGCGCTCCCACCCCACGAGCTGAGGCACGACGGCGACATTCCGGGCGACCGTAAAATGCGGGAAAAGCCCCGCCTCCTGGATCACATAGCCGATCCGACGCCGGAGGAGAATCGGATCCCATTCGCGCGTGGGCTTCCCCTCGACGTAAACATCGCCGGAGATCGGAGTGAGGAGCGCGTTCACCATCTTCAGGGCGGTCGTCTTTCCCGAGCCGCTCCGGCCGAGGAGGACGAGCGTCTCGCCCGCCGCGACTTCGAGATCGAGATGGCGAAGGACCTCTTTCCCGCGAATGCCGTACGAGACATCCCGGAAAGCGATCACCGGCTCCATCTGAAGTCAGTATATCGGCGGGCCGGGTGGCTTTCCCGTCGAGGCGGGGTCAGTTTTCGATCTGCTGGGCGAGGTAGTTCGGCAGCCCCATCTCCTCGATCTGCCCGAGCTGCGCCTCCAGCCAGTCGATGTGCTCCTCTTCTTCCTTCAGGATCTTCTCGAGGAGGAGCCGCGAGCCGTTGTCACCCTTGGCGCGGCACGCCTCCAGCCCCGCGTTCAGGCGCGCGACGGCCGCCCGCTCGACCTCGAGGTCGAAGCGGTGCTGGTCGGGGACGGTCTGCCCGACCTGGATCTTGAAGTAGCGCTGCATGTTCGGGGCGCCCTCGAGGTAGAGGATGCGCTCGATGAGCTCCTGCGCGTGCTTCATCTCCTCGATCGACTCGACGCGCGAATGCTCGGCGAGTCTCTTGTAGTGCCAGTTACGGCACATCATCGCGTGGATGAAGTACTGGTTGACGGCGGTGAGCTCGGCCGTGAGCACCTCGTTGAGCAGGGTGATGACGTCTTCTTCTCCGCGCATTCTTCCTCCGGTTCACGAGGATTATCAGTCGGGAAGGAGCTCCCGCGTGAGGTTGCGGTTCGCGCCCTTTCCCACGAGGACGTTGTCCTCGATGCGGATGCCGCCTGAAGGAATGAGCCGGTCCACGAGCGCCCAGTCGAAGGCATCCCGGTTCGTCCCAGAGCGGTACGGGTCGAGCAGCATCGGAATGAAGTAGAGCCCCGGCTCGATCGTGAAGACCATCCGCTCCTCGATGGGGCGCGTCGTCCGGAGGGCCGGGTGGCCGTCGGGCGGCGGTGCGATCGTGCCTTCGCGGTCGATCTGGCGGCCCGCGACGTCATGCACCTGAATGCCGAGGAAGTGGCCGAGGCCGTGAGGCAGGAACGGGCGCGTGAAGCCCTTCTCGAACGCCTCGGTGCCCGAGACGCGAAAAATACCGGCCTCGGAGAGGAGCGCGCCGATGCCCCGATGGGTTTCGAGGTGGAGGTCGACGTACGAAGTCCCGGGGCGGCCTTGCACGCAGAGGCGCGCCTGTAGCGTCTTCATGCCGTCGAGGAGGAGCGCGAAGACGGGATCGGCCGCGGCCGTGACGTACGTGCGCGTGATGTCGGACGCGTAGCCGCGCACGGTCGCGCCGGCGTCGATCAGGAAGACGCGGGCGTTTCCGGCCTCCCGCCCGCGCTTCCCGTGATAGTGGAGCGTGGCAGCGTGGTGGTCGAGCCCGACGATCGTCGTGTAAGGGAGCGCCTCCTCGACGTCGCCGAGCGCGGCGAGGTAGGCGTGGTGGATCTCGATTTCCGGAGCGCCGGCGCGGAACGCGGCCTCGGCGGCGCGGTGCGCGGGCGCGGCCTTCGCCGTCGCCGCCGAGATCGCGTCGACTTCCCAGTCGCTCTTGTACGTGCGCTCCCAGTCGAGGCGCGCGACGAGCGCCTTCGGGTTCACACCCGCGGGCGGGACCCCGTGCACGCCGGCTTCCTCGGCCGCGGCGCCCACGAACGCGGTGCGCGCGCCGGCCGCTCCGATTTCCTTCCAGGCCGCATCGGGTGTCGCCACCTCCACGACGTCGAATTCACAGCGCACGAAGTCGGGCGCGGGCGCGGGCGGCGCGTACCAGAAGTCGCGCGGCTGGACGCGCACGAGGCGCGGCCGCTCGCCCGGCACGACGTCGAGCAGGTGGTGCGGGCCGTCCACGGGCGCCCAGTGCGTGAAGTGGGGCGTCGAATGGAACGGCGCGTCGTTGTCGTCGGCGAAGTACGTGAACGGGACGCCCGAGTGGATCAGCAGCCGGTCGAATCCGGTCTCCTCGAGCGCGCGGGCGGTCGTCGCGGCGCGCGCGGCGACGTGGGCGGAGTAGGTCGCGAAAGAAGCCGGCATCGCGATCCTAGGGGTTTCGAGACACGCGCTACTTCTTGGAGGGCGTCGCGGGAGCGGGCGCCTCAGGCTTCTTCTTGTTCGCCTCGACGGTGATGGCGAGGTCCACGTCGTCCGAGAGCATTTCGTTCCCGTCCACGATGCTGTTCCAGCTCACGCCGAAGTCTTTCCGGTTCAGCTTTCCGGTCACGTCGAAGCCGGCCTTCTGTCCGCCGTGTCCGTCGCTCGCGAAGCCGTTCGCCGCCACGGTCAGGACGACGGGCTTCGTCACGCCCCGGATCGTGAGGTCCCCCGTCACTTCGTAGACGTCCCTTCCCTTCGCGGCGATCTTCGTGGACGTGAACGCGATCTCGGGGAACTTCGCGGTGTCGAAGAAGTCCGGGGAGTTGAGGTGCTTGTCGCGGGTCGGGTTGCCGGTATCGAGGCTCGTGGCGTCGATCGTGAGGTGCACGGCGCTCGCCGCGGGGTTCGCGTGGTCGATCTCGATCGTGCCGTCGAACTTCGTGAAGCGGCCGCCGACCTTCGAGACGAAGTGGCGCACCTTGAAGTCGCACTCGGTGTGAGCCTTGTCGAACGTGAAGATCTCTTTCTCGGCCCGTGCGGCGGGCGCGAGCGCGAGGACGGCGAGCGCCACAAGGGGCGCGAGGCGGCGGAGTCGGATCATGAGCGCAAGTTCTCCTTTTTCCGGTAGATTGTGGGGGGCCTCGCCCCGGCGCGCGCGAGTCTAGACGAGTGACTTTCCAGAGGAAAGCGGAGGAGCTCATGCCCGAAAACAGCGTTCAGGTTTACGCGAATCACCGGCGTTGGGATCCCTGGTATCACTTTTTCGCCTTCTCGGTCGTTTCGATCTCGTTCTTCGTCGCGCTCTGGACCTTCATCAAGAGCCTTTCGGGCGGCTTCTCGGCCTGGGCCGCCTGGAATGTGGTCGTCTGGGCGGCCGCGATCGCGTTGACGCTGAGGGTCAGGATCTACCCGCTGAAGGTGCAGGACCGAATCATCCGGCTCGAGGAACGGCTGCGGCTGGCGACGCTGCTCGACGAACCTCTCAAGGCGCGCATCGGCGAGCTTGACGTAAGGCAGCTCGTCGGGCTGCGCTTCGCCTCGGACGCCGAGGTGCCGGGGCTCGTGAAGGCCGCGCTCGACGAGAAGCTCTCGGGCGAGGAGATCAAGAAGCGCATCCAGAGCTGGCGCCCCGACACGTTTCGCGTCTAGATTCTCCGTCTAGTCGAAGCCGGCCGCGGCCGCCGCGAACAGCTCGTGGCGGACGGCGTCCATCTCCGCTCGCGTGCGCGACAGCAGCGCCGGGAGGTCGTCCTCCGTCATTCCGGCCGTCGGGATCGGCTCGAGAACCTTCACGGTGATCGTTCCGGAGCGGACCAGCAGCCGACGCGCATCGAGGACGGCGGTGAGCGGCCCGACGACGAACGGCACGACCGGCACGTGCGCCGCGATGGCGAGGTGGAATGCGCCCTTCTTGAACGGGAGCATCTCGGGGCCCTGGTTCCGGTGCCCCTCGGGCGCCATCCAGACGCGCAAACCTTCCTGCTGGATTCTTCTTGCGGCCTCGGCGATCGAGGTTCGCGCTTTCGCGGCGTCCTCGCGGTCGATCAGGATGTTGCCGGTCGCGCGAAACAGCCAGCCGAAGATCGGGATGAGGCCGATCTGCTTCTTGCCGATGACCACCGTCGAATCGGGAAAGAAGGCGGCCCACACGACGATATCGAGATTCGACTGGTGGTTTCCCACGAGAATCGCCGGGTGGTGCGCGACGAGCCGCTCGGCGTGCTCCACGTGCAGCGTCCAGCCGAGGACCGCCATCATCGTTCCCGACCAGCGGTCCAGCCAACGCCGCGTGGCGCGGTCGCGCTCCCACTTCAGGACAATGAGGCGAAAGAGCGCGAGGAGGGAGAGGCCGATGAAAAGGGCGCCACCGAAGAGTGACGCGGCGACGAAATACGCCCGGATGAAGAGCCGGCGCAAGGCGCCGGCAATTCCGCCTTTCGGTTCGGGCATGCCGCAATATAGCCCGCGGTGAAGCCGGACGTCGTCGTCGTGGGAGGGGGCGCGGCGGGCCTTCTCGCGGCGCTCGCGGCCGCGCGCGGCGGCCGGCGTGTCCTCGCGCTCGAGGCCGCGAAGGACGCGGGCCGGAAGATCCTCATGTCCGGCGGCGGCCGCTGCAACGTCCTGCCGATGGAGGACGCGCCCACGCGCTTCGTCTCCGAGTCACCGAACCGCCTCGTGCGCCGCTTTCTCGACCGGTGGCCGCTTTCCGAGCAGCGCCTGTTCTTCGAGGAGCTTCTCGGGGGAGAGCTCCGCGAGGAGCCCGAGTCCAGGAAGCTCTTCCCGCCCTCGAACCGGGCGAAGGACGTGCGCGACGCGCTGCGTGAGGCGCTGGCGGCCGCGGGAACGACGCTGCGCACGGCGGCGCCCGTGCGCGACCTCGTGCGCGCGGGCGAGGGCTTCGCCGTGCGCCTCGACGGAGGAGAGGAGATCGCCGCGCCGCGCGTGATCCTCGCGACCGGCGGGCGCTCCGTGCTCGCGGGCGGCGCGGACGCGGCGGGATACGAGTGGGCCGCGGCGATGGGCCACACGGTGCGGCCGACGTACCCGGCGCTCGTGCCGCTCACGGGCGACGCGCCCGCGCATCACGCGCTCGCGGGCGTCTCGCTCGTGGCGCGCGTCACCGCGCGGAGCGCCGGCGATCGCGCGACGTCGAGCGGCGGCTTCCTCTTCACGCACAAGGGCTGGAGCGGCCCGGCGGTACTCGACGTCTCGCACGTCGTCGAGCGCGCTCGACTCGCGGGGAGGACGGCGGAAATTCGGATTTGCTTCGGTGGATCTCAGCCAGGCGATGCCGCCTCGCAGTGGGACGCAGCGCTCAAGGGCGCAGCCGGGGCCCGTTCTCTTTCTTCCTTTCTAAGCAAATCTTCACTGCCCGACCGTCTGGCGAGCCTGATTCTCGACGTGGCGGGAGTTCCTGATGTCCAGCTTTCCTATCTGTCCCGCGACGCCCGGGCGCGCGTCGTGGAAACGCTGACCGCGTTTCCCCTCCCCGCGACGGGAACCGAGGGCTACCGCACGGCGGAGGTGACAGGGGGCGGCGTCGCGCTCGAGGAGGTGGACCCGGGAAGCGGGCGCAGCCGGCTCGTGCCCGGCCTCTTTTTAGCCGGCGAGATCCTCGACGCCTTCGGCCCGATCGGCGGCTTCAACTTCCAGTGGGCGTGGGCGACCGGCCGCACCGCCGGCGAGGCGGCCGCGCGCGGCTGATCAGGGCTTCGGCGCGTCCCACCATTTCGAGAGATGAGCCGTGGGCGTTCCCGGGGCGCCGCGCGCGTAGTGGGAGACGTCGTTGAAAAGCGTCAGCCGGGCGTGGGAGGGGTCCTTGAAGTCGAGGACGTTCAGGCACGCGGGGCTCTGGTCGAGGCGGTCGCGATAGAAGCGCGGGTCGAAGCCGATGAGCACCGAGAGCAGGAGGCGAATCGTGGCCTTGTGCGAGACGACGAGGAACGAGCGGCCTGCCTGCGCGTCGACGAGAGAGGAAAGCGCGGGAAGCGCCCGCGCCGTGACGGCGAGCCCGCTTTCGCCGCCCTCCGGCGCGAACGTGTAGGGGTCCGAGTCCCAGCGCGCGTACTCCTCGGGCCAGAGCGCCTCGACCTCGCGGCGCGTCTTCGTCTCCCAGCGGCCGTGCGAGATTTCCCGGAGCGCCGGGACGGGAACGACCGAGAGGCCGTGCGGCCCGGCGAGGATGCCGGCGCTCTCGAGGGTGCGGCGCATCGGGCTCGCGTAGACGGCGCAGAGGGGCTCGTGCGCGAGGCGGTCGGCGAGATGGCGAAGCTGCGCGCGCCCCGAATCCGAGAGCTCCACGTCCGTCTCGCCGGCGAAGCGGTCCTCGGCCGAGAGCGTCGTGGCGCCGTGCCGGACGAGATAGACGCGCGTCGGCATGTCAGCCTTTCACGAGGAAGCCGCGCGCGGGGAGGAGCGCGCGCAGCCGTTCGCGCCATTCGCCCTGAAGCTCGATCGCGCCGTCCTTCAGGGTGCCGCCGGTGCCGAGCGACTTCTTGAGGTCCTTCGCGAGGTTTTCGAGGAGCTCGGTGTTCCGCGGGAGGCCGTCGAGGACGGTCACGGCCTTTCCATTTCGTCCCTTCGTCTCGACGCGGAGCTTCACGGTGACCCTGGGCGGGACCTTTTCCTCCATCTTCGAAGAGCATTTGCAGTCGTTCGCCGGCCAGCCGCACGTGGCGCAAACGGAGCCGACGGCGGTGGAATAGACGAGTCGGACGGGGTCCCGCCTCACGGTCTCAGGATAATCCCCCATGGCCGATCCGATTCCGGTCGCCCCGGGCGTCACGATTCCGGCGGCCGCGCTCGAGGCGCGGCAGGTGCGGGCATCGGGACCGGGCGGGCAGAACGTGAACAAGGTGGCGTCTCGCGTGGAGCTGCTCGTGGATGTGGCGCTGATCGAAGGCCTCGACTCCGCCGCGCGCCTTCGCCTCTATGCCCTGGCCGGCAAGCGACGGGCGGCCGACGGGCGGCTTCGCCTCGTCGCCCAGGAGAGCCGCGACCGGCACCGGAATCTGGAGACCGCCCGCGAGCGCGCCCGGGACCTTGTCGGCCGGGCCCTTCAGGTTCCCGCTGTGAGGCGGCCCTCGCGGCCTTCCCGCGGCGCCCGGGAGGCGCGGTTGCGGGAGAAGGCGCGGGAGGGCCGCGTCAAGGCGGCCCGCCGCCCGGTCGGGGCCGACGAATAGCACATCTGAACTACTGCAAGTCGCGGTCCCTGGCCGCATCGTTGAGGCTGGCGGGCCAGGGGGCCTCGGCCGAGGAGGATTCGACATGTCATCCAGCGCACCGCGGCAGTCTGTGACCGTCACCGACAACCGCACCGGGAAAACAATCGAGGTTCCGATCCAGAATGGCACGATCAAAGCGCTCGACCTTCGGGTCCTGAAGACCTCCCCGGAGGACTTCGGCCTGATGACCTACGACCCCGCGTTCATGAACACGGCCTCGTGCAAGAGCAAGATCACGTTCATCGACGGGGACAAGGGCATTCTGAACTACCGCGGATATCCGATCCAGGAGCTGGCCGAGAAGACGACGTATCTCGAGACGGCGTATCTCGTGCTCAATGGGGAGCTGCCGACCAAGCAGCAGCAGACCGACTGGGTGAACGACATCACGTATCACACGATGGTCCACGAGAACATCAAGGACCTGATGGCGGGCTTCCGGTACGACGCGCACCCCATGGGGATGCTCGCGTCCATGGTCGCCGCGCTGTCCACGTTCTATCCGGAAGCCAAAGACGTTCATCAGCCCGAGACCCGGCGGCAGCAGATCGTGCGCCTGATCGCGAAGATGCCTACGCTGGCCGCCTTCGCCTACCGCCACTCGATCGGCTTCCCGTACGCGTACCCTGACAACGACCTGTCGTATTGCGGAAACTTCCTGCAGATGATGTACCGCGCGGCCGAGCCGAAGTACCGGCCGAATCCCGTCCTCGAGCACGCGCTCGAGGTGCTCTTCATTCTGCACGCCGACCACGAGCAGAACTGCTCGACGAACGCAATGCGCGCGATCGCCTCCTCGGAAGTCGACCCGTATTGCGCGGCCGCCGGCGCGATCTCGGCCCTTTACGGCCCGCTGCACGGCGGGGCGAACGAGGCCGTCCTGCGCATGCTGTTCCAGATCGGCTCGAAGGCGAACATCCCGGCCTTCATCAAGTCGGTCAAGGAGAGCGGCGGCGAGATGCGCCTCATGGGCTTCGGCCACCGCGTCTACAAGAACTACGACCCGCGCGCGAAGGTCATCAAGGGCATGGCCGACAAGGTCTTCGAAGTCACCGGCAAGAACCCGCTCCTCGATATCGCGCTCGAGCTCGAGCGGATCGCCCTCCAGGACGAGTACTTCCTGAAACGCAAGCTGTACCCGAACGTGGACTTCTACTCCGGCCTCATCTACCAGGCCATGAAGTTCCCCGTCGACATGTTCCCGGTTCTCTTCGCGATCCCGCGCATGTCCGGCTGGCTCGCCCAGTGGGAGGAGATGATCCAGGACAAGGAGCAGAAGATCGCCCGGCCGCGCCAGGTTTATCTCGGCGCTTCCGAGCGCCACTTCGTCCCCTTCGAGAAGCGGGAGGTCAAGGCGGCCCCGGTGGCGGGCGCGCTCACGACGGTGTAACAGGCAAGCGCGTGATCGGGGACGGCCGCCGTTTCTCGTCCACGTTCACGTAGACGACCTCGGCCTCGGTCACCTTCACGGTCTCGTCCGTCTTCCGCCAGCGCTCGGCGGTGACGAGGACCTTGATGGTGATCGAGGTTCGGCCGATGCGGGCGACGGTCGTGTAGAAGCTCACGATGTCGCCCACATAGACCGGGGCATGGAAGACGACTTCATTCATCTTCACGGTGAGAACGCGGTCGCAGTGCGGCCGCGTCGCGATCGCTCCGGCCTGGTCGATGTAGGCGAGGAGCACCCCGCCGAAGATCGTGCCGTGGCTGTTCGTGTCGCGCGGGAACATCGACACGCGGATCGCGGGCTGGAGGCCTGAGGAAGAAGATTGAGCGCCGGTCTCGGAGTCCATGGCGGGATTATGGCGGGCTAATAGAATCCCCTCATGGCGAAGATCTCTCCGCGGAAGGAAGTGCTGGAGCACCCGCTCTATCGGGCGGCCATGGCCGCGCAGCTCCTTGCCTATCAGCTCATGCGCGAGGTGCCGCCCGAGCACAAGGCCGCCGCGACGCGGCTGCACGCATCGCTCGTCCACGCAACGACATACGCGGCCTACGCGGTTGACCCGGACGTGCCCGACAAAGAGGCGCAGCGGGCGGGCCTCGCCGGCACCGCCGCTCGGGCGAAGGAGCAGCTCGAGCCGCTCGCCCAGTTCGCCGGCGACGCGCGCGACGTGGAGAAGCTGAGCGAAAAGATCAGCGAGCTCTCCTCGGCAGGGGAAAAAGGGGTCATTCTTCCTTCTTCGTCCCCAAGATGACGAGCACGATCAGGAGCAGGAGCACGATCAGCCCGATGACGATCGTCGTCGTGCGCGAAGAGCCGGCGGGCGACTCGGACGCCGCGGCATCTGACTTGGCGGCGGCCTCCGCTTTCGCGGTGGAGGCCGGCTTCGGAGCCTCGGCCGTAGCGGGAGCGGACGTCATCGGAGCGCCGGCCGACGCTGCGGTCGTTGCCGACGTTGCCGCCGTGGCTGTCTTCGCCATGGCATCCGCGGACGGCGCGGCCGTCTGCTGTGAGAAGGCGGAGGATGAGACGAGAAGGGCCAGGAGGAGAGCGGGGATCGCGGAGCGTCGCTTCATGGCAGGTGAAATTATCGGACGGACGGGGACGCGTCAAGCGGCGATGGAGCGCGCGTGACGACTCCCGCCCACGCGGGTTGGCGCCTCGACGCGGCCGTTTTCCTCTCCGGCGCGGCCCTGATGGGACTCGAGATCGTCGGGAGCCGTGTCCTCGCCCCGGTCTTCGGAAACTCGCTCTTCGTCTGGGGCGCCCTCATCACGACCTTTCTCGCGGCGCTTGCGCTCGGATACGCCTTCGGCGGGCGCCTGGCCGACCGCCGGCCCGACCCGGGGATGCTGGCCGCGCTCCTCGCGGGCAGCGGGATCCTGCTCTTCGTGGTCTTCGCGTCTCCGGAAGCCCTGCTCGCGGCGCTCGGCCGCGCTTCCATTCCCGAACGCTTTCGCGCGCTCGTCGCGGCCGTGATTCTGTTCGGCCCGCCGAGCGTCCTGATGGGAATGGTCACGCCCTTCGCGGTGCGCCTCTCCGCGAAGGAGATTGCGACGGTCGGCTCGGCATCGGGCCGCCTGTCCGCACTTTTCACGGCGGGTTCCATCCTGGGAACGTTCGCGACGGCTTTCTTCCTGATTCCGACGTTCCCGACGCGTCCGATCCTCTTCGGCCTCGGCGCGACGCTTCTCATGGCCTCGCTCCTCGTCCCCGCGCCGCGGCCCGGGCGGCGCCTCGTCTTGGCGGCGCTGCTCGGCGCCGCCGGCGCCCTGATCTTCCTTGTCGCGCCGGGCATCGTGCGGCTTCCCGTGCCCGCCGGGACGACGATCTTCGAGAAGGAGACGGCTTACCACCGCCTGCGCGTCGTGGATCAGGGTCTGCGTCGTGCGCTGTACTTCGACAACCGGATGCAGGGCTACGTGCCCGTGCGCGAGGGTCTCGACCTCCGGGCGAGCTACGCTGACGGGCTCGCGCTCTCCCTCGTCTTCCCGGCGAAGACGCGGCGGGTCGTCGTGATCGGGTTGGGCGCGGGCATGGTGCCGTCTCTCCTCACGGCGCGCGCGCCCGAGATCGAGACGACCTCCATCGAGATCGACCCCGAGGTCGTCGCCGTCGCGCGGAGGTACTTCGCTTTCTCGCCGGACGCGAACGACCGCGTCATCGTCGGAGATGGCCGCCGTGAGCTGGACCGGCAGGTGGATGGAGCCGACATCATCATCGTGGACGCGTACTTCTCCGACAGCCTTCCCTTCCACCTCATCACGAAGGAATTCGACGAGATGTGCGCGAAGAAGCTCGCGCCCGACGGCGCCCTCGCCGTCAACTTCGGCGGCGAGCTGACCGGCAGCCGGAACCAGCTCTTCTGGGCCTCGCTGAAGACGCTCGGCGAGGTCTTCCCCCGCCTCTACGTCTTCTCCTCCGAGCTGAAGTCGGGCCACGTGCCGTTCCGCTCGAACGCGATCGTCGTCGCGACGCGCTCCCCCGAGCGCCTCGATCCGGGCACGCTCGTCGACCGGGCGCGCGCGGTTGCGGCGCGCCTCGGGCGCCCCGCCGTTCTCGACTGGGCGGGCCGTCTCTACGAGGGCGAGATCCGGACGGCCGACGTGCCCGTCCTCACGGACGCCTACGCGCCGACCGACGCGCTCCAGAACCCCTCGCGATGAATCGTCGCGTCCGTCTCGCGTTCGGGGTTGCAGCCCTCGCCGTTGCCGTGGCCTGCGCCGCTCGCCAGCGGCCCGCGGCGGATTCCCCCCTCGACCGCGCGGGCGAGACGCTCGAGGCCGACACACGTGCGCTGTGCGCGTTCGGGCCGCGCGTCACGGGTTCCGACGCGTGCACGCGCGCGGAGGAATGGGCCGCCGCGCGCTTTCGCGAGTCGGGCCTCGCCGCGCGGCTCGAACCCTGGGAATGGCCCGGGCACCTGCCCGGAGCCGCGATTCCGCGCAACGCCGTGGCGGAGCTTCCCGGCCGGGATCGGTCGGGCGAGATCGTGCTCCTGGCCGCGCATCTCGACACGGTGGCGGGCAGCATCGGCGCGAACGACGATGCCGTGAACGCGGCGCTCGTCCTGGGGGTCGCCCGGGCGATCCGCGCGGCGGGTCCGGCTCGCCGGTCGCTGCGCTTCGTCCTCTTCACGGGAGAGGAGGAGAAGCTTCTCGGCTCACGGGCTTATGTAAAGGCGCATGCGTCCGAGCTCGGGGCGCACGTCCTCGCGGTCGTATACGACCTCGGATCCGCACGCGCGCTTGGTTTTTACATGAACGGACGGAAGCAGGCGCTGCGCGCGCTCTTCATGCGCGCCCTCTCCGCGCGCGGGGCCTGGCGCAGCCTCTTCGGCCTTTACACGGTCTGGGGGGGAGCCGACAGCTTCTCGTTCGTCGAGGCAGGAGTTCCGGCGCTGACCGCTTATCAGGATCTCGGGCCCTATCGAGCCATCCACCACTCGGACAAGGACACGGTCGAGACGGTGGATTTTGCGGCGTCGCGCGCGAACGCGGCGCTCGCGGCCGCCCTCGTGAACGGCGTGGCGGACGACCCGGAGCCTGCCCTGCGCCGAATGACCCCGGGAGAGACCGCGGCGCTCCTCGCACGTCACGGGCTCGGAGAAATCCCTCCGGCAGTCAGTGCGTCCGCTCGCCCGACCGTTCTTCCCGGAGCTGGGCCAGCTCGGCCCTGAGAGCGGAGAGATCGGTCAGGAGGCTCTCGCGGTCGGCCTCGGGGATCCCGGCGAGGGTGGGCTCGGAGGTCAGCAGGCTCGCCACCTCGGCCAGCTTCGTCTCGGCGAGGCCGAGCGCCTCGGCCACGTCGCTGCCCGGAAGGTCGAGAAAAGCCTCCCCGACGAGCGACGGAACCGAGACCGCGGCCTTCCGGAGCCTGGTGCCGGCCTCGGTGCCCTTCGCCCCGGCGGCCTCGACGGCGGCGTACACGGTGTGAGCAAAACTCATTCCGCGCTTCCAGGTCGGGAGGTTTTTGTAGTTGCTCACCATCGCCATCCTAGTACGTTTGCATGGTCGTCTGCGTCGCAATCCCGGTGCTAGGCTCGCCGGTCGGGCACGTCTCTAGACCTTGACGTGCGAGGAAGGAGCGAAGCCATGCGACGCAAAGTCACCGTGATCGGAGCTGGAAACGTGGGCGCGACCGTCGCCCAGAGAATCGTCGAAAAGGAGCTCGCGGACGTCGTCCTCGTGGACGTCATCGAGGGGGTCCCGCAGGGCAAGGGGCTGGACATGATCCAGTCGGGCGCCGTCGAGGGCTTCGACATGAAGATCGTCGGCTCGAACGGCTACGACGAAACCGAGGGGTCAGACCTCGTGATCGTGACCGCCGGCCTGGCCCGCAAGCCGGGAATGTCGCGGGACGACCTCCTGAGGATCAACGAGGAGATCGTCGCGGGCTGCATCGCGAAGACGACGCGCGGCTCGCGCGACCTCAAGGTCATCGTCGTCACGAACCCGCTCGACGCGATGTGCGAGGTCGTCCGCCGCATCACGAAGCTCCCGAAACAGAACGTGATCGGGATGGCGGGCATCCTCGACAGCGCGCGCATGCGCGCGTTCATCTCGATGGAGCTCGGCGTTTCGATGACGAACATCCACGCGACCGTCCTCGGTGGACACGGCGACACGATGGTCCCGCTCCCGCGGTACTCCACGGTGGCCGGCGTGCCGATCACCGAGCTGATGTCGAAGGAGCGCGTCGAGGCGATCGTCAAGCGCACGGCAAACGGCGGCGCCGAGATCGTGAACTT
>CABDYV010000348.1_pt1 | contig 33395 bp, 28 predicted proteins | sample 3132041 | NCBI WGS metagenome assembly CABDYV01 (sample SAMEA5534338, study PRJEB31848) | metagenome | biome: tundra; feature: field; material: soil | place: USA | collected 2013-05 | depth 0.45 m | reverse complement strand
GTCCTTTTCACGGGCTTTCCCGGGTTCATCGGGGCGCGGCTCATCCCGCGCCTCCTCGAGCTCGCACCCGACACCACCTTTCACGGACTCGTCCAGGAGAAGTTTCTCTCGGCGGCCGACGCGTCCGTCGCCGCCCTCGCCGAGGAGCATCCCGGCACGAAAGGGCGCATCCGCCTCGTCGTCGGCGACATCACGTCGCCGGGCCTCGGCCTCGCGGCGTCGAAGGCGAAGGAGCTCCAAAAGAGCCTCGCGGGCTGCTTCCATCTCGCGGCGGTCTACGACCTCGCGGTCGCGCGCGACGTGGGCATGCGCATCAACGTGGAAGGCACGAAGAACGTCCTCGAATTCCTCGGCGGCGCGCCTTCCTTTCACCGCCTCGACTACGTCTCGACGGCGTACGTTTCGGGCACGGCCGTCGGCACGTATCGCGAGACGGACCTCGACGTGGGGCAGAACTTCAAGAATTTCTACGAAGAGACGAAGTTCCTCGCCGAGGTGGCCGTGAAGGGGAGCGGCCTTCCCACGGCGATTTACCGGCCGGGCATCGTCGTCGGCAGCTCGAAGACGGGGGAGACGGCGAAGTTCGACGGCCCCTACTACTCGCTGAACGCCATGGGCGTCCTTCCGTCGCCCGGCGCTTTCATCAAGGTGGGTACGGGCGAGGCGCAGGTGAACCTCGTGCCCGTGGACTTCGTCCTCGAGGCGATCGCCCGCCTCTCGACCTGGGAGGGCGCCATCGGAAAGACGTACCACCTCACGGACCCGCACCCGTCGACCGCGTTCGAAATCGAGGAGATGTTCGCAAAGGCGCTCGGGAAGTCGTTCGTCTATGTGCCGGTGCCGCACGTCGTAGCGAAGCTGCTCTTCACGCCGTCGCTGATCCAGAAGTCGTTCGGGATGCCCGTCCAGTCGCTCGACTACTTCGACCATCCCGTGAGCTACGACTCCACGCAGGCCACGGCGGACCTCGCGCGCTTCGGCGTCGCGTGCCCGCCGTTCACGGACTACGTCCAGAAGCTCGTCGCCTTCTGGCGCACGAAGAAGGACACGATCAAGCGCGGAGCGATGATTTGAGGCCACCGTTTCCCTTCACGAACGCGCCGATCATCGACGGTCAGGACGTGAAGACGGGCGCGGCTTTCGCGGCCGTGAACCCCGCCACGGCCGAGCCGTTCGCAGAGGTGGTCCGGGCCGGCCCGCGCGAGATCGACATGGCCGTCGCTTCGGCGCGGAAGGCGTTTCTCTCGTGGTCGAAGACGCCCGTGGCCAACCGGCAACGGTACCTCGCGCGCCTGCTCGAGGAAGTGCGCCGCGCGCACGACGACGTGGCCCGCCTCATCGCGACCGAGCAGGGCAAGCCCGTGGGCGAGGCGCGTGCCGTGGACATCGTGCCCGCCGCCGACACGCTCCGCTATCTTTCGCGCCACGCGGGCGATCTTCTCGCCGAGCAGCCCATCGACTACGCGCAGATCCTCTTCGCGCACAAGAAGGGCCGTTACCGCTTCGAGCCTCTCGGCGTCATCGCGGTCGTGACGCCCTGGAACTTTCCGTTCGGCATTCCGTTCGTCGAGATCGCGGCCTGCCTCGCGGCGGGCAACACGGTCGTGCTGAAGCCCGCGTCGGCCACGGCGCTCACGGGCCTCGCGGTCGGGGACCTCTGCCGCCGCGCGGGCCTGCCGCCCGGCGTCGTGAACGTCGTGACGGCCGGCGGCGCGGACACGAACGTCCTCATCGAGCACACCGGCATCGCGAAGGTGCTTTTCACGGGCTCGGTCCAGACCGGCGTCGAGGTGATGCAGCGCGCGGCGAAGAACCTCACGGGCGTCGTCCTCGAGCTCGGCGGCAAGGACGCGGCCGTCGTCGCGGCCGACGCGGATCTCGACCGCACGGCCGCGGGTCTCGTCTGGGGCGCGTTCGTGAACGCCGGCCAGACCTGCGGCTCCGTCGAGCGCGTGTACGTCGTCAAGGACGTGGCCGCGGAGCTCATTTCGAAGATCGTCGCGCGGACGAAAGCGCTTCGCCTCGGCAATCCGCTCTCGAGGACGACGGACATGGGTCCGCTCACGACCTCCGACCAGCGGGACCTCGTCGAGGAGCATCTTCAGGATGCCGTCTCGCGGGGCGCGAAAGTCCTCACGGGCGGCGAGCGCCCGCGTGCGAAGGGATGGTGGTTCCCTCCGACCGTCCTCACGGGCGTCGACCACGCGATGCGCGCGATGTGCGACGAGACATTCGGGCCGCTCCTGCCCGTCATGTCGGTGGACTCGCTCGACGAGGCAATCCGGCTCGCGAACGACTCCTCGTTCGGCCTCACGGCCTCCGGGTGGACGCGCTCGCGCCGTACGGCGCGCAAGCTCGCCGAGGAGCTGCAGGCGGGGACGGTCACGATCAACGACCACCTGTTCTCCTTCGGGGAGCCCACCGCGACGTGGGGCGGCGTGAAAAAGTCCGGCATCGGCCGCAGCCACGCGGGCTTCGGCCTCCACGAGCTCGTGAACATCAAGCATGTGAGCGTGGACCTCGCGGACACTCCGGCGATGCCGTGGTGGTACCCATACGACGCCGCATTCCATGCGTTCACGAAGAGCGCCTTCGGAACGCTCTACTCGAACGATCCGCTCACGAAGGTGCCGGACGCTCTCGGGCTCCTGCGCAGCGGACGATTCTTCGGATACGTGAAGGTCTCGGCGCTCGCCTCGCAGCTCGGAAAGGTGTTCTGACGAGGGGGCATCGTAGAATCGTGGCGTGGGAAGCCTGCGATATCCGGAAGACGCGCGCAGCTGGCCGGTTGACTTCCGGCTCAAGGAGTCCGACAGCTTCTTCGGAGAGCGCGGAGTCGTTCACAGGACTCTGCGCACGCTGGCTGATCGGCTGCGGGAAGAGACCATTCCCTTCGCGATCGTCGGCGGGATGGCGCTCAACCTTCATGGCTATCGGCGTGAGACCGTGGACGTGGACATTCTGATGACGCGCGAAGGCCTCGCGCGATTCCACGAGCGCCTGGTCGGGCGCGGCTACTCACTCGCCTTTTCGGGGGCGCGAAAGACGTTTCGGGACCCGGACACGGGCGTTAAGGTCGAGGTGCTCACGACGGGCGAGTTCCCCGGCGACGGCAAACCGAAACCCGTCGCTTTCCCGGATCCCGCGCACGTGTCGGTGAACCTCGAGGGCTATCCGGTGATCACTCTCGAGAAGCTGATCGATCTCAAGCTGGCCTCGGGCCTTTCCGCTCCGCATCGCATGGGCGATCTCGTTGACGTCCAGCGCCTCGTCGAGGAGCTTCACCTGCCGCAGGATCTCGACGCAAAGCTTGACCCGAGCGTCCGCGCCGAGTATCGCCGCCTCTGGGAGCTCGCGCAGCACGCCGGCGACGGGCCGCAGGAACGAGGCTGAGGGCCATCTCTCTAGAATCCGGACGTGGGCTCACCTCCGGACCTCTCCCTCTATCCCGACCAGCCCGGCATCTACCTCTATAAGGACGCGAAGGGGAAGATCCTTTACGTCGGCAAAGCGCGGTCGATCCGCAAGAGGCTGGCGTCGTACTTCAACACGGGCCCGAAGCACGTGCGCACCGAGGCGATGCTCGCCGAGTTCGACACGATCGACACGGTCGTCGCCAAAACCGAGAGCGAGGCGCTCGCACTCGAGAACGCGTTCATCAAGAAACACAAGCCGCGCTACAACATCCTCCTCCGCGACGACAAGACGTACCCCTACATCAAGGTCACGACGGGGGAGGACTGGCCGCGCGCGTTCGTGACGCGGCGGGTGCTGAAGGACGGCGACAGCTACTTCGGACCTTTCCTCCCGGCGCGCACGTGCCGCGGCGCGATGAAGATGGTCCAGCGGATGTTCCAGATCCGCACGTGCCGCATCGAGATCGACGGCACGCTGCCGCGCCCGTGCCTCTACTACGACATGCACGCCTGCCTCGGCCCGTGCGTCGCCGGCCTCACGACGAAGAGCGCGTACGACGACGCGGTGAAGGACGTGCTTCTGTTCCTCTCCGGACGGAACGAGGAGCTGCGGCCGCGGCTCGAGGTGAAGATGCGCGCAGCGGCCGAATCGGAAAACTTCGAGATGGCCGCGGCATACCGCGATTGCCTGCGCACGGTCGAAGAGCTCACGGAGAAACAGCGCGTCCAGTCGGTCTCGGGCGAGGACGTGGACATCTTCGGCGACTTCTCGGACGGCGGCAACGTCGCAGTCGCGCTGCTCTTCGTGCGTGGCGGGGTCGTCCTCGACTCGCGAGAGTACTTCTGGGAGGGCCTCGGCGACGTGCCAGCCGAGGAGTTCTGGGTGTCGCTTCTGTCGCAGTACTACGACACGGTGGCCGAGGGCGCATCCGGATCCGCGGGCGGGACGACGTTCCTCCCGCGCGAGATCCTTCTGCCCGTCGACCTGCCCGAACCCGCCCTCGAGCCGATCGAGACGTGGCTCACGGAGCGGAAGGGGTCGCGCGTCACGATCAAGACGCCGCGCCGCGGCGCGGCCTTCGAGCGCGTCCAGATCGCCCGCGACAACGCGCGCCAGAATCATCTCCGGCGCTTCCGGCGCGTGCGCGAGCGAGGGGAGAAGGCGACGCTCGCCCTCGCGAGGGCGCTCGACCTGGACCGCCGTCCGTCCCGGATCGAATGCTTCGACATCTCACACCTTTCGGGGAGCGAGACGTATGCGTCCTGCGTCGTCTTCGTGGACGGTGAGCCCGCGAAGGACGAGTACCGCCTCTTCCGCATCGAGCGGCCGGGCGTCGACGACTTCGCGTCGATCGCCGAGGCCGTTTCGCGTCGGTACGCGCACGCGAAAGACGAGGGGAGACCGCTGCCCGACCTTCTCCTGATCGACGGCGGCAAGGGCCAGCTCTCGGCGGCTCTCGGGGCGCTCGACCGGATCGGAATCGACATGGCGGCGGCCTCTCTCGCGAAGCGCGAGGAGCAGGTGTTCGTGCCGGGCCGCTCCGCGCCGATCGTCCTCCCGCGGACGAACGCCGGCCTCAAGCTGCTCCAGCGGGCCCGCGACGAGGCGCATCGCTTCGGCCTGAAGACGCACCGGCGGGCGCGCGGCAAGCACGCGCTCGAGAGCCCGCTTCTCGCGATCGGCGGCCTTGGCCCCGCGCGCGTGAAGACTCTTCTCGCCGCCTTCGGTGGCTCCGAGGCGGTCCTCGCGGCCACGGACGAAGCGCTCGCGGCGGTCGCCGGCAAGGCGGTCGCCGCCCGGATCACGCGCTTTCGGGAAAAGCGCGTCGCCGAAAGATCCATTGCCGCTGCTACACTTTCCAAGGAATGACGCCCCACAGCAGCGACAGCCGCATCCGGATGCTGACCGGCGGGTCCCTCGAGCGCATCCCGTTCGCGGAGGTCGTTCGAAGCCTCTATCGGGACCGCGCGACGGCGAAGCTGCTCGTGTCCCGGAGCGGCGAGGAGCGGACGTTTTCGTTCGACCGGGGCCAGATTCTTTTCACGAGCTCGAATCGCGAGGCGCAGCTCGTCGGGGAGCTTCTTCGCACGTTCGGCCTCGCGGACGAGAACCTTCTCCTGTCCGCCTTCGAGAAAGCGCTCAACGAGCCCGGTCAGGGCCTCGCCCGGGCGCTCACCGAGTCGGGAGCCGTTCCCGGTTACGTCGTGGAGGCCGCCGTCCGGGCCCTCTCGGAACGCCTCTTCTTCGACACGCTCAAGTGGACGAGCGGAGTCTTCACGGTGACGCCCCTCGACGCGGCGCCCGACGTGCCCGCGAAGATGGATCGCCCGACGGGGGGAATGCTTCTCGAGGCGCTGCGCCGCCTGCCCGCGCCCGCGTCCCAGCTCAACTCTCCTCTCGATCCGGGGGCGCGGCCGGTGTTCGCTCCCGATCTCCTTCTCCGCTATCAGGCGATTCTCGTCTCGGCCGCGGAAGCGGAAGTGCTCGGCAAGGTGGATGGGGCCACGACCGTGGAGCAGATCCACCGCGACCAGCGCATCGTCGCGCGGCTCGCGGCCACGGGCCTCGTGCAGCTCGTGGCCCAGGGGAGGCCCATCGAAAAGAGCAGCGTCGCCGAAGGTCTCCTGTTCCTGAACGTCGAGATTGCGGGCGCGCAGCCTCCCGCGCGCGTCGCCGAGCAGCACGAGCTCCAGCGCGAGCTCGTCTGGAACACCTACCGGCGCCTGGATTGGGCGTCGCACTACGATCTCCTCGGTGTCGAGCCCGGGGATCCGAGCGAGGCGATCGTGAAGGCGCTCCACGAGCGCGCACGCCTCTTCCACCCCGACCATCATCTGAAGGCGCATCTTGGGGACGCCCGCAACGCCCTCGAGGCGCTGTTCGCCCGCCTCCGGACCGCCGAACGCGCATTCCGCAGTCCCGAGGCGCGCGCGGCATACGACCGGACGCTCGAGGTGAGCGCGGACACCATCGCGCTGCCGGGCACGGCGCCGACCATGGAGGTCCAGAAGGAGATCGCCCGGAAGAACTACACGCGCGCGAAGGTGCTGTACGAGGAGGAGGACTTCTACCCGGCGTACGAGATGACACGCCAGGCCGTCGAGTTCGACCCCGGCCAGAAGGAGTACTGGGTGCTCCTCTCGAGAATTCAGCGCAAGAACCCGAAGTGGGTGAGGCAGGCCACGGAGACGATGCGGCGCGCCGTCAAGTACATCCCAGACAACGTCGAATTGTGGTGGGAGCTGGCGGAGGCCTGCGGGCACGAGCGGAACGAGCCGGAGCGCGTGAAGGCCCTGGAAGAGGTCATGCGGCTCGACCCGGCGAACCGCCGGGCCCAATCCGCGCTCTCCGAGATCTCGGCCAAGGCGAGCCGATGACGAACGGACTTCCCCAGCTCTTCGGGACCGGGCTCGGCCTGTCGGCGGCGGCGGGCCTCAACTCCTATGCCGTGCTGCTCGTATACGGAGCCATGGCGCGTTTCTTTCCCGAGGATTATCCCGGTGCGATCGCCCGCCTGCTCGCCTCGACTCCGGCCCTCAGTGTGGCGGCGATCCTCTTCTTCATTGAGTTTTTCGCCGACAAGATTCCGGGGCTCGACCATTTCTGGCATCTCCTCCACTCCTTCGTCCGGCCGGTCGTGGGCGCCCTCGTCGCTCTCGCCGTGGTCCAACCCGAAGGGTCGGCCGTCCTGAACGTCGTCGCGGCCGGGTCGGGCGGAACGGTCGCCCTCGTCTCGCATCTCGTGAAGAGCGCCACGCGCCTCACGTCGACGGCCCTCACCGCGGGCATCGCGAACGCCGGGATCTCCCTCGCGGAGGACATCGTCGCGTTCCTGCAGAGCCTCGTCTCGATCTTCCTGCCGCTCGTGGCGCTCCTCGTCGTCGCGGCGATCGGCCTCCTTTTCGTTCTCGCCGTCCCGCGCATGGCGCGGTCGATCGATCTCTTCGGCCGCCGCCGCTCCGGAGGGCCCCCGGCGGGTGCGGCCGTTCTGGTCCTGCTCTTGCTCGCGGCGCACGGGGCCCTCGGCGCGCGGCCCGACGACGCCCTCACGAACGTGGGCGGCGTCCCGCCCGAAGTCGCCGGCGCCCACGACATTGCGCGACTCGACGGCGACGCCCGCCTCGATCGCATCCTCCTCGTCCTGCCGCATCGGAACCCGGAAGTCCTCGCGCGGCTGCTCGCCGACCAGCAGGATCCCGCGTCTCCGGACTTTCGGCGGTGGCTCGCTCCCGCGGAGTTCGAGCAGCGCTTCGGCGCCTCGGACGCGGACGTCTCGGCGCTGCGCGACTGGCTGACGAGCCACGGTCTCGAAGTCGAGGACGCGCCCGCCGGCCGCGCCGCTCTCGTCTTCTCCGGCCGCGCCGCGGACGTGGAGAGCGCCTTCGACACCGAGCTTCACGAGCTATTCGTCAAGGGCCAGGTCCGCATCGCAAATGTGCGGCCGGCGCGCCTTCCGCTGGGCCTCGCACGGCGGGTTGCGGGCGTCCTGTCGCTTCATTCGTTTCCCCGGCGGCGCCCGCTCGCGCACCGCGCGCCCGCGTACACCCAGGGAACCAACCACTACCTCGCGCCGGCCGATTTCACCGCGATCTACAACGTCGACGCCCTGCCGGCGGGGATCAACGGCAGCGGCCGAACGATCGGCCTCCTCGCGCAGACGAACGTCAACGTCGCGGACACCACGTTCTTTCGCAGCTACTTCGGCCTGCCGGCGAACGATCCCATCGTAAGGCTCAACGGATCGGACCCCGGTATCCAGAAGGACGACGAGATCGAGAGCGATCTCGACCTGCAGTGGTCCGGAGCGATTGCCCCGGCGGCCCAGATCCTCCTCGTCGCGTCGCAGTCGACGGCGACGGCATTCGGCGTGGACCTCTCGGCGCTCTATGCGGTCAGCACCAACCTCGCGGACGTCCTCTCGCTGTCGTACGGAGCGTGCGAACTTGAATTCGCCGACGTCGACACCGCCTTCTACACGAACGTCTGGGCGCAGGCCGCGGCCCAGGGCATTTCCGTCTTTGTCGCCTCGGGCGACTCGGGCGCCGCGGGCTGCGATCCGACCGGCGTCAATGCGTCGAGCGCGAGCGTGAACGGCCTCTGCTCGTCGCCCTACGCCACCTGCGTGGGCGGGACGCAGTTCAACGACGCAAGCAGCCCGTCGACATACTGGAACCCCTCGAACGACCCAACAACGAAGGGATCCGCGAAGGGCTACATCCCCGAGACCACCTGGAGCGGAAGCGGCGGCGGCAAGAGCATCCTCTTCGCGCGCCCGCCCTGGCAGAACGTCGCCGGTCTGCCCGCCGACAATGCCCGCTACGTGCCGGACGTCTCGGTTGCCGCCTCGACCAACACGCCATACATGGCCGTGCAGGGACACACCACCGGCTCGACCGGCCTCGTCCTCTATGGCGGAACGTCCGTCTCTTCTCCGGCCTTCGCCGGGTTGGCGGCGCTCCTCTCGCAGAAGGCGGGCACGCGCCTCGGAAACCTGAACCCGCTTCTCTATGCGGCCGGTCGCGCGCAGTACGGCCTCGCGAACGCGTCGAGCGCCGCACCTCTCGCGGCAGGTTCGCCGGTGTTCCACGACGTCACGACCGGAAACAACGCGGCTCCCGGAGTTGCGGGATACGCCGCCGGCCCCGGTTACGATGCCGCGACCGGCCTCGGCTCCGTCGATGCGTTCGCGCTCGCCTCCGCGCTCCCCGCCCCCGCTCCCTCCTCGACGGACTTCACGCTCGGGGCGAATCCCGCGACGCCGGTTCTCGCCGTGGGAGGAAGCGTGGTCGTGAACCTAACGCTCTACCAGATCGGCGCCGCCGATGGAGACGCCGTCGTCACGGTGACCCTCGCGGGCCTTCCCTCGGGCGTGACGTCCGAGTTCAGGCCGGGAAATGCCGCGGACCCCGCAACCGGCGTTCTCTCGCGAGCGCAGCCTGCAACGCTGACCCTGAGCGCCTCTCACGGGGTCGCAGCGGGCACTTATCCCCTTCAGCTCCAGGCCACGTCCGGATCGGTCGTGCGCGGCCTCACGCTCTTCCTCACGGTCGGAAGCGGCGCGGCGACGCCGCCCTCGGGGGCGGTCGTGCAGGCGCCCGTGGTCCTCGACGTGTTCGGCGCCGCCTCCTCGCACTACACGTCGGATTTCGTGGCGGTGAACCGGAGCGCCTCCGACGCGACGCTCATCCTCGTCTACGTTCCGGCGTCCGGCACCCCCGGCGCCGGCGGACCCACCGTGGCGCGCACGCTGCCTGCCGGGCGGCAGCTCTACGTTCCCGACGTCATCGCGTTCCTCGCGGCGAATGGATGGGCGCTGCCTTCGGACAGCTCCGGCAAGCTCGGAACGTTCTTCGCGACGTTCGTCGGCGTGAGCGACCCGGCGGCGGTTTTCGCCGGATCGCGCACCTCGACCCCGAACCTGTCAGCCTCCGTCGGCGGGGCTTTCGGGCTATTCGAGCCGGCCGTGCCTTCCGGAGGCGCGAACGGGTCCGGGGACACCTGGATCTACGGCCTGCGGGAAAACACCCTCTTCCGCTCGAACCTCGCGGTCGTCCATGCGCCGGGCACGGCTTCCAGCGCGACGTCCGGCCCCGTCTCCCTCGAAATCCAGCTCTACGACGGCGACAGCGGCGCGCTGGCGGGAGCGCCTCTCACACAGACCCTTCAGCCGGGCGAGTTCTTCCAGTTCAACTTTATCCTCCGGTACACCCCCGTGCTGGTCCAGCTGGGGATCACGAACGGCTACGCGCGGGTTAGGCGCACGTCGGGCACCGACCGCTTCATCGCCTACGGCGTCGTGAACGACGGCGGCAGCGCTGGCGGCGGCACCTCGGACGGCAGCTTCCTCGTCGCGAACGCGACCGAGGGCCTCGTGCCGATCCTCCTCGACTTGCCCGGCCCGCCGCACTTCACGACGGACCTCACGCTCACGAACCCCACGTCCGCGCCCGTGACCGTCACCCTGACGTACACGGCGTCGTCGGCATTCTCGGGGCTGGGGAGCGGGACCGTGACGACGACGCTCGAAGCGAGGCAGCAGCTCGTGAATGAGAACGCGCTCTCCTACCTGCGCGGGCTCGATCTCGCGATCCCCACGACCGGCTACCAGGGCGGGACGCTGCTCGTGAGCGGCGCCGTTGCCCAGGCCCGCACGTCGAACCCAAACCCCGACGCGATCGTAGGCGGCTCGTACGGGCTCTCGTATCCGGCGGTCGCGACGTCCGCGCGCGCAAAGGGAGAGGCATGGGTCTACGGCTTGCGCCAGGACGCGGACGTCCGCAGCAATCTCGCGATCGCGGACGCCCGCGCCGGAAGCAGCGGGACGGTTACCTACGTCGTTGACGTGTTCGACGCCGATACCGGGTCGACGACGCCCGTCCAGACGCTGACTCGACCGCTGACGGGCGGGCAGTGGACGCAGATAAACGGAATCCTCTCGGGCGCCGGCATCGCGCACGGCTACGTGCGCATTCGGCCGGACTCGGGCACGTCGGACTTCGTCGTCTACGGCGTCGTGAACGACGGGCCCTCGATCGGCTCGCGCACCTCGGACGGCTCGTACGTCCCGATGGTCGTCATCAACTGATATCCTCGCCTCGACTCGGGCCGGACAGGCGGTCGCCGCTCTCGACGCTTCGGCGGAAGGAGGGGAGGAAAGTCCGGACTCCCGCGGGCAGCGTGCCGGAGAAATTCCGGTCGGGGTAACCCGAAGGAAAGTGGCACAGAAAACATACCGCCGACGCGCCGCAAGGCGCAGGTAAGGGTGAAAAGGTGCGGTAAGAGCGCACCGCGGTTCCGGCAACGGGACTGGCAGGCGAAACCCCACGCGGAGCAAGGCCAAATAGGGTGACGGAAGGGGCGCCCGCCCCCGCGGCTTTCGCCGACGTCACCGGGTCGGTCGCTCGAGCCCGCTCGAAAGAGCGGGCCTGGAGGAATGACCGCCGGCCGGAAGGTGCGAACCGACCGGTTACAGAATCCGGCTTATCGTCCGGCCCGGGTCGCTTCTCTTCGGCTAAACTGCGCGGACCGTGCAGGTCGTCGTCAAGCCCGGCGCGCCGGGTGGCTTCGTCCCGCTCCCGCTCCTCGCGAATTTTCCCGGCATCGGCGCGGCGCGGGCCCGCGAGCTGGCCGAGGCCGGGGTCGAAACGGCGCTCGATCTCCTTCTCCACCTTCCGTTCCGCTACGAGGACCGCACGCGCATCGCGCCGATCGCGGCGCTCGTGCCGGAGGGGCCCGCGACGACGGTCAAAGGCACGGTCCTCTCGGCGCGCCTCATCCGGACGCGGCGCCGCGGCTTCACGATCTTCGAGGCGATCCTCGACGATGGCTCGGGCCCTCTCCGCCTCGTCTTTTTCAACCAGCCCTACCTCCAAAGGTGGCTGCTTCCGAAGAAGGTCTTCTGGGTTTATGGGATCGCAACCCAGGCTGCGCGTTTCAGGCGCGGCCTCGTCATGGAGAACCCGCAGATTGAAGAGTTCTTGGAAGGTGAAGAGGGAGGGGGCGCGGATCCTCTTTCGGTCGGCCGCGTCGTGCCCATTTATCGCAAGTTGCCGGGGCTGACACCGCGCGCACGGCGGACTCTTGTCTTTCACCTTCTAAGAAATCTCGCAGACCGCCTCCCGGAACGCATCGAAAACTCGCGCGCGAGGGAGCAGAAATTTCCCTCTCTCGCCGACTCGCTGCGGGAAGCCCACTTCCCCGGCAGCGCGGGCGGGCCCGCGGACGCCGAGGCGTGGACGGAGCGCCGTTCGCCGTACCTGCAGCGCCTCGTCTACGAAGAGTTCCTCGAGTTCCAGGTCGGATTGCAGCGCCGCCGCCGGGAGCGCGCCGCCGAGCCGGCCCCGGTCCTGTCGGCCGACGACGCGATTCGAGCACGCCTCAAGGAAGCGCTTCCGTTCACGCTGACGGCCGCGCAGAAGCGCGTCATCCGCGAGATCGGGGAGGATTTTCGCTCGGGGCGGCCCATGCGCCGGCTCCTCCAGGGCGACGTCGGGAGCGGGAAGACGATCGTCGCCGTCCTCTCGGCGATCCTCGCCGCCGAGTGCGGCTTTCAGACGGCGCTCATGGCGCCGACCGAGATCCTCGCCGAGCAGCACTTTTCGTCGATCTTCCGGATTTTCGGCAAGACGCGTTTCCGCGCCGAGCTCCTGACCGGCCGCGTGAAGGGGAAGGTGCGGCGCGCCCTCCTGGACGCGCTCGCCGGCGGTCGGATCAACCTCCTCGTCGGGACGCACGCTCTCCTCGAGGACCCCGTCGAGTTCCGGCGCCTCGGTCTCATCGTGATTGACGAGCAGCACCGCTTCGGCGTCGCGCAGCGGACGACGTTCGCGGCGAAGGCGGACCCCGCGGGGGCGCGCCCGCACCTCCTCGTCATGTCCGCGACGCCGATCCCGCGCTCCCTCGCCCTGACCCTCTATGGCGACCTCGACGTGTCGACGCTCGACGAGAAGCCGCCGGGCCGCACGGCGATCGCGACGCGCGTCCTGCCGGAGACGGAGCGCGCGGTCGCGTTCCGCGAGATCGACGCCGAGATCCGCGCGGGAGGCCAGGCCTACGTCGTCGTGCCGCTCATCGAGGAGTCGGACAAGATCGAGGCGCGCGCCGTCGAGAAGCACGCGGACGTGATCCGAAAAGCGTTCCCCGGCCGCCGCGTCGGTGTCGTCCACGGCCGCCTTCCGCCCGAGGAGCGCGAGCGCACGATGGGAGAATTCGCGGCCGGGAGGCTCGACGTCCTCGCGGCGACGACCGTCATCGAGGTCGGCGTGGACGTCCCGAACGCCTCCTACATGCTCGTCGAGAACGCGGAGCGCTTCGGCCTCGCGCAGCTCCACCAGCTGCGCGGTCGCGTCGGGCGCGGCCGGCGCGCCTCGCGCTGCGTGCTGCTGTTCGGCCCGAAGGTCTCGCCGGAAGCGCGCGAGCGCCTTTTGGTCCTCGAGAAGACGGACGACGGCTTCGTCGTGGCCGAGGAGGACCTCAAGCGCCGCGGTCCCGGCGACGCGCTCGGGACGCGCCAGAGCGGCGTCCCGCTCTTCCGCGTCGGAGATCTCGTCCGCGACGTCAAGTGGATGAAGGAGGCGCGGGACGAGGCCGGAAAGATGATCGCGGACGGGCGCGACGCCGCCTTCGAGGAGCCGCTTTTCCTCCGCGCCGCCAACCTGCCGGCGGCGGACTGACGCGCCGCGTTCCGGGTTAACATCCGCCGCCGCGCGGCTGCCACGAAGTGCCGCGCGCAGTGGCGCCGTGGACCCCCAAAAAACGCTCGAAATCGTCATCCAGATCATCGTGTTGCTGTTCGCCATCTCGTTCCACGAGTCGGCCCACGGCTACGTGGCGATGAAGTGCGGCGACAACACGGCCCGCGACCTCGGGCGCATCACGATGAATCCGCTCAAGCACCTCGATCCGATCGGCAGCCTGTTTTTCCCGGCGATGCTCGCGTTCTCGGGCCTTCCCGTCTTCGGTTGGGCGCGTCCCGTGCCCGTTTCGCTCCGGGGCGTCCCGCACCCGCGCCGCGCGAACCTGCTCGTGTCGGCGGCGGGGCCCCTGTCCAACCTGCTGCTCGCCGTCGTCTTCGGCATCGGCGTCGTTGGTCTCAAGCGCCTTTTTCTCCTGGACGGTGATCCCACCATCCTCCGCCCGCTCCTGATCATCGGAGCCAGCTCCGTGCTCGTGAACGTCTCGCTGGCCGTTTTCAACCTCATTCCCGTGCCTCCTCTCGACGGGTTCGGCGTGGTCGAGAGCCTTCTGCCCGCCGAGCTGATCCGGGTCTCGATGTGGATGCGCCGATTCGGCTTCATCATCCTCATCGTCGCGATGTTTACGGGAGTCCTCGGGTTCATCATGCGGCCCGTCCAGGATCTCGTGATCCAGTGGCTGAGGTCCTGATGTCTCTCTCTTCCAGGAAAGTCGTTCTCTCCGGCCTCCGCCCGACGGGCCGCGTCCACCTCGGAAACTACTGGGGCGCGGTGAAGAACTGGGTGGATCTGCAGGCCGACTACGACTGCCGGTATTTCGTCGCCGATCTCCACGCGCTCACGACCGACTACGCGGACACGTCCACGATCCGCGAGGCGACGCTCGAGGCCGTGACGGACTGGCTCGCGGTCGGCCTCGACCCGGAGAAGTCGGTGATCTTCGTGCAATCGCGCGTCCCGCAGACGGCGGAGCTGGCGCTCGTCTTCGGGATGATCACGCCCCTCGGGTGGCTCGAGCGCGTGCCGACCTACAAGGAGCAGATCGAGCAGCTTCGCGAGCGCGACCTCGGGACGTTCGGCTTCCTCGGCTATCCGGTTCTCATGACGGCCGACATCGCGCTCTATCGTGCGCATTACGTGCCGGTCGGCAAGGACCAGGAAAGCCACCTCGAGATCTGCCGCGAGATCGTGCGGCGCTTCAACGGCTTTTACGGGGACGTCTTCCCCGAGCCGCTGGCGCTCTACACGGCCACGCCGAAGGTGCCGGGGCTCGACGGCCGGAAGATGTCGAAGAGCTACAACAACACGATAGCGCTGTCCGACTCGGCGGCCGAGGTCGAGAAGAAGGTCATGAGCATGGTCACGGACCCCGGCCGCGCGCGCCGCGCCGACCCGGGGAACCCGGACGTCTGCAACCTCTACCCGTTCCACGTCCTCTACTCGCCCCCCGAGGAGCAGAAGCAGGTGGACTTCGAGTGCCGCACGGCGGCGCGCGGCTGCGTGGACTGCAAGAAGCACCTCATCCGCAACATGAACGCCGCGCTCGAGCCCGTCCGGCAGAAAAGGGCGGAAATTGTGTCGCATCCGGGATACGTTCGCGACGTGCTCGAGGCCGGAAACGAGAAGGCGCGAGAGATTGCTTCGGAGACGATGGAGAAGGTCTCCGCGGCGATGCGACTGCTGTGAAAGACGGTAACGGCGCTTTGCGAGAGGGTCTTGCTCGTGGCTGAAGGCATCCGCATCCCCGTCCCCGCCGGTGCGGACCTCATGCAGCCGTACCCGGTGAAGCTGCCGCAGTTCGAGGGGCCGCTCGACCTGCTGCTCCACCTGATCCGGAAGAACGAGGTCGACATCCGGAACCTGCCGCTCCTCGACATCTGCCGCCAGTACCACGAGTACCTCGTCCTCATGCAGGAGCTCGACCTCGAGGTTGCGGCCGAGTTCCTCTACGTCGAGGCGATGCTCGTGCACATCAAGTCGCAGATGGTCCTGCCGCGCGCAACCGCGAACGCGCCCGAGGAGGACCCGCGCGACGAGCTCGTGAGGCGCCTCCTCGAGTACCGCAAGTACAAGGGCGTTGCCGAGACGCTGCACGAGATGGAAGCCGTGCGGCTCGGGCTCTGGAGCCGTGCGCCGGCGAAGCTCGAGACGCCGGAAGGGGAGGCCGAAGAGGCCGACCTTTCGGAGGTCTCGCTCTTCGACCTGCTCACGTTCTTCAAGGGCGCGCTCGACCGCTACCGCGCGCAGCACCCGCCGTCGATGGAGATCGAACACCAGAAGTTCTCCATCAAGGAGAAGATGGAGCAGATGCTCGCGCGCGTGAAGTCCGGGAGCGGCCCCGTGCCGCTGTCGGACGTGTTCCGCTCTCTTTCGGGCCGGGCCGAGGCCATCGCGATCTTCCTCGCCGTCCTCGAGCTCCTCAGGCTCCGTGTCGTCAAGGCGCGGCAGGAGGGCGAATTCAGCGAGATCTACCTCGACCCGACGGGCGAGGAAACGTCGCTCGAGGGGTACGAGGAGGCATACCGGTGACGACGCACGTCGCGCTCCTCGAGGCGCTCCTCTTCGCGTCGGGCAAGCCCGCGACGGTCGAGCGCCTCGCCGAGGCCGCCGAGATTTCGAAGGAAGAGGTCGAGGCCGCGCTCGAGGCGCTCGAGCAGGCGTGCGAGGCCGACGGGCGGGGCGTGCGCCTCGACCGCGTCGCGGGCGGCGCGCGCCTCGTCTCGCGCAACGAGTACGACATGCCGGTCCGCAACCTGCTCGGGCTGGAGGGACAGAACAAGCTTTCAATCGCGAGCCTCGAGGTGCTTTCGATCGTCGCGTATCGCCAGCCCGTCACCGCGCCCGAGATCGCCGAGCTGCGCGGGGTGAACTCGGCCTCCTCGCTGCGCACCCTCCTCGACAAAAAGCTCATCACGACCGCCGGCCGCAAGGAAGTCGTCGGAACACCGTTCCTCTACAAGACGACAAAGGAGTTCCTCGTCCACTTCGGCCTCACAGACCTGAAAGACCTCCCGCGCCCCGAGGACCTCGACGCACTCTACGGGGTCGAGACGAACGCGGCGCAGACGGAGCTGTTCCCGGAGAGTGACGCCCCGGCGCCCCCGTCGTCCGAAGAGACCGAAAGAGAGGATTCTTCGAATGGCCGCTGAGCGTCTCCAGAAGATCCTTTCCGCCGCCGGCATCGCGTCGCGGCGCGCGGCCGAGCAGATCATCCTCGAGGGCCGGGTGACCGTGAACGGCCATAAGGTCAAGGAGCTCGGCGTCAAGGCCGACCTCGCGAAGGATCACGTGAAGGTGGACGGAAAGCTCGTCCGCGTCTCGGTCGCGCGGCGGTACATCCTCATGAACAAGCCGAAGGGCCTGATCGTCACGCGAGACGATCCCGGCGGCATCCCGACGGTCTTCGAGCTGCTGAAGGGGCGCGTCGGGGAACGCGTCGTGGCCGTGGGGCGGCTCGACGTGGAGTCCGAGGGGCTGCTCCTCCTCACCGACGACGGCGCGCTCGTGCACAAGCTCACTCACCCCTCCGGCGGCTGCCGCAAGGAGTACGAGGTGAAGTTGTCGGGCGTCCCGACGCCCGCGCAGCTCGAGAGGCTGCGCCGGGGCGTGACGTTGCCGGACGACGGCGCGCGCACGTCGCCCGCCGAGATCGAGCTCGTCAAGACGACGCCCGAAAAGAACGGCGCCGGCGGCAACGCCTGGCTCAAGGTGATTCTCGGCGAGGGGCGCTCGCGCCAGATCCGCAGGATGTTCGACCTAGTCGGCCACCCCGTCACGAAGCTCCGCCGCGTCGCGATCGGCCCAATCCGCGACCGGAAGCTGCCTCCAGGCGCGTTTCGCGACCTCTCGCGGGAGGAGGTCGCCGCGCTGCACGCGATCCGGCCCGCGCCGCCCCGAGGGCCTGCACGCCTCCGAGCGCGGGCGTGAAGGGCCTCGTCGTCGCGATCGACGGCCCTTCCGGAGTGGGGAAGTCCACCGTGGGAAAGGCCGTTGCCGCGCAGCTCGGCGTGCCCTACCTCGACACGGGAGCCATGTACCGCGCGGTCGGACTCGCCGTGAAGCGAAAGGGGATCGCGCTGCCGCTCGAAGACGCCGAGGCTGTCGCAGGGGTCGCGTCCCATGTGGACGTGCGCGTGACGGGGAGCGCCGCGGACGCGCGGACGTGGCTGAACGGAGAGGACGTGTCCCGGGAGATCCGGACGCCGGAGATTTCGGCGTACGCCTCGGCTGTCTCCGCCGTGCCGGGTGTGAGACGCCGCCTCGCGGGCATGCAGCGCAGCCTCGCGCTCGAGGGCGGCGGCATCCTCGAGGGGCGCGACATCGGTACGGTGGTCGTCCCCGAGACGCCGCACAAGTTCTTCCTCACGGCGCCGGTGGAGGTGCGGGCGCGCCGCCGGTTCGCGGAGCTTTCGGCCAGGGGCGCTCCTCAGACCTTCGCTCAGGTGCTCTCGGACATGGAAGCGCGCGATCAGGGGGATTCCACGCGGGCCGATTCACCGCTAAGGGACGATGGGACATACGCGCGCATCGACACGTCCGCGCTCTCGGTCGAGGAGGTCGTCGACCGCGTCCTTTCGGCCGTCCGCCGGAGAGTTCCGCCGCCCGGTTGACCGGTCTCCCCCCGCCCGTCTAACATCAAGGGTTCCGGCCGCTTAAGCGTTTGCCTCACGGCAATTTAGGTGGCCCCATCTCAAGCCCGCGAAGGAGCACGAATACATGTCGCCCAGGGACCCGAAGAACGACAGCGGCCAGAAGGCCGAAGAGGGCGCGGACAACGGAGAGTTCGCACGCCTTCTCGCCGAGAGCGAGCGCTCTCTGAAGGAGGGAGAGCTCGTCCGGGGCCGCGTGCTTCAGGTGACGAACGACGAGATCCTCGTCGACATCGGCTACAAGTCGGAAGGGATGATTCCCCGCTCCGAATTCCACCACGTCCCGGCCGACCGGCTTCCGCACCCCGGACAGGAGATCGAGGCGGTGCTGGAGCGCACCGAGGGCCCGAACGGCTACGTCGTGCTTTCCTGGGAGAAGGCGCGCCGCGGGAAAGCGTGGGACCTCGTCGAGCAGGCGTTCGCGGCGAACGCGCCCATCAGGGGGCGCGTCCTCGAGCGCGTCAAGGGCGGGCTGTCCGTCGACATCGGCGTGCGGGCGTTCCTGCCGGGCTCCATCGCCGACTCGCGCCCCCTCAAGAACCTCGACGTCCTGAAAGGCCGCGAGCTCGATTTCCGCGTCGTCTCCCTCGACAAGAAGCGCGGCAACATCGTGCTGTCGCGCAAGGCCATCCTCGACGAGGTGGCCGAGGTCAAGAAGAAGGAAGCCGCCGCGGCTCTCGCGGACGGCCGCATCCTCAAGGGCGTCGTGAAGAACCTCACCGACTACGGCGCGTTCGTGGACCTCGGAGGCATCGACGGCCTTCTCCACGTGACCGACATGACGTGGGGCCGCCTCGCACACCCCTCGGACGCGGTGCACGTGGGGCAGGAAGTCGAGGTGAAGGTCCTCCGATTCGAGGAGGCGACGGGCCGCATCTCGCTCGGCATGAAACAGCTGAAACCCGACCCGTGGCACGACCTGCCCGCCCATTACCCGGTGGGGGCGCGCGTGCGAGGAAAGGTCGTCTCCCTCACGGATTACGGCGCGTTCGTGGAGCTCGAAGAGGGCGTCGAGGGGCTCATCCACGTGAGCGAGATGTCCTGGACGAAGCGGGTCAAGAATCCGTCGAAGCTCCTGAACGTGGGCGACACGATCGAGGCCGTCATCGCGGACGTGAACCCCGAGACGCGCCGTCTCTCGCTCTCGCTTCGCGCCACCGAGCCGAACCCGTGGGAGCAGCTCGCCGAGAAGTACCACATCGGAGACCGCATCCACGGCACGGTTCGCAACCTGACCGACTTCGGCGCGTTCGTGGAGATCGAGGAGGGCATCGACGGCCTCATCCACGTCTCCGACATGTCATGGGGCCGCCGCGTGAAGCACCCGTCCGAGGTCCTCAAGAAGGGCGACGAGGTGCAGGCCGTGCTCACGGCCATCGACGTCGAGAACCGGCGGATCAGTCTCTCGATCAAGGAATTCCGGCCCAACGAGTGGGAGGAGTTCTCGACGAAGCACCAGCCCGGCGACGTCGTGGACGGCACGGTCGCGAAGGTGGCCGAATTCGGCGTGTTCGTGCGCCTGCCCGAAGGGCTCGAGGGCCTCATGCACGTTTCCGAAACCCCGCTCGCACGCGGAGAGAAGCCGGCCTTGCACTACGCCGAGGGCGACCCGGTGCGGGTGCGCATCCTCCGGATCGAGCCGCACGAACAGCGCATCGGACTTTCGTCCCGCGACGTGGAACAGCCCGCTCGCGAGACGGCGGTAGGAGCGGACGTTCCTGCGGGGCACCCCGAGGCGGCGGCGGCGGAAGAGCCGGTGAAAGAGCCGGTGAAAGAGACGACTCGGGACCAACATGGGGACTTGCTGAGAGAATCGGTCGAGACGGACGAGAAAGCCGTTCCCGCCGGAACGGACCCGCACGAGTAGCTGGAGAACGGCGGTGAAGGGCGTCCTGGAGGAGAACGCGTGAAACGTTCGACTGTCGCATGGGTCGTCGCGGCCGTCGCGTTCGCGTTTCTCGTGCTGATCGTCTGCGCCGCGGCCCTCGTATTCGCGCCGCGCGGCGGCGCGCCCTCCCTCGCTTTCGGCGGCCGCGTGGGCGTCGTCGACCTCGAGGGAATCATCCTTTCGGCGGACCGCTTCCGCGACATGCTGAAGAGATTCCACGATGCCTCGAACATCAAGGCCGTCGTCGTGCGCATCAACTCGCCGGGCGGAGGCGTGGCCGCGTCGCAGGAGCTCTTCAGCGAGCTTCGCCGCTTCCGGCGGGAGACGGGCAAACCCGTCGTCGTCTCCATGGAGTCCGTCGCCGCCTCGGGCGGCTACTACGCGGCCGTGGCCTCGGACCACATCGTGGCGAATCCCGGCACGATCACGGGATCGATTGGCGTCATCATGCAGTGGATGAACTACGGGGACCTCCTCGAGTGGGCGAAGGTCCGCACGGTCACCCTGAAGAGCGGTGCGCTCAAGGACGCGGGAAACCCGACCCGCCCGCTCACGGACGAGGAACGGAAGTACTTCGAGGACCTCATTCTGAAGCTCCGGGCGCAGTTTCAGGCGGCCGTGGCCGAAGGCCGGAAGGGCCGGCTCAAGCCGGGCGCACTCGAGCGGATGGCGGACGGACGCGTCGTCACGGGTGAGGAGGCGCTCACCCTCGGGCTCGTGGACGAGATCGGCGACTTCCGCGACGCGGTCGACCGCGCCGCGCGGCTCGCACATCTGGCCGTGCCCGCCGAGGTCTGGCACCCGCGGCCCATCCGGCCGGGACTCATCGACTTGTTGACGGGACCTTCGGAATCGACGTGGACGGGGCGCCTTCTCTCTGGCGCACCGGTGGGGGGCGGATGGAACGTCTTCTTTCTGTGGTAGGCCGCGCGGAAGGTACGACGACGAAGGCGGACCTGGTCGAGCAGGTCGCTCACGCCACGGACGTGACCAAGAAACAGGCGGAGGTCATCGTGGACTCGGTCTTCGACGGCATCATCGCCTCGCTGAGGTCGGGTGAGAAGATCGAGCTGAGGGGCTTCGGCAGCTTCCGGCTGCGGCAAAGGGGCGCGCGGATCGCTCGCAATCCGAAACGCAGCGGCGTGAAGGTGATGGTGCCGCCGAAGCGCGTGCCGTACTTCAAGCCGGGCAAGAAGCTGAAGGAGCTCATCAACCAGGCGACTCCCGCCGCGCCCGCCGCCGCGGACGACCGGGTCCCGGGAGCCGGCCCGGGCTGATGGAGAGCCTGTACACGCCGTGGCGCGCGGCGTATCTCGCCGGCGAGGGCGAGATCGTCACGGGGTGTCTCTTCTGCGTGCTGGTGGGCCGCCGCGACGAGGACGGGCTCATCGTCCACCGGGGCGTGTCGGTGTTCGCCGCGCTGAACCGGTACCCCTATACGAACGGGCATCTCATGCTCGCGCCCTTCGCGCACCGGAGCTCCCTTTCCGCGATGTCAGCCGCCGAGCGGCACGAGCTCGTCGACCTCGCCGCGACCTCCGAAGAGGTTCTGACCGAGGCGTACCGGCCCCACGGGTTCAACCACGGCCTCAACATCGGCCGCAGCGCGGGCGCGGGAGTCGCCGATCACGCGCATCTGCACGTCGTGCCTCGCTGGGAGGGCGACACGAACTTCATGACGGTCCTCGGCGCCACGCGGACGATTCCCGAGGAGCTCTCTTTCACGCGGGAGAAGCTCGCCGCCGCGTTCGCCCGCCGTTCGTGAAGCGGCCGGGCGGAGAGCTCGCCCTCCTCGTGCTCGCATCCGCCGCCGTCCCCGGTCTCGGGCACTTCCTGCTCGGCCGCCGCGCGCGCGGAGCCGCGTTCCTCGCCCTCGTCCTCGCGACGGCGCTCGTCGGATTTTCGCTCGAGCCGTGGAACCTGTCCTCGGCCACGTGCGAATACGGGCGCACGTATCTCCTCGTAGCCGCGATCATGCAGATCCTCCTCGTCCTCGACGTCTTCGAGCGGGCGTCCGGATGGCGGGCATGATCCTTTCCGATCACTTCCCGCTTCTCGTCCTGCTCGCTGCGTTCCTGGCCGCGTTCTTCGCGCTTCTCTGGAAGGACGACCCTGCCGAAGGGCGTCGCTTCTTCCTGAAGACCCTTTTCGGCCTCGTGGGTGGTGCCGTGGCCCTCGGATTCCTGTTCGAGGCGGTGCTGCGTTGAAGCTCCTCGTCGTGGCGGGAGAGGTCTCCGGCGACCAGCATGCGAGCGCGCTCCTCGCGGCCCTCGGGGCTCGTGTGCCCGCGCTCGAGGCCTTCGGCGTCGGGGGCGACGGCTGCCGGCGGGAGGGGATGCGCCTGCTCGCGCATCAGAAGGACCTCGCGGTCGTGGGCCTCGTCGAGGCGCTGGCGAAGCTGCGCTTCGCGCGGCGGCTCATCGGCTCGCTCGCCGCGGAGGCCGTGAGGCAGAAGGCCGACGGCGCCGTCCTCATCGACTCGCCGGACTTCAACCTCCCCCTCGCGAAGCGACTCTTTCGCGCCGGGATTCCCGTCGTGTTCTACGTCTCGCCCCAGGTGTGGGCATGGCGCAGCTCCCGCGCGGAGACGATCGCGGCCCTGGGGCGCGCGGTTTTTGTCCTGTTCCGCTTCGAGAAACGGTGGTGGGACGCCCGCGGCCTCGGGGCCAAAGTGACCTGGGTGGGCCATCCGCTCGTGGACCGCGCCGCCGAAGAGCTCGCGACTCCGGCGCCGCCGCCGCCCGGGGGCGCGCGCCGCGTCGTCCTGATGCCGGGCTCGCGCGCCGGCGAGATCCGCCGCAACCTGCCCGTCCTGCGCGACGCCGTGCGCTTGCTTCGGAAACGCCGTCCCGATCTCGAGATCGTTCTCGTCAGGGCCGACTCGATCCCGGCGGATCTCCCGCGCGGCGTGGCCGGGCCGGACATCGATTCGTGGCGCGTGGTGACGGGCCCGCACCTCGCGCTCCTCGCGGCGTCGGACGTCGTCCTCGTCGCGTCCGGAACCGCGACCGTGGAGGGGCTCCTCGCGAACGTCCCGATGGTCGTCGTCTATCGCGTCCATCCGCTGACGTTCTGGCTCGCGCGCCGGCTCGTGAAAGTGCCTTTCGTCGCGATGGCGAATCTCGTGAGCGACGACGGCTCCGGGAAAGGGACGGTGCCGGAGCTGGTGCAGGGCGATGCCACGCCGGAGCGCGTCGCGGCCGAAGCGGCCGCCTACCTGGATGACCCGGTCCGCTCCGCCTTCACGCGCGCGCGGCTCGCGCGCGGGCTCGAGGAGCTGGGGCCGCCCGGCGCACCGGGCCGGACTGCGGACGCTCTCGTTGCCGCGCTCCTCGCGGCCGCTCCGGAGGGTCCCGCGTGAGCGACTTCCGGCGGCTCCTCGTCCTCTTCCGCCCACACGGCGCCGCAGCAGCCACGGCTGTGGCCGCGATGCTCGGCGTGGCATTCTTCACGCTCGTCGTCGCATACCTTTTTGGCCCGATCTTCGACCAGGTCCTCACACCCGAGGCTCGCGGCACGGTCCTCGCGCAGGCGGGCGACACGCCGGGAGTTGGCCGTCTCGTCGGGGAGAAGTCCTCAGTGAGGCGGACGGCCGTCGCCCGCGCCCTCGACCGCGGGCTCGCCTCTGCTCAGAAAGCCCTCGGCGCGACGCCAAAGACGCAGGCGATCTTCCTTCCGCTCCTCCTGTTCGTCGCGTTTCTCCTGAAGAACCTCTGCGCCTTCGCGGCCGAATACCGCTTCAACGCAGTGGGACTCGCCTTCGTGCGCGATTTCCGCCGCACGCTCTATGAAAAGGTGCTCGGGCAGTCGGGCGCCTTTTTCGCGAAGCACCCGTCCGGCGACCTGATCGCGCGGGTCACGGGCGACGTGGACCGCATTCAGAGCCTCTTCGGGACCGACCTCGCCGACCTCGTTCAGTCGCTGGCCACGCTCAGCGGTCTCGCGGTCCTCGTCGTTTCGCTCTCGCCGGAGCTCACAGGCGTCGCGCTCGTCATCGCACCAGCCATCCTCGTTCCGGTCGTCCTGATCGCGAAACGCCTCCGGATCCTCTCGAAGGCCGGCCGCGAACGGATGGGGGATCTCACGGGCGTTCTTTCAGAGACGATTCGCGGGGCGCGCGTCGTCCAAGCCTACGGCGCCGAGCGCTGGGAGACCGAGCGGTTCTCCGAGGTGAACGACCGCACGTTCCGTCTTTCACGCAAGGGCGCGCGGGTGATGGCGTTCTCTTCGCCTCTCGTCGAGACGGCTTCCGTCCTCGCGTTTCTCATCCTTCTGGGATGGGCCTCCGCACGCATCGGGGCGGGAAAGCTTACGCTCGGCACATTCATCTCGTTCGGCGTGGGAATGACGATGATGTATCAGCCGTTCAAGCGCGCGACGCGCACGAATCTCGCGCTCCAGCAAGCGCTGGCCTCGGCGCGCCGCCTCTTCGAGGTGCTCGACGCCCCGAACGACGTCGCGAACGCGCCTTCGGCAAGGACGCTTCAGCCCCTCACGCGAGAAATCCGTTTCGAAAACGTGTCCTTCTCCTACGACGGCGGGGTCCGCGTTCTCTCGGACGTCGATCTGGTCCTGTCGCGCGGCTCCGTCACGGCGCTCGTCGGGCCATCGGGCGGCGGTAAGTCCACGCTCGTGAGCCTGCTGCCACGCTTCATGGACCCAACGGCGGGCCGCGTTCTCGTGGACGGAATCGACGTGCGCGCGGCAACGCTCGCCTCGCTGCGCGGACAGATCGGCCTCGTGACGCAGGAGACGGTGCTCTTCGACGAGAGCATCCGGCGCAACGTGGCGTACGGGCGTCCCGATGCGTCTGACGCCGACGTACGTCTCGCGCTTGAGGCGGCGAACGCGCTCGGCTTCGTGGACGCGCTTCCGGCCGGACTCGACATGCATGTCGGCGAGGCTGGCGCACGCCTCTCGGGCGGCCAGCGCCAGCGGCTCGCGATCGCGCGCGCGCTCCTCAAGGACCCACCGATCCTCGTCCTCGACGAGGCCACGTCGGCGCTCGACGCCGAGAGCGAGCGGGGGGTGCAGGAGGCCTTCGAGCGCCTCATGGCCGGGCGCACCGTCCTGGTCATCGCGCACCGGCTATCCACCGTGCGCCGCGCCGACCAGCTCGTCGTGCTCGATGCGGGCCGAATCGTGGAGCGCGGGCGGCACGCGGACCTCCTCGCGGCCGGAGGGTTGTATCGTCGCCTCCACGACCTGCAGGTTTTCGAGCCGGCGCGCGAGGCCGCGGTGGCGGGGAGCAACGGATGAAGTCCATGACCGGATTCGGCCGCGCGGCCGCCACGCTGCCGGACGGCACCGAGGTGAACGTCGTCGTGCGCGGCGTGAACCACCGCTTCCTGGACGTCGCCCTTAAGCTCCGTGACGAATACGCCGCGCTCGAGCCGGCCATTCGAAAGGCCGTGGCGGCGGTCGCCTCACGCGGGCACGTGGACGTCCTCGTGCGGACGACACGTCCGGCGGGTCTCGGCGTGAAGATCGACACCGAGGCGGCGGCGCGTTACGCGGCGGCGTGGAGAGAAGATTCTTCAAAAAGGGGATTGCCGGCGGATCTCTCCGCGAGAGACCTCCTCTCGTTGCCCGGCGTCATCCGCGCGGACGACGCCGCGGCCGACACGGATTCCTCCTTCGAAGCGTCTCTCCTCGGGCTCGTCGAAAAGGCCCTGCGAGACTTCGATGAGACCCGCGCGCGGGAGGGCGCCGCTCTCTCTCTTGCCTTCGAAGAAATCCTGAAGAGGATCGAAACAGGAGTGGCCCGCCTCGACGCGGAACGAGTCGGCGTCTCGGAGCGCATTCAAAGCAGCCTTAAGGAACGCATCGCGAAGCTGGCCGCGGGCGTGGCGGTCGACGAGGCCCGGCTCGCGCAGGAAGTCGCTCTCCTGGCCGACCGCGCCGACATCACGGAGGAGATCGATCGGCTGAAGACGCATCTCGCGGAGCTGCGTCGCCTTCTCGCGGCGGCGGGGCCGATCGGCCGCCGTCTCGACCATCTGGCGCAGGAGATCCACCGGGAGGTCAACACCTCCGGCTCGAAGGTCCGGGAGACGGGCGCCACGCACGTCGTCCTCGACCTGAAAGCCGACCTCGAGACCTTCAAGGAACAGGTTCAGAACGTCGAATGAGAGGCGCGCGATGAGCCGGGGCGATCTGTTCATCGTCTCCTCGCCTTCGGGAGCGGGGAAGACGACGCTCATCCGGCGGGTGCTCGAAGATCCGCGCATCGGCGGCACGCTGCACTTCTCGGTGTCGCATACGACACGCCCGCCGCGGACGGGCGAGCGCGACGGGGTCGAGTATCACTTCGTGGACGAGGCCGGCTTCCGTGCGATCGAGGAAAGCGGCGGGTTTCTCGAGTGGGCCGTCGTGCATGGGAACCTTTACGGTACGTCGCGGGCGGAAGTCGAGCCGCGCCTCGAAAAAGGCCTCGATGTTCTCCTCGACATCGACGTCCAGGGGGCGCGCCAGGTGCGCTCCCACGTGCCTGAGGCCGTGAAGGTGATCGTCTTCCCGCCGTCGCGCGAGGTCCTGGAGGCGCGCCTCAAGGCCCGGGCCTCCGACGCCCCGGAGGTCGTTCGCCGGCGGCTCTCGGCGGCCCGCAAGGAGATGGAAGAGTGGGGCGAGTTCGACTATGCGATAATCAATGAGGATCTGGAGGCCGCGGTGGACGAGCTTCGCTCGATCCTCGTGGCGCGGCGGGCGGGGAAAAGCCGCCGGCGCGAGCGTCTCGAATCGATCCTCAGGAGCTTCGCGCCCTGAATCTCACGGAGGACACTCTCTTCATGTCGCAGCTTCCGCCAAACGTCGAGTCGAAGTTCCGCCTCGTCCACATCGTCGCCCGGCGCGCCGAGCAGCTCGTCCAGGGCGCGCGCCCGAAGATCGAGAGCAAGCACGCGAAGGTCACGCGCGTCGCGCTCCAGGAAGTGAACGCGGACCTCGTGCGCTGGCAGCTCGCGTTGCCCGAGCCGGTCGTGGAAGAGACTCCGGCCGTCGATCTGCTTCCGACCGAGTGATCTCCGGGTGACCCCCGCGCGGCCCGGCCCCGGCTCCGACGCGCTGAGGGAAACCCTCGCCTACTATCGCGACCTCGGTGTGGCGGAGCTGTACCTCGATGAGAGGTCCGAAGAAGGCTCTTTACCATTCGCAGAGAATTCCAGGAAGCGTCCTCCCGCGGAGCTCGCCGCATTACTCCAACCGATCGCGAGCGAAGTCTCGGGCTGCACGAAATGCCGTCTGTGCAAGACGCGCAAGCAGACGGTCTTCGCGGACGGATCACCGGGGGCCCGGATCATGTTCATCGGGGAGGCGCCCGGCGCCGACGAGGATGCCCAGGGCGTGCCGTTCGTGGGCCGCGCGGGGCAGCTCCTCACGAGGATGATCGAAGACGGCATGGGCTTGCCGCGTTCGTCTGTCTACATCGCGAACGTGCTGAAGTGCCGGCCGCCCGACAACCGGAACCCGGAGCCGGACGAGATCGCCGCGTGCCGCGGCTATCTCGAGAGGCAGATCGACCTCGTGAAGCCCGAGGTGCTCGTCGCGCTCGGCAAGTTCGCCGCGCACTTTCTCCTCGAAACCGAGGAAGGCATCATGCGTTTGCGCGGGAAGTGGGGAAGCTTCCGCGGAATTCCGGTGATGCCCACGTTTCACCCCTCGTTTCTCCTCAGGCAGCCGGCCCAGAAGAAAGAGGCGTGGGAGGATCTTCTCGCCGTGCTCGCGAGGCTCGGAATCGAAGCTCCGACTCGAAGGGGGAAAGCGACGTGAACGTTCGCCCTCGTCATGTCCTCTTCGTCCTCGCCGGTGCCGCCGCGATCGCGGCCGCGGCTCTGCTCCTGACGAAGCGCGCCGCCAGGCCCGCCAGGGCGGCGCCGCCGGCCGCCGACACACGCGGCCTCGACGCGTCGGGCCGGACGAAGGCCGAGCGGCTCGCGGTCGAGGAGGCCCTCGCCGCATTCAGGAAGGAAGGGCTCCTCCTCCGGGCCGCCGAGGACGGCGACGCGGCGGAGTCCGACGAGCACCGGGACCTCGAGGACGTGTACGGGAGCTACCACCCCTTCTTCGTTCGCGGGGACCTCGACGGCGACGGACGGCTGGACTTCGCGCAGGCGTTCGTGGAGAAGCGGTCGAGCGGCCTCTGGTTCCACGTGGCGGTTTTTTTCGGCACGGGGGACGGCACTTTCCAGAAGCCGCTCTGGGTCGAGCGCGCGATCTCGCTGGCCGCCGGCGACCTCACGATCGAGCGCTCGCTCCTCATCGTGACGCCCGATCTCGCGCTCGATCCGACGCGCCGCTGGCGCTGGGAGGCCGGCGAAAAGCGCTTCGTCGATGCCGACGAGGTTTCCCGGCGCGAGCCGTCCGGCGAAGACGCGCCCGACGAGACGCCCGACCAGAAGCCGAGGGCGCGCGTCTGACGCGCGTCGCGCTTCTCCTTCCCAACCGCTTCCCCGGGCTGCCGAGCTACCGGGTGCCGGAGGACGTCGGGCCCCTGGTGCCGGGCGCGCGCGTCGCGGCGCCGTTCGGAAGCGCGCTCGCGACCGGCCTCGTGGCTTCGCTGGACCCTCCGCCCGCACCCGAAGGCGCGGTGGAGCGCGACGTCGTGGCGGCGCTCGACGACACGCCTTTTCTCCCGGAGCGCCTCGTGAACGTTCTCGTGCGCGCCGCCGCGTATTACCTCGTGCCGCCGGGCGAGATCCTGCGGTCCGCGGTGCCCGCACGCCTCCTCGCGGCCTCCGAAGCGGTCTACGTGCCCACGTCCAGGGCCGTCGGCGCGCCCACGGAAGGTGTTGCGGGGAAGATCCTGGGCACGCTTCTCGAAGCGGGCGAGGCCCGCCTTCCCGAGCTCGCGGAGCGCGCGGGACGGAAGGGTCTCGCTTCGGCGCTCAAGCAGCTCCTCGTCGATGGCCTCGTACGGATCCGTTCCGAGAATCTGCGTGCCGCCGCGGCTCCGTCGGATCGAGCCTGGGTCGCGCGGCCCGCGCCGGCCGACCATCCCGCGCTCGAACGCTCGGCGAAGCGGCGCACCCTCCATGCGCACCTCCTCGCGCTCGGCCGGCCCGCCTCGACCGAGGAGCTGCGCGCCGCGGGGGGCTCGCCCGCCGTGCTTGCCGCCCTCGTGAAGGCGGGGCTCGTCTCCCGCGTCGAAATCGAGCGCCGCGCGGATATCGCCCGGCACGTCGGCGGCTCCTCCGCGGACTTCAGGCTCGTCCCGACGTCTGCGCAGCGCGCCGCGATCGACGCGATCTCCGGGAGCGTCCGCGCGAGAGGCTCGAAGGAGTTCCTCCTCGATGGCGTCACCGGAAGCGGCAAGACCGAGGTGTACCTCGCCGCGCTGGAGGCCGCCCGGGAGGCGGGCCGGCGTGGGATCCTCCTCGTGCCCGAGATCGCGCTCGCACCGGCGCTCGTGCGGCGGCTCGTGGCGCGCTTCGGCGACCGGATCTCGCTCCTCCACAGCGGCCTGTCCGACGGCGAGCGGGCCGGAGAATGGGAGCGCGCGCGCCGCGGAGACGTGGACGCGGTGGTGGGCCCGCGCTCGGCGGTGTTCGCGCCGCTCCCGGAGCTCGGCCTCATCGTCCTCGACGAAGCGCACGATGCCGCCTACAAGCAGGGCGAGTCGCCGCGCTACGACGCGCGCGCCATAGCGCGCGTGCGGGCGCACGAGGAGGGAGCCACACTCGTCCTCGGCTCGGCGACGCCCTCGATGGAGCAGGAGCGCGCCGCCCGCGAAGGCCGCCTGCCGCGCCTCCTCCTGCCGGAAAGGCCGGGTGAGAGGCCGCGCGCGACGGTCGAAGTCGTCGATCTGCGAAAGGAGAACCCGCGCGAGGGAGATCACGGGCGGATCCTCTTCGCCTCCCGCACCGCCGGGATCCTTTCGGAATGCTTCGAAAGGGGAGAGCAGGCGATCCTCCTCCTCAACCGTCGGGGGTTTTCGCCCAGCCTGCTCTGCCGTGCGTGCGGCGAGGACTTCCGGTGCGCGAACTGCTCGGTGGCGCGCACGTACCACCGCCGGCGTGAGAATCTGCTGTGCCATTACTGCGGGGACGACATCCGCCGCCCTCCGGCTTGCCCGAAGTGCGGCTCAGACGCGCTTCAGCCCATCGGCTTCGGAACGGAGCGCCTGGCCGAACGTTTCGAGGAGCGCTTCCCGCGGGTTTCCTACGCCGTTCTCGACCGCGACGCGGCCGCCCGGCGCGGCGGCGCCGCGGGCGTCCTGATGGACTTCGAGACCGGACGCGCCCAGGCGCTTCTCGGCACGCAGATGGTCGCCAAGGGCCACGACTTTCCGAACGCGACGGCGCTGGCCGTGCTGGACGCGGACGCGCTCCTCTCGTTTCCCGACTTCCGCGCGGCGGAGCGGACGTTCCAGCTCGTGACACAGGCCGCGGGGCGCGTGGGCCGAGGCGAACGGCCAGGCATCGTCGCCGTGCAGACGGCCCGGCCCGACCACGAGGCGATCCGCGCCGCGGTGAGTCAGGACCATCCATCCTTCGCGGACGCCGAGCTGCGCTTTCGCAGGGCGTTCCGCTACCCGCCCTACACGCACCTCCTCCTCGCGCTCTTCGCCCACCTCGAGCTTCCGAAAGCGCACGGCGCCGCGGGAGCGGCGTTCGCGGCGCTCGCGTCGGCCGAAGTCGCGCGGGAGATCCGCATCCTCGGCCCCGCCCCGGCGCCACTCGAAAGGCTGAAGGGCCTCTGGCGCTACCACCTCGTCGTCAAGGCCGAACGCCGCGAGGCCATTGCGGAGGCCGGGCGCCTCCTCGCGGCGCTGCCGGACCCCCCGCGCCTCGACGTGGACCCGCAGAACCTGCTTTGATGTCAAGAGAGATTGCGCTGGGAACGCGGGAAATCGCCGGGGAGGCAGGAAGCGAGCTTCCAAGACCTCGCCCTGCGGCGGCTCTCTTCCTCGTCGCGGTCTGGGCGCTCTTCGCGGCGCTCTACGCGGGCGCGACAATCGACGAGCGCCAAATCTATTTCGGCGGCGATCAGGCGGACCTGCTGAGCGCCGCGGACGAGACGCTCCAGGGTCACCCGCCGCTCGTTGGCGCCCGGAGCCGGGAGGGACTCTCTCACCCTGGGCCTCTGTTCGTCTACCTCCTCGCCATCGTGCAGGCTCTCACATCGGGCCGCGAAGCCTGGACGATCTCGACCGTGTTGCTGCTTCAGGCGACCTCGGTCCTCGTCCTCTCTCTTCTGACGCTGCGCCTCTCGCGCTCGCTCGCGCTCGCCGCGTCGCTGCCTTACCTCTTCGTCTTCAGCTACGCGTTCCTGATCTACCTGCGCTTCCTCTGGAACGTGACGATCGTCTTTCCCGCGCTCGCGCTCGCCGTCTGGCTCGTCGTGAGCATCGAGCCGCCACGGCCCTGGAAGCTCCCTGCACTCGCGGCCGTGCTCTCGCTCGTCGCTCAGGCTCACATGGGCTTCGTGCTCGTGGCGGGATGGCTCGGCGCGGTCGCGCTCGCGCGCTCAATCCTGTCTCCTCGCCGAATCCGCTGGCGAGACTTGCTCCCGGCTGCCGGCGTCCTCACCCTCGTCTGGTCGCCGGTCCTCTGGGAAGCCGTCCGGCACCGCGGCGGAAACCTCGCGAAGGTCGCGGCCCGCTTCTCGGCACCCCGTGAACGTCATCCCTTAAGCGAGGTCCTCGGCGCGATCGACTCCCTCCTATCCGAGCTGATTCGAGGTGGGCCGGGGACGCGCCTCGCGCTTCTGGCGACCTCCCTGGCGCTCCTCGCCGGGGCGAGCCTGCGTCGCGGCGAATGGGCACGGCAGCTCCGCTTCCTCTTCGTGGCAGTGAGCGGATCGTGGATCGTTTTCCTCCTCAGCGTGAGGGCCATCCCGGAGCCGATCCAGACGTACTACCTGCGCCCGATCTGGGTGATCACGGCCGCGACGGTCATCGGCGGCGCGTCGGCTCTCCTCTCTTTGCTGCGCGGCGAGCGCTTCCGCGCGGCCGTGGGTCTCGCGATCGCCGCGGTGGTGGTGGCGGTCTCAGCCCGCCCGGCTCTCGAAATGCGAAGGCTCTTCGCCAGCCCCGGCTGGAATCCGCTCCCGCTCGCCGAGTTCAGGATCGTCGCCGCCGAGATCGCGGCGCGCGTCGGGCCGCGCGAGCCCCGGCGGGCCGACGTCAAGTTCCAGCTGGCCGACCTGGCGGGCGCGGAGCCTTCCTTCCTCTACCTGTTGCGCCGACAGGGAGTGAAGCGCGAGCGCTTCGTCGGCGCGCCTCGGTTCCGCGTGGCGAAGGCGTCCGAGAGTCCGCCCGAGGACGGCTGGGAGCAGGTCCTGCGAACGGAAAAGTATCGGCTGGAGGCCGAGGCGTCTCCGCGAGAACGGTCGGCAACGAGGTTCTCGGCCGCGTCATTGCGTCGGCCGTGCCCGTCCGGCAGTGAGCCGACTGGGCGATCTCCTTCACCTCCGCTCACCGGCTCTTTCCATTCGCAGAAGTCTCTCCTTGGAGCTTGCCCTGGGAGAGCCGCGCTGTCGAGCGACGTGGAGGCCCCTCTGCTACAGTCTCCCCGTGGCGAACGAGGCTCGGTTCGACGAGCCGATCCAGCGCGTGCGGCGACGGCTCGAGGAGCTGAAGAGCTTCGCGGAGAGCCCCGCGCGCGATCGCGAGGTCGAGAAGCTCGAGGACAAGCTCCAGAAGCTCTCCCGCGAGATCTACGAGAACCTCACGCCCTGGCAGAAGACCCTCGTGGCGCGGCACCCGAACCGGCCGTTCACGCTCGACTACGTGCGCATCCTCATCCGGGATTTCGTGGAATGGCACGGCGACCGGTCTTTCGCGGACGATCCGGCGATTGTCGCGGGCTTCGGGTTTCTCGGGGCGCGCGCGGTGGCCGTGATCGGGCACCAGAAGGGCCGCGACACGCGGGAGAAAATCCGGCGCAACTTCGGGATGCCGCGCCCCGAAGGCTACCGCAAGGCGCTCAGGGTGATGAAGCTCGCCGAGAAGTTCGCCAAGCCCGTCCTCTCGTTCATCGACACGCCGGGCGCGTTCCCCGGCCTCGAAAGCGAGGAGCGGGGCGTCGCGGAGGCCATCGCCCGGAATCTTCTCGAGATGTCGGCGCTTCGCACCCCGATCGTGGCGACCGTCATCGGCGAGGGCGGCTCCGGCGGAGCGCTCGGGATCGGAATCGGCGACGTCGTCCTCATGCTCGAGCACTCGGTCTACTCCGTGATCTCGCCCGAGGGCTGCGCCGCGATTCTCTGGAAGGACCAGGCCCGCGCCAAGGAGGCCGCCGAAGCGATGCG
>CABDYV010000314.1_pt1 | contig 34287 bp, 27 predicted proteins | sample 3132041 | NCBI WGS metagenome assembly CABDYV01 (sample SAMEA5534338, study PRJEB31848) | metagenome | biome: tundra; feature: field; material: soil | place: USA | collected 2013-05 | depth 0.45 m | reverse complement strand
CCGTGGCCACGAGCGGGCCCGAGGCATAGCCGCCGACGCTGATTCACGAACAGAACGCGGTCCCCGGCCTCACGAACCGCCTGCTCGCGCGCGTGGCGAAACGCGTCGCGGTCGGCACCGCGCGCGGAGCCGCGGCGCTGCCCGGAGCGATCGTGACGGGCAATCCGGTCCGAAAAGACTTTTTCGAAATCCCATCCCTCATCTCGCGGGAGAAACATCGCCGTCTCAGAATTCTCGTCGTCGGTGGCAGCCAGGGCGCACAGATCCTGAATCGCCTCGTGCCTCCCGCGCTGGCGCGGGTCGCCGCGGCGGGGATCGCCTTCGACGTCGTGCATCAGGCGGGAAAGGACCGCGCCGGTGAGGTCGTGACGTCGTACGCGAGGCTCGGCCTCCCCGCCGATCGCGCGTTGGTCCACGAGTTTCTCGACGACATGGCCGCCGCGTACGCGGCTGCGGATCTCGTCGTCGGGCGCGCGGGCGCGATGACGATCGCCGAGATCGCGGCGGCCGGCCGCCCGGCGCTCCTCGTGCCGTTCGCCGCCGCGACGCATGCTCACCAGGAAGCAAACGCCCGCGCGCTCGAGTCGAAAGGCGCGGCCGTGGTTCTCACGGAGGCCGAGGCGACGGACGAGACTCTCGGGGCGGCGCTCGCGGGCCTTCTGGGCAACCCGTTGCGCCTCCTCGAGATGGGCGAGGCGGCGCGCCGCTCGGCTCTTCCGGATGCGGCTTCGCGGCTGTGCGATCTGCTGTTCGAGGTGGAGGCGGCATGAATTTCCTGAGGGTGAAGCGCCTCCATTTCGTGGGGATCGGCGGCATCGGGATGAGCGGCCTCGCCGAGCTGCTGAAAAGCGTCGGGCTCGACGTGACCGGGTCGGATCTCACGCTCGGGGAGACGACCATGCGCCTGAAGAGCCTCGGCATCCAGGTGTACCAGGGCCACCGGGCTGAAAACACGTCCGGCGCGGACGTCGTCATCTATTCAAGCGCGGTCAACGAGAGCAACCCGGAAGTCGTTGCCGCCCGGTCCGCCGGCCTTCCCGTCATCAAGCGGGCCGAAATGCTCGCGGAGGTCATGCGCGTCAAGCGGGGAATCGCGATCTCGGGCACGCACGGCAAGACGACGACGACGTCCATGACCGGCGCGATCCTGATGGCGGCGGGCCTCGACCCCACGATCATCGTGGGCGGCCGCATGCGCGAGGTGGGCACGGCCCGGCTCGGGCACGGGGAATACCTCGTGGCCGAGGCCGACGAGTTCGACCGGTCGTTCCTGGCGCTCTCGCCGATGCTGGCGGTCGTGAACAACATCGACCTCGAGCATCTCGACACCTACCGCGACCTCGCGGACATCCAGGAGACGTTCGCGCGCTTCGCGCGAAGCGTGCCCTTCTTCGGCGCCGCGATCCTCGGCCTGGACGACCCGAACGTGCAGGAGATCCGGCCTCTCGTCTCGCGCCGCGTCGTGACGTTCGGCCTGACGCCTCAGGCCGACGTGACGGTGCGCGACCTCGTGCTGGAGCGGACGGGCACGCGGTTCGTCGCGACCGCGGGCCGCGACTTCATGGGGGCCGTCGCTCTCAAGGTGCCGGGCCTCCATAACGTGAAAAACGCGCTTGCAGCGCTCGCCGTCGCGCGTGAGCTGTCGATTCCGTTCGGGATCGCCGCCCGCGCGCTCGAGGAATTCGCGGGCGTGATCCGGCGCTTCGAGAAAAAAGGAGAGAGGGGCGGCATCGTCGTGGTCGACGACTACGCGCACCACCCGACGGAGGTGGCCGCGACGCTCGCGGCCGCCCGCCAATCGTACCCGGACCGGCGCGTCGTCGCGCTCTTCCAGCCGCATCTCTACTCCCGCACGAAGGACTTCGCGGCGACCTTCGGTGCGGTGTTTCTGAACGCGGACGTCCTATACGTGGCGCCGGTCTACGGCTCGCGCGAGGCGCCGCGCGAGGGCGTGACGGGCGCGCTCGTGGCCGACGCGGCGACGGCGCGCGGGCACCGGGCCGCGCGCTACATCGCGGACCGCGCGGAGATCGGAAAAGCGCTGGACGAAGAGCTCAAGGAAGGCGATCTCCTGCTCACGATGGGGGCCGGCGATGTGAATCATTTTGGAGAAGACTTTCTGAACAAGGCGCAGCAGCGCGAGGGAAGCAAAGAGACTTGAGCTCGTTCTACCGCCTCCCCGCCTCCCGCACCGTACGCCCCATGCGGCGCCGCGCGGGACGGCAGCTGCTCGTGCCGGCCGTGGTTTCCCTTCTCCTCGTGGTCCTCGGCCTTTCGGGCCTCCTCCTTTTGCGGACGCACCCGCGCTTCGCCGTGAATCGCGTCGTCCTCGAGGGCGTGCCGGAGGCGCGGCGGTCCGAGGCGGAAGAGCTGACGGACGGCTGGATCGGACGCCCGCTCCTCTTTCTCGATCTCGACCAGCCGGTGGCGGAGCTGTCGAAGCGCTCATGGGTCGCGTCCGCGACGGCACGCTGCATCGTGCCGGACACGATCGCCGTGCGCGTCGTGGCACGGCCGCCCGTCGCGCTCGTGGCTCGCGCCGACAAGGACGGCGAGCTGTGGACGATCGACCGCGGAGGCAGCTTCATCGGCCCGTACACGGGCCTCGCGCTCTCGAAGAGCGACGACTTCGTGGTCCTCTCCGGCGCGTCCGACGCGGCGGCGCTCGCGCGCGGCGCGAGGTTCCTCGAGACCCTTCGGGAGGAGGATCCCGAGCTCCTGGCGCGCGTGTCCGGCATCGTCCTCGTGCCCGAGGGCTTCACGGTGACGGACCGCATCGCCAAGGCGTGCCTCCTGTTCGGGCCCGACGCCGCCGAGCCGAAGCGCGCCGCGCCGCTGTGGCGCGCGTTCCTCGCCCTCCGCCCCGAGCTCGACCGTCATTCCCTACCCGCGACCGAGGCGGACCTGCGCTTCGCGGGACGCATCGTGCTGAAAGCGCCCGGTGACACCGGGCGCGGGAAGACCTGAGAGGACCTTGGATGCCGAAACCCGCTTCGTACCTCGTCAGCCTCGACATCGGATCGACGAAGGTCTGCGCCCTCATCGCCGAACTGGACGCGACGGGCCGCATCGACATCATCGGCAAGGGCACCGCCGCGCACAAGGGCGCGCGCAAGGGTGCCATCATCGACGTGCCCGTCACGGTCGACGCGATCAAGCGCGCGACGGAGGAAGCCGAGATCATGGCCGGCGCCCAGATCGAGCGTGCGGTCGTGGGCGTCGCCGGGCCGGCCGTCAAGTCGTTCAACAGCCGGCAGGTCGTCGCGGTGGCCGCGAAGAACCGCGAGATCACGCGCGAGGACATCCAGCGCTCGCTCGACGCAGCGCGCTCGGTACCGATTCCTTCGGAGTTCGAGATCCTCCACGTCCTCCCGCGCGAGTTCGTCGTGGACGGGCAGGACGGGGTCGCCGACCCGCTCGGCATGGTGGGCAGCCGGCTCGAGGCCGACGTCCACGTCGTCACCGTGCCCGTCGCTACGACGCAGAACCTTCTGAACTGCGTGAACCGCGCGGGTGTCGAGGTGATCGAGATGGTGCTCGAGCCGCTCGCCGCGAGCGAAGCGGTACTGACGCCGGACGAGCGCGAGCTGGGCGTCGTCCTCGCCGACATCGGCGGCGGGACGACGGAGGTCGCCGTCTGGCGCCATGGAGCGCTCGCGCACACGTCAGTCCTGCCCGTGGGTGGGGACCACTTCACGAACGACCTCGCGGTCGTCCTGAAGACCCCCGTGCCCGACGCCGAGCGGCTCAAGCGCAAGTATGGCGCGGCGATGGCCGCGCTCGTGAGCGAAAGCGAGTCGCTCGACGTGCCGCTCACCGGCGGGCGCGGCGTCCATCCCGTCAAGCGGCGCGAGATCGCCGAGATCCTCCAGCCGCGCGCCGAGGAGCTTCTCACGCTGCTCTGGGAGGAGTCGGTCCGGGAGGTTCCCGCGGGCGAGCTGCGCGCCGGACTCGTCCTGACGGGCGGCGGCGCCGAGCTGGACGGCCTCCTGGAGGTCGCCGAGCAGGTCCTCGGCGTGGCCGTGCGCCGGGGCGTGCCGCGCGGCCTCGGCGGGCTGACGGACGTCATCGCCTCGCCGGAATGGGCCTGTGCGGCGGGTCTCCTGCTCTACGGCCGCGGCAGCGCCGCCGCGTCGAGGAAGCGCTCGCGCGGCGCCGGTCCGGGCCTTCTCGAGAAACTCAAAGGCTCCCTCAAGAACTTGTTTCTCGCGTCCACCGCTCTGTGATATCGATGGAGGAAAGAACATGATCCTTTTCGACGACGAGCCCCACCCGTCGCTCCCGATTTCCCTGAACGACGAGGTTCCTCCTCCCGCGAAGATCAAGGTCGTGGGCGTGGGCGGGGGCGGCGGCAACGCCGTCAACCGCATGATCCAGGCCGGCATCAAGGGGATCGAGTTCGTGGCCGCGAACACCGATCTCCAGGTGCTGCGTGTGAACCGCGCCTCGACGAAACTGCAGCTCGGCCTCACGACGTCGCGAGGCATGGGCGCGGGATCGAACCCCGAGGTCGGCCGCAATGCCGCGCTCGAGGACGCCGAGAGGATCACGCAGGTTCTCACGGGCTCGGACATGGTCTTCGTGACGGCCGGCATGGGTGGCGGGACGGGCACGGGGGCGGCGCCGGTCGTGGCGCGGCTCGCGTCCGAGGCGGGCGCGCTCGTCGTCGCCATCGTGTCGAAGCCGTTCTCCTTCGAAGGGCGGCGGAAGCTGCGCTACGCCGAGGACGGCATCGCGGAGCTGCGTGAGTACGTCGACACGCTCATCACGATCCCGAACGAGCGGCTCTACTCGTTCGTGGAGCGGAACGTGACGACCTGGGAGGCGTTCCGCATCGCGGACGACGTGCTCCGGCAGGCCGTGCAGGGCATCAGCGACCTCATCACGGTGCCCGGCGTCGTGAACCTCGACTTCGCCGACGTGAAGACGGTCATGGAGAACATGGGCATGGCCCTCATGGGCACCGGCACGGCGTCGGGCGAGCACCGGGCTGTCGAGGCCGCGCAGCGCGCGATCTCGAACCCGCTCCTCGAAGAGCAGTCCATCCAGGGCGCGCGCGCCATCCTCATCAATGTGACCGGCGGCGACGACCTTACGCTCGCCGAAGTGAACGAGGCGTGCGCGATCATCCAGCAGGCGGCGGACGAGGAGGCGAACGTCATCTTCGGCCTCGTCCTGGACAAGGACATGAAGGACGAGGTCAAGATCAGCGTCATCGCGACGGGTTTCGACGCGCCGGCGGCTCTCGCCTCGCGCCGCGAGGTGTCGCTACCCGTCACGCCGAGCGGCGCGAGGCCGGCGGCGGAAAGCGAGCGCGAGCGCGAACGCGCGCGCACGGCTCCCGAGACGCCGATCCCGGAAGATCAGGGCTACGGCGTGAACCTCATCAACATGCGCGACCCGCGCGAGGACATCTTCGACATCCCGACGTTCCTGAGAAGGCAGATGGACTGACCGCGGCCGTTTCGGGTTCTTCAGGGGCGCGCGGCGTTTGTGTCGCGAGTCCGGCGGGCGCGGCGGCGTTCCCTCAGCCACGCGCGCGCCTTCAGCCAAGTGCGCTCGAATCTCGGGTTGTGCTGGCGGAAGCGCCTCACCTTGCGCTGCACCCACCGGCTCTCCACGTAGAGGATCGCGGCGCCGGCGATGCCGAACGGCCAGCCCGGAATGACGGGAAGAAGGCCTCCGATGAGCCCGAGCGTGAGGAGGCACCAGCCGAGCGTGAGGAGCGCGATGCGCGCGGTCCGGCCGCGCCGCCTCCCGAGGCCGCGCGAAGGGCGTTGCGGCTCGCTCATGGCTTCTTTGGAAAGATGCCCCGGCGCGCGTCGCGCGCGATCCGCTTGGACTCTTCCGAAAAGCTCTTCGAGATCATCCAGTCGAGGAATCCCGGGTGCTTTTCGGCGACCTCCTCGAGCGTCTTGCCGCGGTGCTCGCTGAAGGCGAAGACGATCTCTCCGTCCCGCCAGAGAAAGCGTTTGTCGGGATCCGCGAACCGGCCCTCCGGCGGCCGGGAAAGCTCGTGCAGCGCGGCGACGTCGCGCGGAAGGTCCGCATAGCGCCGGAGCTGGCCGGCGAGGACTTCCGCCGACGCGATGACGTCGGCGAGCGCCGAGTGCGCGCCGGTGTGCTCGCGCCCGGCGAAAAAACGCACCGCCGCGGCGAGGTCGCGCGGCTCCTTCCGGAAGTAGATCGTCTGCATGTCCACGATGCGCCGGTTCTCGAGCTCGAACACCACGTTCGCGAGCTCGAACTCGCGCAGAAGCACGGGCACGTCGAAGGCGCGCACGTTGTAACCCGCGAGGTCCGCGTCGCCGAAGAACTCGAGAATCCGGCCCGCGAGCTCGGAAAATGCCGGCGCCCCGGCCACGTCGGCGTCACCGATGCCGTGGATGCGCGTGGACTCGCGCGGGATCTTCACGCCCGGGTTCACGCGTGACTCGAAAGCGGCGACCGCGCCGGCCGGGCCGAACCGGAGAGCCGCGATTTCCACGATCCGGTCCGTCAGGCGGTCGGCGCCGGTCGTCTCGAGGTCGAAGACGACGAGCGGCCTTTCCCCGGACAGCCCGGTGAGCGCCGCGAGCGTCTCGGGGGGAAGAGCGGGATCGGTCACACCCTGGATCATGGCCCAGGAACGGAAAGCGCGGAAAGCGCGGGGGGCGGCGCCTCCCACGTCCATGTCGTGCCTCGAGGCATTCCGGGAGGATCCGTCCAGACGAGACGCACCGCGTGCAGCAGCGGGGGAGGGTCGCCGCCTTTGCGCCCGGGGTCGTAAGCGGGGTCTCCGAGGAGCGGTGTGCCGAGGTGAAGCAGGTGAATTCGGAGCTGGTGCATGCGACCCGTCTCGGGGACCAGCTCGACGAGAGCCGCCGCGCCACGGTCCTCGAGCACCCGATAGCGCGTCGCGGCCGGGCGGCCCGCCGGATGAACGGCGGTCCGGCCGGGCGGAGGCAGGGGCTGGATCGCGAGCACGCGGCGGCCCGAGAGGAGATGTCCCGCCCGCGAAGGGCCGTAGGCCGCCTTGACGGCGCGCTTCAGGAGGTCCGGCCGCGACGTGCGGTGCTCGAGCAACGGAGCGTCCACGCGCCCCTCGGGAGGATCGGGGACGCCTCTCGTGACGGCGAGGTAAGTCTTCACGACATTCGTCGGCCAGGCCGCGTGCGCGGCGCGGAGCGCGTCCGCGTTCCTCGCGAGGAGGAGGACGCCGGACGCCTCCTTGTCGAGCCGGTGGACGAGCGCGAGCTCCGCGCCGAAGCGCTCGCGGAGCGCGCCGAGGAGGCCACCGGGGCCGTGTACCGCGATTCCGGGCCGCTTGTCGACGGCGAGATACGCGTCGGCCCCGGGCGGGGACGGGAGGATCGTCACGCGGCCTTGCGGAAACGCAGCGCCGAGAGGATGACGGCGAGGCTGCCCGCGATGTTCGCGGCCATGCCGATCACGATGGGCGTCTGGCGGAAGCGGATCCCGTAGAGGAGATAGATCACCTGCCCGCCGAGAAACATCGCATACGTGAGCACGGAGACGTCCTCGGAACTCTTCCGCCGCCAGATGCGGGCCGCCTGCGGCACGTAGGCCGCGCCCGTGGCGATCCCCACCACGGACACGGCCCACGCGAGGAAGGAGTCGAACCCCCCCGGGCTCTCGATGGCTCTACCTGCGGTTTCCGAAGAACCTGAGCATCATCAGGAAGAGGTTGATGAAGTCGAGATAGAGGGCGAGCGCGCCGGAGATCGCGCCGCGCCGGCCTTCCTCGGACCCGCCATCCACCGCGAGCGCCATCACCTTGAGCTTGCGCGTGTCGTAGGCCGTGAGGCCGACGAAGACGATGACGCCCACGCAGCTCACCACGAAGCCGAGCATGTCGGACCTCATGAAGAGGTTCACGACGGAAGCGATGATCACCCCGATGAGGCCCATGAAGGCGAAGGAGCCGAGACCGTCGAGAGTCCGGTGAGTGGTGAGGCCGAAGACGCTCATCGCGGCGAACGTGCCCGCCGCGACGAGGAACGTCGAGGCGATCGAGCCCGCCGTGAACGCGAAGAAGATGCTCGCGAGCGTCACGCCGTTCAGGGCGGAGTAAAGGAGGAAAACGGCCGAGGCCGCGCCGGACGAGAGCTTCCCGACGAGGCCGGACAGCCAGACGACGAGCCCGAGCTCCGCGAACAGGAGGCCGTAGAACACGACACGGTTCCCGAAGACCGCGTGGAGGACGGTCTCGTTCGAGACGGTGAAAAGCGCCGCGCCGGCCGTGACGAGAAGGCCCGTCGCCATCCAGCCGTAGACGCGGGCGAGGAAGCCGGACACCGCGATCGACGCCGACGGGCTGATCGGCTGCGGGGAATCGAAGGGCCGCGGGGGCAGCTCGGTGGGCATCTGGGATCTCCTCTCGAACAGGCATCCTAACGCGCCGGCGCTAAGATTCATTCCCATGAAGCGAATCGCACCGGCTCTCCTGCTCCTCCTCCCGATCTCCCTCCTCGCCGCCGCCGGCAAGTTCGGCGCGCCGCTCGGGGACTCGCCGAAGGTCGCCCTCGCCGACCTCGTGAAGGACCCCGCCGCGTGGTCCGGCAAGACCGTGAAAACCGAAGGCGTCGTCTCGACCGTCTGCCAGGAAAAGGGCTGCTGGATGACCCTCAGGTCCGGCGACCAGTCCGTCCGCGTCACCTTCAAGGACTACGGCTTCTTCGTCCCGAAGGACTCCGCGGGCGCGACGGCCGTCATGGAGGGCGTCTTCAACGTGAAGACGATCCCCGAGGCGACGGCGAAGCATTACGCCTCGGAAGCGCCGGGCGGCAAGCCCGACGCGATCAACGGCGACCAGAAGGAGCTGAGCCTCGTGGCGTCCGGTGTCGAGATGGCTAGAACTTCAGCGTAAGTTCTCCGACGAACCGCCGCGGCGGCGCGACGTAGAACTGGCTGTCTCCGATCTCGCTGTCGGAGGTGTAGTGGCGATCGTCGCGGAGGTTGCGGCCGACGAGCGACACGCGCCCCCAGGAGAACTCCCACGACGCCCCGGCGTCCCACTCGTAGAAAGAGTCCGTGTAGAACGTGTTCCGCCGCGTGAGGGGCCGGATGCCCTGATGGCGCACGGCTCCCCAGAAGCCGAGGCCCGCCTTCGGGGCGTACGAGACGCGCGCGTTCCAGAGGTCCCGCGGCACCAGCTCGAGACGCATGCCATCCACGACGCGCAACTGGCCGTCGGGGGTGAGGAACGAGAAGCTCACGTACGTGGCGTCGTGGTGGCCGTAACCCGCCGCGAGCGACCAGCCCTCGAACTTCGGCAGCGCCCACACGAGCTCGGCGTCCATTCCTTGGAACCGCTCCTCGCCGGCATTCGTGAGCAGGGGCTGGCCGTCCGGGCCCGCCGTCGAAACGACGAGGTTCTCGAAGTTCATGTGGAAGAACGTGACGTCCAAAGACAGCGTGCCACGCGCCCAGCGCGTCTTGAGTCCGATCTCGCCGGAACGCGCGCGCTCGGGCTCTAGGATGCGCGCGCTCTCGGCCTCGAGGATGTTCGGGGCCGCGGGCTTGAAGTTGCTCTTGGCCGAGACGTAGACGTTCAAGGCGTTGAGCACGGACGCCTGCGGCCTGTCGACGATCCGGACCAGGGCCGCGACGCCGCCGGACCACTTCCCGTCCGTCCGGCTGTCCGCCGCGACGTTCGGCGCGGGCGCGCCGACTTCGGCCACCGTCGCGTCGAGCGACTCCGAGGTACGGTCGTAGCGCGCTCCGAACGTGAGCGTGAGGGCGTGGAACGGCGTCCACTCGTCGTTCGCGTAGAAGCCCCAGAACGTCCGGCGGTCCTCCGCGGAGCGGTGATCGCTCACGGGGACCTCGTCAAGAGTCGGTACCACGGGATGCGGCCCGGACAGAAGCGAAAAATCGAACCCCGTGCCGTCGAGCGTCGTCTTGCCCGTCGTGTAGGCGATGCCGGCCACGAGGCGCTGGTGGCCGCCGGCGGTGAAGTTGGAGACGATCCGGGCGTCGTTGTAGAGCGTCGTCTCGAGCGGCCGGACGGACGTGCCCGTCGCCGTGGCGGTCGTGCCGTCGCTCCCGACGATGAACGAGCGCACGGCGATCTGTTCGTCGCGCGTGAGGCCCAGCGTGTTTTCGAGGCGAACGTTCGCCGACAGTGGCTGCGACACGGTGGACGCGAGCGAGTAGACGCGATGATCGAGCCGTCCGCCGCCGATCGCATAGTTCCTGTCGATCTCGAATCCGGGTACCGGCTGCCCGCCGTCGACGGGAAGCGGCGATCCGAAGTAGCTCGTGTCGCGAAGAATGGAAGCGGTCACGTCCACCGAGCCCTCTTTCGTGCGCTGGCTAAAGCCAAGAGAGAGCCGGTCCGACGAGGCGTCCGTCCCGTCCTGCCAGCCCTTGTTTCGTCCCATCGTGCCGAAGAGGTGGATCGTCTGGTCGCCATTCGCGGCCACGTACGAGAGGTTGCCGTGCTTGTCCGAAAAGGAACCGCCGCCGAGCGTGAGCGACCCGCCGGCTTTCTTCGGATGCCGCGTGAAGACCTGGATCATCCCGGCGAAGGCCGAGACGCCGTAGAGCGTGCCCTGCGGCCCCTTCACGATCTCGATCCGGTCGATGTCCTCGACGGGGATCTGGGCGAGCGACGGGTTGAACGGGCCGCCCGCGGGAACGCCGTCCACCGTGACGAGAAGCGCGTCGAATTCCTTCAGGCCCCAGACCCCGATGTTCGCGAGCCGGTTGCCGTTGTCGGAGCCGCTCCCCGTGTCGAGACCCGCGACGTCCTGCAGCGCGTCCGCGACGGTCTTCGCGCCGCGGCGGCGCAACTCGTCGCCCGAAACGACGGAGACTGGTGCCGCCACGTCGAGCGCATCCTCTGCGGCCTTCGTCGCCGAGACGACCATCGTCGCGGCCGCAGCGGGCCGCGCCGGGGCCTGGGCGAGGAGCGAGGCGGGACATGCGAGGACGGAGCCGGCGAGAACGAGAGCCATGCGCGAAAACACCATGCGAAGGATGTTAACTAAACTCACGAGATGAGACTCGGCATCGACTTCGGCACCACGCACACCGTCGTCACGCTCGTGGACCGCGGGAACTATCCCGTCGTCTCGTTCGACGGCGGCGATTTCGTGCCGTCGCTCGTCGCCCTCGAGGAGAAGACGGGTGAATGGCGCTACGGGTGGCAGGCGTTCGCCGTGCGGCACGAGCCCGGCTGGACGGTCGTCCGATCGCTCAAGCGCACTCTCGACGCCGCCGGTCCGGAGACGGAGATCGCGATCGGCTCCTGGCGTGTGTCTCTTCTCGATCTAACTTCGGGCTTTTTCTCCGCGCTCCACCGTGAGCTCGTCGAGCGATCGAACGCAGGGCTGGCGGCCGACGAAGCGCTCCACGCCGCCGTGTCCGTGCCCGCGAACGCGACGACGGCCCAGCGGTTTCTCACGCTCGAGGCGTTCAAGGCCGGCGGCTTTGCGGTGGAGGCGCTCCTCAACGAGCCCTCTGCCGCGGGCTTCGAGTACGCGCACCGTTACCGGCGCGCGGATCCGAAGCGTGAGTACCTCGTCGTCTACGACCTCGGGGGAGGCACGTTCGACGCCTCGCTCCTGAGGATGACGGGAAAGACAAACGAGGTCGTCGCCACGAACGGCGTCCGACGGCTCGGCGGCGACGATTTTGACGAAGCGATCCTCGCGCTCGTTCTCGACCGCGCTTCGGCCGGTCCCCTCGACGGCGCCGCTCGCGCCCTCGTCCTTGAGGAATGCGTGCGCCAGAAAGAGAACCTCTCTCCGAACACGCGGCGCGTGGTCGTCGACCTCGCGGCAATCGGGAAGGAGCCTCTCGTCCTGTCCGCCGACGAGATCTACGCCGCGTGCGCTCCGCTCGTCCATCGCTCGGTGGAGGCCGTCGAGCCCCTCCTCGTGGACTCCGATCGCGGAAGCGCGATCGCGTGGAGCGAGGTCGCGGGACTCTACGTGGTCGGCGGCGGCGGCCTCTTCCCGCTCGTGACGCGGGTCCTCAAGGAGCGCTTTGGCGAGAAGCGCGTCCGCCGCTCGCCGCATCCCTTTGCCGCGACGGCGATGGGGCTTGCGATCTTCCTCGACCGCGAGGCCGGCTGGGCGCTGGAGGACAAGCTTTCGCGGCACTTCGGCGTCTTCCGCGAGAGCGACGCGGGGACGGACGTCGCGTTCGACGCGATCTTCCCGAAGGGGACGGCTCTCCCGGCACCCGGCGCGGCCCCTGTGTCGGTCACGCGCCGCTATCGCGCCGCGCACAACGTGGGCCACTTTCGGTTTCTCGAATGCACCCGCCTCACGGGCGGCCGGCCGGACGGAGACGTCACGCCCTGGGACGAAGCGCTCTTCCCGTTCGAACGCGGGCTCAGAGGTCGCGCGCTCTCCACGGCAGACGTGAAACGCCACGCGCATGGACCCGAGGTCGTGGAGACCTACGCGCTCGGAAGCGAGGCAGCCGTCTCGGTGACGGTTACGGACACGTCGGACGGGTTCACGCGCACGTTCACGCTCCGGCGCTGACGGCGCCGTCGATCCGGAGGACGAGGAGCGTCCGGTCGTCCTCGGTGTCGGCGCGGTCCGTGAAGGCGCGCTGCGCGCGGAGGATCCGGTCCTTCAGGGCGGCCGCGCTCTCCGCTTGCCCCGCGCGCAGCACTTCCTCGAGGCGCGCGAACCCCCACGATTCGTCCGACCCCGCGCGCGTGGCCTCCACGAGGCCGTCGGAGAAGAGGGCCCAGCAGTCGCCGGGCACGAGCGGAGCCGAGACGGTGTGCCACCCGCCGGAAAGGGCCAGGCCGAGCGGGCGGGCGGAATTCGTGAGCGCCTCGACCGTTCCATCCCGGCCCACGCGGTACGGATACGGGTGCCCGGCGTTCGTGAAGGCCACCGTGCCCTTCGCGAGATCGAAGACGAGATGCGCGAGCGTGACGAACGTCCGCCGTTCGGTCGTCCGGACGATTTCCTCATGCAGCAGCTCCATGAGCCGGACGCCGCCCGCGCCCGTCCGGGCCAGCATGCCGAGGGACGCCTTCGCGGCGGCCATCACGAGCCCCGCCGGCAGCCCGTGGCCCGACACGTCGGCCACGGAGACCGTGAGCACGCGCTCCGAGTACGAAAGGTCGTAGAAGTCGCCTCCGATGGCGGCCGCGGGCGCGAAGTCCACGGCGATCCCAACGCCCGGGCACGCGAAGTCCGCGGGGGGAAGGAGGCGCCGCTGGAGGTCGCGTGCAACGGACAGCTCGTGCTCGAGAGCCTCCTTCTCGGCGCGCGCCGCGACGCTCGCCGAGAGGCGCTCGACCATGTGGTTGAAGCTCCCGACGAGGGCCGCGAGCTGGTCGTGACCCTTGAAGACGACGCGGTGCCCGAAATTGCCCTTCTCGATCTCCGCGAACCCGAGCGAGAGGCGGCGCGTCGCCCGTGCGATCCGGTAGACGAGGAGGCCGGCGAGGAGCGAGGCCCCCGCGAAGACGACGAGCGTCGCGATCCCGAGCCCGCCCATGACGCCGAGGACGACGCGACTCAGATCGAGGCGCTCGGAGCCCGCGACCCTGAGGTCCCCGAAGAGCGCGCGCGCCTCGCGCTCGAGCGACGTCCGCACGAGGATGAGGACGGTCCTTCCCTCGAGCGGCCGCCCGGTCTCCCAGTCGAGGACGGGCTCGGACAGGAACAGCGGGAACGCTGTCCAGCGCGCGGACCACGGGCCCGAGCCCGCGGGCGGCGCCGCCGTCTCGCCAGATGCCGCCTCCTCGCCGCCCGAGTCCGGCGCGCCCGTGATGCTCATCGTCTTGCCCTTCTTGCCCGGGTCGAGCGTGAAGCGAACGCCGCCCTTGGGCACGTCGACGGGCTCCTCCTTCACCTTGGCCGCGCCGTGGAAGCGGATGATGTTGCCGGTCTCCTTCTCGATCTCGCGGCGGAGGCCGGAGTGGAGGCGCAGCGTGAGGACGAGCGTGCCGGCGGGGCGCGGCTCGACCGCGGCCGCGAAGACCTGCCCCTCCGACTTCGCGACGACGGACGCGCGCGCCATCATCCAGGGCCGCAGCGCGAGGTCCGGGGCGGCCGCGCCGCCGGCCCTCTCGACGGTCCCATCCTTCGGCTGCCAGACCATCCCGATCTCGGACGGCGCCGGCGACGTGGAGGCGGCCTCCGCGAACGCCCGGGCCCGCGCGGCCGGGTCGCGCGCCGTCTCGAGGCGCGGCGCGAGCTCGTGCGCGAGCGCCGCGACGGCGGCCCGCCGCTTCTCGAGCGCGGCCTCGACGCGGCGCGTCCCGAGCTGCCCCGCGATGACGAGAAGGCCCGCGTAGACGAAGAAGGCCGCGAAGACGACCGCCGAGAGAAGGAGGAGGTACGACACGGCGAGGCGGCTTCCCACGCGCCACAGGAGGCCGCGCAGGAGGTGCCGCGTCGCGCTGAAGGCGAAGACGGGAATGCCGAAGACGAGGAGGACGACGCCGAGCGCCCGGACGCCGTCCGACCCCACGGCGGCGAGGAGGGCTCCGCCGAGGACGACGAGCCCGGAAAACCGGAACGTCCGGGTCGTCTTCATCGCTCCGGGTGTCCCGGCTCCAGGTCTCCTTTCGGATCCCGCGAGCGGATGCCCTCACCGGCCACGTACGTCATTTGCGAGGGAATCGCGAGACCTGTCCCTGCCGCTTCGATCCTTTCCAGGATCAGGAAAAGAAGCTCTTCCTGCGCTTCGAGGTACGCGGCGTAGTCCGCCGCGAGAACGTACGCGAAGACCTCGACGTCGAGCGTATACGCGCCCAACCGAAGAAAGCGCACGCGAAGAGTCTGTTTCTCGACGCGCGGGTCGGCGGCGAGCCGCTGGCGGATTCCGTCGAGAACCGCCCGCATCTGCGACGCCGTCGTCTCGGTGCGGAGCCCGAGGGTTGGGTTGACGAGGAACTTGTCGCGCCGGCTCCGGTTTTCGACCTGGGCCGTGATGAGCGTGCCGTTCGGAATCGTGACGACCGAGCGGTCGAAAAGGCGCATACGCGTGGCGTAGAGCGTGACGTCCTCGATCGTGCCCTCGGCCGTCCCGATGCGGACGGTGTCGCCAACACGCATGATCCGGTCGCCGAGCACGACGAAGCCGCCGAAGAGGTTCTCGAGGCTCTTTTGCGCCGCAAAAGCGAGAGCCACGCCGCCGATGCCGAGGCCGGCGAGAGTGGCCGTGAGGTTGATGCCGAAGCTCGCGAGCGCGCCGAGCACGGCTGCGGTGACCACCGCTCCCCGCAGCAGCATGCGCGCGATCGTGAGCGATGACGTTGCGCTCGCGCCCCTGGCGAGGAGCTTCAGAGCCGCCCGCCCGTTCACGAAGTCGATGAGACGGAAAAAGAGCCACGCGATGCCGAAGATGACGACGAGCCACGCGAACTGTGTGTAGTAGTAGCGGCTGAGAAGAGGAAGGGCGAGGCGCGAGACGCAGGCGCGATGGAGCGGCACCGTGAGGAGGAGAGCCACGGGATCGCGGAAACCGGCGGCGCCCCGAAGGAGTTCGGCTCCCCACGCGTGCGACGCGAAAAGCCGCTGCAGGAGCGCGAAGACCCCGCTCACGAGAAGGCGGCTCGCCGCGTAGAGAAGAGGAATGAGGAGGAAGAAGCCGAGGAACTGCCAGAGACGGAACTTTCCCACCGGCTTTTTCAGGAAGGAGGGGATGTGGCTTTCGATCGCGGGCGACCTGAGGCCCTTGAAAGCGGCCGGAACCTCGCGGAGGGATTGCGAGCTGACGAGCCAGATCGCGGGCCCTTCGGCGGGAGTCGTCCGCACGAGCACGAGGTCGAAGGAGTCGTCTCCGGCCTCGATGTGTCCTACCAGATTGAGGCCGGACGCGAAGGCGTCGTTGAAGTCTCCGGCCGACGAGCGGCTCAGCTTTTCGAGATCGCCGACGAAGCGCTCGTCGAGGAGCGCCTTGAGCTGGCGGGCGATCTCCTCCCGGGAAATCTTGCCGCCCTTGGGCCACTGGAGGTATTCGCTCGCGACGGCCCAGTTCTCCTTCTGGGCGGCCCGGATGTACCCGAAGAACGCGCCGTACGGCGTCTCGCGGCGGTAGGGGTCGCCGACGGGCTCGACTCCCGCGGCGGGCGTCGGGCCCGGGAGGGGCAGGAGCTGCGCGAGAGCGGGCGAGATCGGCCCCGCGAGGACGACGGCCACAAGGAGAGCCCGGGGAAGAGCGCGGGTCATCTGGCGAAGAGCGTATCTCACCGCGCGTCCGCCAAGAAGAATCGGGCTCAGATCGCGGCGGGCTCGGTCAGCTTGTAGCTCTGGAGGACGCGCGCGTAGTTCGCGCGCTCGTAGGCCGCGGGGTCCGGGCACGAGAGGAGGCTCATGCTGCCCTTCATCTGGGCCAGCGATTCGTACTCGTGCTCCTCCAGCCACCGCGTGACGTCGGCGCGCACCTCGGCGAGCGCCTTCGGGCCGCGCAGGAGGAGCGCCGAGACCATCTGGACGGCATCGGCGCCGGCCATGATCGCCTTGATCGCGTCGCGCGCGTCGTGGACGCCGCCCGTCACCGCGAGGGACGCCTTCACGCGCCCGGAAAGCATCGCGAGCCACCTTAGGCGGAGGAGCAGCTCGTCGTGCGTCGAGAGCCGCAATGCGGGCGTCACGTCCAGCGTCTCGGGATCGATGTCGGGCTGGTAGAAGCGATTGAAAAGGACGAGCCCGTCCACGGACATCCCGTCGAGCTCGGACGCGAACGAGCCGAGGGATGAGAAGAACGGCGACAGCTTCACGGCGACGGGGATCCTCACGGCGGCTTTGACGGATCGTACGATCTCCAGAAACCGCCGCTCGAGCGAGAATCCGGGCTCGCCGTCGTGCGCGCCGAGGTCGTAGAGGTTCAGCTCGAGAGCGTCGGCCCCGGCCTCGGCGATGCGGGTCGCGAACGTGACCCATCCGCCCGGCGTCGCGCCGTTCAGCGACGCGATCACGGGGATGCGCATGGCCTGCTTGAGACGGCGTACCTGGTCGAGGTACCGCTCAGGGCCGAGCATGAACGACTCCGGCTCCGGGAAATACGTGAGGGCTTCCGGATACGAGCCGGAGACGATCTCCATCTGCCGGATCGTTCCGACCTCTTCGCGCGTGATCTGCTCCTCGAACAGCGAGTGCATGACGATTGCGGCGGCGCCGGCATCCTCGAGGCGGCGGACGAGATCCAGATCGTCGACCATCGGCGAGGCGCCCGGCATGAACGGGTGGGGAAGCGTCAGACCGAGATAGCGGGTGGTGAGGTCCATCGTCGTCTCCTCAGATCTTCCCGGCCGGCGCCGGTACGGGCGCGGCGGGACTCTTTGCCGGCGCCGGCGGAATGCCCGCGCGGCCGATCGTCAGCTTCGCGAGGTTTTCGTACACCTGGAAGCGGTTCTTCACCTCGCGCTCGGCCTTTGCGAGCAGGTCCAAAAAGCGCGGTGCGTCCTGCTGCTCGACCATGCGGAAGCGCGCCTCGTTTCGCATGAACTGCGCGAGCGAGCCCTTGATCTGCGCCGTGTCCATGAGCAGCGGCGTCTCGCCCGTCGCGATGCGGCGGGGGTCGAACCGGTACAACGGCCAGTAGCCCGACTCGGAAGCGAGCTTCTGCTGGTCGAGGCTGAACGAGAGGTCGTAGCCGTGTGCGATGCACGGGCTGTATGCGATGACGATCGAGGTGCCCGGATAGCTCTCGGCCTCGAGGAGGGCCTTCACCGTCTGGGCGTCCTTAGCGCCGAACGCGACGTGCGCGACGTAGACGTTTCCGTACGTCATCGCGAGCATGCCGAGGTCCTTCTTCGGGGTCTCTTTGCCCTTGGCCGCGAACTTCGCGGCCGCGCCGAGAGGCGTCGCCTTGGACTGCTGGCCGCCGGTGTTCGAGTAGACCTCGGTGTCGAGGACGAGGATGTTGACCTTCCGGCCGGAGGCGAGGACGTGGTCGAGGCCGCCATACCCGATGTCGTAGGCCCAGCCGTCGCCGCCCACGATCCAGACGCTTTTCTTCACGAGGGAATCGGCCACGAGAAGGAGGCGCCGCGTTTCGGGCGTGTCCGCGCCCTTGAGAGCGTCGCGGAGCGCGAGGACCCTGGCGCGCTGAGCGGCAATCTCGGCCTCCGTCTCCTGCGGGGCCGTGAGGAGAGCGTCCGCGAGGGTGTCGCCGACCCGCGGCGCGAGCGCCTTCACGAGGGTGCGCGCCTGGCTGGCCAGCGAGTCCACCGCGAGGCGGAAGCCGAGGCCGAACTCCGCGTTGTCCTCGAAGAGCGAGTTCGACCAGGCCGGACCGCGCCCGTCCGCGTTCGTCGAGTACGGCGTCGTCGGGAGGTTGCCGCCGTAGATCGAGGAGCAGCCCGTGGCGTTCGCGATGAGCGCGCGGTCTCCGAAGAGCTGCGTCAGGAGCTTCACATACGGCGTCTCGCCGCAGCCCGAGCAGGCGCCCGAGAACTCGAAGAGCGGCTGGAGGAACTGGGCGCCCTTCACGTCGAGGCGGACGGTCGTGCGGTCCGCTTCGGGCAGATCGAGGAAGAACGCGAAGTTGTCCCGTTCGGCTTCTCGGAGCGGCTTCTGCGGCGCCATGTCGAGCGACTTGTGTTTCGGATTCGCCTTGTCCTTCGCGGGGCATACGGCGACGCAGAGCGTGCAGCCCGTGCAGTCTTCCGGCGCGATCTGGATCGTATAGGCCTTGCCGGCATACTCGGTGCCCTTATACGGGACGGACTTATACGTGGCGGGCTTCCCGGCGAGTCGCGCCGTGTCGAAGACCTTCGCGCGAATGGCGGCATGCGGGCACACCATCGCGCACTTGTTGCACTGGATGCAGATCTTCTCGTCCCACACGGGGATCTCGAGCGCGATGTTCCGCTTCTCCCAGCGCGCCGTGGAAAGGGGCCACGTGCCGTCGGGCGGGAACGCGCTGACGGGCAGGAGGTCGCCCTTGCCTTCGAGCATGACGCCAGAAACGCGCTTGACGAAATCCGGAGCGACGTCGGAAACGATGGGCGGGCGGCGCCGCGTCGACGTGATCTTCACGGGGACGGCCATCTCGGCGAGGTTCGCGAGGGTTCCGTCCACGGCCGCGAAGTTGCGGCGCACGGTCTCCTCGCCCTTCTTGCCGTACGTCTTCTCGATCGCCTTCTTGATCTGGGCGATCGCCTCCTCGCGGGGCAGGACGCCCGAGATCGCGAAGAAACAGGTCTGCATGATCGTGTTGATGCGCCCGCCCATCCCGAGAGCCTTGGCGACCTTGTAGGCGTCGATGACCCACACCTTGAGGCGCTTCTCGAGGATCTGCTCCTGCATCTCGAGAGGGAGCTGGTCCCACAGCTCGGCGGGCGCGTGCTCCGTGTTCAGGAGGAAGACCGCGCCCGGCACGGCCGCCTCGAGCATGTCGTAGCGGTCGAGGAACTGCTCCTGATGACACGCGATGAAGTTCGCGCGCGTGATGAGGTACGCCGAGCGGATGGGTTTCGGCCCGAAGCGCAGGTGCGAGACGGTGACGGCGCCCGACTTTTTCGAGTCGTACACGAAGTAGCCCTGCGCGAAGTTGTCCGTCTCCTCGCCGATGATCTTGATCGAGTTCTTGTTCGCGCCCACGGTGCCGTCGGCGCCCAGGCCGTAGAAGAGGGCGCGCACCGTGTCGTGAGGTTCGATGTCGAACTCCGCGTCCCACGGGAGCGACGTGTGCGTCACGTCATCCACGATGCCGATCGTGAAGTGGTTCTTCGGCTTCGGCTTCGCGAGCTCGTCGAAAACGGCCTTCACCATGCCCGGCGTGAACTCCTTGGAGGAGAGGCCATAGCGTCCGCCCACGACGAGAGGTTCGAGGGAGAAGGGGAGCGTGCCGTCGCGCCGCGCCTCCACGAGCGCGGTCACGATGTCGAGGTAGAGCGGGTCGCCGATCGAGCCCGGCTCCTTCGTGCGGTCGAGGACGCCGAGTGACTTCACCGTCTTCGGCAGCGCCGCGAGGAACGCCGGAATGTCGAACGGCCGGTAGAGCCGCACCTTGAGGACGCCGACCTTCTCGCCCCTGGCGATGAGCGCGTCAACGGTCTCGTGCACGGTCTCCGCGCCCGAGCCCATGAGGACGAAGATGCGCGTCGCCTCCGGATGCCCGGCGTAGTCGAAGAGGTGGTAGGAGCGCCCCGTGAGCTTCGCGAAGCGGTCCATCTCGCTCTGGACGTGTCCCGCGCACGCGAGCGTGTACAGGTTTCCCGCCTCGCGCGCTTGAAAGAACGCGTCGGGGTTCTGCGCGCTGCCGCGGAGGACCGGGCGGTCCGGCGTGAGGCCGCGGCGCCGGTGCTGGGCGATGGCTTCCTCGTCGAGCATCGCCAGGAGGTCGTCGTTCGTCAGCTCTTCGATTTTCGCGACCTCGTGCGACGTGCGAAACCCGTCGAAGAAGTGGAGAAAGGGGATCCGCGACTTCAGGCTCGCGGCCTGCGTGATGATCGCGAAATCGTGCGCTTCCTGAACCGAGTTGGACGCGAGCAGCGCGAAGCCGGTCTGCCGGCAGGCCATGACATCGGAGTGATCGCCGAAGATCGAGAGCGCGTGGGTGGCGACCGTACGGGCCGCCACGTGCATCACGAAAGGCGTCAGCTCGCCCGCGATCTTGTACATGTTCGGGATCATGAGAAGCAGGCCCTGAGACGACGTGAACGTCGTCGCGAGGGCGCCTGCCTGGATCGCGCCGTGCACGGCGCCCGCGGCGCCGCCCTCGGACTGCATCTCGACGACCTCGGGCAGGTTGCCCCAGACGTTCTTCTGGCCCTTCGAGGACCACTCGTCGGCCCACTCGCCCATCGGGGAAGAGGGCGTGATGGGGTAGATCGCGATGACGTCATTGGTGCGGTGCGCGACCGAGGCCACGGCCTCGTTGGCATCCAGCGTGAGAAGTCGGCGCGACATGAGAGCCTCCCTTTTTCGACCCGGCCGGCCGGGAGGCCATCATTGAATTCAGAGGCGAATCCTCGGAATGATGCCGATGTATCACATAGTCGAGACAGGGTTTACGTTACGGCACGTCATGGTGCCGCCGGCGCCTTCGCGAAATCGCCCGCGCGGACGATAGTCAGCTTCGCGGGATCGAGGTGCCGGCGCAGCGCGTCCCGGATCTGGTCCGGAGTCAGCGCGCTCACCTTTTTCTCCACATCGGCATCCCACTGGAGCGTCCGGCCGAGATAGAGCGCGTTCGCGAGCGTGCCCGCGAGGGCCTGGTCGTTCGCGCGCTGCACCTGCCGGCTCTGAAGCCAGCCGGATTTCGCCTCGGTGACTTCCTGCTCCGTGAATCCACCCTCGAGCGCACGCACGATCTCCTCCCTCAGGGCCTTCTCCAGCTTCTGCGTGTTCTGCGGCGCGTGGATCGCGAATACGGTGAAGCTGCCCGAGGCGTCGAGCGCGCGGACCGTCAACTGCGAGCCGACGCCGTAACTCAGGCCCTCCTTCTGGCGGATGCGGACCGCGAGCCGCGAGTTGAGGAAGCCGCCGCCGAGCATGTAATTGCCGAGGACGAGGGCGGGATAGTCGGGATCCTTGTCGGCGGCCGCGAGGTTCATGCCGGCGAGAAGGAGGGCGTTCGCCTTGTCGGGCGCCTCGAGCTTTTCGGTTCCGGCAGGCACGTTCTGGAACGGACGCGCGATCCTCGCGAACGGCTTCGGCGCCGCCCATCCGTCGAAGAGCCCGCGCAGGAGTTCGGTCGTCTCCCTCGCGTCGAAGTCTCCGACCACCGCCAGCTCGCCGTGCGAGGCGCCGAGAAATTCGGCGTGGAACTTCTTCGCATCCGCGACCGTAGCCGCCTTGTACTCGGCGACGGCCTCGTCCAGCGTCGGCTCGTAGCGCGCGTCCTCCCGCGCATACGGCGCCAGCCGCCGGCCGAAGGCGCGGCTCGCCATGGCCTGAGGCTCGCTGCGCTGCTGCTCGAGGGCGGCGAGGTTTTCCTGACGGAGCTGCTCGAATTGGTCGGCCGGGAACACGGGCTGACGCAGGGCCTCGGCGAGGAGTTTGAGCGCGCCGGGCAGATTCTCGCGTACGGTCTCGATGCGGGCGTGAACCGTGTCGAGGTCCGCGGAGAACGTGAGCCGCGCCTTCAGCTTGTCCAGCTCGTCCGCAAACTGCTGGCGGGTATGGACCGCGGTGCCGCGCGTGAGCATGTCAACCGCGAGGTCGCTCGTCGCCCGCTTGCCGCGCAGGCTCGCCTCGTCGCCGACGTGGAGCGAGAGCGACGCCACCACGGCGCCGCCGCGGGTCTTCTTCGGCACGAGCGCGAGCTTCAGGCCGCCGGGCAGCGACGACCGCTGCGTGCGCGCCTCCACGTTTGTGGGCGAAGGATCGAAGACCTCGCCGGCCGCGACCGCCTTTTCTCCGGTGTAGCCCTGAAGAAGCGCGGCCGCCTCGGGCGCCGCGGGCACCTCGGCCCGGTCCGGCTTCGCGGTCGGGAGGAATTCGCCGAGCGTCCGGTTCGAGACCTTGAGATATCGGAGCGCGACGCGCTGGACGTCCTCGGCCGTCACCTTGCGGATGCGGTCGCGGTTCAGGAAGAAAAGCCGCCAGTCGCCCTTGGCGATCCATTCGGAGATCTGAAGCCCGACGACCTCGGACTGGTTGAGCGTGAGCTCGAAGTCTTTCAGCGCTTTCGTGCGCGCGCGCTCCAGCTCTTCCTTCGAAACGGGCGTTGCCGTGAGCGCATCGATCGTGTCGAGGAGCGTCTTTTTCGCGTCCTCGAGAGGCTTTTCCTGGCGCACTTCGGCGCCCAGGAACAACAGGCCTGGCTCTTTCAGGTTGAAATAGAACCCGAAAATGGCGGAGGCTTTCTCCGTCTCCACGAGCGCCTTGTGCAGCCGGCCGGCGGGCGTATTCCCGAGCACGTACGCGAGCATCTGGAGCGCCGCCGCGTCCTCGTGGAGGCCGGACGGCACGTGATAGGCGGCCAGGACCATCTGCTCGTCGCCCACGCGGCGTAGCGTCACTTGCCTCTCACCGTCCTGCACGGGCTCGACCGTGTAGGTCGGGATCAGGACGCGCTCGGGTTTCGGGATCGGGCCGAACGAGCTCGCCACGAGCGCGAGGACCTTCGCCTCCTCGAACTTGCCGGTGACGGTCAGGACCGCGTTGTCGGGCTGGTAGTAGCGCCGGTAGAAGGCCTGGAGCCGCTCGATGGGCGCGTTCTCGATGTCCGAGCGCGCCCCGATCGGCAGATGGCGGTAGTTCTGCTCCTGGTACGCCGCCGCGACCACGCGCTTAAACAGGACCGACTGCGGGACGTTCTCGCCGGCCTCGAACTCGTTCCGCACCACCGTCATCTCGGTGTCGAGGTCTTTCTTCCAAACGTGCGAGTTGACCATCCGGTCGGCCTCCAGCTCGAGCGCCCACTTGAGGTTCTCGTCCGTGACCTGGAAGGTCTCGAAATAATTCGTACGGTCGAATGACGTCGTGCCGTTCGGCCGTGCGCCATGCGCCGTCAGCTCCTGCGGGATGTTCGGGTGCTTGTCCGTGCCCTTGAAGACCATGTGCTCGAGCAGGTGAGCCATGCCGGTCTCGCCATAGGCCTCGTGGCGCGCGCCCACGAGGTACGTCACGTTTACGGTGATCGTCTGCTTCGTGGGATCGGGGAAGAGAAGCACATGGAGGCCGTTCGCGAGCTTGTACTCCGTGATGCCTTCGGCGGAGGTGACCCGCTGCGGCTCGCCCGCGGCGCGGGCGGTGGCGGAGAAGGCGGTGGCGACGGCGAGCGTGGCGACGAGGCGAGAGAGGAGGCGAGAGAGTCGTGGCATGGGTTCCTCCGTTGGAGAAAGAGTTGGTACCGCGTACGGGATTTGAACCCGTGATCTCCGCCTTGAGAGGGCGGCGTCCTAACCGCTAGACGAACGCGGCACATCGCCATTTTGGAGGGCTTTTCGGCCCGCGGAGAGGCGAAATCTAGCACGCGGCCGTTCGGGGGCACAATCCCGGCATGGAATTCGGCATCCTCGGCCTCGAGCTCTCGGGCAAGACGACTCTCTTCTCTCTCCTGACCGGCCACGCGACGGCCGCCGCGCCGCACAAACGCGAGGCGCACGTGGGCGTCGCACACGTTCCCGACCCGCGCCTCGACCGCCTGACGGCGATGTTCAAGCCGAAGAAGCACACGCCGGCGACGGTCCGGTTCGTCGACGTGCCGGGCGTGACGAAAGGCGGCGGCCAGAGTCTCAACCTCCCCGAGCTCCGGCAGATGGACGGCCTCGCCGTCGTCGTGCGCAGCTTCACGTCGGAGGCCGTGCCGCATCCCGAGGGCTCGATCGACTCGGCGCGCGACCTCGAGCTCCTCGAGACGGAGATGCTCCTCTCGGACCTCGCGGTCGTCACGAACCGCCTCGAGCGCGTCGCGAAGGACATCGCGAAGAAGAAGACGCCCGAGCTCGAGCTCGAGAAGGCGCTCCTCGACAGGTTCCGGGCCGCGCTCGACCGGGGCGAGCCGCTGCGCGGTTTCGAGACGACGCCGGACGAGGAGAAGCTCGTCCGCGGCTTCGGCCTGTTGACGCGAAAGCCGATGCTCGTGATCCTGAACGCGGGCGAGAGCGACGCGGCCGACCTCGCGGGCGCGGTCGCACGCGCAAAATTCGACCGGTGGAAGGGCCAGCCGCACGTCGCGTTCAGCGCCGTCTCGGCCCCGATCGAGCAGGAGATCGCCGCGATGTCGCCCGAGGACCAGGCCGAGTTCCTCAAGGGCCTCGGCCTCCCGAACCGCGCGCTCGACCGGCTTCTCCGTGCCGCCTACGACCTCCTCGGCCTCATGTCGTTCCTGACGGCGGGCGAGGACGAGTGCCGCGCGTGGTCCATCCCGAAGGGAACGCACGCCGTGAAGGCGGCCGCCGCGATCCACACGGACTTCGAGAAGCACTTCATCCGGGCCGAGGTCGTGCCGTTCCAGACGCTCGTCGAGGCGGGCTCCCTCGCGCACTGCAAGACGCACGGCACGCTGCGCCTCGAGGGTCGCGACTACGTCGTCCAGGACGGCGACGTCATCAACTTCCGCGTCAGCGCGTAAGGAGCTTCGAGGCTCCGCCCGGCACGCCGCATGAGGCAAATGCCTCATGCCCGCGGGCGAGTCTTTAGCCCAAGTTTGAAGGCGGAGGAGATCGAGAACATGGAAACCTTTGCGCTCAGATACGAATCCAAGGGCACGACTGCCTCTGAGGTGCCCTACCGCGGCACGCGCCTACTTCGGCATCCCATGTACACGAAGGGGACAGCCTTCAACCCGCAGGAACGGAAGGACTTCGGGCTGGAAGGGCTCCTGCCGAACGCCGTGAGTACCATCGAGCAGCAGGAACGGCGGATCTACGCCAATATCTCGCGGAAGCAGGACCCGCTCGAGAAGTACATCGGCCTGGCGGCACTGCAGGACCGGAACGAGCACCTCTTTTACCGGCTCATGGTCGACCACGTGGAGGAGTTCCTGCCTATCGTCTATACGCCCACGGTGGGGCGGGCGTGTCAAGAGTTCAGCCACATCTTCCGCAGGGCCCGTGGGCTCTGGATCACTCCCGCGCACCGCGGGCGGATCTACGAGATCCTCGGCAACGCCCCGTTCGACGGCGTCCGTCTCATCGTCGTGACGGACAACGAGCGCATCCTCGGGCTCGGCGACCAGGGTGCGGGAGGCATGGGGATTCCCATCGGCAAGCTCGCGCTCTACACGACGGCCGCGGGCATCCACCCGTCGCACACGCTTCCCATCAGTCTCGACGTCGGCACGGACAACGAATCGCTCCTGAAGGATGAGCTCTACCTCGGCTGGCGGCTTCCACGCCTGCGCGGCCCCGAGTACGACTCGCTGGTTGAGGAATTCGTCCAGGCCGTGAAGAAGCGCTTCCCGAAGGCGCTCCTCCAATGGGAGGACTTCAAGAAGGTCAACGCCTTCCGCCTGCTGGATCGCTACCGGAAGGTCATCCCCTGCTTCAACGACGACATCCAGGGAACCGCTTCCATGGCCACAGCCGGAATCATGGCCGGCTGCCGGGCGACGGGAATTCCTCTCAAGGACCAGCGCGTCGTCATCCTGGGAGCAGGTGCCGCCGGGGTTGGCATCGCCCGGCTGCTGCGCGACACGTTCCGGCGCGCGGGCCTCGAGGGCGAGAACCTGACTCGCGCCATCGCGAACCTCGACAGCCACGGGCTCGTCGTGGACGACGAGGAGATCAAGGACGTCCACAAGCGGGAGTTCGCATGGCCGGCGGCTCTCGCGGCAAAGATGGGCCTCAAGAAGGGCTCGTCGCGGGATCTCCTGGCCGTGGTCCGCGCGGTGAAGCCCACGGTCCTGATCGGCACTTCCGGCGAGCCGGGTACGTTCACGGAAGCGGTCGTGCGTGAGATGGCGAAGCACGTCGAACGCCCCGTCATCTTCCCGATGTCGAACCCAACGAACAAGACCGAAGGGAAGCCCGTGGATCTCGTGGCCTGGACGAACGGACGCGCTCTCATCGCCACCGGAAGCCCGTTCGACCCGGTGCCTTATCAGGGTCGCTCGATCACGATCAGCCAGGCAAACAACTCCTTCATCTTCCCCGGCGTCGGCCTCGGGGCCCTCGTGGCCGAGGCGAAAGAGGTCACCGACGGGATGTTCGCCGTGGCCGCCCAGCGGCTCGCCGACGAGGTGAAAGAGTCGGATCTCGCTTCCGGAAGCCTCTTCCCGTCCACTCACGAGATCCGGCGGATCAGCGCGCGAATCGCCGAGGGTGTCGTGGCCGAGGCGCGAAACGCGGGCGTCGGGCGGAAGATCTCCGATGCGGAGATCCCGAAGGCCGTAGCCGCCATGATCTGGGACCCGGCCTATCTCCCGATGGTCCCGGTCCCGACGCGCGCGGAAATGCCGGCGCTTCAGTCCGCCTGAAACGCCCAGCGGAAGATCTCGGGCAGCGTGGGCTTCTTGCCGTACATGAGGATGCCCACGCGGTAGATCCGCCCCGCGAACCACGCGACGGCGAAGATCGTCGCGACGAGGAGCGCGACGGACGTCGCGATCTGCCAGAGCGGCGGCGTCTGCACGGAGATGCGCATGAACATCATGAGCGGCGCCGTGAACGGGAAGAAGGACAGAACCGTCGCGAGCGTGCCGTTCGGCTGGTTGAACGCGAAGAACCACGTCGTGGACGTGAGGATGAGCATCATGCCGGGGATGATCACGAACTGCTGCGCTTCCTGCTCGGTGTTGAACGGGGCCGAAAGCGCGGCGTACAGCGACGCGTAGAGGAAATAGCCGAGCAGGAAGAAGAGGACGAACGCACCGATCGTCGCGACGGGAATGTGCGGCAGCTCGCCCATGCCGATCACGGCCGCGGCGCCCGGGAGCGTGACCGCGAGCGCGAGGCATGCCCAGACGGCGTACTGCGTGAGGCCGACGAGGCCGATCCCGAGGATCTTCCCGAGCATGAGCGTCGTCGGTCTGACCGACGAGACGATCACCTCCACGATGCGGTTGTTCTTCTCCTCGAGGACGCCGCGCATGATGTAGGCGCCGTAGATGAAGATCGACATGTAGATGAGGAAGAAGAACACCCCCGAGATCGCGAGGTTCATGCCGGCGTTCTTCGACGCGTCCTTGTTCTCGACCTCCTTGGCCTCGTGCGGGTCGAGGTCCACGCGCACGCGGGCGGCGTCGTAGAGCTTCGGGTCGACGCCGCGGTCCTTCAGGCGCTCCTTCGTGGCCGCGCGCGTCAGGTAGCCCGCCACCGTCTCCCGCATGACGATGTCGGCCTTGACGCTCTGGGCCCGCCACTCGGCGGCGCCTTTGTCGAGCGTGTTCTGGTCGAGAATGATGTACGCCTTGATCCGCTCCTTCTGGACGTCCTCGTTCAGCTTGGTGCGAATCCCCTGCAGCGTCTCGGGTGTGGCGTCGACCTTGAAGAACTCCAGCTTCGTGGCGATCCTCTGCCGCCGGCCCTCTTCCATCTTCCGGGCCGTTCCGACGTCCGAGTCCTTGAGAGGCTTCTTGTCCTTCGTCGCGTTGGCGGCGGTGTCCTGGTCGTCGTCGTCCTTCGGCCGGCCTTGCTGCTCGGCGACGAGCGGCTCGTAGAGGCGGCCGGAGAGGTCCACGACGCCGATGCGGCCCTTCGCGACGAGCGTCCGGGTGAGCGCGACCTGGATGAAGATGAGGCCGAGGCCGAGTGACGGGATCAGGAACGTCGCGATCCAGAACGCCTTCGTCCTCACCTGCTGGAGATACTCGCGCTTGATGACCGCGAAAAGCTTCGAGTTCATGGCTATTTCAGCTCCTCGGCGGTCGGGGCCGGCAGGCCAGATTCCTGAACGCACTTGATGAAGATCTTCTCCAGCTCGGGCTCGGGCTCGACGGGCGGCGGCAGCGGCACCCTGCCGAGATACGCGTGCTTGATGTCTTTCAAGGTGCCGTCGAGGATCTTCTTGCCGCGGAAAAGAAGCGCGATGCTGCCGCACATCCTCTCGGCCTGCTCGAGGACGTGCGTCGAGAAGACGACCGTCTTTCCGCTCTTCTTGAACGCGGTCAGGAAGTCCTTCACGAGGACGACGTTGATTGGGTCGAGGCCGGAGAACGGCTCGTCCAGGATCAGGATCTCCGGGTCGTGCACGATCGTGCCGAGGAACTGCACCTTCTGCTGCATGCCCTTGCTCAGCTCCTCGGTCTTCTTCTGGAGCCAGGGCCTGAGGTCCATCGAGTCGATCCACGGCGAGAGGCGCTTCATCGCGTTCTGACGGTCCACGCCCTTGATCGTCGCGAAAAACAGGAGCTGGTCGACGACCTTCATCTTCCGGTAGAGACCGCGCTCTTCGGGCAGGTAGCCGATGCGCTCCTGCAGCTTGTCGTTCATCTTCTCGCCGAGGACGCGGATCTCGCCCGCGTCCGGCTTCATGATGTTCATGATCATCCGGATGGTGGTCGTCTTCCCGGCGCCGTTCGGGCCGAGGAGTCCGAACGTCGTCCCGTGCGGAATCTCCAGGTCGAGGCCGTCGATGGCCGCGAACTTGCCGAAGCGCTTCACGACACCCCGGAGAGAGATCGCGGCCGTCATGCGGGTTTTCCTCCTCGCTAGGTTTCGGGAAGATATACGAGCTGTGCGGGGACGAAGTTTAGGGGATGCGGGACGAGCGCGGCTCATGCGCCTCGAATGCAGGGACTTGCGCCGCCCGCCCCCTTCCGTTAGTGTCCGCTTTCCGCGCGGTTCTCGCGTGCGCCCATAGCTCAACTGGATCAGAGCGTTTGACTACGGATCAAAAGGTTGCGGGTTCGACTCCTGCTGGGCGCACCACTCTGACCTGAGGAGTAAGGAGGCGGGTCAACGGCCCCGCCCCCGCCCTCGCGTACGGCCCTCCTCCGGAGCGACGAGCGTCTCCGGCGGCGTCTTGACGTCGACGCCGTGGAACGACGCGATCGTCCAATCGCTTCCGGACTTCACCATCACCTGGAGGAGGCGCGTCCGGATGACCTTCTCGGCGTCGACGAAGACCGCCGGGGGCGCCTTGTGGAAACGCGACACTTCCGTGTCGATCTCCACGATCGCGACGTCCGGCTTGAGGAAGCGAATCTTCCTCACCTTGAGGGCGAGCAGGCTGCCCTTGAAGTAGGCGGTGAAAAGCTCGGACTGGCGGCGTTCGATCTCCGCGCGGCCGCGAGAGACGGCGCCCAGCACGTCCGTCAACGAGCCCTCTTCCTGGAACCGTGCCGCGAAGGCTTTTACGTCGGCGCGATTCCACGCGTCTTCCTCCGCCTCGACGACCTTGCGGATGAGCGCCTCTTCCGCGGCGGCGACGGGATCCGTCACGGGGACGACGCCGGGGGGAAGGGCCGGCGGCGGCGTTCCTTCCGGAGTCGCCGGCACGGCCGGAGCCGGGGTCTGGGGCGCCGCTCCGCCCGCTGGAGGCTCGTACTCGGAGGAGAGAATCCTGCCGTCGCCTGCGTCGACCATGACCTCCTGAACGCCTCCCTTGTTCGCGAAGCGCAGATCGAACGGCCACGCGAGGCATCCGTTCACGACCTCGACCCCGGAGGACATGATCGACGTCACCTTCTCCGGTGCGACGGACGCGATCGCGCGGGCCTCGGCGTCCTTCGAGGTCACCTTCGCCATGCGCGAGAGGTCCTCCTGTGAGGTGCCCCGAGGCGGGCGAAGGGAGCAGTCCGGCTTCTGGGCGTTCGCGAAGGGTGCGACCAGGAGAATGAGGCCTAGAGCGGCGATCAACGGGGGGCGCATGGATCCTCCCGCAAGCATGATACGTACCCGGCCCCCATGTCGACGAGTACCGCGCATGCCGTAACCTCGCCTCCGTGGAATCGCCCTCCGACGAACGGTTCATGCGCGACGCCCTTGGCGCGGCCCGCCGGGCTCTGTCGCACGGGGACGTGCCGGTAGGCGCCGCCGTCGTGAAGGGCGGATTGGTGATCGCGCGCGGGCGGAACGCGCGCGAGAGAGACCGCGATCCCACGGCCCACGCCGAGATCGTGGCCATCCGGCGCGCCGCGAAAAAGCTCGGTTCGTGGCGGCTCTCCGGCTGCACCCTGTACGTCACGCTCGAGCCCTGCGCCATGTGCGCGGGGGCGATGGTCCTCGCGCGCCTGCCGCGCCTTGTCTACGGGGCATCGGACCCGAAAGCGGGATTCACCGGATCCCTGGGAGATCTCGTCCGCCATCCCCGGCTCAACCACCGGGTGGACGTCACGACGGGCGTCCTCGCGGCCGAATGCGGCAGAATCCTCGTGGAGTTCTTCCGTGAACGACGAGCCGAAAAGCCCCGGGCTACGCGCTGACGCGCCCTTCGACACCCCGGAGGCGCCCGCGCTGCGCTGCCCGTCGTGCGGCGCGGCGGCCACGGAGGGCGACCGGGCGTGCGGGCATTGCGGCTCGCTCCTGTCGACACGCCGATGCGCGGCATGCTTCGCGCTCTCGCCTCGGGATGCCGAGCGGTGTGTGAGGTGCGGCGCGCTGCTCCCGGCTGAAACGCTGAAACCGGCCGCCGGCACCTGTCCCGACTGCCGGCAGCCGCTCGTCGCGCGGACAGCCGGGGTCGTCGGCTTCTCCGAGTGCGCCCGGTGCGGCGGGCTCTTTCTCGGGCAGGAGGCGTTCGAGGCGGTCGCGAAGGACGCCGACGCGCGCGAGAGGGTCCGCGCATTCGACGAGATCCCGCGGAAAGGGGCCGAGCCCGAGCGGGGCTTTCACTACCGCCCGTGCCCCGTGTGCCACAAGCTGATGAACCGGTCGAACTACGGAGGCGGCTCGGGCGTCATCGTAGACGTCTGCGGGCCGCATGGCGTCTTTTTCGACCGGGGCGAGCTGACCCGCATCGTGGATTTCCTCGAGAAGGGCGGCTGGTACCACGTGAAGAAGCGCGAGAAAGCGAGGATGGAAGAGGAGATTTCCGCTCTGGAAAGCAGGAAGAGGGGAGCGGCCGATCTCGAAATGCGCCCGGGCGGTGAACTGTCCGGAATCATCGGGTTTCTCGCCTCGATCCGGAATCCCTGACCTTCAGGAGAAGACGGTGAGGGCCACATGAGTATTCGCGCCTCCTTGACGCCCCGCCCGGTTCGGGGCAACCTCCGCGCTCCGCCGCTTGCGGACAGGTGTCCGAGTGGTTTAAGGAACACGGTTGGAAGCCGTGCGTAGCCGAAAGGTTACCGTGGGTTCGAATCCCACCCTGTCCGCCATGGTTTCGCTCCCGGCAGAAAAGATCCGGCACGTTTTTCGCACTCCCCGGTGTGGTGCCGGTCCGCGGTGCCGGAAAGGGGTCTGTCTGATGAAGAACGTCCTGCGCTCGGCCCTCGTGGCCCGTGCCGCCTGTCTTGCCGCCTGTCTCGCCGTCTGCCTCGCCACGCCGTATGCGGCGGCCGCCGGAGGCCCGCTCCTCGAGAAGGAGATCGAAGTCCCGCGCGCGACGCGCATCCCGCTCGACCTGACGTGGGAGAAGTGCGTGCTCGTGGACGTCGAGACGCAGAACGACCCCGGCGACAAGGCGGTCGAGGCGGCGAAGGAGCACGACCCGAAGGACCTCACGTTTCTCATCGTGCGCTTCCGCTACAAGAACTCGGACTGGATCGACCACCGGGTGCGCCTGCGCGCCGTGCTGCTCGACGCGGGCGGAAACGTCGTCGCGGATGCCGGGCGCACGGGCACGATGGACAAAGGTCAGACGGACGACACGCTGAGCTTCCCGATGAAGGTGAAGACCGTGGACTGGCCGAACGCGGTGAAGATGAAGGTCACCGCGAGCTTTCTGAAGTAGTTGCCCCTATAATCCGCCGCTCCGATCGGCCGCGGTGAGGTGCTGGAGTGGTTGATCAGGACGGTCTCGAAAACCGTTTTACCCGAAAGGGTAACGTGGGTTCGAATCCCACCCTCACCGCCATTTCGATTCAGCGCGCGGCCAGCTCGGGCTCGAAGAGGCGGTCGCGTTCGGCGATCACGGCGAAGGCCGCGTCGTCCACGAACCCCGAGTCGGCCATGCGCGCAAGCCGCCAGAAATCCTCCACGTGCCCGCGGATGCGCGCTTCGGCATAGTCGCGAGAGACTTCGTTGTCGATCAGGAACGGCCAGTCGGACGCCTGAAGCAGCAGGGCCTGCCGCTCGAGGGCCGCGAAGAGCGGGAGCGGGATCGCCTCGCGCCGGTCCTCGAACCTTTCCAGCGCGCGCTCGGCCGCGTCCACCTCGCGCCAGTACGAGATGGTGTGGTCGTTCCACCACACCTGAAAGTCGCCTCCGCGTCCCCACGTGCCGGACGGCAGGCGGAGGACCACGGGAGCGGGCGCGGCCGCGAGCGCCTCGGAGGCCGTGCGCGGCACGACTCGCTCACTCCCGGCGAGCCGGGAGAAGACCGCCTCGAGGAAGTCCACACCCTCGAACCACCAGTGGCCGAACAGCTCGAAGTCGAACATCGCGACGACGACCGGCGCGTCGCCGTCGGGCAGGGGCGGCGCGCTTTCGAGCAGCTTGACGAAGTGGTCGGCATGCGACGCGAGGGCGCCGGCGACGGCGCCGCGCTCGTAGGGGAGCTTGTCGCCGAGGTCGAGGCTCGAATCCGTGACGCGCCAGTAGCGGTGGCCGCTCGGGGCGCGCTTCTTGTGGAACTCGAGGTAGCGCCCGTCGCCGGGATAGCCGACCTTGCCGGACCACACCTGCTGCGACGAGAGCGGGTCTCGCGCGAAGACGCCGACGCGCTCGCCGTGCGCGGCGCGAACCGCATGGATGCGGTAGGGCGTCGCGCCGCTCTCCGGCAGATCGACCTGACCCCCGTAGGCGGGGACGAGCCGGCCGCCCGTGACGAGATGCGTCTCCACGAAGAAGTATTTCAGGCCGCGCGCGGCGAGGAAGTCCTCGAGGCCGCACCGATCCTCGACGTGCCCGTCCGCGGGCGAGGTCCACGAGCCTCCCGGCCGGTACGCGCACTCGGGCAGCCAGATGCCCCGCGCCTCGCGCTGGAAGTGGCGCCGGTGCGCCGCGAGGCCGGCGTCGAGCTGGCGGTGGATGGCGCGGTCGTTCGGGAGGAGCGGCAGGAACCCGTGCGTGGCCGCCGAAGCGATCATCTCGAAGGCGCCGCGCTCGGCGAGGTGGCGGAACGACGGGGTGAGGCCGCCCGGGCGCCGGGCGAGATCCGAGCGCAGGCCTTCATAGAAGGCCGACCAGAACCCGGCGACCGACGCGGCCGGGGCATCGCCGCTTGCGGAAAGGCGCGCCTCGTCTTCCCGAGCCGCGCGCGCGCGCTGCGCAAGATAGCCCTCGAATCCCCGGGTGAAGCGCTCGTCCGCAAGCTGTTCGGAAAGCACGGGCGTCATCCCGACCGTCGCCTTGACGGGAATTCCGGCCGCGAGCAGTCGTTCGACCGCGATGAGGAACGGCAGGTATGTCTCGGCCGCGGCTTCGTAAAGCCAGTTCGCGCCGTGCGGCCACGTACCGTGCCCGAGCACGTCCGGAATGTGGCCGTGCAGCACGAGGACGAGCGTCACGGGGGGCCGCATGGAGGGCGGCGATTCTACGCCGGGGCCTGCCGGGCTCTTCGCAGGCTCGCGGGAGACGACGCGGGGCCGGGCGGGCGGAAGCGCACCCAGCCGTCTTCCGGGATCGCCTCCCGCGTGCGGCCGTCGGCGTCGAGCAGCGCGATCCGGAACGAGAGCGCGGCGCGCGCGTCGAGGGAACAGGGCAGCCGCACCTCGAGCACGCGGTCCAGCCCCACCCTGAGGCCGCCGTCGCCGGTCACGCCGGGTGAAAGGTGCAGGTCCGTCGACACGGGAGCGTCGCCGTCGCCCGGCGGCAGGATCTCGACGCGCAACGTCCGGCCGTGAAAGGCCGACGCATCCTCCTCGGGGTCGAGCCTGAGGAAGAGCGCGTCGCCCGCCGCGGATGCGCCGAAGAGA
>CABDYV010000036.1_pt1 | contig 59247 bp, 66 predicted proteins | sample 3132041 | NCBI WGS metagenome assembly CABDYV01 (sample SAMEA5534338, study PRJEB31848) | metagenome | biome: tundra; feature: field; material: soil | place: USA | collected 2013-05 | depth 0.45 m | reverse complement strand
GAATGAGAAAGAGGGCGCGACGCTGGCGGGCGGGGACGTCGCGTTTGCGACCGTCGCCGAGCTTGCCACCGGGCTGGCGGCGGGCCGATGGAGCTCCGTAGAGCTCGCCACGCTGTTCCTCTCCCGCCTCCGCAGAATCGGTCCCTCCCTCAACGCCGTCGCGACCCTGATGGAGGACGGCGCGCTCGCCGCCGCGCGGCGCGCCGACGCGGAGCGGAAGTCCGGCATCCCGCGCCAGCCGCTGCACGGCATCCCGTATGCCGCGAAGGATCTGCTCGACACGAAAGGCGTGGCGACGACGTGGGGCTCGCCCCTCTTCAAAGACCGCGTTCCGTCGGCCGACGCGGCCGCGATCGCCCGCCTCGCCGAGGCCGGCGCCATCCTCGTCGGCAAGCTCGCGATGGTCGAGCTCGCGGGCGGCGCGGGGTACCGGTTCGCGTCCGCCTCGGCGCAGGGGCCCGGAAAAAACCCCTGGAACCCGAAACACTGGACGGGCGGCTCCTCCAGCGGCTCGGGTGCCGCCGTGGGGGCCGGCCTCGTGCCCTTCGCTCTCGGCTCGGAGACGTGGGGCTCGATCGTGTGCCCGTCCAGCTACTGCGGCATCTCGGGCCTGAGGCCCACGTACGGGCGCGTGAGCCGGCATGGCGCGATGCCTCTCTGCTTCACGCTCGACAAGATCGGCCCCCTCGCGCGCACGGCCGAGGACCTCGAAACCGTGCTCGACGCGATCGCTGGCGAGGACCCGGCCGATCCGTCGACGCTGCACGGCAATTGGACGAGATCTCCCGCGCCCGAGCGGCTCAGGATCGGTGTTCTTCCGGACAAGACCTGGGACGGGTACCAGAAGGAAGCCGTGACGCTCGCCGCGGCCGCCCTGAAAACGCTCGAGGCGAAGGGCCACCGGCTCCTTCCCGTCACACTGCCCGAATTCCCCTTCGACGCGGTTCTCCTCACGATCCTCGCATCGGAGGCGGCAGCGTCCTTCGAGCCCCTCATCGCCAGCGGACGCCATGTCGACCTCATCGATCCGCTGTCGAAGATCGGCCTCCTGGCTGGAACGACGATCTCCGCGGCCGACTATGTGAACGCGCTCCGGCGCCGCACGCTCGCGATCCGCGCGATGGCGGAGCTCTTCACGAAGGTGGACGTCCTCGCCGGGCCGAGCTTTCCCAGCGGCGCGAGCCCGATCGAGGCGAACCTCGAGACGTGGTATGCGCTTCCCACGGATCCGCTCGGCGCCCCGGGAAATCTCTGCGGCCTGCCGGCCGTCAGCGTGCCGTGCGGCTTCGACACGGCGGGCCTCCCGCTGGGCGTCACCTTCATGGGGTCCGCCGGAAACGAATCGCTCTGCCTCGCCGCCGCGAAGGCGTATCAGAAGGAGACGGACTGGCACCGAAGGCGCCCGCCGGTTGCCTGAGAGAGAAGCTCTCCATGAGCGGCAGGCGCTGAGCCCGGTTCGCAATCAACGCTTCTTCGACATCTCCAGGAGAGCTTCCAGCTCCGGCACGACGAGCATGTCTTTCGGACGCCCCGCGGATCGCTTCGAGCGGATGAGGGCCGGGAGCGAGAGAACGAGCACGGAATGACCGCCCAGACTCAGCGCGACCGCGTGAGGTTTCAGCTTCTCGAAGTCACCGAATGGAGTGACCTCGCCGAGGACGTCCAAGGGACCGAGATCCGTCGAGAGTGTGAAGTTCAGGCCGGCCTTCACAGTGGCGGGATCGAAGCGGAACGGGAGGCCTTCCGGCGCCCCTCTCAGGGTCGGATGGAGGTCGGCGAGCGCTCGACAGAGATTCTCGATCCCCGATTGGGATCGGCTGTAGCAGACGTCGATGTCCTTCGTCACGTACGCCGAGCCGTGAAGCGCCGCCGCCAGCCCTCCGATCACGATGAAGTCCACTTCGTTCTTCGCAAGCCTCTCGAGGATCGCCTCGAAGTTGGCCGCGATCATTCAGCCCTCAGAATCCCCTTCCGACTCTTCTCGGCCTCGGTTTGAAGCGCAGCCAGGGAGCGGGCTGCCTCCTGAGCCCTTTCCAGGCGCTCTTTCGGCGTCAAGCGGAGGTTTTCCACCAGAAGGCCGATGTCGACACCAAAAGCGCGCGCACGCCCGACTGCCGTCAGCGGGACCGTGTCGGGACTTGGTGCCTTTTCGCCCACGTCCAAATGTTACGCCCAGACTAGGGATAAATCCGGTACAGCATTCGCGGGTACGGGATGCACTCGCGGAGGTGCTGGACGCCGCACATCCACGCGACGAAGCGCTCGAGGCCCATGCCGAAGCCCGAGTGCGGGAACGTGCCGTACTTCCTCACGTCGAGGTACCACTGGAACGCCTCGAGCGGCAGGTCGTGCTGGCGGATGCGCGAGAGCAGGAGGTCGTGGTCGTGGATGCGCTGCGACCCGCCGATGATCTCGCCGTAGCCTTCGGGCGCGAGCATGTCGAGGCAGAGGGCGACGTCCGGGTCCTTCGGGTCGGGTTGCATGTAAAAGGCCTTGATCGACGACGGGTACCGCGTGACCATGACCGGCGTGTCGAAGCCCTCGGTGAGCACCGTCTCCTCGTCGCCGCCCAGGTCGTCCCCGAAATTCACCGGCATGTTCTTCTTCTGCAGCATCTCGACGGCGTCGCGGTAGGGAATACGCGGGAACTTCTTCGAGACGACGGGCTCGAGCTTTGCGGCGTCGCGCTCGAGGCGCTTGAGATCTTCCTTCCGTCGGTCGAGGACGCGGGCCGTGAGCTCCTTGACGAACTCCTCGGCCAGGTCCATGAGGCCGTCGATCTCGAGGAACGCGACCTCCGGCTCGACCATCCAGAACTCGCGCAGGTGCCGCCGCGTCTTGGATTTCTCGGCGCGGAACGTGGGCCCGAAGCAGTAGACCTTTCCGAGAGCCGCGGCCGCTGGCTCGAGATAGAGCTGGCCGGACTGCGACAAGTAGGCCTTCTCGTCTTCCGTGTACTGCGTCTCGAAAAGACTCGACGTACCCTCGCAGGCCGCGGGGGTCAGGATCGGCGAATCGAGGCGGGTGTAGCCGCGCGTGTAGAAAAAGTCGTGGATCGCGCTCTCGACCTCGCTGCGCACCTTGAGGACGGCGACCTGCTTCGAGGAGCGCAGCCAGAGGTGCCGCTGCGACATGAGGAAGTCGACGCCGTGCTCCTTCGGCGTGATCGGCCAATCGTGGCAGAGATCGAGGACCTTCACGTCCGTCACGCCCAGCTCGACGCCGCCAGGCGAGCGCGGGTCGGCCTTCACGAGACCGGTCACCTCGAGCGTGGATTCCTGCGTCGCACCCGTCGCGGCTTCCCACACGGCCTCGGGCACGTCGGCCTTCGAGACGACGCACTGGAGATACCCGCTCCCGTCGCGCAGGACGAGAAACCAGATCTTCCCGCCCTTCCTCCAGTGGTAGAGCCATCCCTTGAGGGTGACGGTCTCGCCGACATGAGACGGGAGACCGGAAATCGAAAGCGAGTTTTCCAAATTTCTTCTTATTTCGGCATCCGGATCCGCCAGCTCTTCAGGACGACTGTCGCCTGCGAGAGCCGGAGGAGCTTGCGGTTCTTGGTCTGGCTCGCCTCGGCGTCGTCCTGCGGCACGATCTGGGCGCGAAGATCGCGCGTGAGCTTCTCAAGCTCCTTCGCGAGAGCGTCGACTTCGTGCCTCTCGTATTTCTTGAGACTGACCGGGTTAAGGGTGACGTAGCCCTCGGAGAGGTCGGCCGCCATTTTCCACGCAGGGGTCGCCACGAATCGATTATGCCTGTTAGATTCGCGGTTCGCGCGGCCGCGCGCCGCGTAGTTGCTGGAGGAGGCGTCTCGTGGGCTTTTCCGGTGTGGATTTTCTCGGACTCGAAGACATGCTCTCGGAGGACGAGCGGGCCGTGCGCGACCTCGTGCGCGGCTTCGTGGACGAAGACGTCCTCCCGATCATCGAGGAGTGCGCGTACGAGGGTCGTTTCCCGAAGGAGCTCGTCCCGAAGATGGCGGCGATGAACCTCTTCGGATCCACGATCGCCGAGTACGGCCTCCCGGGGCTGAACAGCGTGGCCTATGGCCTCATGGCGCAGGAGCTCGAGCGCGGCGACTCCGGGCTGCGCTCGTTCGTCTCCGTCCAGTCTTCGCTCGTCATGTACCCGATCTACACGTACGGCTCGAAGGAGCAGAAGGACCGCTGGATCCCGGCTCTCGCCAGGGGCGAGAGCATCGGCTGCTTCGGCCTGACCGAGCCCGACTTCGGTTCGAACCCGGCAGGCATGCGCACGGTCGCGAAGAGGGACGGGAACGACTGGATCCTGAACGGCGCCAAGTCCTGGATCACGAATGGCTCGATCGCCGACGTGGCCGTGGTCTGGGCGAAGGTTGGCGGGTACGACGGCCCTGTCCGCGGCTTCCTCGTGGAGCGCGGCATGAAGGGCTTCTCCACATCCGAGCACCGCATGAAGATGTCCCTCCGCGCCTCCGTCACGTCACAGCTCGTCTTCGAGGACGTGCGCGTGCCCGCCGCGAGCGTCCTGCCGGGCGTCGAAGGGCTCAAGGGCCCGCTGTCGTGCCTCACCCAGGCGCGGTACGGCATCTCGTGGGGCGGCCTCGGCTCGGCGATGGCCACGTACACCTGCGCCCTCGACTACGCGAAAAGCCGCAAGCAGTTCAAGGACCGGCCGATCGCGTCGCACCAGATGGTGCAGGCGAAGTTCGCTTTCATGATCACGGAGATCACAAAAGGCCAGCTCCTCGCGCTCCGGCTCGGACGCATGAAGGACAGGGGGCTCATGAAGCCCGAGCACGTCTCGATGGTCAAACGCAACAACGTCTGGGTCGCGCGCGAGTGCGCGAAGCTCGCGCGCGAGATTCTCGGGGCGAACGGGATCGTCGGCGAATACCCGGTCTTCCGGCATCTCGCGAACATCGAGTCGGTCTTCACGTACGAGGGCACGCACGACATCCACACGCTCGTTCTCGGGCAGGCCGTGACGGGGATTCCGTCGTACAACCCTCCGATGGAGTAAAGCCGCTCGAGTCAGCCTCTTACGCGTTAGAATCGCACCGGATGGCCATCGCAGGAAATCTGCGCACGATGCAGCTGTCGGAGCTGCTTCAGTGGCTCTCGGCGGGCATGAAGACGGGGACGCTCGTCGTGCGCGGGGCGCCCGGCGAGAAGCGCATCTATTTCAACAACGGCCGCGTCACGTCCTCTTCGTCCACGCTCGAGCGCGAGCACCTGGGGCGCTTTCTCGTGGGCTTCGGCTTCATCACCGAGGAGGAGCTCATCCGCGCGCTGGAGGTCCAGCAGGAATCCCGGATCCTCCTCGGCAAGATCCTCGTCATGATCGGGGCCATCAAGGAAGACGAGCTCGCGGACCTCGTGCGGTTGAAAGCCGCCGAGACGATCTACGACATCTTCCTGTGGACGGAAGGCTCCTTCGCGTTCATCGACGGCGAGATCCCGAGCCTCCCGATGGTCCCGATCTCTTCCGACGTCACAGGCATCGTCATGGAGGGCCTGCGCCGCTACGACGAGTGGCAGCGCATCAAGACGCGTATCCCCACCATGCGCGTCATCCCCTCGGTGGTTCTTCCCGTCGAGGAAGATCTCGGCGAGCGCGACAAGATGATCCTCGGCGCGGCGAACGGCCACCGCGCGATCGACCAGATCGCCCTCGAGACCCACAACCCCGAATTCCACGTCGCCAAGCTGATGTACGACCTGATGCTCACGGGCCACGTGAGGCTCGTGGGCGAACGGGAGGAGACGGCCGCGGAGACCGTGTTCGAGGAGGCCGAGTCCGTGGAGGAGGAGTCGTCCTCGTTCGATCCGCTGATGTCCGGCGATCTGCATACGATTTCCAAGGGGGTGCCGCCGGCGCCACCAGCCGAAGCCGCTTCGGCCGCCTCCACTTCGCGGCCGGCGGCGCCGGCCCCGCCCGGTGCGGCCTCCGCCGGTTCCGGTCCCGCCGCCAGGGTCGGCCCGCCTCCCGCGGACGCTTCGTTCATCTCCGAGGCTCTTCCGAAGCTTCCCCCTGGGGCCGTCCCCATTCTCACGAAGCCGATGGAAGAGCTCATGTCGTTCCCGTTCACGCCATCCGAGGCGTTCATCGTGTCGCGCATCAACGGCATGTGGGACGTCCGCTCGATCGCCCGCATCTCGCCGTTCCCCGAGCACGAGGTGATGCGCGTGTTCCACAAGCTCACGAAAGGCGGCGTCGTTTCCTTCAAGTGATGTCGCTTCTTGACTTCCGGCCCGTCCTGTTCACGGCGATCGCCGTGGGACTTCTCGTGGCCGTCATCGTCGTCACGCGAAAGCTCGCGCAGGCTCGTTCCGGCGCGGCCGAGCTGTCGCGCAAAAACCGCGAGCTCGCGACGCTCCGCGAGCTCACCGCGATCGTGTCGAGCGTCGCTCCCGGAGAGGAGATCTTCGCCCGGCTCTTCGACACCCTTCGCCAGGCGCTGCCCATCCGCGCCCTGGCGGCCGTCTCGTACGAGGAGGATCCGGGCAGACAGGCGCTCGTCTCCTTCGGCGGCGACGTGACGCTCGAACGGCGGTCGTTTCTCGACTGGCTCGCCACCCAGAAGAACCTCGAATCGCCCTTCCTGCCGGCCTCACCCACGCCCCGCGTGGCGAACGGCCCAGCCCGCGACCTCGTCCTGAATCCCCGCTTCCAGCATCAGGTGTCCCTGCCGCTCCAGACTCCCGCGCTCATCGCGGGCATCCTCATCGCCGAATCCGACGACCCGTCCCTCGTCACGCCGCAGACGCTCCAGGAGCTCTCCGTCGTGTCCGACCACGTGGCGCTGGCCCTTCAGGACCGCAACCTCAGACGGCAGATGCAGGCCGTGAACGAGCGGCTGCAGGGACGCGCCGAGATGCTGCAGCGCATTCTCGAGGTCTCCAACGAGCTGAAGACGCACCTGACCCTCGAGCACCTCGTGCAGAGCATCGTGCAGGCTGTCCACCACAGCCTCGGCTACCGCGTGGTCGTGCTTTCCCTGTTCGATCCCGCCGAGAATGTCTTCGAGCGCCGCGCGCAGGTCGGATTCGACGACACGTCGCCGGGCGCCCCGCCGCGAAAAGTGCCTCGCGAGGAGATCGCGCGCTGGTTCGGCGAGCATTTCCGGATCTCGAAGTCCTACTTCGTGAGCCACCTCGACCGCAAGGAGCCCGCCGAGGATTCCGGCCGGATCGACCGCCGCCGGCGCAGCACGGCGCCGGGCGCATGGCACCCGAACGACCTGCTCTTCGTCCCGCTCACGGCCGGCGATCAGGTCGTCGGAACCCTGCATGTCGACCAGCCGAGGGGCGGGCTCGTCCCGCGCCTCGAGGACGTCCAGGCCCTCGAGATTTTCGCGAACCAGGCCGTCACAGCCATTCAATCGGCGCGCGCGTACGAGGCGATGCGGCAGATGTCGGTGCGCGACTCGCTCACCGAAGCGTTCAACCACCGATATTTCCAGGAGACGCTCTCGCGCGAGCTCGCCCGCCACGAGCGCAGCGGGCAGCCGCTCGCGCTCGTCATGCTCGACATCGACGACTTCAAGAAGATCAACGACCGCTGGGGGCACCCGGTGGGCGATCTCGTGCTGCGCGGGCTCGTGGAAGAGCTGACCAAGGGCGTCCGGGAGATAGACACGGTGGCGCGCTACGGCGGCGAGGAGTTCGCGCTCGTCTTTCCGGAGACGACGCCCGCAAAGGCCTGGGTCGTGGCCGACCGGCTGCGAAACCGCGTGGCCGGACGTCTCTTCGTCGCCCCTCAGATCGATCACGCGCTCGCCATGACGATCTCGCTCGGGCTCTCCTGCTTCCCGGAGGACGCCAGCACGAAGCGCTCGCTCATCGAGCGCGCCGACCAGGCCCTGTACCAGGCCAAACGCAGCGGCAAGAACTGCCTGGTGACGGCTTCCTCGCTCGCCGACCTCAAGACGCTTTAGCTCCGGTCATGAAGCGGCGAGAAGGCCGCGCCGCGTCACGGCCGGGCATCCGGCAACCGCGAAGCGCAGCGGCCACGCGGCGGCCGCTCCCGCGTATTCCACGCCGACGCGCGGCCCGACGAGCACCTCGAAATCCCGGCGCGGCCCGCGGGAAATCACGAGTTCCGGGCCGGAAAGAGGGACGCCCGACAACGCGGTCGTCACACTCAGGTGAGCGCACAGCTTTGCGGGCCCGGAGTAAAGAAAGATTTGCTTCTTCTCTTTCTCTTCCTTTCTCCAGTCTGCCCACCATTCCTCCGAAACAGCCGCTCTGAGCAGAACGGCTTCCGGCACCCCTTCCTCTTGCGTCACGACATTGAGGCAATAGTGCATGCCGTAGACGAAGTAGACGTACGCGTGCCCGCCCGGCCCCCACATCGGCGCGACGCGGGGCGTCCGGCGGCCGTTCCAGGTGTGCGCGGCACGGTCCTTCGCTCCGAGATAAGCCTCCGTCTCGACGATCACGACCGCGCGCCTCTCCCCGCCCGGAAATCTCCGGATGAGCCGGCAGCCCAGCAGATCCCGGGCGACGACGGCGGTGTCGCGGCGATAGAAGGACAAGGGGTACGGACGGTGGGACGGCACGTTATCCTCGGCCGCATGATGCCCGACACGCGTTCCGTCCTCGTAACCGGCGGCGCCGGTTTCATCGGCTCCCATCTCGCGGACGCCTTTCTCGCCGGCGGCAAGACCGTCGTCATCCTCGACGATCTCTCGACGGGCCAACGGTCCCGCCTCCCGAAAGGGGCCCGATTCGTCGAAGGCGACATCCGCCGCTTCGACCTCGAAGGCCTCCTCAACGACGCGAACGTGGACACGATCCTCCATTACGCGGCGCAGATCGACGTGAGAAAGTCCGTCGAGGATCCCGTCTTCGACGCGGAGGTCAACGTCCTCGGCACGATCCGCATCGCGCAGGCGGCGCTCGCGGCCGGTGTCACCCAGATCGTCTTCGCGTCCAGCGGGGGCGCGATCTACGGCGACCCCGAGGGCTTCGCGGCGGACGAGAATCACCCCACGAATCCGGTCTCTCCCTACGGCGTCGCGAAGCTGGCCGGCGAGAAGTACCTCTTCGGCCTCGCGCACGGAACCTCTCTCGTCGTGACCGCCCTGCGGTTCGCGAACGTGTACGGGCCGCGCCAGGACGGCCGGGGCGAGGCCGGCGTCATCGGCATCTGGATGAAGAAGCTCCTCGAAGGCGGGGAGTGCCTCATCAACGGCGGCGGCGACCAGTCGCGCGACTTCGTTTTCGTGGGAGACGTCGTGCGGGCCAACCTCGGGGCCGCCGCGCGAAGGAAAGCCGGCGTGATCAACGTGGGCACGGGCGTCGAGACGTCGGTGAACCGGCTCTACGACCTCGTCGCCGCCGCGTGCGGGACGTCGCGTCCCGCACGGCGCGGACCGGCGAAGAGCGGCGAGCAGATGCGCAGCGTTCTCGACGTGACGAAGAGCCGCACGGCTCTCGGCCTGACCGCCCTCGTACCGCTTCCTGACGGGCTCAGCCGGACCGCTGCCTGGTTCCGTCAGACGGCGTCCCCGACTTGACGCGTGCAGGCTCGGCGAGGCGGCGCGTCAGCGAGATTCGCGCGCTTGCACGGCGCACGCTATCCGAAAGTCGCGCGCTTGCACGGCGCGCGCTATCCGAACTTCGCCAGTTCGTTCACGAAGCGGTCCTGGAAGGCATGGCCGCGCGAATCCTCGCAGCCGCCGTTCAGGAGGATGCTGAAGGCGTAGGTCTGACCGCTTTGTGCCTGCACGTACCCGCACAGCGTCACGACGCCGTCGACGTAGCCCGTCTTCGCCCACACCTTCCCGGCCGTGGCCGCGCCCAGGAGCCGGTGGCGAAGCGTACCGTCCGGCTCGCCGGCGACGGCGAGCGTGAGCTTCCAGGTCTCGAAGCGCTCCCAGCGCGTCGCGAGCGCCGTGAGGAAGTCGACGTATGCCGCCGCGGAGGCGCGATTCGCGCGGGCGCGCCCCGATCCGTCGACGAGCTGATAGCGCGAGGCGTCGAGCCCGAGCGACCCGAGGAACGCGGCGACCTCGGCCCTCCCGTTCTCCCACGTGCCCCGCCCGCGCTTCTCGGCGCCGAGCGTCTTCAGGATCTGCTCGGCGAAAAACGATTGCGAGCGCTTGTTGCACACCGCGAGGGCGGACACGAGGGGCGTCTCGTGCGTGTGGAGGAGGACGCGGCCCGAGAAAGGAGGCGGCACGCCCGAGCGCTCGGTGCGCACGGCGGGCGGAGCGTCGATGCGGATGCCACTTTCGCGGAGGACCTGCGAGAGCGCGGCCGCGAAATAGAGCGGCGGGTCGGGCACCGTCACGTCGCCGACCCACGTGCGGTTCTTCTCGACGCGCCCCGCGGCCACGACCGTGTGGCTGCCGGCCTCGCGGTGCACCCCGACCCACGTGCGGCGCGCGGCGGTGACGACGTTCGAGATGAGGTTCAGGAGCGGTGGCCCAAGCGGGTCGAAGCCCATCAGCGCCGGGCTGCCGGGCCGGAGGCCTCCCGAGGCTCGCACGAGGACGACGTTGTCGTTGTACGACAGGGCCGACACGGGCGCCTGATACCACCGCTGCTCCTGCTCGCTCGGCCAGTCGGGATGCGACTGCACGTCGTCGAAGAACGACACGTCGAGAAGAAGGCCGTCTCGGACGGAGCGGATCCCCTTGTTCGTGAGCGACGCCGCCCAGGGCCGAAAGACCGCCAGCGGGTCGTCCTCGTACCAGCGGCCGGAGAGCCCCGGATCGCCTCCGCCCGTCACCACGAGGTGTCCCGGAAGGACGCCGTCCTCGCCGATCGGGGCATCGCGGTACAAGCGCGTCCGGAACTTGTAGTCGGGGCCGAGGCGGCCGAGCGCGGCCGCGGTCGTGAAGAGCTTCGTCGTGGACGCGAGGATGAACGGCCTCTCGGCGTTGAGCGAGACGAGGGGCGCCTGGTCGCCGAGCCGCGTGACGACGATGCCCATCTCGGAACGTCGGACGGGGCCCCTCCGGAGCAGCGCGTTCAGGCGCTGCTCGAGAGTTGCCGGCTTCGTGGGCCTCTTCGCCGCCTGCGCGCCGGAAGCCCATGCGAGAAGAACGGTGACGGCCGCGCCGCCGAGGAGCCGGGGAACTCGCGACATCGGATGCATTTTACCTGAACAACGCCTCCGTGGATACACGGAGCGGCCCTACAATCGGCCGTGGCGCTCACGGTCGACCTCGCGACGAAGACGATCACGCTCTCCCCCGGAACGCTCCTCTGCGGCGTCTCGCGCCGGGCCGGATTCGACCGGGGCGAGGGCTTCGAGCGGCTCTGGATCGGCCAGGCGGTGCACCGGCGCGTGCTCGGCGAGAACCTCGCGAGCGTGCCCGGCTACGCGGTCGAGAAGTCGATTCGGCTCGCCTACGCCGTGGATGACTTCACCGCGGTGCTCGAAGGGCGCCTCGACGGCCGCTTCGAAGAGGGCGGCCGCGTGGTCGTGGACGAGGTCAAGTCCCTGCATTTCGCCGAGGACCTCGCGAAGCTCCCGGGATCCCCGCGCCTCGAGCGCTTTTTGCTCCAGCTCCGCTGGTACTTGCAGGCAGTGGCCGTTGCCGAAGGGCGGCCCGTTCACGGGCGCCTCATCCTCGCGGACATCGAGACGGGCGCGACGAAGCTTCTCGACGTGCCGCACGAGCCCGAGAAGACCCTCGAAGACCTCGTGCACCGCACGCGGATGCTCCTGGAGGCGTTCCTCGAGGAACGGGCCCTCGCCGAAGCGAAAGCCGCCGAGGCCGCGACGCTCGTCTTCCCGCACGCGCGCTTCCGGCCCGGCCAGCGCGAGATGGCTTCCGCCGTCGCGCGCGCCGCCGCACAAGGCGAGCATCTCCTCGTCGAGGCCCCGACCGGCATCGGGAAGACGGCTGCCGCCCTGTATCCCCTTCTCGTCGGCGCGCTCGAGTCGCACCGCCGGCTCTTCGTCCTCACGGCAAAGACGACGCAGCAGGAGATCTACGAAAGGACCCTGGCCGCCATCGACGGCGAGTCCTTTCGGTCCGTGAGGCTCCGCGCGAAAGAGCGCATGTGCGCGAACGACGTCGTGCTGTGCCACGAGAACCACTGCCCGTACGCGAAGGACTACGGCGCAAAGATGGAGGCCTCGGGCCTCCTCGACCGGCTCGTCGCGAGCCACCGCCACCTCGACCCGGACACGGTCTTCGAGGCGGCCCGCAACGAGACCGTCTGCCCGTTCGAGGTTTCCCTCGAGCTCGCCGAACAGGCCGACGTCGTCCTCGGCGACTACAACTACGTCTTCGACCCGGTGGTCGCGCTCGCGGCGGCGCGCGACCCGTCCGCGCTCTCCGACTCGATCCTCCTCGTCGACGAGGCGCACAACCTCGTGGACCGCGGACGCGGGTACTACTCGCCCGAGCTCTCCGACGCTTCCCTGGCGTCGCTCGAGCAGCGCATCGGCGTCTCGAACGCGAGGACGGCCTGGGACGCGGGCGAGGCCGCACGGCGCCTGCGCAAGCTCGTCGCGGACGCGGCCGCCCCCCTTCCCCCGAACGAGAGTGAGCCCGTCGATCTCGTGACCCTGGACGAAGCGCGCCTCGACGACTTGCGCCTCGACTTAGAGTCGCTTCTCGTGCGCCACCTCGCGGACCTGCGCGCCGGGGGCGAACGCGTGCCCGACGATCCCGTCCTCGACCTCTACTTCTCGTTTGCGCGTTTTCACGACGTCAGCAAGCGCGCGCAGCCGTCCGACGGGCGCCCCGACCCGGCCTTCGACGTCCTCGCGGCGCGCGGCAGGGGCGGCGCGCGGCTCGCGATCCTCTGCAAGGACCCGTCGAAGCTTCTCGGCGAGACCCTGAACGCGGCGGCGGCCACGGTCTCGATGTCCGCCACACTTTCCCCGCCCGAGTTCTACCGCGATCTCCTCGGACTCGACCCCGACCGCACGTCGGTACTCCGCCTTCCCTCGCCCTTTCCGCGGGAGAACCGCTCCGTGTTCGTCGCGCCGGACGTGGACACGACGTACGCGGCGCGCGGGCGCAGCGCCCCGCGCCTCGCGGCCCTCGTCGCGGACGTGGCGCGCGCGTGCCCAGGCAACATGCTGGCGCTGTTTCCGTCGTACCGCTTTCTCGACGAGGTGCGCGCCCACCTGCCGGCGTTGAACGGGCGCCGCGTCCTCAGGCCATCCGACCGCTCGACCGAGCTGGAGCGGAACGCCGTCCTCTCGGCGATGAAGGACGGCGGCGCGCCCGTCGTCCTCTTCGCCGTCTCCGGAGGCGTGTTCGCCGAAGGCGTGGACTATCCGGGCGAGATGCTCCAGGCCGTCGTCGTCGTCTCGCCCGCGCTGCCCATGGTCCGCTTCGAGCAGGAGCGCATGCGCCGCTACTTCGAGGAGCGCTTCGAGCGCGGTTTCGAATACGCGTACGTCATCCCCGGTATGACGCGCGTCGTGCAGAGCGCGGGGCGCCTCATTCGCTCGGGCACGGACACGGGCGTCGTCGTCCTCGCCTGCAGGCGCTTCCTGCAGGCTCCGTACAGCCGCTACCTGCCCACCGACTGGTACCTCGACGACCCCGGCGAGCTCGCGTGCATCGAGATCGGCCGGGCGACCGAGGAGTTCTTCATGCGCGTGAAGACGGGCGAGCTGCCGGTGACGACCGGCGACGCCGGCGGCTAGTCAGCGTCCGGCGACGGACGCTTCGCCGCTGGCGTGGCCTCCGTCCTTGCCCGCCGGGTCTGCCGCAACCTCGACGAGGATCGCGGTTATGTTGTCCACCCCGCCGCGGTCGTTCGCCACGTCGATCAGCTGACGCACCGTCTTTTCGAGACCGTCTTCGGACCGGAACCGGGCGAAAAGATCCTCGTCCGGGACCATGCCCGTCAGGCCGTCGGAGCACAGGAGGAAGCGGTCGCCCGAACGCACCGGAACCTCGATGAGATCGACGGAAACGTGCGCGGCGCCGCCGAGCGCGCGCGTCACGACGTTCTTGAGCGGGTGGCTCTTGGCTTCGTCCTCGCTGAGGATGCCGGCGTTGACCTGCTCCTGAACCCACGAGTGATCGTCCGTGAGACGCCGAAGCTCTCCATCGCGAAAAAGGTAGGCGCGGCTGTCGCCCACGTGCACGAGCGTCGCGCGGTCGGCGTCGAAGAGCGCCGCCACGACGGTCGTGCCCATGCCCTTCAGCTCGGGCCTGTTCTGCACGGCCCGCATGACTTTCTCGTTCGCCTTCTCGACCGCCGTCGTGAGACGGTTCCCCTCAAGCGAAACCCGGCTGTTGAACCCGAAGGGCCACGAGCTTTCGTGCTCCTCCTCGGTGGCGGCGATGTACTCCTGAATCGACTCGACGGTGATCCGCGAGGCGACCTCGCCCGCGGCGTGGCCGCCCATGCCGTCGGCGACCACGAAAAGGCCGCGCTCAGCGTCGAGGAGGTAGGCGTCCTCGTTGTGACGTCTCTTCCGGCCGACGTCGGTGAGTCCGAATGCGGAGACGCTCACGCCGCGATTATCCCTTCCACCCGAAGATGCCGCTCGGGGTCTTGCGTTCCCCGCTGAGCCCCTTCTTCGGGCGCACGTCCTGACGCAGCTTCAGGGTCTCGGCGTCCTCGGGAATCCACGTGAGCGCTTGCTCGAGGTGGCGCTCGGCTTTCGAGTTCAGGCCGGCCTGCATGTATAGCTTTCCGGCGTCGCGGTGGAACAGCGCGTTGTTGCCATCGAGCCGGATCGCGGCCTCGATGGCCTCCACGCCTCTGCGCACCTGACCGATCACCTTCATGCATGAGAGCGCGAGGTAGTGCTGCGCCTTGGCGTCCCGGTCGTAGTGTTTCACGGACAGGTCGAACTGGGTGATGGCCTCCGGAAAATTTCCCTCCCGGTAGGCCTTGACGCCCTTCGCGAGATAGACGCGCGCCTGTGCCGCAAGGTCCTGAGAGATGGGCCGGTTCTTCTCGAGCTCGAGGTCGTGGGCCTTGCGCCGCGTGGGGCTCGTGAGGACGTTCATCGCCTCGGTCAACGCCTGGAAGCGCTCTTCGGCCAACTTCTTCTCGCCGACGTCCCGAAACCGGTCGGGATGGTACTCGCGGGCGAGAAGGCGGAACTTCTCGCGGACTTCCGATTCGGAAGCGTCGCGAGGGACCCCGAGCACGTCGTAATAATTCGTCAACGGAACCTCGAAGGGCGCCCTGCCCGCACGACCCGGGTTGTCGGCACGAGTCAGATTCTCACACCGGGGCGCCGAAATTCCAACAGAGCGTGAGCGGGCTCACGCCTCCTTGCGGGCAACCTCGCGCCGCGCGGTGGACCGGACGGCCTCGGGTACGTTCCGGTCGCTGGCCAGGAACTTCTGATCCTTGGCGTTGAGGCGCATGACGAGCGAAAGGGTGACGTCGATGGGCGAGCGCGGGTTCTTCACGATGGCCCGCATGATTCCGTAGTGGCGCATCCAGTCCCGCCGGAACGTGATCCCCCGGAGGACGTCCTCCGAGACACTCTTCATGTTCGCGATCGCCTCGGCATCCGCATCCCGGGTCTTGGGCGATTTCAGGACCGCGGACGAGACGAGCCGGTTGCGGTCCTGCACGAGGAACATCCGCTCCTCCTTGTTGCCGCGATAAGCCAGGCGGATCCTGTCGACCACCGACATCGTCGAGACCCGGGCGAAGAGGCTCTTCTTTTGGTCCTCGCTGAGCCCCGCCTCGTCCACGGGCACGGCCGGGGCCACGACAGCCGGCGCCTCCTCGGCTGCCTCTTCCAGATCTTCGCCTTCGTCCCTCTCGCGCTCCTTCTTGAGGAAGAACTCCTCGAGGAATTCGTCGGCCCGGCGCCGGATCTCGGGCGCGAGCTTCGGGTTCTCGAAGAGACGTTCGACGATGACCGGGGCCGCGATGAGCCGCGTCTGGTTCGTGACGAGAACGTCCTGGAGCGGAGCTTCCACGCGCTCGGCGAGCCATGCGAGCGTCTCGTGCGGGACCGCCCGGTGCCGGATGAGGGGCTCGAGCACGAGCGCGTCCCGCGTCCGCCGCGCCACGACCGCGAGCTGCTCGGGCCTCACCCCCGCGCTCAGCACGGCATTCTTCAGGGAACCCGCGTCGAACGCCTTGAAGGACTCCTCGGCGACCGGCGCAAGGATCTCGTCCCCGGACGCCAGAATGCTCGCAATGGCCCGGACGAGCTCCTCGGGCGGCAGGGGAACCATTCCCCGCGCGGCGAATTCGAGGATCTGGCGCGAGGCCTCGCCTCGCTCGATCTGGGTGAGGAGATCCCCTTCCGGCGCGACGTCGGTCACGGGGCCAGCTTAACCGAGCGCCAGCGGACCTTCCCGGCTCAGCCGTTTCGGGCCGCGTCGATGACGTAGTTCTTCACGACCTCGTGCTCCCCGCCCAGGATGCCGAGCGGCCGCCCGTCCACGATCACGTCGACGGCGCCCGCGTTTCCGAGCGTGAGCGTGAACGTGCCGCCGTTCGCGAACTCGCGGCGCGAGCCCTTCGGGAAGAGCCCGCGCACCACGAGTCTTCCGTCCACGAGGACTTCGGCCCAGCAGTCGTCACGGAAGCTCAGGGTGAGCGTCCGCCCCCGCGAGGCCGCGGAGGAAACGGCGCCGGGCAGCGCGGCGCCCGCCGGCAGGGCGACCGTGGCCGCCGCAACCGCGGGGGGAAGAGCGAGGGACGCCGGACCGCTTTCCGCGCGTGCCACCGGGGCCGTCGAGGCCTCTGGCCCGCGGCGATCGGCTCCGCGGGAGCGCAGGAAGGCCGCGGCGCCGGTCACGGCCGCGAGCGCGAGCGCGATGGCGATGCCCCGCAATGTCGTCGAGGACGATACAGAACGCCGCGGCCGCGAAAGGCGGAGTCCGGCCGTGCTCGTCGTCGCCTGGTGCCGGCGCCGCGCACACTCGGCCTCCCAGCCCGCGTGAACGTGCCGGAACGCCGTTACCGAGCGCTCGGCGTCGAGGCCGAGATGCAGAGCGATCACGCGGACGAAGCCCTTCGAGAAAACACCGGCAGGGAGCTCGCCGTAGCGGCCGGATTCGAGCGCGGCGATGTGCCGCATCGAGACCTTCGTCGCCGACGCGAGCTGTTCCCGGCTCACGTCGCGTAATTCGCGTTCCCGGCGAAGTTCTTCGCCGAACTCCTGAGCGGTTTCGGCAGTCACCCGGTTCCCCGTAACGCATTAGCCTATGGTGACTTACCACCCCTGTCAACTGAATTCGGGCCGTTTTCGAGCAGATCGCGCGCACGGGCCGCGAGAAGAACGTCGGCCGAGGAATCCTCCGCGAGCCTTCGCCATTCCCCTCGCGATGCCGACGTCAAAAGTGAAAGCGCCGCGGCACGGGGCGTAACGCGATGTGTCAGGAGGGCGATCCGGACCGCGGGCCGGCTCATCCAGCGCGGGTCGCGTGCGACGAACGCGAGCGCTTCGGGCCGGGGATGCCCGGTCGCGAGCCAGCGCTGCAGGTCCTCGGACGTGAGCCGCGAATTCGCGAGCACCGCCTCGAGGACGCGCAGGTCCGGATCGTCGAGAAGCGACGGAAAGAGCGCGGAAGAGGCGAACCGCGCCACGGCCACCTTCCCGCCCGCCGTGAGAAACCGGAGCGCATCCTCGAGCTTGCGGTTCGCCGCGATGCGCACGGGCGGCGGCGTGCGTATCTCGCGGCCGATGTCGAGAAGATCGCGCCAGAGGAGGTCCTCGAGGCATCGAAGCGCCGCGTGCCGCGGCGTCAGCGGATGCGCGGCGACGAGGCGCCGCACGCCCCGGAACGCGAGGAGCGTCTTCGAGGAGAGGATCTCCTCGATCATCGCCTCCGAGGCGTGCGGATGCCGGAGGGCCTGCAACGCATCGCGCTCCGTGAGGCGGGTGACGTTGCCGGCGACGAGCGCGACGAGCGTCGAACGGTCCGCCTTCGAGATCCGGGCGGGCAGGCCCGTTTCGCCCACGGACACGTCAGCCTTTCGTCGTCGCGGCCGCGAGCGCGCGCACGAGGTCGGTGCCCGCTTCGACGGGATCCCGGCCATCCTTGACGGCTTCTTCCATCGCGGTCACGACCGCGCTTCCCACGACGACTCCATCCGCGAGGGCCGCCACCGCGCGCACCTGCTCCGGCGTCGAGAGACCGAAGCCGACGGCGAGAGGGAGGCGCGGCACGTGCTCCCGGACGCGGCCGACGAGCGCCGCGAGCCCTTCGGGAAGCTCCGTGCGGGTCCCCGTGATGCCCGCGCGCGATACGACGTAGAGGAACCCGCGTGACAGCGAGCCCGCTCGACGGATGCGCTCGTCGGGCGACGTGGGCGCGACGAGGTATACGGGATCGAGCTTCGCGCTCTTCAGGATCGACGCGAACCCGCGGCCTTCCTCCGGCGGGAGGTCGGTGACGAGCACACCGTCCGCGCCTGCCTCGGCCGCGCGGTGCGCGAACTCGGCCTCGCCCATCGCGAGGATCGGGTTCGCGTAGCTGAAGACCACGACGGGCGCGGCGAAGCGCGTGGCGCGCAGCTCCGCGACGAGCGCGAGGGCCGCCGGAAGCGTCGTCCCCGACGCGAGCGCGCGCTCGCTCGCGCGCTGGATGACGGGCCCGTCGGCGAGAGGGTCGCTGAAGGGAATTCCCAGCTCGAGCACGTCGGCCCCGGATTCGGCGAGCGCGGGCAGGAGCCGCCGGGTCGTTGCGAGGTCCGGGTCGCCGGCCTCCACGAAGATGACGAGCGCCGCGCGCCCCGAGGCCTTCGCCACCGCGAAGGCCCGCCCGATGCGTCTCACAGCGTGACCCCCTCGCGCCGCGCCACCGAGACGACGTCCTTGTCGCCGCGGCCGGAGAGATTCACGACGAGCGCCGCGCTCTTCGGCCGGCGAGGCGCCTCCGCGATCGCCCAGGCGATGGCGTGAGCCGTCTCGAGGGCCGGGATGATGCCTTCGGCCTCGGCGAGGCGGTGGAAGGCCGCGAGAGCCGCCTCGTCACTGACGGAGACGTACCGCGTCCGCCCGAGCTCGGCGAGGCGCGCGTGCTCGGGTCCGACCGCCGGATAGTCGAGGCCAGCGGAAATGGAATGCGTCGGAAGCACCTGCCCGTCCGCGTCCTGCAGGATGAGTGTGCGGGTGCCGTGAAGGACGCCAATCGAGCCCTGGCCGAAGCGCGCGGCGTGCTCGCCGGGCGCGAGGCTTCGCCCTCCGGCTTCGACCCCCACCATCTCGACCTCCCGAAACGGAAGGAACTCCCGGAAGAGGCCGATCGCGTTCGAGCCACCGCCCACGCACGCGACGAGGACGTCCGGCAGCTTTCCGAGAGTCCTGCGGGTCTGAACGAGGGCCTCGCGCCCGATGACCGACTGAAAGTCGCGGACCATCGTCGGGAACGGATGCGGCCCGAGGACCGATCCAATAATGTAGTGCGTCGTCGCCGTCGAGGCAACCCAGTCGCGCATCGCCTCGTTGATCGCGTCCTTCAGCGTGCGTGTACCGCCCATCACGGGCACGACCGTCGCGCCGAGAAGCTTCATCCGATATACGTTCAGCGCCTGACGCTCCACGTCGACCGCCCCCATGTAGACGACACACGAGAGCCCGAGGAGCGCGCACGCGGTGGCCGCCGCGACACCATGCTGGCCGGCGCCGGTTTCCGCGATGACGCGCGTCTTGCCCATCCGCACCGTGAGGAGGGCCTGTCCAAGGGCGTTGTTGATCTTGTGAGCGCCCGTGTGGAGGAGATCCTCGCGTTTGAGAAAGATCCGCGCGCCGCCGAGGCTCTCCGAGAGCCGCTTCGCGTACGTGAGCGGCGTCGGACGGCCTGCGTACGTCTTCAGGAGATCGTCCAGCTCGCGCCGGAACGCGGGATCGCGCCGCGCGTCCTTGTACGCGCGTGAAAGCTCCTCGAGCGGCGCCATGAGCGTCTCCGGCACGAACCGCCCGCCGAACGCGCCGAAGCGGCCCTGCGCGTCGGCTTCCGGCGGACGGAAATTGGTTCCGGTTTCCTCAGGCACGTCGCACCTCCCTCACGAACGCCGCGATTTTCGCCGGGTCCTTGATTCCCGGCGCCACTTCCACTCCCGAAGCCACGTCCACGATGTCGGGCCTCACCTTTCTCACGGCGAAAGCGACGTTCTCGGGTTTCAGCCCGCCCGCGAGCACCACGGGACGGGAGCGATCGATCCCGTCCATCAGGCCCCAGTCGAACGCCCTGCCCGTGCCGCCGCTCGCTCCGGCAACGGACGTGTCGAAGTGGAGGGCGTCGCCTTGCCGCTCCCTCACGGTGGAGAGGTCGTCGCTGCCAACGCGGATGGTGTGCCAGACGGAAAGGCCCTGAGGATTTCTGAGAAGGGAAGAGGGGGGAGATGGCATTTGAACGGCGTCGGGGCGGACGAGCTCGACCACCTCGCGCATCTCGTCTTCGCGATTCTCCGCGAAAACCGCGACGACGCCCTTCGCGGCGCCGGAGGCGGCTCGAGCTGCGGCCTCGCCCTTCGCTCTCATTCGCAGAGATCTCCCCTTCTCCGGCGTCAGCCGCCGCGGAGACCGCGCCGCGAAGACGAGGCCGATCCAGTCCACGCCCTGTTCCAGACAGGCGTCGACGTCTTCCTCCCGCGTGATCCCGCAGATCTTGACCTCCGTGGGGTTCTCGCCGCGCAGCGTGCGCAGCATCGCAGCGGGGTCGGGTGCTTTCAGAAGCGCTTCTCCCACCAGGAACGCGCCGTAGCCCGCGGCGGCGAGCGCTTCGACGTCGCCCCGCGACCTGATGCCGCTCTCGGCCACGCGCGTGACGGACGCCGGCAGGAGCGCGCCGAGGCGCGCCATGCCCGGCTGGTCGACCTCGAACGTTTTCAGGTCGCGCGAATTCACGCCGACGATCTCCGCGCCCGCGTCGAGCGCCCGCTTGACCTCGACCTCGTCATGCGCTTCCACGAGAACCGCGAGACCACGTTCGAGGGCGGCCGCGTGAAGATGCCGGAGGGCAGGATCCTCGAGGGCGGCAGCGATCAGGAGAACCGCGTCCGCGGCGAGGGAGGCCGCAAAGTCGAGCTGGATCTCGTCCACCACGAAGTCCTTCATCAGGACCGGCAGGCCCGACGCCGCCTTGGCGCGCGGCAGCCAGGAGGGATCGCCGCCGAAGAAGTCCTGCTCGATGACGACGGATAGCGCCGATGCCCCGCCGCGCCGATAGGCGCGCGCGATGGCTTCGATGCGCGAAGGCGCGTCGTGCAGGATCAGGCCCGCGCTCGGCGAGCGGTGCTTGATTTCGGAAAGAAAACGAGGAAGAGAAGAACGAAGAATTTGCTTCGAAAAGAAAGATGAAAGAGAGGTGGCGAAGCGAGCGCCATCGGGCGCTTTGCCGGGCGAGGCGGTGGCCGAGCCAAGGTGCGCGCGCGCGGATTCCGCGGTGAACTCCCCCGCCGCGACGCGGCGCCGCTTGGCCGCGAGAATCTCACGCAGAATCGATCCGCTCACGCCCAGCCTCACGAGACGTCGCCTCGCGAGATCCGGATGAGCGCCTCGAGAGCCGTCGCCGCCTTCCCCTCCTCGAGCGCGGCCTCGGCCCGCGCCACGCCCTCGCGGAAGTCTGTCGCAACGCCCGCGATGACGAGCGCGGCGGAGGCGTTCATGAGAACCACGTCGCGTGCGTCGCGCCGGAATCCCCCGAAGAGAGAGCGCAGGATCTCGGCGTTCGTTCCGGCATCTCCGCCTTTGAGCGCACCGGGACTTCCTTCGTCGAGGCCGAAATCGACGGCGCCGAGCTGGAGGAGCTCGACGTCCCCTCCGCGCACCTCGGCGGCGAACGTGCGCCCGAAGGGCAGGAGCTCGTCCCCTCCCGTCTCGTGCGAAAACACGAGCGCGTGCTCGGCGCCGAGCGCCGCGAGGGCGCCCGCGATCACCGGGACGCGCTCGGGGTGATCGACGCCGACGATCTGCCGCGTGACGCCGACGGGATTCGAAAGCGGCCCCGCGAGATTGAAGACCGTGCGCAGGCCGAGCTCGCGCCGCAGCGGGCCGACTTTTTTCATCACCGGGTGATAGAGCGGCGCGAAGAAAAACGTGACGTTCGCGCGGGCAAGCGCCTCGGCGGCGAGGGCGGGAGACATCTCGATATCGACCCCGAGCGCCGCAAGAACGTCGGCCGAACCGCACGCAGACGACACCGCGCGGTTGCCGTGCTTCGCGACCGGCACACCTGCGCCCGCGACGACGAAAGCGGCCGCGGTCGAAACGTTGAACGTGCCGAGCCCGTCGCCCCCGGTTCCGCACACATCGATCGCGCGGGCGGCCAGCGCACGGTCCACCGGAGGCCGCGTGGCGCGCGCCCGGAGAACATCCACGGCGCCGGCCACGGTCTCGACCGTCTCGCCCATGGCGGCCAGCGCGGAGAGAAGCCCCCCCGCGATCGCCGCCGGAATCTCCTCGTCGAGAAGGGCCGATACGGCGCCCCGCGCGTCCTCGCGCGTCAGACGCGCCCCGCGCGCCACGGCGCGGAGCGCGCGATGGGCCGCCGTCGTCATGCGAGCCGCCCGGCGACGAAATTTTTCAGGAGGCGCTCCCCTTGCGGGGTGAGGATCGACTCGGGATGGAACTGCACGCCCACGAGCGGGAGCGTCCGGTGCGCGAGCCCCATCACGAGCCCGTCGGGGCTGGTCGCCGTGATACGCAGGGCGCCGGGAACCGAATCCCTCTCGACCACGAGCGAGTGGTAACGCGTGGCCGTGAACGGGTTCTCAAGACCCTCGAAGAGCCCTCTCCCATCGTGCGCGATCTCCGAGGTCTTGCCGTGCATGAGCACGGGCGCCCGGGAGATCGTTCCGCCGAAGACGGCGCCGAGAGCCTGATGGCCGAGACAGACGCCGAGAAGCGGGATGGTTTTGTTCCGGCGGACCAGCTCGCACGAGATCCCCGCGTCCTCGGGCCGGCCCGGCCCTGGGGACACGACGAGCCGGTCGGGTTTCGCGGCAAGAACGGCGTCGACGGACAGAGCGTCGTTTCGAACGACGCGCACGTCCTCATCGAGCGTCAAGAGGATCTGGACGAGGTTGTACGTGAACGAGTCGTAGTTGTCGATCACGAGGATCATCGGTACGTCCCCGCTCTCTCCACGGCGCGCATGAGGGCGCGCGCCTTGTTCTCGCACTCGGTGGCCTCGGCCTCGGGGTCCGAGTCCGCGACGATGCCGGCGCCGGCCTGCACGTGCATCGTGCCGTTCGCCACGATCGCCGTGCGAATCGCGATCGCGACGTCGAGGTTGCCGGCGAAATCGAGATAGCCCACGGCGCCACCGTAGGCGCCGCGCCTCACCGGCTCGAGATCCTCGATGATCTCCATCGCGCGTATTTTCGGCGCCCCGGTCAGCGTGCCCGCGGGAAACGTCGCCGTGAGCGCGTCCACGGCGTCCTTGCCGGGCGCGAGGGTTCCCGTCACGCGCGAGGCGATGTGCATGACGTGCGAGTAGCGCTCGACGTGAAAGAAATCCTTCACCCGAATGCTGCCCGCCTTCGCGACCCGGCCGAGGTCGTTCCGCCCGAGGTCCACGAGCATGACGTGCTCGGCGCGCTCCTTCGGGTCGGCGAGCAGCTCCCTCTCGAAGGCGAGGTCTTCCTCGCGCGTCGCGCCCCGCGGCCGCGTCCCGGCGAGCGGGATCGTCTCGGCCGTCGTCTCCCCGGGCCCGGCGGCGACGTGGACGAGGCGCTCGGGTGACGCGCCGAAAATCGTGCCGTGAGGCGTGCGCAGGTAGTACTGGTACGGCGACGGGCTGAGGGAGCGCAAGGCGCGATACACGGCGAAAGGATCGCCCGAGAACGGCGCGGACCACCGCCGCGACAGGACGACCTGGAAGACGTCGCCCGCGCGGATGTGCTCCTTCGCGCGCTCGACCGCCGAGACGAACGCGGGACGAGGAAGAGATTCCTCGAAGGAAAGGGCTGGGAGCGGGCACTCGGGGGCATCCGCGACGGGCTGGAGCGCGCGTTCGGAGAGGGCGCTCAGCCGCGCGTGCGCTTCGCCTTCGCCGCCCCGGCTGGAACGCGTGACATAGAGGAGGCGGTGCCGGACGTGATCAAACGCGATGATCGCGTCGAAAAGCCCAAACCACGCGTCGGGCATCCCGATCGGGTCGGGCCTCGTGTCGGGCAGCCGCTCGAGCCGGCGCACGGCATCGTAGCCCGCGTAGCCCACCGCCCCGCCCGTGAACGGCGGAAGGTCGTCGGCCGGCAGGCTCTCGTCCCGGGGAATTGCCTTGAGCGCGGCGAAGGGATCCGCGGTACGGCCGGAGATCTCGCCCGACGGCGACGCGCCGAGGAACGACCACCGCGCCACGCGATCTCCGCCCTCCACCGATTCGAGCAGGAAGCACGGCCCGCCCCCCGCGAGAAGCCCGCGCATCAGCGCCACCGGAGTCGTGAGATCGGCCGGCTGCTCGACGACGACGAGGTGATCGGGCGCTTTCATGGCTTCTCTCGTCGCGGGGCGCCCCGGCGCTCGGCGAGCTTCACGGCGACGTCGCCCGGCGCGACGCCGCGCGCTGTCAGGAGAACCGCGAGATGGTAGAGAAGGTCGGCCGCCTCGCCGGCGAGCGTTCCCGCGTTGCCGGTTACCGACGCGAGCGCCGTCTCGACGGCTTCCTCCCCCACTTTCTGAGCGATGCGCGACACGCCAGCTTCGAGAAGCTTGTTCGTGTACGACCCGGGAACCGGCGACTCCTTCCGTGCCCTGACGATCGCGAAGAGAGCCGTGAGGTCGAGCGCGTCCGCGGGCCCCGCATCCGGACCGGGCGCTCCAAGCGTCTCCACGCGCGAGAAGCACGAATCCGCGCCCGTGTGGCAGGCCGGACCCGACGGGCGCACGTCGTAGAGCACGGCGTCGTCGTCGCAATCGAGGGAGATCCCGACGACGTGCTGGACGTTTCCGGACGTCTCGCCCTTCTTCCAGAGCACCTTGCGCGAGCGGCTGTAGAAGTGCGCGAGGCCGGTTTCGCGCGTCTTCGCGAGCGCCTCCGCGTTCGCCCAGGCGAGGGTGAGGACGTTGCCCGTCACCACGTCGCGCATGACCACCGGGACGAGCCCGCTCGCATCGTAGCGAGGCAGAAGCATGCGCACGCGCGCGGGCGCGGGGCGAATCGCGAGCCCGGCCCGCCCCATCGCCTCCTTGACCGCGCCGATCGTGAAGATGCGGTCGTGGAAGACGGACGCCGCGAGCACGGCATCGGCGCCGCCGATGACGACGGCCTTCGCGAAATCGTCGAGCTGGCCAGCGCCGCCCGAAGCCACGAGCGGAACGTCGACGGCGGCACGCACGGCGCGAAGCATCTCGAGATCGAAGCCGGCCTGCGTGCCGTCCGCGTCGACGGACGTCAGGAGGATCTCGCCCGCGCCCGCCGCGGCGGCCGCGGCGGCCCACCCGGTCACCGTCCGGTCGGTCGGACGGCGTCCTCCGTGCGTCGTCACGCGCATCACGGCGAGGCCGCTTCCGTCGCGCACGCGTTTTCCATCGATCGCGACGACCACGCACTGCGCTCCGAATTGCTCGGCGAGCCTCGTGATCAGGGAGGGATCCTCGACCGCGGCGGTGTTCACGGTCACGCGGTCGGCTCCGGCGCGGAGAAGCGCGTCCGCGTCCTCCACCGACCGCACGCCTCCTCCCACGGTAAACGGAATCGAGAGCACTTCGGCCACGCGTGAGACGAGGTCCACGAGCGTCCCGCGCTTCTCGTGCGCGGCCGCGATGTCGAGGAACGCCAGCTCGTCGGCCCCCTCGCCCTCGTAGCGCACGGCGGCCTCGACCGGATCGCCCGCATCGCGGAGGCTTTCGAAGGAGACGCCCTTGACGACGCGGCCGTCCGCCACGTCGAGGCACGGGATGACGCGCACCGCGACCGTCATGAAGGCCTCCCGCGGTCGCTTGCCGCCCGGAGCCGTGCCACGGTCGTGGCACCGGCATGAAGCGCGCGGCCGAAGATGGCGCCGCGGAAACCACCCGCGAGCGCGCGTTTCACAGGGGCGAGGTCCTCTTCGCCGCGCATGCCGCCCGACGCGAGGATCTCGCCCGGAAACACGGCACGCACGGCGGACAGAAGCTCGACATTCGGACCCGTCATCGCCCCATCGCGCGCGACGTCCGTGACGAGAAGCGCGGAGACGCCGAGGTCCGCGAGCGAGCGTGCCACGGAAACGGCATCTCCCATCCCGGCGTCCTCGGTCCAGCCGCGCACCGTCGGCCGGCCGTCCTTGCAGTCGAGAGCGACGACCATGCGGGACGCCAAAGAGAAAGTCCCCTTTTTTCTTAGAAGCTGCGTGAAGGCGGGGCGGTCGAGGAACGGCAAGCTGCCCATCACCGCGCGGGCGGACCTCACCCTTTCTAAGAAATCTTCGACGGCGGCGGCTGTGCGCAGCCCTCCCCCGACCTGCACCGCCACTCCGGAAGCGTCCGAAACAGAAAGAATTTCTTCGATCTCCTTCCGGTTGTTTCCCGTCCCGAACGCCGCGTCGAGATCCACGACGTGGATGCCGTCGGCGCCCTCGGCGGCGAATCTCGTCGCGGCCTGAGCGGGAGGCTCGTCGTAGAACGTCACCGCCTCGCGTTTGCCCTTCAGCAGCCGCACGACACGCCCGCCCATGAGGTCGATCGCGGGCCAGAGGGCCAGTCGCTCGCCGCTCATGCCGCGTCCTCTTTCAGGAAATTCGACAGAAGGAGGCGGCCGTTCTCCGACGACTTCTCCGGATGGAACTGGCAGCCCCAGACGTTTCCGCGCTGCACGATGGCCGCGAACTCTCCGCCGTGGTTGCAGGCAGCCGCCACGTCGGCGGCGTCGACGCCTTCCGGCCTGAAGGAATGGACGAAGTAGACCCAGCTCCCGTCTGGCAGTCCCTCGACGAACCCGTCGGGGCGGCGCGCGAGGAGCTGGTTCCAGCCCACGTGGGGCGTGCGGACGCGGGCGGGAAACGGCCGGACGCGGCCCGGCACGAGCCCCAGACCCTTGTGCACGCCATGCTCCTCGCTTTCCTCGAAGAGGAGCTGGAAGCCGAGGCATAGACCGAGAAGTCGCCCTCCGCGTTTGACCGCGGCGCGCACGGCGGACTCGAGACCCGTCTCGAGGAGGCGGTTCATCGCCGGTTGAAAGGCGGCGACGCCAGGCAGGACCAGCCGCCGGGCCGACGCGACGCGGTCGAGGTCGGCCGTGAAGTCCACCTCGGCGCCGAGGCGCCGGAACGCCCGGATCACCGAAGCCGTGTTTCCGACTCCGTAGTCGACGAGCGTGACGGGCGGACGGGGCGGGGTGGTCATGCCGTCAGCGTTCCTTTCGTCGAGGGGACTTCCGTGCCCGTGACCGCCATGGCCTGGCGCAGCGCGCGCGCCGCCGACTTGAAGACCGCCTCGGCCGCGTGATGGCCGTTTTTCGCCCGGAGGACGTCCACGTGGAGGTTGAACTTCCCGCGAAACGCCGCGGACTTCCAGAATTCCTCGACGAGGGCGAACGGAAAGTCCTTCGTGACGAGGAGAAGCTCCTTGTCGACCGGCGACTCGAAGACGATGTAAGGCCGGCCCGAAAGATCCACGACGGAACGCGCGAGCGCTTCGTCGAGAGGGACGAGGCTCGTCCCGAACCGTTCGATCCCCGCTCGCGATCCGAGCGCCTGGTCCAGCGCCTCGCCGAACGCGAGGCCGACGTCCTCGACGGTGTGATGCGCGTCGATGTGCACGTCCCCCGCCGCCCGCACGGTGAGATCGACGCGCGCGTGCTTCGCGATCGTCTCGAGCATGTGCGAGAGAAATCCCACGGGCGTCTCGACGTCGGCCCGCCCGGCGCCGTCGAGAACCAGGGCGAGGGAAATGGATGTCTCCTTCGTCTTCCGCTCGACGGATCCGGTCCGGCTCATATCACCTCCAGGAACGCCTCGAGGAAAAGATCGTTCTCGGCCCGCGTCCCGATCGACACCCTCAGGCGCCCGGGCACCGCCGACGTCATGTCGCGCACGAGGATGCCCCGATCGAGGAGACCGCGGCGCACGCGCGCGGCATCGGCCCCCGGCGGGCGCACGAACAGGAAGTTCGAACGGGACGGCGCGACGGTGGCGCCGGCGGTGCGAAGCGCGGTGGCGACTCGCTCACGTTCGGCCACGATCCGGGTCACGTGCTCGCGCGAGATCTCCGGATGGGAGAGAACGGCGATGGCCAGCTCCTCGGCCGCGAGGTCCACGCTGAAAGGCAGGATCGCCTTTCCGATCTCGAGGACGAGCTCGGGCTCCGCAACCGCGTACCCGATTCGAAAGCCCGCCGCCGCGTAGGCCTTCGAAAGAGTGCGGAAGACGACGAGATTCGCGCGCGGGCCCACGAGCGGCAGCGCATCGTCCCCGGCCTCCGCGAAATCCACGTACGCCTGATCGAGGAGGACGACGTGGGCGGCGTCGAGCAGCCGCTCCAGGAACTCTCGCTCGACGACGCCGCCGGTTGGGTTGTTCGGCGAGCACACGAGCGGAACGGCCCCCGGCTGCCCCGAGGCCGCGAGGAACGCGTCCTCGGCCAGCGCGAAATCCGAACCCGTTCGCGGCACGTCCATGACGCGCGCGGCCGCGATCGCGGCGATCTGCCTGTAGAGCGAGAACGTGGGCGTCGGAAGCACGAGCGCCCCTCCGCCCGCGAACACGGAAACGGCGGCGAGGATCACCTCTCCCGAGCCGTTCCCGACGACGATCTCCTCGGGCCGGCGGCCGATCGCGTCTGCAATGGCGCGCTTCACGCGCGGCGCTCCGAATTCCGGATAGCGGCCCCACCTTTTCGCCGCGAGGCGCGCGAGGATTTCGGCGCGGATCTCCTCAGGGATGTCGAAAGGCGACTCGTTGAAATCCAGCTTCGCGCGGAGAGGCGGTGCGTCTTCGGGAACGAGCCGATAAGCGTTGAGCGCCCGAATCTCCTCACGGACCGGCACCGTCCGACCCGTCATGGCGCCCTCCGATCGAGGGCGGCGGCGTGCGCCGCGAGGCCTTCGAATCGCGCGAGAACCGCAGCCGGCGGCGCGAGCCGGCGCGCGGCGTTCTCAGGCACCTTCACGGAACGGCCCCAACGCAGGAAGTCGCGCACGGAGAGGCCCGAGAAGCTGCGCGCCGCGCCCCCCGTCGGGAGCACGTGGTTCGGGCCCGCGAGGTAATCGCCGAACGCCGTCGGCGTCGACGAGCCGATGAAAAGGGCGCCGGCGGTCGGCAGGAGCTTCCTGCCGAATTTTTCCGCCGACTTCCCCATCAACTGAACGTGCTCGGCGGCAATCTGCGAGCCGGCGGAAACGGCGAGAGAGATTTCTTTGAAGGTGAAGATTCGGCCGCGCCGGAGCAGCGAGGCGCGCGCAACACCTGAATTCTCTTTCGAAGAAACCGAATCGAGGGACCGAAGCTGCCCCGAGACGCTGGCCCGCACATCAGCGCCCAGTGCTTTCGAGTCCGTGAAGAGCAGGCAGAGAGCGTCCGGGTCGTGCTCGGCCTGCGCGAGGAGATCCGCGGCGACGAGCGACGGGTCCGCGTCGCCGGACGCGACGATGAGCACCTCGGAGGGACCGGCCGGCATGTCCACGGCCACGAGGCCCGACACGATGTGCTTCGCCGCCGCGACGAAGCGGTTGCCCGGGCCCACGATCTTCGCGACGCCGCCGACGGAGACGAGCCCCGCGATGCCGTGAGCTCCGCCCGCGAGCAGCACCTCATCGACGCTCAGCTCGCGCGCCGCCCAGCGCAGTTCGGGGCTCGACGCCCACGCGCGCGGCGGCGTCGCGACGACGACGCGCGGCACTCCCGCGACGCGCGCCGGCACGACGCCCATCAGGAGCGAGGACGGATAGAACGCACGACCTCCCGGCACGTAGACGCCCACGGAGTCGAGCGGCACGGATTTCTCGACGAACGAGACGCCGAGAGAGTCATTGAACGAGAAGCCGGACGAAGCGGACGCAAGCTGCCTGCGGTGATACGCCTCGATGCGGCGGCGGGCGAGGCGGAACGCGCGGACGAACGACGCATCCAGGCGAGGCAGCTTCTGGAGACGAGGATCGATCAAGATTTTCTTCCGTTTCCCGTCGCCCTCCGTCAGGTCGAAGCGCTTCACGTATTCCCTCAGCGCGGGTTCCCCTCTTCGCAGAACGTCCTCCACCACCGGCAGGACCTGCTTCAGCGTGGCGAAGTCGGGAGAGGCGCCCCGCCGGCTCTTCAGCAATGCCTCCAGCTCCCGGCGTCCGGCCCGCGTCCTCGTCTCCACGATCTTCAGCATGATTTTCCGGTCCCCGCACCCGCGTTCGCCCGCAGGCGCTCGACGAACTCCGCGATCTCGACCCGGCGCGCCACGAGCGAAGCGCGCCCGAGGATGACCGTCGCGCGGCTCGGAAGGATCGTCTCGATCTCGGCAAGGCCGTTCGCGGCGATCGTGGACCCCGACTCGATCAGGTCCACGACGACGTCCGTGAGCTTCAGCGCCGCGGCGAGCTCCACGGAGCCCGCGAGCGGGACGATCTCGTGGGCGATCTTCCTCTCGTCGAAGTAGCGGGCGGCGAGGCGGCGGTACTTCGTGCCCACGCGCACGGGCTGCCCGTTCGGACGGAAGGTCTCGCCCGCCCTCCCGATGAGCGAGAGCCGGCAGGTGCCGAAGGGCAGCTCGACGGGCGAGGTGACGTCCTCTCCGCTCTCGGCGACGCGGTCGCTGCCCACGATGCCGAGATCGGCTCCTCCGTGAGCCACGTAGGTCGGCACGTCGTCGTCCTTGAGCAGCAGCAGCTCGAACGCGCCGTCCGTCGCGGCCACGAGGAGACGCCTTCCGTCCGGCTCGCCAAACGCGGCGCCCGCCGCGCGGAGCGCCGCGAGCGCCTGCGGCAGGAGTCGGCCCTTGCCCACCGCGATCCGGAGCGGTCGCGCGGTCCCGTCCTCTTCGCCGGCATCCGTGGCGGCGCCGAGCGCCTCGAGCCCGATGCAGAACCCAAGGGCCGGCGCGGCCGCGCCGAAACGCGCGAGGAGCCCGTCGTACCGGCCGCCTCCGGCGATCGTGCCGCCGCAACCGGCAGCGTCGACGCTGAACGTGAGCCCTGTGTAGTAGGGGGCCTGGGGCGCGTCCGCCAGGTCGACGACGACCGGCAGGCCGGGTCGGGCGGCTCGCGCCACCGCGACGGCTCGCGCGAGCTCTTGGGCGGCGCCCGCGAGTACGGGCGGCCGGAAGAGTCCCGAGCCGGGATCGAAGCCGACGAGGAGCGCCCGTGCGACTTCGGCGGCGGCCGCTTCGGCCGCGCCCGAGCGGCGGAGCAGCGCTTCGAGCTGCGTTACGTGCCGCGCGCGCGCGGCGCCGGCCGCCTCGGCGAGACCCGAGCCCCCGCCGCGCGCGAGTGCCGGCGCGACGGCGGCAAGCAGCCGTTCGAGAAGACCCGCCCAGCCCAGCGTCAGCCTCAGGCGCGCCGCCGGGACGTCACCGAGACACGAGAGGGCGAGGGCGAGCATCTCCCCGTCCGTCTCCTCTCGCCCGTCCCCGTAGCGTTCAGCCCCGACCTGCGCGAACTCGCGGCGGCGCCCCACCCCGGTCTCTTCGTCGCGCACGACGTCGCCCCGGTAGAACAGGGACACGGGCCCCGAGAGCGTGCCGAGGCGCGGCGCGACGACCCGCGCGGCCATGGGCGTGAAGTCCGCCCTGAGCGAAAGCGTGTTTCCCTGCCGGTCGAGGAACCGATAGACGCGCTCGTCGCCCTCGGCTGTCACGCCCGCATAGGGATCCGCGAAATCGAGGACGGGCAGGATGACCTCGCGCAGGCCGGCCTCCTGGAGCCTCCGAACGACGGAATCCTCGGCCTTGCGGCGGCGCTCGGCCGCATCGAAGAGGAACGCCTGGACTCCGCGCGGCAGGTTCGGATCGGGACGGTCTGTCTTCACGTGGAGATCTCCGGAAGTGCAAGAAGAGGTTCTTCGAAAAAGGCGAAGGCCAGCCGTGCACGCGACGGCAGGCGCTCCAGAAGATCTCGCGGAGCCGTCCTCTTGCCCGTGAACAGCGTCGCCTGGCCCGCGGCCTGGAGGAGGAGCAGCGTCTGGCCGTCCACGACGCGCGCGCCGGCGGCGCGCGCCGCCCTGACGAGCTCGGTTCCGCCGGCGCGGTATGGCGCGTCGATGACGAGCATCCCGGGGCGAAGAAGACTCTGCTCGCACGGAAGAGGATCGCCCTCTTTCAGGCCAAGCGGGGTCGCATTGATGAGGACATCCGGCGGGGGAAAGGCCGTTGGAGATTTCTTGGAAAGGTAATGGGCGCCCTTGGCTTTCGCAAGCGCCGCGCCGCGCTCGTCGCCTCGGTTCATGAGAAAGACCTCATATTCCTTCTTTCTAAGAACATCCACGGCGACCCTCGCCGTGCCGCCCGCCCCGAGGACGAGAGCGACCCCCGCATTCCCCTTCTCTTTCCTTTTCTCCTTCGAAGCATCTTCAATCACGGCCTCGAATGCCGCACGATCGGTGTTCTCCGCGCGCAGCCGGAGTGGCTGGCCCGGGGCGCTCGACCTCAGCAGCGTGTTGACCGCCCTCTCGCCGTCCTCGGCCGTGCCCGAAAGAAGCGCGGCCTCCTCCTTGAACGGGATCGTCACGGACGCGCCGACGAGAGGGAAGCCGAGGGCGTCGAGCGAGGTGACGAGGGGTTCGAGCTCCCTCCCAAGCATGCGCATCGCGAACGGTACGTAGAGCGCGTCGAGGCCGAGCGCCTCGAAGTTCGCGTTGTGGAGGGCGGGCGAGAGAGAGTGCGAGACGACGCCTCCCAGGAGTCCGAAGAGCCGCGACACCTTTCGCGGCCGGGCCACGCCGTAGATCTCCGCGAGGTCGCGGGTGAGGAGCTGCCCCGGCGCCGTCACGCGCCCGGGAAAAAGAGCGCCATACGCGAGCGCCGCGCCGAGATACGGTGCGAGCGCGCGCGTGGCGATGCCGGCCTCTCCCATGCCGAAGGTTGCGAGGCGCCCGTCCCTGTGCGCGGCCTGGAGCTCGAGGAGGCGGCGGGCATCGCCGGAATCGTTCGCCGTCGCGACGACTTTCACGAATCGGGCCGGCGTCGCGAGCATGCGTGAGACGAGCGCGGCGAGGTCCGCCGGCAGGCCCTCGCAGTCGTGGACCGAGAGAATGATTTTCGAAGGAGGAAGACCCAGGAGATCGAAGGCAGCTCCCGACCGGAACTCGACGTCGACGAGATCGAATCCGGCCGACAGCGCTTCGCAGAGGAGCGCGCGGGCCGAATCGGGGCTTCCCGCAAACGCGCCCCCCTCGGCGGTCGATCGAACGGTGGCGACGAGAGTCTTTCCTTCGTAGCAGGCGCGAAGCGCGCCGAAGTCCGGTCTCTCCTGAAATGCGTCGAGGCGCAGCTCGACCGCCGTGCTGGGAGCAAGCCCGGCGAGGGCCTCACGCGCCCGCGCAGCTTCGGCGTTCGACGCCGGAGCGACGGAGGCGACGAGGAGCGTGTTTTCCGCGGTCAGGGCCAAAACAAAAACCCCCTCCGGTCCGGAGGGGGTCGGGTGAGTGCTTCCTGAAAACCCGCGCATCTCCGGACCACGATGGGCCGGCGGCGCGAGGCGCGGCCGGCTCAGCTGTGATGCACGTGCCAGTGGCGCGAGATGAAGATCATGACCCTGAGAGTAGACCTGAAATCCCGAGCCCGTGTCAAGACTTCCTCTTCCAGCGCACGCCCTGGGGCGTGTCCTCGAGGAGGATTCCCTTCCCCAGCAGCTCGCCGCGGATCGCGTCGGCGGCCTTGAAATCCCGGGCCCTCCGGGCCTGTTTTCGGGCCTCGATGCGCTCGTCGATCCAGGCTTCGTCCGGAGATTCGGAGGAAGATTCCTTGGAAGGGGAAGAGGGACCGGCCGCTCCCTCGCCGGCCGTGCCGGGCAGGATCCCGAGGATGTCACCCGCGATCTCTCGCAGAAGTCCGCGCGCGGCCATGGCGTCCGACGCGGAAAGGTGCCCTGCCTCGAGGTCCACGTTCGTCGCCTTCACGAAGGAGAACAATGCGCCGAGCGCGCCCGCGGTGTTCAGGTCGTCTTCGAGGGCATCGAACGCCGCCCGGCGCGCCGCCGAGACTCGCTCCGCAAAACCCCCGCCCGCCGCCTCAGGCGTCTTCACCTTCAAGGAAATATTCTCCCGAAGCCGCAGGTCCAGCGACTCCAGGCGCTCGACCGCCGACGTGGCGCCCCTGAGGCCGTCGAGCGTGAAGTTCAGTTTCATGCGATAGGGAACGGAGACGAGGAGGTAGCGGATCGCGCGCGGCGAGAAGCCCTTCTCGAGGAGGTCGGGAAGCGTGTAGAAGTTCCCCTTGCTCTTCGACATCTTCTCGCCGTCCACGAGGAGGTGCTCGGCGTGGAGCCAGAAGTTGACGAACGTCGTCCCGGTCGCGCCTTCGCTCTGCGCGATCTCGTTTTCGTGGTGCGGGAAGATGTTGTCGACGGCGCCGGTGTGGATGTCGAGTGTCTCGCCGAGGTATTTCATCGACATCGCGCTGCACTCGAGATGCCAGCCGGGCCTCCCGCGGCCAAGCTCGGTCGTCCACGCCGCGGACTCGGGCTCGCCCTCCTTCGCCGCTTTCCACACCGCGAAGTCCCGGACGTCCTCCTTCTCGTACTCGTCGTCGGCCACGCGCGCGCCGCGCCTCACGGCCGAAAGGTCGATCTTCGAGAGTCTTCCGTAGCCCGGAAACGTCGCGATGCGGAACCACACGGATCCGTCACTTTCGTACGTGTGCCCTCGGGCCGCGAGTCTCTTCACGAGCGCGACCATCTCGGGGATGTGGTCCGTGGCACGCGGATAGAGCGCCGCCGGGACGACGCCGAGCGTCCCGAGGTCCTCGAAGAACGTCGCGATGTGCCCCTTGGTGAACTCGCGCAGCGGCAGCCCCGCCGCCACCGCGCCGCGGATCGTCTTGTCGTCGATGTCCGTGAGATTCATGATCTGCGTCGTCTCCCAGGAGAGGGCGCGGAACACGCGGCACATCACGTCCTCCCAGACGAACGTCCTGAGGTTGCCGATGTGCACGCGGTTGTAGACCGTAGGGCCGCACGTGTAGAGGCCGACCTTGCCCGGGCGGACGGGCCGGAACTCCTCGACCGAGCGGCTCAGAGTGTTGTAAAGGCGCAGCGTCACGGTGGGCGATTCTCGACGACCGCCCGGGATTTCGCCAGCGGACCGCGGGGACGCCCTCTTCGAGGACCCGGCCCCTCGACCCCTGTACGATATCCTCGAACTCCATGTTTCGATCGCCGGCCGCGCCCCCATTGCTCCTCCTCGTGGATGACGACCCGTATCAGGCCGAAGTGGCGTCGTACATCGCCTACGAGCTGGGCTGCGATTTCGAGAGCGCGCACTCGGGCACCGAGGCTCTCGAGAAGGTGGACGCGCGACGGCCGGACGTCGTCCTTCTCGACGTGCGGATGCCCGACCTGTCCGGGTACGAGGTGTGCCGGCGCATCAAGACCGTGGGCGCGACCGCGGGCACGCAGGTGATCTTCGTGACGGCGCGCACCGAGGAGGAAGACCTTCTGCAGGGCTTCGAGGCGCTCGCGAACGATTACGTCACGAAACCCTTCTCGGCTCGCGAGCTGAAGGCGCGCGTGAAGAACGCGCTGCGCATCAAGGAGCTCCTCGACACGCTCACGGCACGCACGCAGATCCTCGAGCTGCAGCAGGACATCTCGGCGAAAATCGAGGAGGACGACGTCACGACCGAGGACTTCCGGACGCGGCTCCTCGTCCCCATCCTCGACCGGATCTCGTCCGTCTTCGGTGCCGATGGCGTGACTCTTCACGTGCGCCGGACGGGACTCGTCGAGCTGAACGCCGCGGCGTCGACCACCTGGCCGGGCGGGGGGCCTCCGGAGTTCATCGCGACTCTCGGCCTCGAGGAGGATCCTCGCACGGGACGCGCTCCGCGCCTCCCGGGCGAGGCGCGCGACGGCGCCACGGACTGGACCATCACGACCGCTCCCGTGTTCTCAGGCCGTGAGCTCCTCGGCACGCTCCGCCTTTATCGCCGCGGGCCGCTTTCACCGCCGGGCGAATCGCCCGAGCTCGAGCACCTCATCGCCTTCGCCGCCCACCTCGGCCGCACGCTTCACCGTCTCCATCTCGTCGACGAGCTGCGCGCGAAGGCGGGAGCCTAATGTTCCGCCAGGGGGCGCGCGCCCGCCGCCTCACCAGGTGCCTTTCCTCTGGCGTTTGACGACCTGGCGCAGGAGAAGCCCCTTTTTCAGGGACGAGAGCCGGTCGACGAAAACCCGCTGGTCGAGGTGGTCCACCTCATGACAGAAAGCCCGGGCGAGAAGATCGCGCCCGTCGAGCGCCCGCTTGTCTCCGTGCTCATCGAAGGCTTCCACGGTCACCCTTTCCGGCCGGTCGACCGTTTCGACGAGGTCGGGCAGGGAGAGACACCCCTCCTCGTCGCGGATCCTCCCCTGCGTGTCCACGACGACCGGGTTGACGAGAACGAGCACCTGCGACGGGTCCTTTCCGACGGAGAGGTCCACGATCGCGACGCGCAGGTTGACGCCGATCTGCGGCGCCGCGAGCCCAACCCCCGGCGCCGCCCAGCAGGTCTCCTTCATGTCCTGGAGCAGCGCGGCGAGACCCGGGTCGTCGAAAACCTCGACGATTCCGTTCTTCGCGACGAGTCGCGGATCCCCGTACTTGACGATTTCGCGTATGGCCACTTGAGCTCCGGCGAACAGGTCGACGCGCTCCACTTTTCAGGAGGGCGTGGCGGCGCGCGGAGATTGCAGGGCTTCCCGGGCCCGGTCAAGCGTCCCCGTGGGGGGACGAGAGGCGCGGCCGCCCGTGGTACGGAGGTCGCATAGGATCGCAGGAGGCCCGACATGAACCCCCGCAGGCTGCCAACGTCCGCTTTCGCCGCCGCCCTGCTTCTCGCCGCGGCGGGCGCGCCGGACCGCGCGGAAGCCCAGCGGGAGGGGTACACGTACCTGTCGTACGCGCAGCCCGACGTTCTCCTGGTCTCGAGCGCCGAGGACGACGTTGCGGCCCGGGTCAACATGCCGGTTCTCTCCGGGGACAGCCTCGTCACCGGAGTTGGGTCGCGCGCGGAGGCCGTGCTCGCCGACGGCAACGTCGTCCGCATGGACGGGTATACCGAGCTGCGCTTCGAGCGGATGGCGCGCACCTACGAGGCAGACGACGACCGCGATCTCCTCTTCCTCGCGCACGGGACGGCGGCGGTCGAGGTGCGTGACGTCGCGACGCGCGACCGCGCGCTGCGTTTCGACACGGACGACGCCACGATCCTCGCCGCGTCCCGTGGCCTCTTTCGCGTGGACGTCGGGCGGCGCGGCACCGAGATTTACGTCCTCTCGGGCAAGGTCGAGGTCCAGGGCCGCGGCGGCCGCGCACTCGTGCGCGCGGGCGAATACGTCTACGTGAGCGGTGACAGCGAGATCGAGGTCGACGTGTCCGCATCGCCTCGCGACCGGTTCGCGCGTTTCGTCGAGGAGCGGCGGGACCGGACCGACCGCCGTGAGACGACCCGCTATGTCTCGTCGGACTTCACGTACGACTACGACACGGCCTCCTTCGACGATTACGGCAGCTGGTCGTATGTTTCTGCGTATGGCACGTATTGCTGGAGGCCGCGCGTGCCCGCCGGCTGGACGCCGTATGCGCTCGGGTACTGGCGATGGACGCCCGCGGGCATGACGTGGGTCTCCGCCGAGCCGTGGGGCTGGCTCCCGTATCACTACGGGACGTGGGTCTACGACGCTTTGCTGGGATGGCTGTGGGTCCCCGGCGCGGAGTACTCGCCCGCCTGGGTCTACTGGAACTACACGCCCGAGTGGGTGGGCTGGTGTCCGATCGGGTATTACGCCACGTACACCCGTCACGCGCGCGTGGTCGGCGGCCCGAGCCCCCTCATCTACCCCCACCTTCGCGGGCACGTCGCGGTGGGGCAGATCGACCGGAGGGGATGGCACTATGTGGCGGCCAGGCGGCTCGGGGTCCGGCTTGATCCGGCGCGCGACATCGTCCGCGGGGACCGCGTGAGCTTCCGGCCGGGCGAGATCGGCGTGATCGCGACGGCACCCCTGCGCTTCGAGCGCGGCAGCAGCCCCGCGGCGTCGATCCAGGAAGCGATTCGCCGCATCCCGATCACCCAGAGCGGCACCCCGCCGGGGTCCGTGAACGAAGGCCTCACCGCCGTCCTGCGCCGCGACCGCACGCTCACGCCCGCCGCCCAGGACGAGCTTCGCCGCACGGCCGTGCGCGCCGGCCAGGATCCCGCCTACCGTCAGATGCCTCTCGAGAGTCCGCGCGGCACAGACAAGGCCGCGTCCGCGGACTCCTGGCGCCAGGGCGTCGACCGGGGCCCTGCGCGGGGCGCGTCCGCCTCCGAAAGCCCGGTGCGTCCCGGGGAGTCCTCCTCCCCTTCCCACGAGCGAGGCGCTTCGCGCCGCCGCGGCCACGAGGGCTGGCGCTCTCCCTCGTCGCCGCCTCCCGCGCCCATCCAGCGCCGCGCCGAGGACCGGCCGGGGCACCACGACGACTCGGGGTGGCGCGCGCCACAGCCCCGCGTGATCGAGCGGGATCGCGCGCACGACGCATCGCTGCCTCGAGAGGCGCCGGTCCACGAGGCCCCGAGGGCTGCGCCTCAATCGGCTCCTGCGCCCGCGCCTCAGCCGGCTCCTGCGCCCGCGCCTCAGCCGCCGCCCGCTCCTCCGCCCGCGCGGCGCGAAGGGGCCTTCCGAACGTTCGACGGAGCAGCTCAGGGGGCTCCGCTCCGCAGGGCCTGACCCGCCGCCGGAACGCTCCCTCTACAATCCAGGCGTGGCGCAGCTTCGCGGCGGCAATCGGCTCCTCAGGGCTCTCTTCGTCATCTACGCCCTGGAGGCAGGAGCGTTCCTGACGCTCGCGCCGTGGGGCCGGTACTGGACGGTGCGTGTCGTCGGACGGTCTCCGGAGCGCACGCGTCCCTTCCTCGCCTCGCCTTATTTCCGCAGCTTCCTCCTCGGTCTCGGGCTGCTGCACCTGTGGGCGGCAGCCTCGGAGATCGAGGCGTGGAGGCGGGAACCCCGGGACGACGCGCCCCCCGCCGCGCGGGAAACCGCGTGAGCCTCCGCGTCACGGCCGAGGACGGCCTGCCGGCCGGTTCTCTCGTGGTCGGGGTCGGCTTGGATCTGTGCGAGGTCCCGCGCGTGGCGCGTGCCCTCGACCGCCATGGCGCGCGCTTCGTCGAAAAGCTGTTCCGGCCTGGTGAAGTGCGCCGCTCCCCGGAATCCCCCGCCTACGCCGAGCACCTCGCGGGCCTGTTCGCCGCGAAGGAAGCGGCCATGAAGGCGCTCGGCACCGGGATGCACGGGGTCGCCTTTCGCGAGCTCGCGATCGTCCGTGCGCCGGGAGGGCCGCCCCGCCTCGCTCTCTTCGGACGGGCGCTCGTTTGCGGCGCGCGGCTCGGCGTCGCGGGAGCGCACGTGACGATCACCCATACGCGGGAGCTGGCCGCCGCCGTCGTCGTGCTCACGGGCGCGCCGCTCTAGAATGGCGCCCGCTTACGCGGGCCCGGATCGAGATGAAGATCAGCCGGTCTTGCGTGGGCTGCCGCCGTGGGTGCCGCCGCCCCGGGGGCCGGAGCCCTTCGGTCCCTTCGGCGCCGTGTAGCCCTTCTTCTTCTCGGCGGGAGGCACGGCCTTTTTCTCGCCTTTCTCGCCCTCGGCTTCGGCGCCCTCGGCCTTCTTCTCGGCCTTGTCGCTCTTTTCGCCTTCGCTCTTGCCTTCACTCTTGCCGGAGATGAGTTTCTTCGCTTTCTCGAGGAGCGATTGCTTCTTCTCCTCGGCGGCCTTCGCCGCGACCTTCTTCTCGGCCTGCCGGTGCGCCCAGTCGAAGTCGATGAACTCGAGGATCGCCATCTCGGCGCCGTCGCCCGGACGCCGTCCGAGCTTCAGGATGCGGGTGTAACCGCCCGCGCGCGATTGGAAGCGCGGCGCGATCTCTTCGAAGAGCTTCTTGACGGTTGGCGCCTCGGGGATCGTCTTCAGGACGAGACGGCGCGCGTGGAGGCCTCCCCGTTTGCCGAGAGTGACCATCTTCTCGATCAGCGGCCGGAGGTCCTTCGCCTTCGGCAGCGTCGTCTGGATGCGCTCGTGGGTGATGAGGGACGAAAGCTGGTTCCGGAACAACGACTTGCGATGCGCTGTCGTTCGGCCGAGCTTCCGGCCCGCTCGATTGTGCTGCATGGAACCCTCAGCGCCCCGCGCCGGCCGGGGACTCGAGCTTCATGCCGAAGGCGAGGCCCTTGTCGCGCAGGATGTCCTTGATCTCGTTCAGGCTCTTACGCCCGAAGTTCTTGGTCTCGAGCATGTCTTTCTCGGTCTTCTGGACAAGCTCGCGAAGCGTGCGGATGCCGGCGTTCTTCAGGCAGTTCGCACTGCGCACGGACAGCTCGAGCTCCTCGACGTTCGTGTCGAGAAGCGCGTCGAGCTCGCTCTGCGGCATTTCGGCGCCGGCCGTCGCCGCCGCCTCGTCGGTCTCCACGTTCACGAAGATCGCGAGGTGTTCGCGAAGGAGGACCGCCGCCACGCCGACAGCGTCGCGCGGCGAGATCGTGCCGTTCGTCCAGACCTCGATGACGAGCTTGTCGTAGTCCGTCGCCTGGCCGACGCGAGCCGCCTCGACGTGGTAGTTCACGCGGCGGACCGGCGAGTGGGCCGCGTCGAGGGGAATCGTGCCGATCGGCGCTTCGGGATCGAAGTTGCGGTCGGCGGGCACGTAGCCGCGGCCCTTGCTGACCGTGGCTTCGAGCCGCAGGCGGCCGCCGTCGGCGAGCGTCGCGACGGGCGCGTCGGGATTGAGAATCTCGAGCTGCGCGTCGTCTTCGAAGGCGTCGGCGGTCACGGCGCCCTTCGTCTTCACGTCGAGCGTGAGCGCCCGCGGGCCGTCGTCATGCAGACGGATCGCGAGACCCTTGAGGTTGAGAATGATGTCCGTGACGTCCTCGACGACGCCCGGCACGGCCGTGAACTCGTGCTCGACGCCTTCGATCTTCACGCCGGTGACCGCGGCGCCTTCGATCGACGAGAGGAGCACGCGCCGAAGCGCGTTCCCGACCGTCGTGCCCCAACCGCGCTCGAGCGGCTGCGCCGTGAACCGGCCGTAGTTTCCCTTCTCTTCCTCGACCTCGAGGCGATTCGGACGCTGAAAGCCCTTCCACAACATGTGTCACTCCTGGCCCTGCGACTTATCCGCTGAGCGGCGCGCGCGGGCTCCTGTTCGAACGGTTACTTGCTGTAAAGCTCGACGATGAGCTTCTCGTTGACCTGCAGGGCGACGTCCTCGCGCTTCGGAAGCGTCACGACCTTGCCCTGGAACTCGGACGCATTCAGCTCGAGCCACGCGGGGATGCCGCGGCCCTTCGCCGTTTCGACGGCTCCCGCGATCAGCGGGTTCGTCTTGCTCTTCTCCTTGACGGACACGACGGCGCCGGCTCCGACGACGTAGCTCGGGACGTTCACCTTCTTCCCGTTCACGCGGACGTGCCCGTGACGGACGAGCTGGCGCGCCTGCGCGCGGGACCCGGAGAAGCCGAGTCGGTGGACGACGTTGTCGAGACGGCGCTCGAGAAGCGAGAGCAGGTTCTCGCCCGTGACGCCGCGCATGCGCTCGGCTGCCTCGAACGTCAGCCGGAACTGGCCCTCGAGGACTCCGTAGAAGCGCTTCAGCTTCTGCTTCTCGCGGAGCTGGATGCCGTAGCCGAGGATCTTGGACCGGCGCTTGCCGTGCTGGCCCGGCGGGAAATTGCGGCGTTCGATGGCGCACTTGTTCGTGAAGCAGCGGTCTCCCTTGAGGAACAGCTTCATGGCTTCACGCCGGCACAGCCGGCAGACGGATTCGCGATAACGAGCCACGGTCAGACCCTCCTGCGCTTACGCGGCCGGCAGCCGTTGTGGGGAATGGGCGTCGCGTCCCGGATGGAACGGATGTCGATGCCCGCGGCGGCGAGGGCGCGAATGGCGCTCTCGCGGCCGGCACCCGGGCCGTTCACCCGGACGTCGAGCGAGCGCACGCCGTGCTCCTGCGCGATCTGCGCGGCGTTGCCGGCGGCGAGCTGCGCGGCGAAGGGCGTGCCCTTGCGCGAGCCCTTGAAACCGATGCGCCCGGCCGACGACCATGCGAGGACGTTGCCCTGCTGATCGGTGATCGAGACGATCGTGTTGTTGAAGGACGCCTGCACCGTCGCGAGCGCGTGCGGGATGTTCTTCTTGTCCTTCTTCGGGCCCTTCTTCTTGCCCTTGGCGGCCGAGGGCTTCGCGGCGGCAGTCGATTCGGTGGGTGTAGCCATCTTTTTCCTTGTTGTTCCCTACTTCTTCGTCGCCTTCTTCTTCCCGGCCACGGCGCCCTTGCGGGGACCTTTCCGCGTGCGGGCGTTCGTGTGGGTGCGCTGGCCGCGGACGGGCAGGTTCCGGCGGTGTCTCACGCCGCGATAGCAGCCGATTTCCATGAGACGCTTGATGTTCTGGGAGGTCTCTTTGCGGAGATCGCCCTCGACCTCGTACTGGTCCTGGATCGTCTTGCGGATCCGGGACACCTCGTCCTCGGAAAGGTCCTTGACGCGCGTGTTCTTCTCGACCTTCGCGGTCTGGAGGATCCTGCCGGAGCTGGGACGCCCGATCCCGAAGATGTAGGTCAGGCCGATTTCGACGCGCTTGTTCGGGGGAAGGTCGACGCCTGCGATACGTGCCATTGCGGATTCCTCTTCAGCCCTGACGCTGTTTGTGCTTGACGTTCTCGCAAATGACCCGCACCACGCCGGCGCGGCGGATCACCTTGCATTTGCTGCAGATCTTCTTGACGGACGTTCGGACTTTCATGCGGGACCTCGATTCACTTGTACCGGTAGATGATGCGGCCGCGCGTCAGGTCGTACGGCGAAAGCTCGACGAGGACCTTGTCTCCCGGCAGGATGCGGATGAAATGCTTCCGCATCTTCCCGGAGATGTGTGCGAGCACCTGATGCTTGTTTTCCAGCTCGACCTTGAACATCGCGTTCGGCAACGGCTCGATGACCGTCGCGGTCACCTCGATGGCGTCTTCCTTCGACATAAACCTCTGTCTCGCCTCCGTCAGACCGCAACGGGGAGTGGATATTCGTGAAGGCCGGGAGCGCCCGCCTGCGCCGAGCCGGCCGTGAAACGCCCAAATCCGAGGACGACGGGCCCCTGCGCCGTCGCGACGACCGTGTGCTCGAAGTGTGCCGACACGCGGCCGTCCTTCGTGCGCACCGTCCAGCCGTCGGCGTCGGTCGTGACGCCGGCGGCTCCGAGATTGAACATGGGCTCGATCGCGAGCGTCATGCCCTCCCGGATGATCTCGCGCTTGCCCGACGGGCCGTAATTCGGCACCTGCGGCTCCTCGTGGAGCGCCGTCCCGATGCCGTGCCCCACGAACTCACGCACGACGCCGTACTTCCGGCCCTTCGCGACGGCCTCGACCGCCGCTCCCACGTCTCCGATGCGCCCGCCGACCACCACGGCCTCGATGCCGGCGAGAAGCGCGGCGTGGGTCGTCTCGACCAGCTCGCGGACCGGCGCGGTTACGGGCTCGAGCGCGACCGTGCGCGCGGCGTCCGCGAAGTAGCCCTCGACGACGGCGCCCAGGTCGAGGCCCACGACATCGCCCGCTTTGAGGACGCGCTTCGGCGACGGAATCCCGTGGACGACCTCGTCGTTCAGCGAGATGCAGATCGTCTTCGGATAGCTGCGGTATCCCGGGAACGCGGCCTTGCCGCCGCGCGACGCGATGCCGGACGCGGCCACGCGGTCGATCTCCTCGGTAGTCACGCCGGCGCGGCACGCGGCGATGCACTCGGAGAGCGTCTCGTGCACGATGCGCGCGGCGCGCTCCATCTTGAGGATCTCGGACTTGCCCTTGCAGGTGATCACGAGTTCACCGCCCGGCGGCGCGCCACGGCCGACTCCACGTCCGCCGCGACGGCCTCGACGGAGCGGTCCCCGTCGATCGCGACGAGAACACCGGCTTTCGCGTACAGGTCGGCGAGAGGCGCGGTCTTCTCGCGGTAGACGCGGAGTCGCTCGGCGATCGTCTCTTTCGTGTCGTCCGAGCGGCCTTCGAGCGTCGCGCGCTTGAGCAGGCGGTCGACGAGGATGCCGTCCGGCACGTCGATGAAGAGCACCGCGTCGACGCGGCCGCCGGTCTCCTTCAGGAGCGTCTCCAGCGACCGCGACTGCGCGACCGTGCGCGGGTATCCGTCGAAGATCGCTCCGTTCTTCGCGTCGGGCCCGGCGAGACGCTCCTTCAGCATCTGCGTCACGAGGTCGTCCGGCACGAGCGCGCCCGACTCCATGATGGGCTTCGCGATGGCGCCGAGCGCCGTCCCCCGGGCCACGTGGCTCCGGAGGAGGTCGCCCGTCGAGATCTGGGGAATGCCGGCAGACGCCGCGAGCCGCGACGCCTGAGTCCCCTTTCCCGAGCCGGGAGGGCCGAAGAACACGATGGCGGAAGGCATCGTCAGCCGCGGCGCCCCCGGATGCGGCCCTTCTTCAGGAAGCCGTCGTAGTTGCGCATGACGAGCTGCGACTCCACCTGCTGGACGGTGTCCATCGCGACGCCCACGACGATGAGAAGCGACGTGCCGCCGAAGAAGAACGTGATGCCGAGGCCCTGCGTCACGAAGACCGGGAGGCGCGCATCGAGCCAGGGCCCGATGCCCGGGATCCCCTGCACCTTGAAGCCCATCATGAGGAACTCGGGAATCAGCGCCACGACGACGAGGTACACGGCGCCGATGAGCGTGATGCGGGTCAGCACGTTGTCGATGTAATCCGACGTGGCCTTTCCGGGGCGGATGCCCGGAATGAAGCCGCCGTACTTGCGCATGTTCTCGGCCGTGTCGTTCGGGTTGAAGATGATCGAGATGTAGAAGTAGCAGAAGAAGATGATCCCAAGCCCGTAGAAGAAGTTGTAGAGCGGCTGGCCGATGGAGAGCTGCTCGGCGATTCTCTTCATGAAGTCGCTCTTGATCGCCGACGCGATGTACTGCGGAAACTGGATGATCGAGATGGCGAAGATGATCGGGATGACGCCGCCCGTGTTCACGCGCAGCGGCAGGTACGTGTTCTGCCCGCCGTAGACCTTCCGGCCGACGACGCGCTTGGCGTACTGCACGGGGATGCGGCGCTGGGCCCGCTCCACGAAGACGATCGCCGCGACGACGCCGATCATGAACGCGAGGAGGATGATCCCGGTGAAGAGCGACATGCCGCCGCGCTGAACCTGCTGGATCGAGTTGAAGACCGCACTCGGGAAGCCCGCGACGATGCCCGCGAAAATGATGAGCGAAATCCCGTTGCCTATTCCTCGTTCAGTTATCTGCTCGCCGAGCCACATGACGAACGCCGTGCCGGTCGTGAGCGTCAGGATCGCGAGGAGGACGAATGAGAGCTTGCCCGCATCCGACCCCGGGTCCCGGAGCGCGAGGTTGCGACCGCTCGGCGTCGTCTGGCTCCAGAGCCAGAGCGCGATGCCGGCGCCCTGGACGATCGACAGGACGACCGTGCCGTAGCGCGTGTACTGCGTGATCTTCCGGCGCCCCATCTCCCCTTCCTTCGAGAGCTTCTCGAGGTAGGGCCAGACGACCGTCAGGAGCTGCAGGATGATCGACGCCGTGATGTAAGGCGTGATGCCGAGCGCGAAGACCGACAGACGCCTCAGCGCGCCGCCCGAGAACACGTCGAGGAAGCCGAGCAGACCTCCGGCGCTCGCCTTGAAGAACTCTTCGAGGGCGGACGCGTCCAGGCCGGGCGTCGGGATATGCGAACCGATCCGGTAGATCGCGAGCAGCCCGAACGTGAAGAGCACACGCTTCCTCAGGTCCGGAATCGCGAAGATGTTACGGAACGTCTCGAGGATCTGCATTACCGGGCCACGACCTCGCAACGGCCGCCCGCGGCTTCGATCTTCTTCTTCGCGCCTTCCGTGAAATGGTGCGCGGAGACGACGAGCGCCTTCTTGAGCTCGCCCGAACCGAGGACCTTCACGCCCTGGCTCGTCTTCTTGACACCGGCGTTTCTGAGAGCTTCGAGCGTCACGGTGTCGCCCGGCTTGAACATGCGCTCCAGAGCCTCGACGCTGACCGTCGACCACTCCTTGCGGAAGATGTTCGTGAATCCGCGCTTCGGTATGCGGCGGTGAAGCGGCATCTGGCCGCCTTCGTGGCCGCGCAGGTGCGAATAGCCGCTGCGGGAGTTCTGGCCCTTATGGCCCTTGCCCGACGTCTTGCCGAGGCCGGAGCCGGGGCCGCGGCCGATACGCCTCTTCGTCGACGTCGCGCCCTTGCGGGGCCCGAGGTTGTGGAGTCCGTGCGACATGCGTTACCTCGCCGCGCCACCCTCGACGATTTCGACGAGGTGGCGGACCTTTTGGACCTGGCCCCGGACCGTCGGGGTGTCGGGGCGGACGACCTCCTGCCGGATGCGCCGGAGGCCGAGCCCGAAGAGAGTCTGTTTCTGATCGACGGGCGCGCAGATGCCCGACTTGACCTGTCGAATACGAATCTGCTTCGAAGCGGCCGCCTTCGCGGCCGCCCGGGATTTCTGCACGGCCGCTGACGCGGCCGCGGAAGATTTCTTATTCTTCTTCTCTTCGATCTTTTCCGTCTCGCTCATCCGATCTTCTCCGTGGCCTCTGGAGCCGCCACCGCCGGCGCTGCCGGAACCGGGGCCGCTGGGACCGCTTCCGCCTTCGCTTCGCCGTTGCTCACGCCGCGGGCCTTCGCGATCGTCGCTTCGAGCTGCAGGTGCTGGAGCGCGTCGAACGTGGCCTTGACGACGTTGTGCGGGTTCGTCGTGCCGAGCGACTTCGTGAGGATGTCCTGGACGCCCGCCGACTCGAGCACGGCGCGGACGGCTCCGCCCGCGATAACGCCCGTGCCCTCGGACGCCGGCTTCAGCATCACGCGGCCCGCGCCGTAGTGGCCGACGATGGGGTGCGGGATCGTCTTGCCCTTCAGCGGGACGCTGATCATCCTCTTCTTTGCCATCTCGATGCCCTTCTTGATGGCCATCGGGACTTCCTTCGCCTTGCCGGCGCCGTAGCCGACGCGGCCATGCCCGTCGCCCACGACGACGAGGGCCGAGAACGAGAAGTTCTTGCCGCCCTTGACGACCTTCGTCACGCGGTTGATGTGCACGACGTGGTCGATGAGGTCGGCTCCGGCGCGGCCCTCACCGAGGGCGCCGGCCGGACGAGGCGGTGGGCCGCCGGGACGGTTGCCGCCCGGACGGTTCGGGCGCGGGGGACGATTGGTCGGCGCGTTGCTGCTCAAAACTTCAACCCCTTCTCGCGAGCGGCTTCTGCGAGCGCTTTCACGTTGCCGTGGTAGAGATGGCCTCCGCGGTCGAACACGACGGCCGAGATACCCTTCGCGTGGGCCCGCTCGGCGATGAGCGCTCCGACCTTGACGGCAGCCGTCTTGTTGGCCGCGCTCTTGGCCTCGCCGCGCACGCCTGCCTCGCGCGACGTCGCGTGCGCGAGCGTCGTGCCGGCGGCATCGTCGATGAGCTGCACGGAGATCCAGCGGAGCGTGCGGGAGACCGCGAGGCGCGGCCGCTCCGCCGTGCCCTTCACCTTTCGCCGGATGCGCGCGTGGATGCGCGCCTTCGCTTCGACCCGGGCTTGTGCCTTTTCCATGGTGCCTGCTTCCTTACTTGCCCGTGGCCTTGCCGGCCTTCTTCTTGAGGACCTCGCCCACGAAGCGGAATCCCTTCAGCTTGTACGGGTCGGGCGGACGAATGCCGCGGATCTCGGTCGCCGTCTGGCCGACTTTCTGCTTGTCGACGCCCGTGACGATGATGTGCGTGATGTCCTTGGCCTTCGCGTCCGGCCCGACTTCGACCTTGATGCCCTCGGGCATCGGGAACTTCACGACGTGCGAGAAGCCGACGCTGAACACGACGGCCTTCCCCTTGACCTCGGCCTTGAAGCCGATGCCCACAAGGTCGATCTCGCGCTTGAAACCTTCGGTGACGCCGAGAACCGCGTTCTGGAGGAGCGCGCGGTTCAGGCCGTGGAGCGCCTTGTCCTTCCTCTCCTCGCCTCCGCGCGCGAGGCGGACGAGGCCGTCTTTCTTCTCGACCGTGATGCCCGCGAGAATGGGCGTCACGACGGTGCCCTTCGGGCCCTTCACCGTGACCGAAAGGTCCGCGACCTGAACGTCGACGCCCTTGGGAATGGAGATGGGCTTTTGACCGACTCGAGACATGTCGCTCCTCACCACACCGTGCAGACGACCTCGCCGCCCACGCCGCGCTTTTTCGCGTCGTGGCCGGTGAGGAGACCCTGCGAGGTAGACACAATGGCGACGCCGAGGCCGCCGAGAACCTCGGGAAGCTCGTTCTTGCCGGCATAGAGGCGCCGGCCCGGCTTGCTCGAGCGCGCGAGGCCGTGGATGACGGGATTCCCCGTATCGTCGTACTTGAGGTACAGGCGCAGGAGACTGCCGCCCCGGTCGTCCATCACCTTGAAGTTCTTGATGTAGCCCTCGTCCTTGAGGATGCGGGCGAGCTCGACCTTGAAGCGCGACGACGGAATGTCGGCCTTCTCGTGCCGGGCCGACAACGCGTTCCGCAGGCGCGCGAGGAGATCGGAGACGGGATCGCTGATGTTCATCGTCCCCTCCTCACCACGACGCCTTCGTCACCCCGGGCACGTAGCCCGCGAGCGCGAGGTTCCGGAAGCAGATGCGGCACATGCCGAACTTCCGCATGAACGCGCGCGGACGGCCGCAGCGCATGCAGCGATTTCGCTTGCGGATCGCGTATTTCAATTTCGAGTTCGCCTTGATGATCGCGGCGCGACGAGCCATGCCTGCGCTCCTTGACTTGCTATCGGCCGAACGGCATGCCGAGCTCTTTCAAGAGAACCCGGGCCCGGTCATCCGAGCCTGCCGTCGTGACGATGGTGACGTTGAGACCCTTGGACTTGTCGATCTTCGTGGGGTCGATCTCGGGAAAGATGAGATGGTCCTTGACGCCGAGCGTGTAATTGCCGCGCCCGTCGAACGCGCGCGTCGGCACGCCCCGGAAGTCGCGCACGCGCGGAAGCGCGACGTTCATGAGGCGGTCGAGAAACTCGTACATCCGCTCGCCGCGCAACGTCACGCGGCAGCCGATCGGCATCCCGGCGCGCAGCTTGAACGTGGCGATGGACTTCTTCGCCCGTGTGACGACGGCACGTTGGCCGGCGATCTTCGTGAGCTCCTCGGCGGCCACGTCGACGAGCTTCGCGTTCGTGATGGCCTCGCCGATCCCCATGTTGAGGACGACCTTTTCCAGCTTCGGGACGGCCATCGGGTTGTCGATCCCGAACTCCTTCTTGAGGACCGGGATGACGTCCTTGCGGTACTTGTCATGGAGGCGTGCGGTGCTCATGTCGTCCTCACTCGCTCGCCGGCCGGAGCGTGCCGATGGTCGCCCCACTCTTCTTGGCGTAGCGCACCCATTCGCCGCCCTCCGGACGGATTCCCACGCGCGTCGGCTTGCCGCCCTCGGGGTCGACGAGCATGAGGTTCGACAGGGCGATCGGCGCCTCGCGCTCGAGGATGCCGCCCTTGATGTTCTTCTGGGGATTCGCGCGCGTGGCCCGCTTGATCTTGTTCACGCCCTCGACGACGGCGCGACCCCTCTCGGGCAGCACCTTGAGGACCTTCCCGCGCGCCCCGCGGTCCTTCCCCGTGAGGACGACGACGACGTCCTCCTTGCGGATCCGGCGCTTCCCGGTGTACGTTGGCTGTTTCTTCTTCATGGTCAGATGACTTCCGGAGCCAGCGAGATGATCTTCATGAACTTCTTCTCGCGGAGCTCGCGCGCGACCGGCCCGAACACGCGGGTCCCGATTGGCTCCTTTTCGTCGTTGACGAGGACGGCGGCGTTCGTGTCGAACCTGATGTAGCTGCCGTCGCGGCGCCGCTGCTCGCGCACCGTGCGCACGATGACGGCCTTGACGACCTTGCCCTTCTTGACCGTGTCGGGCGCGTCCGGATTCGACTCCTTCACCGAGCAGGTGATGACGTCGCCGATCCGGCCGTAATCGCCGGTCGACCCGCCCTGCACCTTGATGCAGAAGAGCCGGCGGGCGCCCGAATTGTCGGCCACTTCGAGGATCGTCCCCATCTGGATCATGATGCCCTCTTCGCCGGCTTGCCCGCCAGCTTCTTGTCGGGCACCGCCTTCGGCGCCACCTTCTTCTCGCTGCCCGGAACGTCGGCCGTGTCGGAGACCGCCTGGCGACCCTTCGTCACGATCGCGGTCACGCGCCAGCGCTTGCGGGCCGACAGAGGACGGGTCTCCTCGATCTGCACCGTGTCGCCGGGCTGCGCCTTGAGAACGCGGTCGTCCGCCAGGAAGCGCGCGGACTTCTTCTGGTAGCGGCCGTAGCGGGCGTGCCGGACGGTGCGCGAGACCTCGACGACGACCGTCTTCTCCATCTTGTTCGAGACGACGATCCCGACCTTGCGGCTGCGCCGCGGCTGATCGGCCGTGGCTGCCGCGCCGGTCTCCGGCTGCGTATTCGGGGTGCTGCTCATGGGCGTGCTCACTGCTTCCTGTTACGAACTACTTCTTCTTGCTTTTCTTGCTGCTCGTTGCGGGAGCGGACTTGGCCTTCGAGCTGCCCGCTTTCTTTCCGGATGCGCCCGCAGATTTCTTAGAAGGGGGATGGGCCTTCGCAGCGGCGCCGCCCGTCTTCTTCTTGTGCGCGGCCGCGCGCTTTTTCGCGCCCTTGCCGCTCGGCGCGGCGGTGCCCTTCTGCTTCGCCGGGGCCGTAGCCCTATTCACCTTCGAAGAATCGGTCTCTTCGGACGTCGCCTCATGGGCTGCCGTTTCGTGTGCCGCGGCCGCCGCCGTCTCGGCCGCGCTCATGTGCTGCGCGGTCTTCAGGCGGGCGATGTCCTTGCGAAGCTCCTTGATCTTCATCGGATTCTCGAGCTGGCCCGTGGCCTTCTGGAGGCGGAGCGTGAAGAGGGACTGCGCCCACTCCTTCGCTTTGGCGGCCTTCTCCTCGGGGGACCAGTCGAGCATGGCCTGGATCTTCATCGTCATCTCCGTCACCTCACCGCCGCGAGGAAGGTGCGCGACACGAAACGGGTCTTGATCCCGATCTTGTCCGACGCGAGGCCGAAGGCCTGGCGCGCCGTCTTCTCGTCGACGCCTTCCATCTCGAATAGGATGCGGGCGGGCTTGATGACGCAGACCCAGCCTTCGGGCGCGCCCTTGCCCTTGCCCATGCGCGTCTCGGCGGGCTTCTTCGTGATCGGCTTGTCGGGAAACACGCGGATCCAGAGCTTTCCGCCGCGCTTCACGTGGCGCTGGACCGCGACGCGACCCGCCTCGATCTGGCGCGCGGTGAGCCAGCCCGGCTCGAGCGCCTGCAGCCCGTACTCCCCGAACGAGAGCTCCGAGCCCTTGCGCGCGATGCCGCACATGCGGCCGCGCTGCTGCTTCCTATACTTGACCTTCGACGGCATCAACATCGCGAGCCTCTACGCAACCTTTCTCCGGGACTTGGCCCGATGGAGGTCGCCCTTGTAGATCCAGCACTTGACGCCGATCTTTCCGTATGTCGTGTGCGCCTCGGCGAAGCCGTAGTCGATGTCGGCCTTGAGCGTGTGAAGCGGGAGGCGGCCTTCCTGATACCACTCCGAGCGCGCGATCTCGGCGCCGTTGAGGCGGCCGCCGCAGCGGATCTTGATGCCCTGTGCGCCGAAGCGGAAGGCGGACTCCATCCCCTTCTTCATCGCCCGGCGGAAGGCGACGCGGCGCTCGAGCTGCATCGCGATGGACTCGGCGACGAGCTGGGCGTCCGTCTCGGGGCGCTGGATCTCGACGATGTTCACGTGGATGTCCTTCCCGAGCCGCTTCTGCAGCCGGTCGCGGAGCTGGTCCACGGAGGCGCCCTTCTTCCCGATGATGACGCCGGGACGGGCGGTCATGATGTTGATCTTCAGCTTGTTCCCGCGCTCGATCTCGATCTCTGAGACCGCCGCGTTGACGAGGTCCCTCTTGAGCTCCTCGCGCAGCTTGATGTCGTCGTGCAGGAACTTGAGGTAGTCCTTTTCGGCGTACCAGCGCGAGTGCCAAGTGCGGTTGTAGCCGATGCGAAAACCGTAGGGGTGGACTTTCTGACCCATCGTGTACTCCCGTTACCCGGCCGATTCCGGCTTCGTCGGCTTTTTCGACTTCTTCTTGCTCTTGCTCTTGGGCCCCGCGGGCTTGGCTTCCGCAGCTTCGATCCGGTCGGCCCGTCTCTCGTCAGCCTGCACCTTCTTGTGCGCCCGCTCGACCGCCCGATTCTCGCGACCGGGGCGATGCGCCGCGGCCGTGACGGCGGCCGCGACGCGGCCCTGGCGCTTCTTCACGAGCGGCTTCGGGGCTTCGGCCTTGAGGCCTGCTTCCTTCCGCGCGGCGGCGTCGTCCGACAGGATGACCGTCACGTGGCAGAAGGGGCGCGGGATGAGCCACATGCGGCCCTGCGGACCGCTCATGAAGCGCGGGCGGGCGAAGCGCTTCTTGTAGTTCGAGATCGCGCGGATCATGGAGTTGCGCTGCAGCGGCTTGCGGCCGGCCTCGTCGACGTGGATCTTCGAGACGACGAGCGCGTCCGCATCCGCACCCGACTCGTTCTGCCGGGCGTTCGCGATCGCGGATTCCACGAGCTTCAGGAGGTCGGGCGAGCAGCTCTTGCGCGTCGTGCGCAGAGTCGCCAGCGCCTTCCCAACCGGCTTCATCCGGATGAGGTCGGCGACGAGCCGCACCTTCTGGGCCGAGCCCCGATAATGGCGGAGACGGGCGACAGCTTCCATCGCTCCCCTCCTCAGGCCTTCGCCGCCGGCGCGGCCGCGGCGGGAGCGCCCGGAACGCCCGGTGCGCCGGGAGCGCCCGGCGTCGCGCCCTTCTCGACCTTCTTACCCGAGTGGCCCTTGAAGGTGCGCGTGGGCGAGAACTCGCCGAGCTTGTGCCCGACCATGTTCTCGGAGATGTAGACGGGGATGAACTTCCTGCCGTTGTGGACGGCGAGCGTGTGGCCGACCATGTCGGGCAGAATCGTCGAGCGGCGCGACCACGTCTTCAGGACACGCTTCTCTCCGGCCGCGTTCATCGCGGTGATCTTTTCGAGGAGCGGCGTATCGACGAACGGCCCCTTTTTCGTGGAACGAGACATGTGTTTCCTCGAATCCCTACTTGCGGCGCTTGACGATCATGGCGTCGGTCCGCTTGTTGTTGCGCGTCTTCTTGCCCTTGGTCTTCCAACCCCACGGCGAGGTCGGATGGCGCCCTCCCGAAGTCTTGCCCTCGCCACCGCCCATCGGGTGGTCGACGGGATTCATCGCGACGCCGCGGTTGTGCGACTTCCAGCCGAGCCAGCGGTTGCGGCCGGCCTTGCCGATGGAGATGTTCTCGTGCTCGAGGTTGCCGACCTGGCCGATTGTGGCGTAGCAGTCGACGCCCACGCGCCGAAGCTCGCCCGACGGCACGCGGAGGAGCGCGTACGCTCCCTCCTTCGCCATGAGCTGCGCCCCGACTCCGGCCGAGCGCGCCATCTGCCCGCCGCCGCCCGGCTTGAATTCCACGTTGTGCACGACCGCGCCGAGTGGGATCGCCTTGAGCGGGAGGGCGTTTCCGACCACGATGTCGACCGCGGCGCCGGAGACGACTGTCTGGCCGACCGCGAGGCCGGCGGGCGCCACAATGTAGCGCTTCTCCCCGTCGGCGTAGGCGAGAAGAGCGATGCGCGCCGATCGGTTCGGGTCGTACTCGATGGAGGCGACCTTCGCCGGGATGTCGTGCTTGTCGCGCTTGAAGTCGATGTCGCGATAGCGCTTCTTGTGTCCGCCGCCCCGCCACCAGGACGTGAGGTGGCCGCGGCTGTCGCGGCCGCCGGTCTTGAGCTTCCCGCGCGTAAGCGACTTCTCCGGCGCGGACTTCGTGATCTCCGAGAAGTCGGACGTGGTCCGCTGGCGGAGACCGGGAGACGTGGGTTTGTACGACTTGACGGGCATGGCGCGTTACACCCCTTCGAAGAGGGCCGGAAGCTTCTGGCCCTTCGCCAGCTTCACGTAGGCCTTCTTGCGATCCTGGGCCCGGCCGATCGACTTGCCGACCTTCTTGATCTTCCCGGACACGGCGACGACGCGGACGGCGTCCACCTTGACCTGGAAGAGGGCTTCGACGGCTTTGCGGATCTGGATCTTGTTCGCGCCCTTGGCGACGTCGAACGTGAGGACGTTCTGCGCCTGGCTCATCGCCGTGGAGCGCTCGGTGAGGACGGGGCGCACGAGTACGGACTGCATCGTTCGCTCGCTCACGCCAGCACCTCGATGGCCGTGCGGAGCGCGTCTTCGGAGAAGACGAGCGTGCCCGCGTTCAGCGCGTCGTAGACGTTGATGCCGAGCACGTCCATCGCCACGACCTTCGGGTTGTTGGCGGCCGCGCGGGAGAGGTTGACGTTTTGCTTCCGGTCGAGGACAAGCGCCTTGCCTTCGACGCCGAGCTTCGCGAGCACGCCCGCGAAATCCTTCGTGCGGTGGCTGCCGAGCTCGAGCGTGTCGAGGAGGATCACCTGGTTGCCGCGCGCCTTCTCGGAGAGGACGCAGCGCAGGGCCGCCTTCTTCGCCTTCGCGTTGACCTTCAGGTCGTAGGAGTGCGGAACCGGGCCGAAAGCCGTGCCGCCGTGGCGGTGGATCGGCGGGCGTCCGCCGCCCTGGCGCGCGCGGCCGGTGTGCTTCTGCTTGAACGGCTTCTTGCCGCTGCCGGAGACTTCAGAGCGGACCTTCGTCTTGTGCGTGCCGCGGTGCTCGCGCGCGCGGATCTGCTTCACGACCTCCCACACGAGGTGGCGGCGGAACGGCACGCCGAAGATCTCTTCCGGCAGCGTGACCTCGCCCACCGTCTCGGCCTTGAGGTTGCGAAGCGGAAGCGTGAGCGACGCGCTTTCGCTCGTTTTGGCAGCGCCCATCTTCGCATCGCTCGCCGCCTCCGACCTGGCCATGGCCTTCTTCGTCGCGGGGGCCTTCGTCGCAGGGGTCTTTCTGGTCGTCGCCATCATCGCCCCTTTACGCCGCCGCCCCGCGGCCGGCCTTGCCGGAGAGCTTCTTCACGATCTTGACGACCGTGTTTCGAGCTCCCGGAACCGCGCCCCGGAGATACAGCAAGTGGTTTTCCGCGTCGACCCGCACGACGACGAGGTTCTTCATCGTTGTCTGCTTGCCGCCCATCCGGCCCGAGGACCGCGTGCCCGGAAAGACCCGCGACGGGAACGCCGACGGGCCGATCGAGCCCGGCGCCCGGTGGAACATCGAGCCATGCGTGGCCGCGCCCCCGGCGAAGCCGTGGCGCTTGACGACGCCCTGGAATCCCTTGCCCTTGGAGACGCCGACGACGTCGACGTGCTCCTTCTCGGCGAAGATGTCGCAGAGCACTTTGTCGCCCGGCGCGGCCTTCTCGTCCGCGTCGCAACGCACCTCGCCGAGGGTTTTCGTCGGCGGCACGCCCGCCTTCTCGAAGTGACCCTTCGCGGGGGCCGTGAGCCGCCGCGGCGAGACGCGCCCGACCAGCCCGAGCTGGAGGGCGTCGTATCCGTCGTTGTCCTTCGTCTTGCGCTGGACGACCAGGCAGGGCCCCGCTTCGACGACGGTGACGGGCACGATCGTGCCGTCCGCCTCGAAGACCTGGGTCATCCCGATCTTGCGTCCCAGAATTCCGTTGATCATCGTGTGCTTCCTCGTCTCGCCTTCGTGTGACGGGACGGTCTACTTGCCCATCGTCCGGATTTCGACTTCGACACCCGCGGGAAGCTCGAGCTTCGTGAGCGCTTCGACTGTCTGCGGCGTCCACTCGAAGATGTCGAGCAGGCGCTTGTGCGTCCGCATCTCGAACTGCTCGCGCGACTTCTTGTCGACGTGCGGCGAGCGGTTCACCGTCCAGCGCGCGATGGTCGTCGGCAGCGGGATCGGCCCCGCCACCTTCGCGCCGGAGCGCCGCGCCGTGTCGACGATCTCGGTCGTCGACTGGTCGAGGATCCGGTAGTCGTATCCCTTGAGTCGGATTCGGATGCGGTCGTTGCCCATTGACGTCTTTCTGTCCCCCGCTCTACGCGAGGATCTCCGTGACGGTGCCAGCGCCGACGGTGCGGCCGCCCTCGCGGATGGCGAACTTGAGGCCCTTTTCGATGGCGATCGGCGAGATGAGCGTGATCTCGAGCTCCACGTCGTCGCCGGGCATGACCATCTCGACGCCGGACGGCAGCATGGCCGAGCCGGTGACGTCGGTCGTGCGGATGAAGAACTGCGGCCGGTAGTTGTTGAAGAACGGCGTGTGGCGGCCGCCTTCGTCCTTGGAGAGAATGTAGACCTTCCCCTTGAACTTCGTGTGCGGCTTGATCGAGCCGGGCTTAGCGAGCACCTGCCCGCGCTCCACGTCGTCGCGCTCCACGCCGCGAAGCAGGACGCCGATGTTGTCGCCAGCCTGGCCCTGGTCGAGGAGCTTCTTGAACATCTCGACGCCGGTGACGGTCTTCTTCTGCGTTTCGCGCAGGCCGACGATCTCGACCTCGTCGCCCACCTTCACGATGCCGCGCTCCACGCGGCCGGTCACGACGGTGCCGCGCCCGGAGATCGAGAACACGTCCTCGATGGGAAGCAGGAAGTCCTTGTCGGTCTCGCGCACCGGGTCGGGGATGCTTTCGTCCAGGGCATTCGCGAGGTCCCAGATGCACTTCGCATCGGGACCGGACGGGTCGTTGAGGGCCTTGATGGCCGAGCCGCGGATGACCGGAATCTTGTCTCCGGGGAAGCCGTACTTGCTGAGGAGCTCGCGGACCTCGAGCTCGACGAGATCGAGGAGCTCCGGGTCGTCCATGAGGTCGCACTTGTTGAGGAACACGACCATGGCCGGCACGTTGACCTGCCGGGCGAGGAGCACGTGCTCTTTCGTCTGCGGCATCGGACCCTTCGGTGCCTCGACGACGAGGATGGCCCCGTCCATCTGCGCGGCGCCCGTGATCATGTTCTTGATGTAGTCGGCGTGACCCGGGCAGTCGATGTGCGCATAGTGCCGCTTGGCGGTCTCGTACTCCACGTGCGCGAGAGCGACCGTGAGGATCTTCGTCGCGTCACGGCGGAACGTTTTGGCATCGGCCTTGGCCACTTCGTCATACGACTTCGCCACGGCGAGGCCCTTCGTGGACAGGACCTTCGTCATGGCGGCGGTCAGCGTCGTCTTGCCGTGGTCGATGTGGCCGATGGTGCCCACGTTCACGTGGGGTTTCTTGCGCTCGAACTTTACTTTGGCCATCTCAATATCTCCTTCCGCGCGTGTCCTTAAACGGAAACTTTCGCGATGATCCCTTCCGCGATCGCCTTCGGGACCTCGTCATAGCGTTCGAACTGCATCGAGTAGTTGGCCCGGCCCTGCGTGAGCGACCGGAGCGTCGTGGCGTAGCCGAACATCTCCGCGAGCGGGACGCTCGCCGTGATGACCTGGAAGTTCACGCGCGGCTCCATGTGGTTGATCCGGCCCCGGCGGGAGTTCAGGTCGCCGTTCACGGGCCCGAGGAACTCGTCGGGCGTGACGACCTCGACGGCCATCATGGGCTCGAGGATGACGGGGTTCGCCTTCCTCGCGGCGTCCTGGAACGCCATCGAGCCCGCGATTTTGAAGGCCATCTCCGAGGAGTCGACGTCGTGGTACGAGCCGTCGTACAGCTCGACCTGGATGTTAACGGTCGGGTAGCCGGCGAGGACGCCCGTGAGGGTCGCCTCACGGATCCCCTGGTCGATCGGCTTGATGAACTCCTTGGGAATCGAGCCGCCCGAGATGCCGTTGACGAACTCGTAGACCTTGCCCTCGGGGTGCGGGCGCAGCCGGATCTTGGCGTGCCCGTACTGGCCCCTGCCGCCCGATTGGCGGATGAACTTGCCCTCGCCCGCGACGTCCTTGCGGATCGTCTCGCGATACGCGACCTGCGGCTTGCCCACGTTCGCGCCGACGTTGAACTCGCGCACCATGCGGTCGACGATGATCTCGAGATGGAGCTCGCCCATCCCGGCGATGATCGTCTGGTTCGTCTCCTTGTCCGTGTGGACGCGGAACGTCGGGTCTTCCTGCATGAGCTTCGCGAGCGCCATGCCCATCTTTTCCTGGTCGACCTTCGTCTTCGGCTCGATGGAGAGCGTGATGACGGGCTCGGGGAACTTTATGGACTCGAGGACGACGATGTGGTCGCGCTCGCAGATCGTGTCCCCCGTCGTGACGTTCTTCAGGCCCACGGCGGCGGCGATGTCGCCCGCCCAGACCTCCTTGATCTCCTCGCGCTTGTTCGCGTGCATTTTCAGGAGCCGGCCGATGCGCTCGTTCGTCTGCTTCGTCGAGTTGTAGACGCCCGAGCCCGCGTCGAGGTGGCCCGCGTAGACGCGGAGGAACGCGAGCTGGCCGACGAACGGGTCGGTCATGATCTTGAACACGAGGCCCGCGAACGGCGCCTCGTCGTCCGTGTCGAGCGCGACCTCCTTTCCGTCGTCATCCACGCCGCGGATGGCGGGGATGTCGAGCGGCGACGGGAGGTACTCGACGACGGCGTCGAGAAGCTGCTGGACGCCCTTGTTCTTGAACGCCGAGCCGCAGACGACCGGCTGGAGTCTGCCCGAGATCGTCGCCTTGCGAAGGGCGGCACGCATCTCCTCCGGCGTCGGCACGTGGCCGTCCATGAACTTCTGCATGAGAACGTCGTCGGTCTCCGCGAGAAGCTCGATGAGCCGCTCGCGGTACTTGTCGTACATGGCCTTGTGGTCGGCCGGGACGTCGACGGTCTCGAATTCCGCGCCGAGCACGTCGTCCTTGAAGTCGTAGGCCTTGCCCTCGATGAGATCGATGACGCCTTCGAACGTCTCGGCCGAGCCCCACGGAATCTGGACGGGCGTGGGCTTTGCCCCGAGCTTCGTGATCATCATCTCGACGCAGCGGTCGAAATCCGCGCCGACGCGGTCCATCTTGTTGATGAACGCGATGCGCGGAACGCCGTAGCGGTCTGCCTGGCGCCACACCGTCTCGGACTGCGGCTCGACGCCGGAGACGGCGTCGAACACGGCCACCGCGCCATCGAGCACGCGCAGCGACCGCTCGACTTCGGCCGTGAAGTCGACGTGGCCCGGCGTGTCGATGATGTTGACGCGAATGCCCTTCCAGAAGCACGTCGTCGCCGCGGAAGTGATCGTGATGCCGCGTTCCTGCTCCTGAACCATCCAGTCCATCGTCGCGGTCCCTTCGTGGACCTCGCCGATCTTGTAGTTGACGCCGGTGTAATAGAGCACACGCTCCGTCGTCGTGGT